>Ga0310345_10000192_pt1 | contig 115546 bp, 109 predicted proteins | sample HC15DNA20500_MG_FD_204667 | JGI IMG/M metagenome (GOLD analysis project Ga0310345, IMG submission 204667) | Marine microbial communities from station ALOHA, North Pacific Subtropical Gyre - HC15-DNA-20-500_MG | ecosystem: Environmental > Aquatic > Marine > Oceanic | place: Pacific Ocean... | reverse complement strand
CGTCTATCAGCTGGACGATCAGGAGGGCATCAAGGACCCGGCAGGCATGATCGGCGAGAAGCTGAGCGTTCTTCTTTCTGTGATCTCTGCGCCGAAATCCCTTGTCCGCAACCTGGTTGAATGTGTCGGCCGGGCGCACCTCCACGTTGATCGCATCATCCCGTCGGCGATCGCCAGCGGGGCAGGAACGCTGATCGATGATGAGATCGAGAATGGTGCGCTTTGTATCGACATGGGCTCTGGCGTCACGGCGGCATGCGCTTTCATCAACGGGTCACCCGCCTGGCTTGGCCTGGTGCCTGCTGGCGGCGCGAATGTGACAGGTGATCTGGCCCAGGGCATAGGTACCACCTTCGCAGCGGCCGAGCGCATGAAAACGATCCATGGCAATGCCATTGCCGACGGACCGGGCATGGCGGAACGCGTGGAAGTCGCGCGGCTGGGCGATGATGGCCGCCTCAATGGATACCGCATGGAAAGGGGACAGATCGCTGCGATCATAGCCCCGCGCATCGAAGAAATTTTCGAGTACGCCGGAAACCTGCTTTCCAGGAGCGAATTGAAGAAGATAATGCCGAGACGGACCGTACTCACTGGAGGTGGAAGTCTGCTTCCGGGCGTGCGTGACGTCGCAACCCGCGTTCTGCAGCAACCAGTTCGCCTCGGAAAACCGGTGGAAGCCGATATTTTGGGTGAATCTCATGCCAATCCGGTCTTTTCCACAGCCGCAGGTCTGCTATCCTATGAATTCAGGGGATTCACGGACGTTGCCAGGGCTGGAAGCGCGTCCGAAAGCGGAGGTGCACCAGGCAAGGGTGGATTGCTGAAGAGAGTCTTTCGCTGGCTAAGTGAAAATTTTTGACGCCGGAAGACTTCACTTAACTGTCTCTTAGTCTGAGACCGTCAATCTACAGCCTGACAACCTGCATGGTAGATTTGTAAAGGCGGACAATTTTCATGACTCACGAACTCAAGCCCCGGATCGTAGTATTTGGTGTCGGCGGTGCTGGCGGAAACGCTGTCGACAATATGATCGAGGCGAAGCTGCAAGGCGTTGAGTTCGTCGTGGCCAATACGGACGCCCAGGCCCTTGAGCGTTCGAAAGCTGAAAACTCCATCCAGCTCGGTCTTGAAACCACCTCCGGTCTTGGTGCCGGTGCTCGTCCGGAAGTCGGCGCCGCCTCTGCCGAAGAATCCATCGACGACATCAATGAGTATCTCGAAGGCGCTCACATGGTCTTTATCGCTGCCGGTCTCGGTGGCGGAACCGGTACGGGCGCCGCCCCCGTCATCGCCAAGGCTGCACATGACAAGGGCATCCTGACAGTTGGCGTGGTGACCAAGCCCTTCGGATTTGAAGGCGCGCGCCGCATGAAGATCGCTGAAACCGGCCTGGAGCGCATGCGCGAAGCCGTCGATACGATGATTGTCGTGCCGAACCAGAACCTGTTCCGGATCGCCAATGAGCGTACCACTTTTGCGGAAGCCTTCCGCATGGCCGATGACGTTCTTTACTCTGGTGTTCGCGGCATTACCGACCTGATGGTCATGCCGGGCCTCATCAATCTCGACTTCGCCGATGTGCGCACGATCATGAAGGGTATGGGTTCTGCCATGATGGGGATGGGCGAGAGCGAAGGCGAAGGCCGTGCGCTGGAAGCTGCCCGCGCCGCGATCGATAATCCCCTGCTCGACGACGTGTCGATGAAAGGCGCCAAGGGCGTCCTCATCAACATCACAGGCGGCTATGACATGACACTGTTCGAGCTGGACGAAGCTGCCAATGAAATCCGCCGCGAAGTCGACCCGGATGCAAACATCATTCTCGGCTCCACTTTCGATCCTGAACTTGAAGGTCGTCTTCGGGTGTCGGTTGTGGCTGCTGGTATCGACGTTGCCGGCGCCATCACTGCAACGCCAGCCTACAGCGATCCAGTTCCAGCGCCAAAGGCTGTCGCGGTTGAGAGCGCGGAAGACGTGGACGAGAAGCCGAAAGTCGTCGTCAGCGGCGGCAGCGCCACGAAGCAGGACGATATGTTCGAAAGCGACCCACGCCCGGACTTTACGAGCCGTCCGCTGCCAGCCGCTCATGTCGAGCGTGCCGAGGGCAGTGACCAGGTTTCGGCTGACCAGGCCCTTTCGCGAGCCCCTCAGAAGGGCACGAGCAAGCGCGACGATGACGAAGCTGGCGCTGGATTCGCGAACCTGTTTGGCTGGCGCAAGGGGACCACGCCGGGTGACAATGACCAGGATGATGTCGAGATCCCGGAAAAGATTGTGTCCTCACCGGACGACCATCCGACCGCCGCGCCTTTCGATGACGCTGATCTCGAAATTCCAGCCTTCCTGAGACGGTCCGCCAACCACTAGAAGCAGCCGCTTTGTAACAGAAAATATCAACTTGAATCAGGGCTCTGGGTCACGCTGGAGCCCTTTCTGTAATAAAGCGCAATACTCCTTGTTTTGAAGCTCGCCGGTGAGTCCCTTCATAAGGACCATGACAAAGGGGCGTCCGTTCATGAGTAGCGTGCAATTCCAGCAAACGATCAATTGTCCTGTCGTATGTGCAGGCGTCGGTGTTCACAGTGGTGAGCGCGCGCGCATTGTCATGAAGCCCGCAAAGTCTGGCACGGGGATCCGGTTCCGGCGCACGGACATTAAAGACCGCGACAATGAAGTGATGGCCCGCGGCGATCATGTGTCCGAAGTCCAGCTTGGAACCACGCTGCGCAACGAGGCAGGCGTGAGCGTTGCAACCGTCGAGCACCTTTTGGCCGCCTGCGCCGGCGTCGGCGTCGACAATCTCCTCATCGAGATCGACGGACCCGAAGTCCCGATCATGGACGGCTCGTCAGCGGTCTATTGCGAACTCCTGCTGTCGGCCGGGCTGCGCCGGCAGACGGCCCTGCGCAACCGCATCCGCATCCTCGAGGATGTTGAGGTCACCGATGGCGTGAAGGTCGCTCGCCTCAGCCCGTCCGATGACAATTTCCTCTCCATTCACGCGAAGATCGAGTTTGATAGCCGAGCCATCGGCACGCAGCAGATGTCGCTTCGCCTGTCGCCCGGCATGTTTGCGCGCGACATTGCCTTTGCCCGCACATTCGGCTTCGCAAAGGATGTTGAGAAATTGCAGGCAATGGGGCTGGCGCGGGGTGGATCGCTCGACAATGCGGTAGTGCTGGACGGCGACGATATCATGAACCCCGAAGGCCTTCGCACGAGTGACGAGTTCATTCGTCACAAGATCCTCGATGCAATCGGCGATCTGATGCTTGCTGGTGCGCCAATTGCCGGTGTGTATGAAGCCCGCCAGCCGGGGCATGCGCTGAATAACAAGCTTGTCTGCGCGCTCCTGGACAGCCCGTCCGCCTGGTGCTGGGAAACCGACGAGGCAGAGATTGCACCCGCCGTATCTGCCGCACGCGTCTAGGGTTTCATTTCAATAGAGCCGGAACCGCCGAAGCGCTATTCGGCGCGCATGCCATCTGACTGTTTGCCTGACAAGTTACTGGCCGCGTCGGCATGGTCTTCTTCGTCAGCCTCAGCGAGGGTCCGGATCATCGTCTGGATGGCAGAGCGTACCCGATCATCCTTGAGCCTTGTCAGGCTTCGCACGCAATCAATCGCAAAGCGGGATGAGGAGGTGAACGCCTGATCGCTGTCCACCTGATTGTCCTGAAGGCCTTCAAAGAACCAGCCGGGCGAGATGTCGAGTTCCTGCGCGATCAGGTAGAGCCGGCCGGCGCTGACACGGTTGGCGCCGGTCTCGTATTTCTGAATCTGTTGATAGGAAACGCCCAGCGCTTCGCCGAGCTGATCCTGGGTCAGTCCGGAGAGTATCCGACGACGCCGAATGCGCTCGCCAACAATCGTGTCGACTTCCGATGCGGTGAACCCGCCATTATCCTTCTGTGTCATTGTAAATGCCCTGCTCACCGGGCGCCTGTCATTCCCGGAAAAGGCGTGGTCGTGCTGTTAAACTACCGTGTTCATCGGGAATAACAAGAAATGTGAACAAATGTTCCTGCACGCACCCACTTTACATCAGACGCTCCAGCGGCAAAGTGCGGGCCTTACTAGCGGACATCGGACCCATCATGAAGTTGAAGTCGTCATCCCTCCTTGTTGCCACAACAGCGACCCTGATGCTCACCGCATGCAGCTCAAGCCGGCAGGCGCGTGACCTCGCTTATGTCGAGCGCCCGGTTGAAGCGCTTTACAATGCTGGTGCCGATGAGCTCGACAAGAAGGATTATGTGAGCGCGATCGAGCTCTTCAACGAAGTGGAACGCCAGCACCCTTATTCGGAATGGGCCCGCCGTTCCACGCTGATGTCTGCTTATGCGTCCTATCGCTCGCGGCGGTATGATGATGCCGTCTCGACCGCGCAGCGCTATCTCTCGCTTAACCCGGCGGGGCAGGGCGCGCCATACGCCTACTACATTATCGCGCTCAGCTATTTCCAGCAGATCGTCGATGTTGGCCGCGACCAGAAGACGACCGAACTGGCCCAGAACGCGCTGAACGATGTGGTGCGCCGCTTCCCGAACACTGACTATGCGCGCGATGCGCAGCTCAAGATCGACATGGTCCGAGATCAGCTGGCCGGCAAGGAAATGGAGATCGGCCGCTGGTATCTGCGCCGCAACGAGCATCTTGCGGCGGTCAATCGCTTCAAGACCGTGGTCGAGGATTTCGACACGACGACCCACACGCCGGAGGCGCTGCACCGCCTCGTCGAGGCGTACCTCTCGCTCGGCCTGCGTGACCAGGCCGTCGCGGCCGCTTCGGTGCTTGGTTACAACTATCCCAACACCAACTGGTACACGATGAGCTACGACCTCATCGAGAACAATAGCTCCGGCGCGCGGCCGGCATCGTCCGATCGCTCGATCCTGCAGAAGCTGACGCCCTGGTGACCGGCTGAACAAAAGCCGCTTGTTCTCTATTTGTTCCGGTGGTATGAGGGCGCATGATTATTGCGCTCTCCATACGATCTTTCCTGCTTATCGAGCGGCTCGACATTGAGGTCGCTCAGGGCTTCACCGCTCTCACTGGCGAAACCGGTGCGGGCAAATCCATCATTCTTGACGCGCTCGGCCAGGCGCTTGGCGATCCGGCCAACCGGAAATTCGTCCGCAAGGGCGAAGACCAGGCGAGCGTGCTGGCAGAGTTCTGCCTGCCGCCGGATCACCCGGTCTGGACGATCCTCTCTGAACAGGGCGTCGATGCATCGCCATTCGAAACGCTGATGCTGAAGCGTGTCATTTCCGCGACCGGACCGGCCCGCGCCTTCATAAATGACCAGCCCGCCAGCGCAGGTCTGCTGCAGGCGGTCGGCGAAACGCTCGTGGAAATTCATGGCCAGCATGCGGCCTCCGGCCTGATGAAGCCTGCGCAGCATCGCTCCATGCTCGACCTGTTTGCCGGTAATGAGGCCTTGCTCGCAGAGTGTGCGGCCACCTGGAAAACCTATCAGGACAAGCGTGCCGCGAGGGAGGCGCTGGAAGCTGATCTTGCCGAAGCCGAAGAACACTATGCGTGGCTGACATCGGCTGCAGAAGAGCTGGACGCGCTGGCTGCGGAGCCGGGCGAGTTTGACCGCCTGAGCGGCGAACGCGGCGTCCTCATGCATTCTGAGAAGATTGCCGAATCGGTTGCAGAATCCGTTGCGGCCTGTGATGAGAGCGACATCGAGGGAGCACTTGCCCGAGCCAGCCGATCCGCCGATCGGGTGTTGCGCATTGATGGGCTGGAGGCGTCGGATGGCCCCCTGTCCCGGGCGGCGAGAGCCGCCGCCGAAGCGCTCGAGCGTGCCCTGATCGAGTTTGGCGAGGCGCGATCTGCGCTCGACGCGCTTGCCGATGCTGCTGTTCACGATCCGGAATCCCTGGAGAAGGCCGAACAGAGGCTGTTCGCGTTGAAAGCTGCTGCCCGGAAGTACGCTGTTGAACCGGACGAGCTGTCTGACCTTGCAGCAGATATCGCCCACAAGCTCGAAATGTTCGATGCACCTGAGCAGCATGTCGAAAAGGCGCGGTCGGAGGAAAAGGATGCCGCGGCGCGCTGGCGCACCATTGCTGATCGCCTCAGCCAGGCCCGGCAGACGGCTGCACGGCAGCTGGAGGCGTCGATCGAGACAGAGCTAAAGCCTCTCAAGCTGGACCGGACACGCGTGCAGGTGCGGTTCGACGAAATCGACGAGGACGCCTCCGGTGCGATGGGCCGCGAACGCGTTGAATTCGAAGTGGAGACCAATCCGGGGGCGGGTTTCGGCCCGCTTCGCCAGATTGCTTCAGGCGGCGAACTCGCGCGCTTTTCCCTTGCCCTGCAATGTGTTCTGGCAGAATCGAACGCCGTTCCCGTCATGGTGTTCGACGAAGCCGACCAGGGGGTCGGCGGGGCGGTGGCAGCGGCTATTGGCGAACGCCTTGCGCGCCTTGCCGCATCCCGTCAGGTCTTCGCCATCACGCACTCTCCACAGGTTGCTGCCGCAGCTTCTGCGCAATGGCTGATCTCGAAGGAGAATTCAGGCGGCTCCGGACTTGGCCAAACCCGACTCTCCAGTCTAGATGCTGACGCAAGACACGAAGAAATCGCACGCATGCTGTCCGGCGCCAGGATTACCGAAGAAGCCCGGGCCGCCGCATCGAGGTTGCTGGAGGATGTATGAGCAAGCCTGTTCCCGTCGAGGCGCTGAGTGAAGCGGACGCCAGACGGGAACTCGCGCGGCTTGCTACAGAAATCCGGCTCGCAGATGCAGCCTACTACAAGCAGGACGATCCTCACCTTTCAGATGCCGACTATGACAGGCTGCGTGCGCGCAACCTCGAAATCGAGGCCCGCTTCCCGCATCTGAAACGGTCCGACAGTCCAAGCGACCGGGTCGGGATCGAGGTTTCCGAAGCCTTTTCCAAGGTCACGCACGGCGTGCCGATGTTGTCGCTCGACAATGCCTTTTCGGATGAGGATGTCGAAGAGTTTGTCGCCCGCATTCGCCGCTACCTTGGTCTTGCCGCCGATGAGGAACTCGTCATCACGGCTGAACCGAAGATCGACGGTCTCTCGCTCAGCCTCACCTATGAGAATGGCAGGCTGGTGCGGGCAGCAACGCGCGGTAATGGGGAGGTGGGTGAGGACGTCACTGCCAATGCCCGCACAATTGATGATATCCCCGGAGAGCTCGCAGGTGACAATTGGCCGGACAGGATCGAGATCCGCGGCGAGGTCTACATGACAGGCGACGCCTTCGAGGCGCTGAATGCCAGCCAGGAAGCGGCCGGCAAGAAAGTGTTCGCCAATCCGCGCAATGCTGCGGCCGGAAGCCTCAGGCAGCTCGACGTCGCCATCACCCGGTCGCGGCCGCTGCGCTTCTTTGCCTATGCATGGGGCGCAGTGTCGGCGCCCTTTGCCGAAACCCAGACCGAGGCTGTCGCGAAACTCGGCGAATGGGGCTTCGTGACCAACGAGCTGTTCAAGCCCCACAAGGATACGTCCGGCCTGATTGACGCCTATAAGGATTTCGCCGAACGGCGCGCCGCGCTTGGCTATGACATAGACGGCGTCGTCTACAAAGTGAACCGGCTCGACTGGCAGGAGCGTCTCGGCTTTGTCAGCCGCTTCCCGCGCTGGGCGATTGCCCACAAGTTCCCGGCTGAGAAAGCCGTCACCACACTGGAGACCATCGAAATCCAGGTGGGCCGCACGGGAACGCTTACGCCGGTGGCGCGGCTGACGCCGGTGACCGTCGGCGGCGTCGTGGTGTCGAATGCGACCCTGCATAATGAAGATGAGATTGCGCGGCTTGATGTGCGCCCCGGCGACAAGGTGGAAATCCAACGGGCGGGCGATGTGATCCCGCAGGTTCTGGGCGTTGTCGACCCCGAACGCGCTGATCGTTCTCCCCCTTACCAGATGCCGACGGAATGCCCGGAATGCGGATCGGCGGCTGTGCGTGAGATTGACGATACAGGCGAGGAAGATGTTCGGCGCCGCTGCACGGGCGGCCTTACCTGTCCGGCGCAGGCCGTTGAAAGACTGAAGCATTTTGTCTCTCGCAAGGCGCTGGACATTGATGGCCTTGGTGCCCGGCAGGTTGAGCTTTTCCATACGAAAGGCGTGGTGGCCGGTCCGCAGGACATTTTCCGCCTTGCGCAGAAGATCGAGCAGGCAGGCCTGAAGCCGCTCAAGGAGTGGGAGGGGTTTGGCGAAACCTCTGCGAGCAATTTGTTCGCTTCGATAGATGCGCGCCGCAATCCACCCTTCCAGCGTTTCCTGAACGGGCTCGGTATCCGGCATGTCGGTGAGACGACATCCGGCGTATTTGCACGCAGCTTCCTCAGCTGGCCGGCCTTCTGGGACACGGTGCAAAAAGCCGCTGCTGGCGACGAGGGTGCCGAAGCAGATCTCCTCTCCATAGACGGTGTCGGGCAGACGGCGGTGAACAGCCTCAAGGAGTTTGCGGCCGAGCCGCACAATCAGGAAATGTTGGCATCGCTGCTTGAAGAGGTAGACGTCGCCGATGCGGAAGCGCCGTCATCGGAATCGGCGGTTTCCGGCAAGACGATCGTCTTCACGGGCACGCTCGAAAAGATGACGCGAGACGAAGCCAAATCGCGAGCGACGGCGCTCGGCGCGAAGGTCTCAGGCTCCGTTTCCAAAAAGACCGATATCGTCGTCGCGGGCCCGGGCGCCGGTTCCAAGCTCAAGAAAGCTGAAGAACTTGGCATCCACGTGATGACCGAAGACGAATGGCTGGAGATGGCCGGCGTCTAGAGGGGCGCGCAGGCCGCCTTCAGCCAGGCGCTGACCTCACCGTCCACAAGCGGCCCGATCTTTTCCAGCACCTCTGCATGATACTGGTCGACCCATTCATGTTCGGCAGGCGACAGCATGTCCTGAACGATGAGGTCGCGTGCCAGAGGAGCCCATGTCAGGCACTGGAAGCCGAGCATCTTGCGTTCGCCGCCCGGAATGTCGGCGGCCTCGGTCACATATTGCAGATTCTCGATCCGGATACCGTACTCGCCTTCGCGGTAATAGCCAGGCTCATTTGACACGATCATGCCGGGCTGGAGCGCGATGCTGTTCCACGCCTTGGCAATACGCTGCGGCCCCTCATGCACGCCGAGATAGACGCCGACGCCGTGGCCGGTCCCATGGTCATAGTCGAGACCGGCCTGCCAGAGCGGGTAACGCGCCAGCGCATCCAGGTGCGTACCGGTCGTGCCCTTCGGAAAGCGCACAACGGCCAGTGCGATATGGCCTTGCAGCACCAGCGTGTAGTGCCGCTTCATGTCGTCGCTCGCGTCGCCAATCGGCACGGTGCGGGTTACGTCGGTTGTCCCGTCGAGATACTGGCCGCCACTATCGACGAGATAGAGCGTCCCGCGTTCGAGCTTGAGGTTGGATGCGGACGAAACGCGGTAATGCGGCAGGGCGCCATGTGGCCCCGCACCGGAAATCGTTTCGAATGAGATGTCGTTGAGATTGCCAAGGTCTTCGCGGAAGGATTCGAGTTTGAGTGCCGCGTCAATTTCGGTGACCTCGCCCGACTGGGCTTCGGTGTCGAGCCAGTGCAGAAAGCGCGTCAACGCTGCGCCGTCGCGAATATGCGCCGCCTCGGTCCCGGCGATTTCCGTCGCATTCTTGCAGGCTTTCGGTAGCAGGACCGGGTCTGGCTGGCGAAGGATTTTCGCGCCCGCGTCTTCCACCTGTTTGAAGAACCAGGCTGAGGCGAGCGCCGGATCAAGACTGATCGTCTTGCCGGAGAGGCTGGCAATCGCCGATTCCAGCTCGTCGATCGGGCGCAAGGTGACCGTGTTCCCGAGATGGGTTCTCAGCTCTTCGCTTGCCTTGCGCGGGTCCATGAACAGGTCAGCCGAGCCATCCTTGTTGATGATGGCGCGTGACAAGGGCAGGGGAGAGCAGGCAACGTCGCCCCCCCGGATGTTGAACGCCCAGGCAACGGAGGCCGGAGATGTGATGATGGTTGCGTCCGCGCCGTCTTTCTCGAGAGCCTTTGCAATCGTGTCCCGCTTGTCGGCGGCATCGACGCCGGCATGCTTCAGCGGTTGCGGCACCACGGGAGCCAGGGGCTCGGCCGGGCGGTCATCCCATGCCGCATCAATCGGGTTGGTGTCGACAGATTTGAGGGACACGCCAGCCTTGGTTGCGGCCGCTTCGAGCTTTGTGAACTCGTTCGGCGTCATGAGGCGCGGATCATAGCCAAACGTCTTGCCGGCAAGCGATTGCTGGGCGAGCCATCCGAACGGGCCGGGATCAGGCAGGCCTTCGACGTCAATCAATGCCGGATCGGTCTGGTCGCGCACCTGCAGCGTGTAACGGCCATCTGCAAAGATCACCGCCTTGTCCAGCAGGACCATCGCCGCACCCGCCGAGCCGGTGAAGCCTGTCGCCCAGGTCAGCCGGTCATTCGAAGCCGGCAGGTATTCGTTCTGATATTCGTCCTCATGGGGGATATAGAAACCGTCCAGCCCCTGCGCCTTCATCGCGTCGCGCAGTTTCGGCAAATTCCTGCGGCCAAGTTGCGGGCCGCCCTTAACGTCGAAATTCTGTCTCATGGGGCTAACCTAATGCGTCTGATGGGAGAGCGGAAGTTTTTGTTCAGTGGGGCTTGCGGAAGACGAGGCTCGCCCAGCCATCCTTGCGGATGCGCTTGACGAGGCAGAGGCCGTGGCCGGTATAGGCGGCGCGCACCAGCGGTTCCTGATGGGCGAGCAGGCCGGAAAGGATGATATGGCCGCCCGGCGCCGTCAGATGCGTAATGGTCGGGCACAGGCCCACAAGCGGACGGAACAGGATGTTCGCGAAAACGAGGTCGTAAGGTGCGTCGGCGCGAATGGTTGTGTTCATGCCGCCGCCTGTTTCAAACGTCTGAAAAGCGTTCGCGACCTGGTTCTTCGCAGCATTCTCATTGGCGACGCGAACGCTGTCGCGGTCAATCTCTGTGCCCCATGCGCGCTTGCCGCCGGCCTTGATGGCGGCGATAGCCAGCACACCAGAGCCTGTGCCGACATCCAGCACCTTCCTCGGCACGCCTGACTTCAGCACATGTTCGAGCCCGATCAGGCAGCCGAGTGTCGTGCCATGATGGCCCGTCCCGAAAGCCGGGCCCGCTTCAATCAGGATCGGCGTTTTGCCGGGCGCTGATTTGGCGAGCGCGTGGCTGCCAGCGACGATGAAGCGGCCAGCTTCGACGGGCGGAAGACCTTCAAGCGACATCGTCACCCAGTCGCGGTCTTCCAGTGCCTCGACCACCGGGTTCAGCGAAGGTGAGGTGTCGAGGATGATGGCCTTGCAGGCTTCGGCATCTTCACCGTCCTCGGCATAGGCATCAAGGCGCCAGGCATGACGGCCATCCTCCTTGGCATCGACAGCGCCGGCCGGTGACGGATCAGCCCAGGCAAGCGCATCCCAGGCAGCTTCAATGGCCTCACGCGGGCCTTTTGCGGTAATCTGATACATTGCGCCAAGCGCATAGCAGAGCACGCAAAACCTCGATAGTCTCTGTATCACGACAGGGAATCAGGGAGCAGGCAATGACCAAATTCTTCAGGCTGGGGGCGGCGCTGGGTATTGCAATGCTGGCAGGTCTTGCCAGTCCCTCGCAGATGGTCGCTCAGGAAGACGGCGCCGTAGAAGTTCTGCCGGAGTGGCGACCGGTCCTGCCGGAGAACCTTCTCCTCATCGAGACCGAGCACGGCACGATCACGATTGAACTCAATCCCGATTTCGCGCCGGGGCATGTCGAGCGCATCCGCAAGCTTGCCTTTGGCGGCATCATGAATGGCAACCGCTTCTACCGCGTGATCGACGGATTTGTCGCTCAGGGCGGTTTTCAGGACGAGACGGCTATCCTCGACTGGCCGAACCTCACCCATGAGAATGACCGGCCTTATTCATCAGGCCGGTTCACACCGCTTGGCAACAAGGATCTGTTCGCTCCGGAAGTCGGCCACATTGCGGGCTTTCCCGTCGGACGCAGCGAACTTGTCGGGCGCGAATGGCTGTTGCATTGCCCGGGTGCCATGGCGATGGCGCGCGACACGGACCCGAACAGTGGTTCGACTGAATTCTACATTGTGCTGGACGCGCAGCGCTATCTGGACCGCAACCTGACCATCTTTGGCCGGGTGATCGACGGCATGGAACATGTCCAGGCGCTGCAGCGGGGAAGCCGAGATATCGAGAATGGCGTGATCCAGCCGCCCGCCGAAGGCGACGAGATCATTTCATTCCGCATCGCCGCCGATATGCCGGAAGAGACCCGCCCGAAATGGGAGGTCATGGTCACCGGCAGCAAGGCATTCGAGGAATTCAAGCGGTCCAAGCGTGTGCGAAGCGAGGAGTTCTTCTTCCTGAAGCCCCCGGAAGTTCTCGACATTTGCAGCTTCTCAGCGCCGGTGCGCCGGGTTGGTGAAAACTAGGACCTGATGGCTCTAGCGTCCTGAATTGGTCTTGCCTTTCCAGCCATCGTCGTAATGGGCCCAGGCCTTGTCGCGATCTGTGTGCGGGACCGCCTGCGTGTAGGAATAAGTATATCGAGGCGCGCGGTAGCTGCTTCCCTGATAGGTGGTCGACCCACCGGATGAGTAGGCATGGTGCCCGTGCTGGTTGGGTGTGGAATAGCTGTAGGAACGCGCGCTGTCATAGCTGTGGGACGAATGATAGCCAGGATAGTGATGAGGGTGATGGTAACCGCCTGAATGCGAACAGGCAGGCGGTGCCAGGCGCGTATAGGTTCGCGTATAGCGCCGGGTCACGACCGGTTCGGTCATATAGGTCCGGCTGTGATTATAGGACCCGCAGCTTGACGGGCATCCCGTATAGCCATGACCGGTAGACTCTTTGTGGATCTTGACGATACGCACCTGCTTTTCATGCGGATTGAGCGGCGCGGGCGCTGCTGTGGTGGGGCGAGGCGTTGCATAGCCATCGGCAGCGGCTGGCAGGGCGAATAGAGCGGTCAGGCAAAGCGCGGTCAGGGCAGGCGGGCGCATGGGAAGTCCTTCCGGGGCTGCTGGCGTATTGGGCACTTTCAAGGTTAACACACAAACCGGCGGCGCGGTAACGGTTCCGGAAGTCCGGTGCGAGGCCGCAAAATCCACCCTAGGCGAAGCCAGACAAAACCGTCTAAGAGTGTCGCCATGACTTCAGGACTGAAAATCGCGATTGCCGGCGTTGCCGGGCGGATGGGACGGCAGCTTGCAAACGCTGTCATTGATGGCGGGCAGATCATGGCGGGGGCCAGTGAGGCGCCGGGCTCGCCGCATGTCGGCAAGGAACTGGGCGAGGTGCTAGGACGGCCCGGCCTGTCGCTTGCGGTGAGCGAGAGCGTCGAGGACGCGGCGAGAAAGGCCGATGTCTGGATCGATTTTACGGCACCAAACGCGACGCTCGCGGCGCTTGCGGCCTTGCGGAAGACCAATGTTCAGGCTGTGATTATCGGGACGACCGGTTTCGACGCCGCCGGGGAAGCCGAAATCGCGGAAGTGGCTGGCGATCTGGCCATCGTCAAGGCTGGTAATTTCTCGCTCGGCGTCAACCTGCTGTGTGCCCTGACGAGGCGCGCTGCCGAGAGTCTGGGTGAAGACTGGGACATTGAGGTGCTTGAAACGCACCATCGGCGGAAAGTGGACGCCCCGTCGGGTACAGCCCTGATGCTGGGCGATGCAGCCGCGCGTGGACGCGGCGCTGATCTCAAGACGTTGCGCTCGCCCCCTTATGATGGACCGGACGCACGACGCGAGCCGGGAAAGATCGGTTTTGCGGTGCGCCGCTCTGGCGATGTGATCGGTGAACATGAAGTCACATTCGGCAGCGACATGGAGATATTGTCGCTGTCACACACGGCGCTCGACAGGGCTGTTTTCGCCAATGGCGCGATTGCTGCGGCCCGCTGGGCGTTACGCCAGCCGCCCGGTCTCTATGATATGAATGATGTACTGGGCCTCTGACGCAACGGCATAGATTGCATTTCCTTTGCGGAAGCCGATTAGCTGACCTCATCAGTTCAAAGCCTTCGGGAGGAATTCATGGCAGACGCATATATCATCGACGCGGTTCGCACGCCGCGCGGCATCGGCAAGGTTGGCAAGGGCTCGCTCGCCCACCTTCATCCGCAACATCTCAGCTCAACGGTGCTGGCCGCGATCCGTGACCGCAACAAGCTGGACACCGCCACGATTGACGATGTGATCTGGGGCACCAGCTCTCAGCGTGGCGCGCAAGGCGCTGACATGGGCCGCATGGCAGCGCTTGATGCCGGTTTCGACGTCAAGGCATCAGGCGTGACGCTGGACCGCTTCTGCGGCTCCGGCATCACGTCTGTCTCACTCGCCGCTGCGCAGGTCATGTCCGGCATGGAAGACTGCGTCATCGCAGGCGGCTGCGAGATGATGAGCTACACCGCATCCACCGCTGATCCGAAAAACCCGCCCATGATGGATGCCGGCAACCTTCACCTTCGCGAACTGCATCCGCAGTCCCAGCAGGGCTGCTGCGCAGATGCCATCGCGACGCTGGAAGGCATTGATCGCGAAGCGGTCGATCAACTGGCCGTGGTCTCTCAGGAGCGCGCGAAGAAGGCGATGGATGAGGGCCGCTTCGACAAGTCGGTCGTCCCGGTCCATAATCGCGATGGCTCTCTGGCGCTCGACAAGGACGAGTTCCCGCGCCCAGGCACCACGATGGAGAGCCTTGCTGGCCTCAAGACGGTGTTCAACATGTTCTGGGACATTCCGGTCGATGACAAGGGCACGACCTATGGCAACATGATCGAGAAGAAGTACCCGCAGATCAAAGGCAAGGTTGATCATGTCCACCATGCCGGCAACTCCTCAGGTGTTGTCGACGGCGCGGCTGCCATTCTCGTTACCTCGAAAGACTATGCCGACAAGAACGGCCTGACGCCGCGCGCCCGCATCGTCGCCACGGCAAACATGGGCGACTGCCCGACATTGATGCTGAACGCACCGGTCGCTGCGGCGAAAAAGGTGCTGGAAAAGGCAGGCATGACCACAGACGACATCGACGTCTATGAAATCAACGAAGCCTTCTCTGTCGTCGCCGAGAAATTCATTCGCGACCTGAAGCTCGACCGCGAGAAAGTGAACATCAATGGCGGCGCGATGGCACTCGGCCATCCGATTGGCGCGACTGGCTCGATCCTGATCGGCACGGCCCTCGATGAGCTTGAGCGTTCGGGCGGCAAGTATGGCCTGATCACAATGTGTGCGGCAGGCGGCATGGCCCCGGCCATCATCATTGAACGTCTCGGCGCGTAGTCTACGACACCCCTGGAATGGAGCCGCTCCCTCAATGGGGGCGGCTCTTTGCATTTCGGAGGAGCGTCATCCATCCGGTGGATCTTTGCCTCAGAAATCCGCGACGGGCCTGAGCCGCGTGTTTCGTCTTCCTTGCGGTCCTCCGGCCCGCTGCGAGCGGAAATCCGAGCTGCCGGATTATTTCCATGAAATTTCAAGGATCGGCTGAACCATAACTCCATCTCTGTGTGCCATATCGGGTCGTAACGAAATGACCCACTGGGTCGAAGATACGGGTGAGTTGATATGGCCAAGACGGTTCTGGTGATCGATGATGATCCAACGCAGCGCAGGCTGATTCAGGCGGCTGTGGAGAAGGCTGGCTTTGCCTGCCGCACAGCGCCAGACGGCGAGAGCGGGTTCACCACGGCAACCGAAGCTGGCGCCGATGTCATCCTGCTCGACCTCACCATGCCGGGCCTGACCGGAATGGAAACGCTGGAGCGCCTGTCCGAACGTGTCCCGGATGTCCCGGTCATCATGCTGACTGCCACCTCCGGCATCGATACGATCGTGTCTGCGATGCGGGCCGGCGCTGTCGACTTCATCGTGAAGCCAGCCAATCCTGAACGGGTCGTGGTTTCGATCCGCAACGCACTCAAGATGTCGTCCCTCTCCGGGGAAGTGAAACGCCTCACCCGCAAGTCGGAAGGCGGCATGAGCTTCGATGACATGATCGCTGCAGCCCCGGCAATGCGCCAGGTGGTCCGTCTCGGCCAGCGCGCAGCTAGCTCCGATATCCCAGTCCTCATCCTTGGTGAAAGCGGTGTCGGTAAGGAGGTGATCGCTCGTTGCATCCAGGGCGCTTCGGAGCGTGCGGGCAAGCCGTTTGTGACCGTCAACTGCGGTGCCATCCCTGAAAATCTCGTTGAGTCCATCCTGTTCGGCCATGAGAAGGGCGCGTTTACCGGCGCGGTCTCCAAATCCCTCGGCAAGTTTGTCGAAGCCGATGGCGGCACGCTCTTCCTCGATGAGGTTGGCGAACTTCCCCTCGATATGCAGGTAAAACTGCTGCGGGCCCTGCAGGAGGGCGAGGTGGACGCCGTCGGTTCGCGCCGTCCGACCAAGGTCGATGTGCGCATCATCTCCGCAACCAACCGCGATCTGGCCGAACAGGTCAAAGCCGGCGGATTCCGCGAAGACCTCTATTACCGCCTGAACGTTTTCCCGGTGGACATGCCGTCGCTGCGTGAGCGCAAGGAGGACATTCCGGCGCTGGTCGATCATTTCATTGCCCGCTTCAATGCCTCAGAGAACCGCGACGTCCAGACGGCGAGCGAAGAGACCATGCGCATGCTCTGCGCCCATGACTGGCCGGGCAACGTCCGCCAGCTTGAAAACGCAGTCTTCCGCGCTGTGATCCTCTGTGAGGGAACTGAGCTGCAGACGCATGACTTCCCGCAGATTTCCGGTGTCATGCCGGAAATGGTGGACCTGCCGCCCGTTCCACAATCGGTGGGTGTCGCCAATGATGCCGAGGCCCGGCCTGCCCAGGGCGGACCAATTGCCGTGAAGGATGAGGCCGGCGAACTGCGCCCGCTGGCCGAGATCGAGCGCGACATCATCGAGTATGCGATCGACTTCTATCAGGGGCACATGTCCGAAGTCAGCCGACGCCTCGGCATTGGCCGCTCGACGCTGTATCGCAAGATCCGCGAGTACGAACTTGATGGCGGTGAACAGAAGGCTGGTTGATCCAGCTTGGCGTGATTGCGTCATGCATGGGCGTCTGACCCGCAAGAAACGGGTGGAAAGCCTGATGCGATTGGGGGACACTCGCCCTCATGACGACGACACTTCACAATCTTGACGAGCGCGCCGTTGCCTATGAGCGGATGGCGGACGCGCTTTCCTTTCTGGGCGATACCTGGCGCGACTGGCCAGACCTGTCGCAATGCGCTCATGCGATGGGCCTTTCCCCACATCACTTTCAACGTGAATTCACCCGCTGGGCTGGCATCAGCCCCAAACAGTTCCAGGCCGCGCTGGCCCACGCTGAAGCGGGTGACCTGCTGCGACAAGGCGCATCGGTACTTGATGCCTCGCTTGAGACGGGCCTTTCCGGCCCATCTCGCCTGCACGACCTGTTCATCGCGCATGAAGGGCTCAGCCCGGGTGAAGCGAAAACGGGCGGAAAGGGCGCGGACCTGATCATCGGCAAGGCCCCCACGCCGTTTGGAACCGGCGTGTTCATGGCCTCGCCGCGCGGGCTCTGCGGCCTGGGGTTTGCCGATGATGGGGCTGCGGCAAAATCCGGCTTCGAGCATCCCGGTTATGACGAAGATCGCGTCTTCGCAGACCTTGCCGGCCGCTACCCCGAAGCCAGCCTCCGCCGTGACGACGCCGAAGCGATGACATGGTCACAGCGCATCTTCCAGTCGCATGAGCCGGTTCCCGTCGCGCTTTATGGGACACCTTTTCGCCGGCAGATCTGGAGAGCCCTGCTTGATATCCCGGCTGGCGAAACACGGACCTATGGCGAAGTCGCCGCGGCGGCTGGCCAACCCAAAGCGGCCCGTGCAGCGGGCACGGCAATCGGTGCCAATACGATTGCCTGGCTCATTCCCTGCCATCGTGCCCTTGCTTCGGACAAGAGGTTACATAATTACCATTGGGGAGTGGCGCGCAAGCGTGCCATGCTTACATTTGAGCGCGCGCATGCGGCCTGACCTGTAATCGGTGTGGCCTGAAGCGCCCTCCAGATTGCAGGATACCAGATGCAGATACTCACATTCTATGCGCTGATGTTTGTCGCGCTGGGGCTATGGGGCATATGGCTCATCATGAAGTGGCGGGAGCTGCCGGAGTTCTCCAACGCGGTCTACAATTCCATGGTCGAGAAGGGCCTGCTTTCAGACGCCGTTGACCGCGACCTGTTCAGGCAAAGCTTTATCCGCTGCGAAGCGCCGCTCGCCGGCACCTATCGCTGGGTTGCCGCGCTGATCAGCCTTGTCGCGCTGCCGCCGCTGATCATGGTGTTCAACTGGATCTGGGATTTTCTCTGGCGGCTTGGCGGTGCCATTGAGGGGCCGCTGGAGCGCGGATACATGTTCCACAGCTTCATGACCTTCATCTTCCTGATGGCGGTCATTGTCGGCTTCCTCTTTCTCGTTACGTCCCATTACTACCGGAATGCGCCGCCTTCGCTGCGTTCAGAGATCCGGCGGCTCGAAGGAAAAGATATATGAGCGTTGAATATCTCCACACCATGATCCGCGTCAGCGACGTTGATGCTGCGCTGAACTTCTTCTGCAATGGCCTCGGCCTTGAAGAAATTCGCCGCGTCGACAATGAGAGCGGGCGTTTCACCCTGGTCTTTCTCGCCTCTCCGGAAGACATTGCCCGCTACCCAGCTGCGCGCGACGGCGAGAAGGGCCTGCCGCCCGGTCTGCCGATGATCGAGCTGACGTACAATTGGGACCCGGAGGAGCTGAAGGGCGGCCGCAATTTCGGCCACCTCGCCTACAAGGTCGATAATGTCTACGAGGCGTGCGAACGCTTTCAGAAGATCGGCGTCACCATCAACCGGCCGCCGCGCGACGGGAACATGGCCTTCGTCCGCTCGCCAGACGGCATCTCTGTCGAATTGCTGCAGAAGGGCGACCCGCTGCCCCCGAAGGAGCCCTGGGCCAGCGCCGAGAATATCGGCACCTGGTAAATGGCAGACGAGCGAGACCCTGAACGCAACCGCCTGAGCGCCCGCATCGCACGAACCGCGAAGGTCGGCGGCAATCTTTCTGGAGCGGGCCTCGCCTTCGCCGCCAACCGTATGTTCGGCGGGGATGACAGCGACGAGAAGGTCGCCCGGGCGCTGGCATCGGCGCTGGGCAAGACCAAGGGTCCGCTGATGAAGGTCGCACAGATGCTGTCGACCATTCCTGATTTCCTGCCGGCAGAATATGCCGTCGAGCTGTCCCAGCTTCAGGCGCAGGCCCCGGCCATGGGCTGGCCGTTCGTGAAACGCCGCATGCGCGCCGAGCTTGGCCCTGACTGGCAGGACAAGTTCGAAGCGTTCGGCAAGGAGGCCTCGCATGCCGCGTCGCTGGGCCAGGTGCACCGTGCAACGCTGCCCGGTGGCCGCGAGGTTGCCTGCAAGCTGCAATATCCGGACATGTCGAGCGCCGTGGAAGCCGATGTCGGCCAGTTGAAAAATCTGCTGGGTCTGTTCCGGCGCATGGATGGCTCGATCGACCCGCGAGAGATGGTCGAGGAAATCTCTGACCGTTTGCGCGAGGAGCTCGATTACAAGCGAGAGCGCCAGCACATGCAGCTCTACCGGCAAATGCTGGGCGAGAAGGACTTCGTGACCATCCCCGAGCCCGTCGAAGACCTGTCGACTGATCGGCTGCTGACCATGGACTGGGTGACCGGCGAACCGCTCAGCGCCTTCGAGGATGCGCCGCAGGACGTCCGCAATGACATTGCCAGGCGCCTCTACTGGACATGGTGGCTGCCTTTCACCCATCACGCCGTCATTCATGGCGATCCGCACCTCGGAAATTACCAGGTGAAGGATGGCGGCCAGTCGCTGAACCTGCTGGACTTTGGCTGCGTGCGTATCTTCCCGCCTGTTTTTGTCGGGGGTGTGGTTGATCTCTACCGCGCGCTGCTGGCTGACGATTTTGATGCGACCTATGCGGCCTATGAGAAGTGGGGGTTCAAAAATCTCAACAAGGATCTTGCAGAAGTCCTGAACATCTGGGCTCGCTTTATCTATGGCCCGCTGCTGGATGACCGCGTGCGAAGTGTCGCCGACGGGGTGAAGCCCGGCGAATATGGCCGCAGGGAAGCTTTCGAGGTCCGCAAGCTCCTGAAGGAGCGTGGGCCTGTGACCATCCCGCGCGAATTCGTCTTCATGGACCGGGCCGCCATCGGCCTGGGTGCGGCCTATCTGCGTCTGAAGGCCGAGCTGAACTTTCACCAGCTGTTCGAGGAAAGCCTTGAAGGCTTCAGTGAAGCAATAGTGGCCAAGCGGCAGACTGACGCCCTGTCGAGCGTCGGCCTGGGTGCTGCCTAGTTCATTTCAAACCGGATCGGGACAGATTTCGGCCCGGACACGAAATTCGCCTGCACCCGCGTCGGCGTTCCGTTGAGTTCGACCGATTTCAGGCGCGGCAGAAGCTCTTCCCAAAGCATACGCATCTCCATCTTGGCGAGGTGCTGACCGAGACAGACATGCGCGCCATAGCCAAAAGCGACGTGCTTGTTCGAAGGCCGGTCCACCTTGAAGGAATAAGGGTCGTCGAAGACATCCTCATCGCGGTTCCCGGACGGGTAGGCGAGGAACAGCCAGTCATTCTTGCGGATCTTCTGGCCGGCAACTTCGGTGTCCTCCATGGCCGTGCGCATGAAATGCTTCACCGGTGTTTCCCAGCGGATGGACTCGTCCACCATGGAGTTGATGAGCGATGGATCATCCATCAGCTTGCGAAGCTCTCCCTGGTTCTCGGCAAGGGCCCACATCGCGCCGGCCGTCGTGCCGGAAGTGGTGTCGTGACCGGCGGTTGCGGCGATGATGTAATAGCTCATCGCTTCCAGCTGGCCGAGTGGCTCGTCATAGACCTTCCCATTGGCGATGACGCTGGCAAGGTCTTCGCGCGGGCATTTGCGCCGGTCTTCCGTCATGGCGCCGAAATAGGTCATGAAATCGGTCACGGTGGCCATGATATTGCCGATACCGGCCTCAGTATCCGAGACGGCCTCGCCTGTGCGGTTTACATCCGGATCCTGCGCCCCGAACAACTCCTGAGTCAGCTTGAGCATGCGTGGTTCATCTTCCAGCGGCACGCCGATCACCTTCATGATCACATGCAACGGGTAGAGAAAGGCGACATCCTTGGCGAAGTCGCATTCATTCCCCTTGTCCGCCATCTGATCAATAAAGCCCCGCGCGATCTGACGGATATCGTCTTCCAGCTTGCGCAGGTTCTGCGGCATGAACCAGCCTTGGGTCAGGCGCCGATACTGGAGGTGGTCCGGATTGTCCATCTGGACGAGCGAGCGCAGCAGGTTCGGTGAGCCGCCCATCATCGCGCGGACTTTCTGGTCGGCCTCAATCGTCGTCAGCGTCGCAGAACGATCCTCATTGTGAAAGAGGTCGTTCTGGCGCTCGATGTCCTTGATGTCGGCATGCTTTGTGACCACCCAGAACGGGTCGAAACCTTCCACCTCGGCAACATCCAGCGGCGCGTTCTTGCGCAGCCAGGCGAAGGCTTCGTGTGACCTGTCCCAGTCAGCATAGGCCTTCGGGTCGACGACAGCATCGGCGATGTGGGCAGGTATGGTCATCAAATCCTCCAGTACGGGGCGGATCGGGCCGCCTCTTTTCGGGTTGCTTACCATATACTTGCTATACAACCAACAACTATGTTACGTCCCATCCATGTCTGACACTGAAATTCTTGCCGATTCCGGCCCCAGGCTCACACAGGCCGAACGGCGCGAGCGGTCCCACCAGGAATTGCTGGAAGCCACAATGCGGGTCGTGTCCCGCGATGGTGTTGCGGCAGCGACATTCGAAACCATCGCGCGCGAGGCCGGCTATTCGCGCGGCCTTGTCACACAGCGTTTCGGGTCAAAGGACGGTCTCATTCGTGCGCTCATCGACGGCCTTTATAGCTGGCAGCAGGGTGCGTTGGATGAAGCGCATGTTTCCGACATGTCGGGGCTGTCGGCGCTTTGTGCCTTCGTGGCATTGCATTGCCGGACCGTGGATGGCCATGAGGAGGACAAGGCGTACTATATGCTGCTGGCTGCGGCGGCGGCCGACCGGCTGGACATCCGCGAGGCCTTTGCCGACTCCCATGAAGTGCAGCGCGTCCTCATCCGCCGCATTATTGAGCGGGGGCAGGCCGATGGCAGCATTCGCAAGGACGCCGATGCGGACGCCATGGCCCTGCTGGCAGGATGCGCGCTCATCGGCATTCGCATGCAGAACCTGATTGATGCGTCGACAGACATAGACCCTGTTCGCGAAGCGCTGATCCAGTCTCTCCGCGCGAACCTTCGTGCCAAGGAGTCAGGGCTCAGCGATGAGTGATGCGCCCTTCAAGGTCTGGCAGTGTCGAACCTGCGGCTATCTCTATGATGAAGCCGAAGGCGACCCCGATGAAGGGCTCGCGCCTGGGACACGCTGGACTGACATTCCCGCTGACTGGATTTGTCCGCTTTGTGGCACGCCGAAGTCCGATTTCGACATGGTCGAACTGTAGAGGCCGGGGCACAAAGGGTGCTTTGCAATCGCGTCAACAGCCACTAAGCCCGACATATGGAAACCGGCCCTTACAATACGCCCGTGGCGCTTGGCCGCGAACCATTCACGGCTGCCTTCTGGGTGCTGGCCGCGCCACTGCTCTTTCCGGTTATCGGTACCGCCATAGCGAGTCTGATCTGGCCCGGCTTCATCGATGCGGTGCGCAGCGATGCGCCGAGCCGGGATGCCATCTCACGCATCTGGCTCGTCATGGCGTCGATCCATTTCGCACATTTCGTCATCCTCAGCATCTGGAGCGAGCGGGTCGGCGCGGGTGCCTTTGCAGGCGATATGCGCGTCACGCCGAACTGGCTTATCGCCGCGCTTCTGCTGGGACCGCCCATCCTGCTCGCGCCCAACATCATCGCCGGCATGATATTCGGCGGTACGGATGGATGGGAATATAATGGCGACGTCAACACGTCCCTGTTTGCGCCCGACAATTGGGGGCTGACCTATCTGGTCTTCGCGCTGTTCCTCGCCCCCTTGCTGGAAGAGGTGACCTTCCGGGGAGTCGCGCTCGGGGCGCTGGTGTGCCGGGGCGTGCCACCATGGATGGCCATGGTCGCTTCCAGCGCAGCCTTTACCTTCCTGCATTTCCAGTACTCTGTTCCGGCCTTGATGGTGGTGTTTGTCGCCGGCGTGGGCTTTGCCTGGTTGCGCCTCAGGAGCGGCAGCATGCTCGTGCCGATTGCCGCGCATATTGCGGCGAACAGCATGATCACCTTCCTGGCGAGCCTTGCGCCTCCCGCTGGGTGAAGGCTTGCTGGACCTCGCCGCATCGGGCACATCGCACATTCTATGACTGATGATTTTACGCGCTCGCAGAGCTTTGACGTTCCCGATGGTTTCGAGCTTCTTCCCTGGCATCGCGGCTTTGGCCGGCAGGTTGGTCCACTCTTTGAAAAGCGCGACGCAACGGGCCTGACCCGCGCGTTCCGTGTCGAGGAGCATCACACCAATGGGATGATGAACGCGCATGGCGGGATGATGATGACCTTTGCCGACATGTGCTGGGGCGGGGCCGTCGAGAAGGATGAGGATACCTGGTGGGTGACGATCCGGCTCCTCTGCGACTTCCTTTCCGGTGCCAAGCTTGGTGAGTGGGTGGAGGGAAGCGGCAAGGTGGTCGGCCGCGCTGACGACGTCTTCACCGTCGAAGGCCGCATCTGGTGCGGGGAGCGCACGCTGCTCACCGGCACCGGCGTCTTCAAGGTCATTGACCGGCGGAGCTGAGCAGCATGGCAGATGAAGCGACACCGCCGCGCGATCCGCGCAACAAGGCATCTGAGCCAACCGACGACCAGCTGCCGCTGAAGGCCTATGGCGGCGCGAAGCCGCCCGCGCCGGACTGGTTCAATGAGGCCATTGCGACGCCTTATGAAACCCACCGTGTGACTGTGGGCGGCGCAGACATTATCTATCAGGCCTGGGGAGATCGCTCGCGTCCCGGCCTGCTCCTCGTTCATGGCAATGGCGCGCATTCGCACTGGTGGGACTTCATCGCGCCCTTCTTTGCCGAGGATTACCGGGTCATCGCGCCGAGCTTCTCCGGCATGGGCGACAGCGGCTGGCGCGAGACCTATTCATTCGACAGCTTTGCCGATGAACTCATTGCCGTGGCCGAGCATGCGGGGCTGTTCGATCATGCTGAAAAGCCTGTCATGGTCGCGCATTCCTTCGGGGGCATGGTCGGCGTTGTTGCGGCCACGAAGGCGGGCGAGCGCTTCAGGGGCGGCATCATCGTCGATACGCACATAGAGCCGCCGGGCGACCACAGGCCGGGCCCGCCGCGCCGAACGCGGCCCAACCGCATCTACCCCGACCTGCCCGCCCTGCTTGAGCGCTTCCGCCTCGCGCCGCCCCAGCCCTGCGACAACCATTACGCAGTCGACTATATCGCCCGGCACAGTGTGAAGCAGACGGTGGACGAACACGGCACGCCGGGCCTGACCTGGAAGTTCGATCCGTTCATCTTCAACAAGCTCAGCCCGAGCTGGGACCAGCGCGATGAGCTGAGCTTCGATACGCGGTGCCCGATCGCCTTCATGCGGGGCGCCGAGTCGATCCTGATGACGCCGCGCACGACGGCCTATATGCAGACGCTGCAGGACCCGCCCATCCCTGTGGTGACGGTGCCGGAGGCGCATCATCATGTCATGCTGGACCAGCCGCTGGCCTTTGTTTCGGCGGTGCGGGGGATGCTGCTCGGATGGCCTTAGGCGCCGTCCGATAGCCGTCCGAAAACAGTCCAGAAACCGTCTATCCCGCGGTGACCAGCCCTTCGAGCTGGGAGGCGTCGCCCGCAAGGTCGCGGACCATGACCCGCGTCTGGTCCTGCGGGCCGGGAAATCTCAGCTTTCCGCGCGGGGTCACGACAAAGCCGATCTCGCCAAAATAGGCCGGCGCACCGATCAGCACCGCTGCGGGCCAGCCCGCCGCCTTGCCGGCCTCCAGCGCCTCGCCGGTGATGGTGAGCCCCAGCCGGTCGCCCCGGTGCGAGCGCGCCACGGCAACGGGTCCATAGAACAGCGCCTTCATCCTGGCCGGGCCAACCACCAGCGGCCAGACGCGGCACACACCGACCACCTCTCCGTCCAGTACGGCGACGCGGTTCACCTCCGGGATGGAGGCCGAATGCTCGCGCAGCCGCTCGGCCGTCTTGGCGAAGTGGCCGGGGCCGAAGGTGCGGTCGAAGAGGTCTTCAATGGCCTCGGCATGCAGCTCCGGCGTCTCGGGGATGATTTGCAACATGCGGGGCGGATTAGGGCGGTACGGGGGTAGATGCAATGGTCATTGCGCGTGGAGGGTGGCCGCGCTTTCCGGTGAAGGGGGGAATGCGCAACGACGGATCGCTGGCGTCACACTCGATGAGCGCTCGCTCATCTGAGTGCCCAACTCCTTCCGGCGACGTGTACGCCTGCTGTGAGGGCAGGAGATGGACCCCCAGACCGCTGCGCGGTCGAGGGTGACGCAGCTTGGGGGCGATCATGCCGGCTCTGATCCGGGATGAGCGAAGTTTTTTTGACGCCGCCGATACCTGCGCAGGCAGGTCTCCATGATGGGACGGCAGGTCCTGGCGGGCGGTCTGACCATGGGTCCCTGCCTTCGCAGGGACTGGCGGATGTTGGAGGCAGCAGCAGCGGCCGCAGGCTCCGGTTCTGGAGTGCGGTGGGCGATTTATCTGGAAAGAAAGCCTTCATGGTGAGCGTCCTTCGGCTTCGCTCAGGATGAGGGTCGAACCATGGGGGCGGGAGGCAGGACGGGTTTCCTTCGTGGTTCGACTTCGCTCACCATGAAGGAAACGGGAATTCGTCAGGGCGGCTGCAGCGCCAGGAGGGAGAGGTGGGCGAGGCCGCTGGCGCCGCCCTTGAGGGCGAGGCTCGTGGCGGCGGGCAGTATCAGCGAGGAGAAGAGCGCGCTGCGGCGGGCAAGGCCTTCGCCAGGATGGGCGAGGAGGGCGAGCTCGAAGCCATGCTCCATCCGCGTCCAGGGCATGCGGTTAAACCCGTCCGGCAGGGCGCATTTCGCGCGCTTTTCGGCCTCGGTCTCTTCCCAGGCCGAGATCCAGATGACGCCATCATCACGCAGATGCCAGGTGATCCAGCTGCGACCCTCGGCCCGCGCTGTCTCGAAGGTGACATGCAGGCGGCCGAGATTATGGAACAGCACCCGCCAGTGCCGCACCGGCACCCGCATCAGACAGCTCCATATGATCGCCCAGGTCAGCTCCATGCGGCAGGGTTATAGCCGGGGGCGCGGGGAGGGGGATGGATTACGTGAAATATAGGCTGGCGGTGCTAAACGCTATCGGGGTTTGGTATCGCTTTGGCGATGAAAAGTCCTAGAAAACGCGCATGAGGAAAACGTTCTTGCAGTTTGCGGGATGCAGCACGGAAATGCGTACCTTTGGTAAGCAAATCGTCCACGAGAGCAATGACTTCTGGCTCTGGGGCGGCCAAGTCTTCGTTTACAGCATACACGTTTAGGAGTTCTCTCTGCGACAGTCTGTTTCCCGGTGATCTGTGTGAGGACCGCGTCGACTCTATTTGATACAGCAGCTCTCGCGCGTCTCCGTCACGCCCGGCAATTTGTTGAGCCATGCGGACCAGTGTATCGTCAAATTCTCGATTAGGATCATTTCGTGCGGCCGATGGAGGAATTGGCACGAACGTTGTTCGCCGATGCAATTCATCGGGAATGTTGCTTCGGAAAATTTGCGCGCAGGTATTCCGCTCGCGATCTTTGTGCCTTTGGAAATGCGCATTAGCTGCCACGTCAGAAGGCGAGCGCTTCAAATTCGAAATCACCGAATTGCCTCGCGTGACCGCTGTGTAGTTTTGGCCTATGGTGTATTCGTAGATAAAATAGCAGCGATCCGCTTCAGTCAGGTGCGACTGAATCGAACAATAGTCATCATCTGTTGTCCGTTTCAGGCGTACCAAGATGGTGGAAAACCTCGCTCATACTCTTTATTCGAACGGCACCTTGCTGCTCAAATCGTTTTGGCCATGTGAGTTCTGGATTTTTGAAACAACTATCCAAAATCATCAGCTTGCGGCCCTGAGCGATCGCTGCTCTCGCTTGCGTCAGAGTGCCCGATGTATTCCCGGCTTCGACAATAATCGTAGCCATAGACAAGGCGCTCATTGTTTTATTGCGTTCAGGAAACATGAAACGCTTAGCTTTGAACGGCAACCGCTCGTAATAAAGCAACGGCACTTGGCTAATCAGCAAGTACTGTCTGGCGATAAGTTCTTGAAGTTCTGCGTTTTCCTGTGGATAAGCTACACCGAGAGGAGTGCCTACCACAGCGATAGTTTCTCCCTTTGCTTCGATAGCAGTCTTGTGTGCGACAGTATCAACGCCTTTCGCCAATCCTGAAACGATAGTGAACCCGTGACTAACTAATTCACGTACAAGTCTTTGGGTACGACGAATTCCGTCCTCGGACACATCGCGAGTTCCCACAACCGAAACACAAGGCGTGTTAATAAGCTCCCACAGACCTTGATAATAAACAAGTTCGAGGGGGTGGTCTGCATCTCGCAGTGCGACTGGATAGTCACCCGTGCCGTGAATTCTGACACCAAATTGACGAACGCCTCTTTCGTTGAGCAGTTTTCTGGCATTATGCAATGCCTCCATACGCTCAGCCGGTCCTACTAGTTCAGATGGAAGCGTATCCTGCTGCAATCGCTTGCCGACACTACGAAAGCGTTCCGCAATAGTTTTGAATGTCGCTTTTTCATCAAGCCACATGTGCTCGTATGCGCCCATTTCATCCAACGGATTAACGGCGTTGATATCGAGGCCGTCTTCCATTCGCGCTAGCAGTGACATTCTGTGCCTACTTTCTAAATCCGGTCGGCATTAACCGTGTTAACTGTTTCAGACTCAACTCTCAGGCCCTCTATGAAGTTCATTTCCCCAAGAAGTGCACAATTATTTCACAGGAACAAAAGCAGAACAAATAAATAAAACAGTTTTGTTACAAGGTGTTGAAGATTTCTTTGGATAGCGCAGGCAATTTTCGATGCCGATTTGTTCAAATCAGAACTAATCGTGATTCTCTCAGAAAAGTGCTAACTCCGGTGAAGCAACGACGACGAGAGGCGTTACCGCCCCTCACGTCTCCACGCCAGCATCAGCATGCGTTGCATCGCAACGCGGTAGGGCGGGTTGAACGCAGTGACACCCGCAATCCCAACCTGCCGACTGGTTCAGTCGTTGTCACGGCGGGTATCGGCCTTCGGTCTCATCACCGCCCTACGATTGTTCGAATGATCGTTGTCGACATTGCGGAAGCTCAGCCGTTCCTCCACTCTTGGCAAATATTTGCCCCAGGTGCAGCTGCAGCGGACTGTGCGCTTTCGGGATTTAAGCGGTCCTGGTCGCGCCCCCTAACGCCCCTCGCGTCGCCAGGCCAGCATCAGCAACAAGACGATCAGCGCCATCGCCAATATGCCCGGCAGGAGCGGCAGGCTGGTGGAGCTGCGCACAGCGTAGGCGCCTCGCTCGCGCAGGCCGAGCCAGCTGGCGCCCTCGGCGCCAGCATTGCGGCCGACGCGGCGGATGTCCGGCAGGCTGCCACTGGGGCTGTCCACTTCGTAGATGCCGCCGCCAGTGCGCTCCGCCAGCGGGGTGAGCACGTCCGGGGTCGCTTCGAGGGCGGCATATTCCTTGGGGTTTACCGGGCCGTTCAGGGTGACGGCTTCGAGGCCGCCAGAGCGCGCCCTGAAAAGCCCGAGCCGGTCAATCGGGGCTTCGGCGGCAAACTCGCCGGGGCCGACCGCCTGCCAGGCGGGCTCCATGGTGGTGCCGTCGGGCGTCTCGATGGTGAGCGGCGGGGCATTGTCCGACAGGGTGCGCAGCGTGGCGCGGACGGTGTCGCCCTGCGCTTCGAGGCGAAGCTGGCGCTCTTCCAGCTCAGGCTCTTTCATCAGCCAGTGGACCATGCGGCGGATCAGCTCTGCGAAGGGCCCGCCGCCATCATGTCCGCGCGCCCAGAGCCAGATCTGCCCGGAGAGGAGCTGTGCCACGCGGCCCTCGCCGACGCGGTCGACGACGAGGAGCGGGTCGCCATTCTCGGCGGTCATGAGCACGTCGCCGGCTTCGGCGGTGGCGCCAATGTAACGGACCCAGCCGCCCCATGAGCGGCCATCGAGGGCTTCGGTGACGGTGTGGCGGCGGCCTGTGTCAGAAAGCTCCGGCGTGAACTTGCCGACTTCTATGGTGTTGGTCGGCAGCGCCGGGAGCACGCCTGCGAGCGGCGTATTGGCGAGGGAGGCCGGGCCGGCAAAGTCCTCTCCCGCCGCAATCAGAAGCGCCCCGCCATCGGCAACATAGCGCGCCATGTTTGCGAGGTAGGACATGGTGATGACGGTGCGCCGCTCATACTGGTCGAAGATGATGAGGTCGAACTCGTCCAGCTTCTCCTCGAACAGCTCATCGGTCGGGAAGGCGATGAGGGCCATTTCTTCCAGCGGGGTGATGTCCTGCTTGAAGGGGGGCCTGAGAATGGTGAAGTGGACGAGATCGACCGAGGGGTCGGATTTGAGGAGGTCACGCCAGACACGGCCGGCGGCATTCGGCTTGCCGGTGATGAGGAGGACGCGCAGACGGTCGCGCACGCCTGAGAGCGTGGCGGCGGTGCGGTTGTTGGCGAGGGTGAGCTCCTGCTCGCCGGGGGGCGTCTCGACGACGACGATATTGTCGCCGCGGCGCTCGATCTCGATTGGCATGGGCGTGTCGGTGCCGGTCTGGACGGTGATGCGCTGGGGCAGGCCGCCATTGACGGAGATGGAGACGGCGGCGGTGTCGGCTGCCGGGTCGTCAACGCGGACGATGAAGGGGGCGTTCTCGCCGACAATGCCGAAATCCGGCGACTGGACGAGGGTGATGCGGCGGTCGCCTGAGTCCGGGTCGCCGGTGATGACGGCGTGGACGGGGCCAAGGGCGGCAAGCGGGGAGAGGTCTTCCGGCACATCGTGGACCTGGCCGTCCGTGACGAGGATGGAGCCGGCAATGCGGTCACGCGGGACGTCAGCCATCAGGCCTTCAAGCGCGGCGACAAGGTCCGTGCCGTCGGCATTGGGGTCGGATTCGAGAAGGCGCAGCTCCAGCGATGCGTCGGCGTCCATGCTCTCGCGGAAGGCGTCGAGGGCGCCGTCGGCAATCGCGGTGCGCTCGCCGAAGCTCATGCTTTCGGAACGGTCGATGATGAGGGCGGCGACGGAGGGCAGGGGCTCGCGCTCCTCGCGGACATAGGCGGGGTTGGAGAGGGCGGCGGCGAGCACGGTGAAGGCGGCAAGGCGGGTCAGCCAGGCTGCGCCGCGCCATCTGAGATAGGCGCCAAAGCAGATCGCGCACACGGCAAGCAGCGCCCAGAGGACGGGCCAGCCGAGCAGCGGGTCGAAACTGATGCGTCCGGCTTCGGTCATTGCGGGCCCCCATCCTGGATGCGGGGGATGTCTTCGATGTTGAAGTCGTCCTCGCCCTCATCGCCCTGTCCGAGGCGTTCGAGCAGGGCCGGGATGTGGACCTGGTCTTCCTTGTAGTTGCCGGTCAGCACATACATGATGAGGTTGATGCCGAAGCGGCGGGCCATTTCGCGCTGCTCGTCGCCGCCATCCACGCTGTAGATCGGGCGGCCGCGCTCATCCACGGCCCAGGCGGCGAGATAGTCGGCGTCGCCAATGATCAGGCGCGAGACGCCGTCGCCGCGGCGCTCTGTCTTTTCGCCGATGCCGGAGGATTCGATCCAGAGGCGGCGGTTCTCATAGCGGCCGGGGAAACCGTCGAGCAGGTAGAAGCTGCGGGTGAGGACATGGTCGGTGGGGACAGGCTCGAGCGGCGGGGTATCGAGGCCGGAAAGAACGCGTTCGAGATCTGCGAAATTGTTCGTGCTCGCCGCGTCGCCGCCCCTTCGGGTGTCGATGAAGAGGGCGCCGCCATTGCGCAGATAGTCATTGAGACGGCGCACGGCATCGGCCGAGAGCGGCGCGGCGGCATCCGACAGGCCGATGAAGATGACGGGATAGACGTCGAGCGCGTCGGTTTCGGGGTTCACTTCATGCGGTTCGGCCGGTTCGACCGAGGTGCGCCGGTAGAGCATGAGGGAGAGACCGCGAAGGCCCGCCAGCGTGGCGCGGTCGACACTGGCATCGCCGGTCGGGATGTAGGCGAGGCGCATGTCGAGCGCGGCTTCGGTCGCCTTGTCGATCTCGCCCTTGACGTTGATGTCTGCGCCATAGCCGGGGCTGATGCCATAGCCATAGGGGCTTGGCCGGTAGGGCTGTTGGGCGTCGGCTGACGGGGCGGTCATGACGCCGAGGCTGGCGAGGGCGAGGACGCCGATGACGGCCTGGCTGGCGCGGCCGGGGAGCGGCAGGCGGCCTGCGATGGCGAGCGCGACGATGAGGTCGATGGCGAGGAGCAGTCCGGCAAGGCCGAGCAGCGGGCCGCCGAGGCGCAGGGATCTGGCCTCCGCGTCGCCAAGCAGGCGCGCACTGGCCGGCCAGTCTGTCATCAGCCTGATCGCGGCGCCGTCGCCGGCATTGATGGCGCGGGTGCCGGCGGGGCCGCGATAGAGGCCGGGCGGGTTGGCTTCGCTTGGCGTGATGTCGGCAAAGTCTGCGGCGGCAACTGGCGACGCGCTGGAATCGGGGCTGACGAGACGGCCATAGCCATTGAGGACGATATCCGGCGAATAGGTGCCTTCCGCGTCTGCGACCGCTTCACCGCGTCCGGCTGCGATGGCCCGGCGCAGCATCTCGACGAACAGGCCGGAATAGGAAACGTCCGACCAGTCCGGCCCAGCGGTGACGTGGAAGAGGACGAGCATGCCCTGTCCGCGCGTGGCGGCAGTGACGAGGGGCGAGCCGTCTGTGAGGCGGGCCCAGGTGCGGTTGGCGAGTTCCGGGTCAGGGCGGGCGAGCACCTGCTGGCGGATCTTGAGGTCTTCCGGCGCGCTGAGGCCAGCAAAGGGGGAGCCATCGGGAAAGCTGCCGATGGATTGAGGCTCTTCCCAGGTGAGGGCGCCGCCAATGGCGCGTGATGAGCGGCGCAGCGGCGTCGGCAATAGGCTGTCGGACTGTGCGGCCATGCGGGGGCCTGCGAACCGGATGAGCGCGCCGCCTTTTTCGACCCATGCGGCGACGTCTGCCTCCACATCCGGGGAGAGACGGCCAATGTCAGTCATGATGATGGCGTCCGGATTGGCGGCGATGAGATCGACAATGTCGCCTTCCGTGATGCTGGCGAAAGGCTCAAGCGCCTTGCGGACATAGTGCATGTCCGACAGGAGCGGCTGGGCCGTGGCATCACCTGAGACAAGACCGACGCGGCGCGAGCGGGCAGAGCTGTCCCAGAGCCAGACCGCGCCTGCGCCATCTGCGCCGGTGATCTGGAAGCGGGCAACGCGGGCAAGCGCGGCGGCCGGAATGTCGAAACTGGCGAGGGCGGTCGCATTGCCTTCGGTGAAGGCGGCCTGCGCCGTTCCGATCGCTGCACCATCAAGGGTCAGGGCGGAGACGAAATAGGTCGCATCACTGGCAAGGGCAGCGCGGGTGAGTTCGACGCTCGCACCTTCTGCATCCGAGCTCAGCCCGGTAATCGCGACAGGGCCGCGCGGCGGGGCGGCGTAGATGCTGAGCGGGGCGCGGGCGGCAAGATCGCGCGCGAAGGGAATGGCGGTATCCGGTGTCAGTCCGTCCGTGATCCAGAAGATACGGCCCGGCTGCAGGCCCGAGGCGTCGAGACGCTCCAGTGCATTGGCGCGGTCAACGTCCCAGCTGACCGGGTCGAGCGAGTTCACGCGCTGGGGAAGCTCAGTCTTGGAGAGGCGCTCGGCCGGATCGATGTTCAGGGTGCGGGGCGCAGTCAGCAGGAGGTGGGCGGGGGTGTTGCGTGCTTCGCCGTCAAGGGCGCTGGCAGCGACGGTGCGCATTTCGCTCCAGCGGGCGGCAGACGTCCAGCCATTGTCGAGCACGACGAGGACCGGGCCGGAGGTTTCTGATGCCGGGCTGGCGCCGGGGGCATAGACGGGCTGTGACAGGCCGATGATCGCCGCTGCTGCGGCCACGAGGCGCAAAAGCAGGATCCACCAGGGCGTGCGGGCCGGTTCTTCTTCCTGCGCGGTGTAATCATCGAGCAGGCGCAGCGATGGCAGGTCCGCCTCTTTCGGGGCCGGCGGCGTTGCACGCAAGATGTACCAGATCACCGGCAGGGCGATGAGGCCAATGAGCGCGAGCGGCGCGCCGAAGAGGAAGGGGCCGAGCATCATAGGCGCGCGCCAAAGGTTTCGAGAGCGGCCTTGAGGTCTGCGCCAAGCTTGAGCAGGTGATTGCCGGTGGAATGGCGCACCAGCTGCCAGCCGAAGCTCGCGGCGAGCTGTTCAAGCGCGGCGAAATGCTGGTCGAAGCGGGTGAGATATTCATCGCGCACGGTTTCGGCGCGGCCGAAGATGCGGAAAAGCTGGGCTCCCGGCCGGGAAAAACGGGTGCGGCCCCGCCATGGGAAGTCTTCTTCCAGCGGATCGCTGACGGCAATCAGGATGCCTTCCTTTGACCGGGCGGCGAGGTTGGCGAGGCGATCGCGCCAGCTCTCGATCGGGTCATAGAAATCGCTGGCGATAACGAAGATGGCCTGCGATCTGGGCGGTGCCGGAAAATTGGCGCTGGAGGATTGTTTGAGGTCTTCGGCAAGACGTTCACCGGCGGCGCGGCCAAAGCTTGCGGGACGGCCGCTGCCGAGCACGCCGATACGCTCGCCCGCCTTGGAGAGCAGCAGGCCTGCGGCGAGCATGGCGATCCGGGCGGCGTCAGCTTTGGTGATGCGGCTGGCCTGACCGGTCCAGTTGAAGCTGCCGGACTGGTCGCACCAGAAGAGAACTGTGCGGGCAGTTTCAAGTTCGGTCTCTCGGACGAAAAGCTCGTCGCCGCGCGCGGACTTGCGCCAGTCAACACGCTGGGCGGCATCCTCATCCGCATAGTGGCGGTATTGCCAGAACTGCTCACCCGTGCCTGCACGCTTGCGGCCGGCTGCGCCGAGATGGGCAGCATCAGCGGCGCGGGCCTTGAGATTGAGACCGGGCAGGGAGCGGGCCAGAAGTTCGGCTTCAGCGCGGAGGGCGGCAAGATCCATCATGAAGCGATCTTTCCGGTGCATGCATGGGCGGCATCCAGCTTGGCCGACCACTGGTCGGGGTGCTCGTCCGCCTCGACCATTTCATTCTGGATCGCCTGCCGGGACAGGGCGGCTTCGGCCTCGATACCGCGCAGGAAGTCCACGGCGAGCGGCGTTTCATAGGTGAGGTCATCGCGTTTCAAGGCGACGCCCTCGCGCGCGGCCCAGGCGAGGACGATATCGGTTCGAGCCTCCACAAGCGTATCGGCGGCGAGGGCAATCTCGTCCGGTGTCAGTTCTACCCCGTCGGCCTGAATGGCGATGGCTGCGACCTGAATCGCGCGATAGCAGGCGCCCATCTCATCGGCATCGGGCCCGCGCGTGGCTGGCGCGCACGCGCTCATCGCGCTGAGACCTGCCAGTCCGAGCGTTACCAGCCCTGTTCGCGTCTGGAGAGCCGGCTTCATCTCAGGCAGGGGCCCTCGCAAGGTCTCCGATGAGGTCACGAAGGGGCGGGGCCTGTCCGGTCGGGTCGTAGCGCATGGCCATGCGGTGGCCGAGGCAGGGTTCTGCCAACGCCTCGACATCTTCCAGCGAAGGCGAGAGACGGCCGCGCAGCAGCGCACGGGCGCGGCAGGCGAGCATGAGGGCCTGACCGGCGCGCGGGGATGGCCCCCAGTCGACGAAGCGTTTGACGCGGTCATCGGAAGTCTGTTCGGGACGGGCTTCGCGTACGGTGGCGAGGATGGCGGCGAGGACTTTCTCACCGACGGGCATCTGGCGAACAAGGGTCTGCAGCTTCATCAGCTCTTCGGCGGTGAGCGCAGCCTCGACCTTCGCATCGCCGAGGCCCGTCGTCTCGATAAGGATTTTACGTTCGGTATCGACATCGGGATAGGACACATCGATCTTCAGGAGGAAGCGGTCGAGCTGGGCTTCGGGCAGCGGATAGGTGCCTTCCTGCTCAATCGGGTTCTGTGTGGCGAGGACGTGGAAGGGCGCGGGAAGGTCATAACGCACGCCCGCAACGGTGACATGGCGTTCCTGCATGGCCTGGAGGAGAGCAGACTGGGTGCGGGGAGAGGCGCGGTTGATTTCGTCCGCCATTAGCAGCTGGGTGAAGATCGGGCCCTTGATGAAGCGGAAGCTGCGCTCACCAGAGGCGCTTTCGTCCAGCACTTCGGAGCCGAGAATGTCCGATGGCATAAGGTCTGGCGTGAACTGGATGCGGGCCGAATCAAGGCCGAGCGCAGTCCCCAGCGCCTCGACGAGGCGGGTCTTTGCCAGGCCGGGTGCGCCGATCAGCAGCGCGTGGCCACCTGCGAGAATGGCCGAGAGGGCAAGCTCGATGACGCGCTCCTGGCCGAAAATGGCTTTCGCGATCTCGTCCTTGACCCTGGCAAGGGTTTCGCCGGCTGCTTCTGCGTCCTGTACAATTGCCTGATTGTCGTCTGCCATGAGGTCTCCGTCTTCACTCCCGGGTACATGAGACTTACGTCTAGGCAAAATCATGGCGGAGCGCGACGTGAAATCCAATCAAAACACTGCAATCAGCCTCGACGACCTGCTGAAACAGATCGCACCGGACCCGTCAGGGCGCAAATTGCCGCCCGTGGACGCATGGAATCCGGAGCGTTCAACCGATATCGACATGGAAATCCGAGCCGATGGCAGCTGGTGGCATGAAGGCGGCCAGATCAAGCGTGAAAAGCTGGTGAAGCTGTTCTCGACAATCCTGCGACGCGATGCGGATGGCTCCTTCTGGCTGGTCACCCCGTATGAAAAAGTCGTCGTGCATGTCGAGGATGCGCCTTTCATGGCGGTGCGGGTGGACGTGGCAGGCGAGCGCGGCCGGGACCAGCAGATCGTTATGAAGACGAATCTCGGCGATGTCGTAGTGGTCGGGCCGGATCATCCTTTGCGGGTGGAAACCGACCCGGAGACGCTCGAGCCATCACCCTATGTGTTTGTGCGCGGGCGGCTGGAGGCGAAGCTGACGCGGCCGGCTTTCTACGAACTGGCAGAGCTGGCTGAGCCCGCGCCGGATGGCGACGAAGAGCGGCTGGGGGTCTGGTCTCAGGGCGCGTTTTATGATCTTGGGCCTGCCGGCACTTAAGTGAGACGTTGACGGCATGGCCTTTATCGACCTCGAAGACTTCCTCGCGCGCGCCCGCCTGCGGCTCGACAGCGTGACCGGCAAGGAGCGCCTTGCCGAAGGCGGCGATATCGAGCTGCTGGATGCGGCCGGGATCGAGAATATCCGCCGCGCCGCCGTGCTGGTGCCGATCATTCCGCGCGCCGAGGGGCCGACGACGCTGTTGACGCACAGGCCCGATACAATGCCGACGCATGCCGGGCAGGTCGCGTTTCCGGGGGGCAAGGTTGATCCTGCCGATGCCGATGAAATCGAGGCTGCCGTACGCGAGGCGCATGAAGAGGTTGGCGTCGAGCCAGACAGTGTGGAGCTGATTGCGCGCGGTGCGCCCTATCTCACTGGCACGGCGTTCCGCATTGTTCCGGTCATTGCGGTGCTGCCGGCAGACTTTGTCGCGAAGCCCGACCCGACCGAAGTTGCCGACGTGTTCGAGACACCGCTCGCCTTCCTGATGGATGGTGCGAACCATCATCGCCGGTCCACGGTCTGGCACGGCGTGGAACGCGACTATTATGAGATGCCATATGAGGGCCACAGGATCTGGGGCGTGACGGCGGGGATCATACGCGCTTTATATGAACGCCTATATGATTCGGGGGAGAGAGCCGCGTGACCTACAGGCTGATATTCGAACTGGTCATTTTCCTGACGCCATTCATCGCGTTCGGGCTGTACCGGCTGGCGCGGCAGGAAGCGATCGAGGAGGGCAAGAAGCCCTGGCCGATCACCATCCTTTTCATCGTCGGCGCTGCTTTCGCGATCCTGGCCTGGGTAATCCTGATCTTTCTCGATCGTGGCAGCGGTCAAACCTGCTACGAACCGCGCAGGCTGGTCGATGGCAGGATGGTCGGCGGCGAGGAAGTTCCGTGCCCAAAGGAGAAATCCGATCTCGGCATTCCGGCCAGCACAGACCCCGGCAGCCGGGCGCATGGCCTCGGCGAGACCGATCCGGCAGGACCAGGGACGCCTGCAGGCCCGCTTGAAGCGCGGCCGGAGGATGATCCGCCGGCGTCCGATACCTTGCCCGACGACCCAGACCTTCCAGAATGAAGACGATTGCAGGCGCAGACTGGCTGAAGGCAGCCGAGACACGTGCCGTCATGGATGCGCTCGACGCGAGCTGGGCGGGCGGCTCGCGCTTTGTCGGCGGCTGCGTGCGCAATACGCTGATGGGCCGACCGGTGGACGATATCGACATCGCCACACAACTGGAACCGAGCGAGGTCTTGGAAGCGCTGGAGACGGCGCGCATCCGGGCGATCCCGACCGGCATCGATCACGGCACGGTCACCGCGGTGGTCAACAGCAAGCCGTTCGAGATCACGACGCTGCGCCGTGACGTGGAGACCGATGGCAGGCGCGCGGTCGTGGCGTTCACCCAGGACTGGGCCGAAGATGCCGGGCGGCGCGATTTCCGGCTGAATGCGATCTATGCGGACGCAACGGGCGCGCTGTATGACCCGACGGGCGGCGGCATAGAGGACGCATCGACCGGAGCCATCATCTTTATTGGCGACGGCGATGAGCGGTTGAAAGAGGACTATCTTCGCATCCTGCGTTTCTTCCGGTTCAATGCCTGGTATGGCGCGGGGATAGACGAGCAAGGCCTTGCCGCCTGCGAGCGCCAGAAGGATGGACTGAAACAGATTGCTGTTGAGCGGATCTGGAAGGAGTTTCACAAGCTGCTCGCTGCGCCAGACCCCTCTATTGCTGTCGAAGCAATGCTGAAAAGCGGGGTGCTTGCCATCATCGCGCCGGAGGCGACCATGGTGGATGGTCTCTACGACCTGCGCGTCACCGAAGCACTGGTCAGGGCGAAACCTGATCCGATGCTGCGCCTGATGTCACTCATTCCATGCAGCGCGGCGGCCGTGATGGCGGTGTCGAAGCGGCTGCGCCTGTCGAATGCGGAGACAGAGCGGCTCAGCCGCTGGGCGGCTGACAATCTGCCGGACCCGACAGCGTTCAATGGTCGTGAACTGAGGAAGGCGCTCTACTGGCATGGCGCGCAGGCTGTGGCGGACCGGGCCATGCTGTCGGGCAAGGATGTGCGCGATCTCATTCATGCGATCCTGGCGTGGAAGCGGCCGGAGTTTCCGGTTGGCGGCGACGATGCGCTGGCGGTGGGGCTCACCGGACCTGCGGTCGGCCAAGCGCTGCGGACCCTCGAGGAATGGTGGATCGAGCAGGATTTCCAGCCGGATCGGGATGAGCTGCTGGGGCGCTTGAAACAGGGCTGATTGCGCGCGTCCGGCGAGCATGTTATAACTTATGTTGTAACGATGGAGCGCGCGATGACCGACCGCGAAAAAGACAAGGGCATGAAGGAAGCGGGCACTGCGCCGCTTCACCCGACAATGAATGCGAGCATGAAAGTTCGCAAGATCGGAAACTCGCTTGGTGTCATCCTGCCCAAGGACGTGCTCGCCATGCTTGGCGTTGACGAGGGCGACTCGATTGACGCGGTCCGGTTGCCAGACGGCCGGATTGAACTTGTCGTGGTCGACCGTGAAGCGGATGATCTGATGGCGCTGGCCGAGGATATCATGGCCGAGAACCGGGCTGTGCTGCGGGCGCTTGCCAAATGAGTGAGCCGAGATGGCTCGACAAGTCCTTCATTCTGAGAGTCCATGAGCGCCAGCTTGAACTGCATGGCGGTGCAACAGGCATGCGGGATGAAGGATTGCTGGACAGTGCCCTTGCGCGGGCGCTGAACGCCTTCGGCTATGGTGAGACCGATCTCTGTGTGTTGGGCGCGCTCTATGGGGCGGGCATCATCCAGAACCATCCTTTCGTGGATGGGAATAAGCGCACAGGCTATGTCGCTTGCCTGACCTTCCTGCGGGCGAACGGCCTCGTGCTCACTGCGCCGATGGCGGACCGGTTAGCCTGGACGCTTATGCTGGCGGCGGGCGAGATCGGGCCGGAAGTCTACGCTCAGTGGCTGCGGGAGAATACCGCGTCGGTCTGATGCCTCAGGGCCACTTCACCACGGGTGGCATGGAGGAGAGGATGGAGTTCACATTGCCGCCGGTCTTCAGGCCGAAAGTGGTGCCGCGGTCGTAGAGCAGGTTGAACTCGACATAGCGGCCACGGCGGATGAGCTGTTCCTCGCGCTCCTCAGGCGTCCAGCTTTCGACCATGCGGCGGCGGACAAGCTGAGGGTAAATCTCCGCGAAGGTGCGTCCGACATCCTGGGTGAAGGCGAAGTCGGCATCCCAGTCGCCGGTATTGTGGCGGTCATAGAAGATGCCGCCCGTGCCGCGAGGTTCGCCGCGGTGGGCAAGGTGGAAGTATTCGTCGCACTGGCGTTTCATGCGCGGATAGTATTCCGGATCATGCCGGTCGCAGCAGGCCTTGAAGGCGGCGTGGAAGTCGAGGGTGTCGGGGAAGTCTTCCTGGCGCTGATCGTCGAGCAGGGGGGTGAGGTCGCCGCCGCCGCCGAACCAGCTCTCGGAGGTGACGAGCATGCGCGTGTTCATGTGGACCGCTGGCACGCGCGGGCTGTACATGTGCGCGATGAGCGAGATGCCGGACGCCCAGAACTTGCCGCCGGACTTGTCGGCGCCGGGGATCTGCGCGGCGAAGGCTTCGGAAAAGCTGCCATAGACGCAGGAAACGTGGACGCCGACCTTTTCGAACAGCTTGCCCTTCATGATTGCCATTGTGCCGCCGCCAAGGTCTTCTGAGCCATCGCCGCGGGTCCAGGGCGTCTTTTCGAAGGTCCCCGGCTCACCCTTGTAGAGCGGCGACTGGGCTTCGCGTTCGAGCGCTTCGAACCGCGACATGATGTCGGCCTGAAGTGATTCGAACCAGGCTTTTGCCTTCGTCTTGCGGGTTTCCAGCAAGGTGTCTGACATGTAAATCTCCCGTTTGACTGGCGCCACACAGCCCAAGCCGACCTTCTGCGTAATACGTAATGTTCCTAATGCTGCTGCTGTGACATGCAAATACAGCTTACATGGCGTCTTAGCGCCGCAGGGCTACATGCGCGGCTTGCAATGGCGGGGCGGGCGCGCTAACCGCTGCGACTGAACATGCGGGGGAGGTCTGTTTTGCGGCGTTGCGCCGCAATGATTTCTCGCCCCGTTAATGTATGCAGTCGGAGAAATCCTTGACCAGAGGACGATGAGAGTGAGCGACGCGCAAAATACGACACATGAAGCGATCGATGAGGATCGCCGCGATTTTATCCACATCGCCACGGCGGCGACCGCTGTGGCCGGTGCAGGCGCACTGGCATATGTGTTCGTCGACCAGATGAACGCAGCAAGTGACACCAAGGCGGCGTCGAGCCTCGAAGTAGATGTGTCCAAGGTTCCGCTGGGCGGCGAGATTCGCGTCCTGATCGGCGGCAAGCCCTTCTTCATCCGTCACCGGACGCAAGCCGAGATTTCGGCCGCAGAAAGTGTCGATGTCAGCACGCTTCCCGACCCGCAAACCGATGATGAGCGCCTGCGTCCGCTGCCTGATGGCGAGTATAACCGCGCCATCCTGGTAACGTCAGGCAGCTGTACGCACCTTGGCTGCGTCCCGGTTGGCCCCGCGCAGGGCAATACGGGCGATTTTGGTGGCTGGTACTGCCCATGCCACGGCTCTCACTATGATACGTCCGGCCGCATCCGGCGTGGTCCTGCACCGTCGAACCTGCCGGTGCCTGACTATCGCTATGTCAGCCCGACCGTCATCAATATTTCGCTTTAAGAGAGGACGGACGACACGATGAGCGGACACCCCTCCACATACGAGCCGAAAACCGGTTTCACGAAATGGCTCGATTCGCGCCTGCCGATCGTTCGGCTCGCCTATGACAGCTTTGTCGACTTCCCGACGCCCAAGAACCTGAATTACTGGTGGACCTTTGGCGGTATCCTCGCTGTCTGCCTGATGACGCAGATCCTGACGGGTGTCGTCCTGGCCATGCACTACACGCCGACCGTCGATGGCGCCTTCGCCTCGGTCGAGCGCATCATGCGCGACGTGCCTTATGGCTGGCTGATCCGCTACATTCACGCCAATGGCGCGTCGATGTTCTTCCTCGCGGTCTACATCCACATGGTTCGCGGCCTGTATTACGGCTCCTACAAGGCACCGCGCGAAGTGCTGTGGATCCTTGGCTGCGTGATCTTCCTGCTGATGATGGGCACCGCCTTCCTCGGTTATGTGCTGCCTTGGGGCCAGATGTCGTATCACGGCGCGAACGTGATCACCGGTCTTATCGGTGCGGTTCCAGTTGTTGGTGACAGCATCAAGGCCTGGCTGATGGGCGGACCGTCAATCGGTAACCAGACCATCCAGCGCTTCTTCTCGCTGCACTACCTGCTGCCATTCATGATTGCGGGTGTTGTCATCCTGCACATCTGGGCACTTCACGTTCCTGGCAACAATAACCCGACCGGCGTTGAAGCCCGCAAGGACAAGGAAGGGCTGAAGAAGGACACGGTTCCTTTCCACCCTTACTACACGATCAAGGACGCGTTCGCGATTGTCGTCTTCCTGATCATCTTTGCTGCTTTCGTCTTCTACGCACCGAACGTTCTCGGCCACGCCGACAACTATATCGAGGCCAACCCGCTGGTGACGCCAGCGCACATCGTGCCGGAGTGGTACCTGCTGCCATTCTACGCGATCCTGCGCGCCATCACCTTCAATATCGGCCCGATCGATGCGAAGCTCCTTGGTGTCATCGCGATGTTCGGTTCGATTGCGATCCTGTTCGTCCTGCCATGGCTCGACACCTCCAAGGTCCGGTCGATGCGCTATCGCCCGATTGCGCGCCAGTTCTTCTTCGGTTTCGTGGTCGCTGGCCTGCTTCTCGGCTGGTGCGGTGCGTCCAATCCGGATGATCCGATCATCCCGATGGGTGAAGACCAGCTTGTCGTCACCTACACCGACGCGAACGGCCTTCAGGCAACGCAGACCTATGAAGAGTACGAACCTGCTGCGGAATTCCGCGACAGCCGTATCGAAGCTGGCCAGGAAGCAACGATTGCGATCAAGAAGGCTCCGGCTTTCCGCTTCGTGCACCTCGCCCAGATCCTGACGCTGTACTATTTCGCCTACTTCCTGGTGATCCTGCCGCTGCTCGGCCTGCGCGAGAAGCCAAAGGACGAGCCTGCGTCTATCCACAAAGCTGTGCTCGGTAACAAAGACCGCGCCGCTCCGGCCCCAGCTGAATAAGAGGTCTAGGACATGAACTTCCTTCGTTTCGTTTCCGCTGGACTGGGTGCAATTGCCGTTGTTGCAAGCGCCAATGCCGCCGGCGGCGCCCTTCACGCGCATGGCCCTGAAGAGGGCTGGGCTTTCGAAGGCCCGCTTGGCCAGCTGGACATGGAAAGCGTCCAGCGCGGCTATCAGGTCTACCGCGAAGTCTGCGCATCCTGCCACTCCATGCGGATGCTGAGCTATCGTAACCTCGGCGAGCCAGGCGGCCCGTTCTATGATCCGGAATATCCGAACGCGAACGACAATCCGCTGGTGAAATCCTTCGCCGCGATGGACGAGATCCTCGACACCGAACCGAACGATGTCGGCGATTATGACTATCGTCCGGCCCGCACGTCCGACACGTTCAAGGCACCATACCCGAACGCCAATGCGGCCCGCGCGGCCAATGGCGGGGCGCTGCCGCCGGACCTTTCCGTCATCACCAAGGCCCGCCATGGCGGTGCGAGCTATATCTACAGCCTGATGACGGGCTATCCGTCTGAGGAGGCGATCTCGACCGTCGAGATCGAAGCTGAAGTGGAAGCCCCGGCCGAGGGCGAGGAAGCCGCGGCCCCTGCTGGCCCGACGACCGAAACGCTGATCGACCCATCGCGCATAGAAGCGCTGTCGCATGGCGACCATCACTATGAAGGTACGCTCGTCCAGCCGGTTGGCCAGTACTACAATCCGTATATGGCGGGTGATACCACCGCCCAGTGGCGCGGTGATCCACGTCACGCCCCTCCAGGTGGCTTCCTGGCAATGCCGCCGCAGCTGACCGACGGCCGCGTGTCCTATCTTGATGGCACAGAAGCCACGGTCGAGCAGATGGCGAAAGATGTCGCAAACTTCCTGCAATGGGCTGGTGAGCCGAAGCAGAGCCAGCGCAAGTCCACCGGTCTTGCCGCGATGATCTATCTTGTCATCCTGGCCGTGCTGCTCTGGTTCTCTTTCCACCGCATCTGGCGGAAAGTGGATCACTAGGCTTTTGCCGCTGATTTAATGAGGAGAATGCCGTCCCGAAGGGGCGGCATTTTTCGTTTGATGCGTATCTGGACAGCCAAAGCTCAGGTGTTTCCCACGGCTTGTCCGTGCGATCCATCAATTCCGTTGCGTTGAAACTTACCGTTTGAAGATGGTCACCACGGACTAGCCGTGGTGAACCCTATCAATCGCACAGATGATAATGCCGGGATGATTGGAACCGATCAGTCTTCCGGGAAGCGGTAGCGTAGCGACTGCACGCCGGAATAGATGCCATAGACGCCGATGGCGAGGGCGGAGGCGATGAACAGCCACAGGCCGAAGGGCTGCCAGCGGATCCAGCCGAGCGTCGAGGCGAGGCCCTTGATGTCTGAGGGGTCTGCCGTCCAGCCGCCAATGGCGAGGAACAGGCCGACCAGGATGAACAGGATGCCGCGTCCGGCAATGCCGAGCGAGATCATTGAGGTCAGTCTGGATGCCCAGCCTGACAAGTCGATATTCTTCTTCCACTGACCCGATCGCGCGCGCCACATCTGCGCGCCGCCAATGCCGATCAGCGCGAGGCCGGCGAGCATGACCAGCCAGCTTCCGAAGGGCTGCTGCATCAGCCATTTCATGGACTCTTCTGTCTTGCCACCGCCGCCTCCTTCATTTGAGCCGAATGTGACTGAAATCGCTGCAATACCGACGAGCAGATAGCTGATGCCCGACGACGCCATTCCAGCGCGGGCGAGGATGCCTTTTGCGTCAGTGCCGTGGTCCTCAGGATCAAGAATAGCCTGCTGAAAACGCCAGAGGGCGTAGAGAAAGAGGCCAATCCCGACGGCGACGAGGATGGCGCGTCCGGCGGCGGCCGTCTCGATCGCCCTGAAGGCATCGCCCGGGCTTGCGCCATTGTCGGGCTTTGAAGTGATGGCCGAGTCTATCAGGACTGCCGCAATGGCGAGATAAACGAAGGCGCGTGCGCCAAGTCCGACCCGGGCAAGGATTGGGATGGCGGGGTCAGTTATGTCCGATAGTTCAGTCGTGCTCATCCATCAAAGACGTTTCGCGGGAGGGGGCGGTTCCCGCAATCTGGTCACGCAGACTTGATTTCACCTGCGGCGACTGCTTCAGCCACATGCTGGAAAGTGCAGGAGAAGCAGCGATATGGGCGGTTGGACGATTGGCGTTATCGGCGGGTCGGGGCTGTATGAGATAGACGGGCTGGGCGATGCTGAACCGGTCACGGTGGAGACGCCGTGGGGCGCGCCATCCGATACGCTGGTGCGTGGCACGATTGGCGATGTGACGCTGGTCTTCCTGCCACGGCATGGCAAGGGTCATCGCCTCACGCCCACAGACGTTCCGTACCGGGCGAATATTGACGCGCTGAAGCGGCTCGGCTGCAGCGATGTGCTGTCGATTTCGGCATGCGGTTCGTTGAAGGAGCAGTATGCGCCCGGCGATTTTGTGATGGTCGACCAGTTCATTGACCGCACCTTTGCGCGCAACAAGACGTTTTTCGGGCCGGGCATGGTGGCGCATGTGTCGATGGCCGAGCCGGTCTGCTCGAGGCTTTCGGGACTGGCCGGCGATGCGGCTGCATCGATTGGCGCGGCCGTGCATCGCGGCGGGACCTATCTCGCGATGGAGGGCCCGCAATTTTCCTCGCGCGCTGAGAGCCATCTCTATCGCCAATGGGGCTGTGACGTCATCGGCATGACGAACATGCCGGAAGCCAAGCTCGCGCGGGAAGCAGAGTTGCCCTATGCGACCATCGCCATGGTCACCGATTATGACTGCTGGCGCGATGACAGCGAGGCGGTGTCGGTCAGCAATGTGCTCGAAGTCATGAAAAATAATACAGACAAGGCGAAGAAGACGCTGCTGGCACTTGTCGAGAATTTGCAGGGGACGGCGCGCACGCCCTCACCGCAGGGGATCGAAACCTGCCTCGATTTCGCAATGATAACAGCGCCGACGGCGCGCGACCCGGCGCTGCTGGCAAAGCTTGATGCGGTTGCCGGGCGGGTGCTCTGAGCGGTCCGTGTGACGTCAAACCCGCAGTCGGGACGAGGCGTAAAGACATTTGTCGACGCATGAGTCTGCATTTGCTAAGCTTCCGTTAATGCAACTTGGGTGAGGTCGCATGAACGGGACGTACTTTGAAACTTTCATGGTTGGAGGGCTGGCGCTCATGGTCGCCGCGGCCCTGTCGATTGCCTGGCTGCTCTGGCGTCAGGATGACATTCGCCGTGAGGCTGTCGGGCTGGCGCTGGAAGGCATCGGCCACGAGTTTCGCTTCAACATGTTTCAGATGGTCCGCGAGATCAACGACGTCGAAAGCGGCATGATCCGCCTGCCGATTGACTTGCCGACGCTCGCCCATCCGCAGCTGGACGCCGTGCTGGGCGAGCTGGTCGCGACTGACAAGCGTGCGCTGGCGGCGATACAGGCGACTTATCAGGCGCTCGAGGCGCGCAAGCGCAGGGTTCGCATGCAGCTTGGCGACGGGGCGGTCGATCCTGAAGAACTGGACGCACTCAAGCAGGCCACCGTGCACGGCATTTCCACGCTCTATCTCTGGGAAGACCATGAAGGGGCGCCACCGGAGAAAGCCCGTTCAACCCGCAGCTGGTGGGTGCGCGACTGGATGAAGGCACATGGCTTTACGCAGGACCTGTTGTCCGGCCTCGCCCTGCGCGATGCGGTGGTGGAGGATCTCCGCGACAATGGCATGGCGCTGACGCCGAAACCGCTGACGCTGACCGCGCACGATTATTATTCGCGCCATTACGATCGCAAGGCCGATCCGCGCGGCGTGTTCGGCAAGCGCCGTTTGCGCAAGAAGGAAACGGCGGCGGCTGAAGCGGGCTCTGAGGAGGGATTTGACGAGGCCGAGGAGTATACAGGGGCCGATACGGCGCTCGCTGCCGCACCAGCCGCAGCGGCGGCGGTCGCTGCCTCCAGCGCCAGCCAGGAAGCGGCTGACGAAGCACCCTATGAGGCCGATATCGCGGTGAAGGATGATCGCGCCAGCGAGGCTGAGCCGGCAGGCGAGGCAGACGAACTCGCGGACGAACACAGCTTCTCCGATGAAGCAGAAGCCGATCCGGCCTTCGCCGATGCGGGTGATGCGGAGGAAGGCACTGAAGAGGAAGCAGAGGTGGCTGAAGCGACGGATGAGCCGGATGTGACCCCTGAGGTTGCAGCCGCGGCCGCCGTGCCGTCCGGCCAGCCTGCAGACGATCCGTTCGCGGTGCTCAACTCTGCCGATCTCAGCGCGTTCGAGCCTGATCCAAAAACGGGAAAGCTCAGCGATGATGTTCCCGGTGAGGATGAAGAGCCCAAACCTCCCAAACCCGCCGACGCGGCTGAGTAACGACACCTGCGTGGATTACAAGGCCAGGATCCGGACCATTCCCGATTACCCTGCCCAGGGGATCATGTTTCGCGATGTCACCACGCTGATGAGCGATGCGGAGGCGTTTGCGGCAGCCATTGAGGAGCTGTGCCGTCCTTACGAGGCGGCGGGCATCGCCAAGGTTGCGGGCATCGATGCGCGCGGTTTCATCCTGGGCGGCGCGATGGCTGTTCGTCTTGGGGCCGGCTTCCTGCCGCTGCGAAAACCGGGCAAGCTGCCCTATGAGACGTGGAGCGAGTCCTATGAGCTGGAATATGGGAGCGACGCGCTGCACATGCATGTCGACGGCGTTTCAGAGGGCGAGAAGACCCTGCTGGTCGACGACCTGATCGCGACGGGCGGAACCGCTGAAGCGGGTGTCAAACTGCTGCGCCGGGGCGGAGCGGACATCGTCGCGGCGGTCTTCCTGGTAGATTTGCCTGATCTGCGCGGGGCAGACAGGATACGAAAACTCGGCATCGAGGTGCGGTCACTCATCGCATTTGAAGGCCACTAGACGATCAAGGACCAAAGATCATGAAGCTTGTTACCTTTGTATCGACACTCGCATTGGCTGGCGCCTTGGTCGCTTGTGGCAAGGAAGAGCCGCCGCCACTGCCGGAAACGCCGGAATTCACTGGCGAGACGCCGCAAATTGCCGGGGACGGACCGAGCATTGAAGAAACCGTCGCGGCCTTCCAGGCCTTTGCCGATGAAGCCTTTTCGCTGGCAGGCGGGACAGAGGCCGGTTTCGATGCGCTGAATGCCGCGCTGCCGGAGCTTGTGTCGGTCTCCTATGACGCAAAATCCTTCAATGCTGACAGTGGGGCGACCGAATTCGACGGCCTTGCCATCACGATCAATACAGAGCCGGCCTTTGGCCTTCGCGCCGCAGAAGCGCGCCTCTGGGGCTTTGATGAAGACTTTCTGGTGGCCCGGCTCGGCGGCGAGCGGCTCGATGAAAGCGGCAAGCTGTTCGACCGGCTCGAAGCCGAGACGATCAGCTATTTCGGGGTGGCCAATGCGGTGAACACGCTGTTTGCGGCATTTGTGACCTCGATTGAGGATGAAGAGGCAGCGCAGGAGGTCGACCTTGCCATCGACAAATTCGATGTCACGGCGGAGCGTATGGTGGTGAGCAGCCTCAATTTGCGTCCCTTCGAATTCGCTCCGGCCCCCGACAGCCTCTATGACTTCATGGACGTGCCGGAAGAAGAGCGCGGCAATGCCCGCATGGCGGTTGAACTCGTCCAGCAGGTGCTGGCCGTTTCCCGCACCATCAGCATCGATGATGCCGTCATGTATGACGCCAAGGTCAATCTCGACATCATGCAGGGCAGTGACGAACTGGACATCGACCAGTCCATTCAGGCCACGATTGGCTTTTATGGCTATGAAGACCTGAGCGGCCTCGATATTGGGCGGGCGATTGCCTACGACGTACGCCAGGCTCAGGGCATGACCTTCGACGATGAGGGCAGCGAGCTGGAAGAGGTGGGCTATCCAGACGGGATCAGCTACCGCCAGGAAGAAACCATGCAGTTCTTCTCCTATGAGGGGCTGAAGATGGACAAGCTGGCCGGGTTCCTGGCGCGCGGCGAGTTTCCCGGCATGGACCAGAAGGATCTGCTGAGCCTCGGCAAGTGGACGACATGCGATTACACGCTGAAGCTGAATGATGGCGATGTCTTCAAGGCAGACCGGGTCAATTTCGATGGTGAGCAGTTCAGCTGGTTCATCCCGAACAAGCTGGAGCTCGACATTGAGGGCGCAGCAATCGGCGTACAGGAAATTGGCGAACTGGCGCTCGGCTTCCTGCCGACCGAACCGGAAGAAGATTCCGAAGCAGCTGGCATCGTGATGGGCCTCCAGACGGCGATCAGCAAGCTGGACGAACATGACCTTGATACAATCCCGTTCGACCTGAACTTTGCGGGCGAGTGGAATGATGAGACCGGGGCGTTCGAAGTCCGGGCCAGTTCGGAAGCTGACGGCTTCGGCGAAGGCGCGGGCTTTATCCGTCTGACGCTGCCGGACTATGACGCCGTGCGCACGGCAATGGAGGCCGAGGACAAGGAAGCAGCCTTCGAAGACGCCTTCGAGCAGTCTTTCGCACTGCGAGGCTTCCGCTTCTTCGAAAAGGATGATGGCGGCTATGACAAGCTGCTCGGCTTTGCCAGCGATATCGGCAAGCTCTATCCGAATGAGGGCTGGGGCGCGATGATTGGCAATATGGATGCGGTGCAGATGCGCCAGTTCATTGCCACGGGCATCCGGTCGGCCAAGGGCGCAGCATCCCAGCAACTACCGCAGGCGGCCGAGTGGCTGGAATCGATGGCGCTCTATTATGAGACGCCCGGCGGCAGCCTCGAATTCTTGTCCCAGCCGACGGTGACGATCGACATGGCATATATGGAGGTTGCCGATACCGGCCCTGATCCGCAGAAAATCGTCGATGATCTGGGCTTCTCCGTCACATATACACCGGAATAGGTGCCTGCGGCGCTTGACCCCGGCGCGGGCGCGCCTCACCTATGGCAACTGACGGTATGCACGGAGTGAACATGACGATCCGCCTCGATGACGAAAACGAGTCCAAGCCCATGGCTGAGCCGAACGCATTTCTGGAAGAAGCGCTGTTCAATGCCCGCACCATCCTTCTGACGGGCGGTGTTGATGACAAGCTCGCGCGCCGGGTCTGTGAGCGTCTATTGGCGCTGGGCTCTGAGAGCGACAAACCGATCCTGCTGGTGATTTCCTCACCGGGCGGCCATGTCGAATCCGGCGACATGATCCATGACATGATCAAGTTCGTGGATGCGCCTGTGAAGGTGCTGGGCTCTGGCTGGGTCGCGTCCGCGGGCGCGCTCATCTATGCAGCGGCCAAGAAAGAGAACCGCTACTCGCTGCCGAATACGCGCTTCCTGCTGCATGAACCGCGCGGCGGCGTTGGTGGTCAGGCGTCTGACGTGGAAATCCAGGTTCGCGAGATTGTTCGCATGCGTGAGCGCCTGAACAAGATTTTCTCGAAAGCCACCGGCCAGCCGCTCGAAAAGATCAAGGCTGATACCGACCGCGACCACTGGATGAGTGCGGAAGAAGCGGTCGAGTACGGCCTCGTCGGCAAGATCGTGACGAGCCGCAAGGAAATCCTCTAGGCATTTTTGCTCAGTCGACGGTGCATCCGGGCTGCAGGAAGCGTTCAATGTGACTTGCGGTCCGTTCCGGCTCCGTAAACGGGAAGAGGTGTCCGGCATCCGGAAGGATACGGTGATCGGCGCGGCGGATAAAGGCTGACAGCTGGACCGCATTCTTCGGCGGGATGATGCGGTCGCGCGATCCGGCGAGTACGAGCGTCTGAGCTTCGATCATCGGCAGGAAACAGAGGCTGGACCAGCCCATGAAGGGCGCGAACTGCGCCAGCATGGCCGGTGTGTTCGCCATGGCGACCCCCCGCACATGTGCATTGGCAAGGTCCGAGATCAGGTCATCCATCAGGGCAGCGAACGGGTTCAGCGTGCGCCAGAGGCTGGCTTCGGTCCAGTCGGCCGGCAGCATGGTCGTACCACTGCACGTGCCGGCGAGGATCAGCCGGTCGACACGGCCCCGGTACTGGATAGCGATCTGTTGGGCGAGCGCGCCGCCAAGCGAGAGGCCCATCAGGATAAACCGTCTCAGGCCAGCCTGTTCAAGGCAGCGAACCGCAATCCGGGCAAGGCTGGCCGGTGCCAGCGGGAAGGGGGAAAGCGGCGTCTGTCCGGCACCCGGCATTTCCAGCGCGACGAAGGGGCGGTTGCGAAACTGGCGCGCCAGTGGCTCTGCGATTTCGAGGCTCGATCCGATGCCATTCAGGAAGACGATCGGCTTTCGTGCGGCATCCGCGTGCCAGATATGGGCGCGCAGGCATATGCCGGCGGCTTCGCACCATATCTCATGCGGACCTTCATTTTGCGTTGATGGCGTGTCGATGATCGCAGGTGCAGGCAGTTCGGCATCCTCTTGATTCGCTGGATCGAGAGGCGCCCAGCGTCCGGAAGAGTTTGCAAATCCCGCGCCAGAAGCAACCGCTTTGTGCAGTCAATACTGCAGTCCCATACAGAAAAAGGGAGGCCAGACAGGCCTCCCTTAGACACTCTACTCAGTTACTCTACAAGGACGGCACTATAGAGGTTGTGTTTTTATAATGCAAAGAAAAGTATCCGGAAGGTGTGGATAACTAATACGACCGCACGCTTGATCGATTGGATTTCCTGCGAGGCAGGCGGCGATAGTCGAGCTTGTCGTCGGATTGCAAGTGGACTTCATTCGGGCGAAGAGAGTCACTCCACGAGCCGGACGAAGGAATTCGTGATGACGCGGCTGCCAAGTGCAGCTTCGTTCTTGTCATAGCTCAGGTTCAAGGTGCCATTGCCGGAATATCTCATTCTCCGGGCAATGATCTGGAGGTTTGGCGCCGTTGTGTTGAGGGTTCCCCCGCCGCCGATTTCAAGATCTTGCCGAGGCAGGTAAATCAGGCCCTTGATCGAAAAGCCAGCGCCGCCAACGAGCTTCACATCGGACCCGATGTCTGTGGTCCGGTCGCTCACCAGCACCAGCCCGGCCAGGGGGGGCGATGTGGGACCTGAAATGTCGACGAGGCTCTGGCCCTTCATTTCCATGGTCACGCCTGATCCGGTCAGGACGATGGTGACGCCTTCACCGATGACTTGACTGTCGCTGCTGATGGTGAGGGCGCCGTTCTTTATGAAGTAGACGCCTGGTTCGAGGATGACATTGTCGGCAGAGATGGTCAGGCCATTACAATATGTCGCCGGTTGCAGCGTGACTGTTTCGCCATCACGGCCCCGAACGCGACTGGGCGATCTTGACGTACACGGCCCGGGTTTCGGGGCTTCCCAGCTTTCCAGAGGGTCAGGGAGCGAATCGCAATTCTCCGAAGGCCGGGGCGTCGCCGTGAAATTGCTCGCCTTATAGGTTCGCCCGACGGCGCAAAAGAGTTCTGCGGTGGCCGAACCGGAACCGGAAGCTGCGTCCGGCTGCGAGAGCATCAGGAACATGACGGGGACAGGCATGCTCAATTGCCGGTCGGAAGAGGGCGGGAATCCGAACGCCAAAGACTTGTAGTGTATCTCTGTAATTTTCAGGGGCGGTGATACTGTACAGCACTTGTCATTGATGCAATTGTAGATGAGGTGGTGAGCATTGGGGGGGGCTATAAGCGTGATCCAGCGGGGGATATTATCTGTTTTTGTCTCTATACTTACGATCTCCGGATGCACGGATGGCGGCGGGACAGCGCCTGTCCTGGTTGAGGGAGATGTTCCAGTTCCCGGTTCGGCCGTCAGCCTGGTCTCCGATCAGGCAGGGGTTTCCAATGCGACCGGCCAGGACGCTCCGCATCTGATCAGCAGTGGTATCTACGACACGCAGCTAGAGCGGAGCAAGGCGTTCGATCTCTATGAGTCGTGGCTGCCGGAAGGGGCGAACTATCGCGACTGGCAATGGTGCGGGCAACGCGTGACGGATCTGGACAACTATCAGAGCCGAAACATCGAATATCTCGACCGGGCGTCCAATCGCGCAATGAGCATCAGCATTCTCTGGGATCGTGAACTTAGGGTGGCAGACCCGCCAGACACAACGGTGTCGATACTGCTGTTCGATCTCGATGAGGCGAGCGCAGACTTTCGGGCGGGCAAGCTCGCTTGTGGTGAATGAATTTGGGACGGCCGCCGCAATGAGGGGCGGGTGGAAATTTCTGGGGGTTAAGACATGAACCGGTTGAAACTGTTGGTGATCTATGCCGTGGCTGGGGTGGCCATCTATTTTCTGGTGCCGGTTGTCGTCAACGTTTTCTTGCGGGCAAACCCGTCCGTGTTCATTGATGATGAGATCGAGGTCGGTCGCCAGACCGTGATCGACTGCCTGACCTTCACCTCTGATCGCGACATGAGCGTCTCCATTGCGGCGTCGGGCAGTGTGTCACTGGTCGTCTACAAGCCGCAAAGCATCAGCGATGCGTCGCTGAAGCAGGCGCACCTAGATTTTCTCAACTGCAGCGAAAATGCCCTGTCCTGCCGGTTCAGGGCCAACTGGCCTGCCAGCGACGCATCCCAAATGGCGGTGCTGGGCGGGTATCATCCCGACATTCGAAACCAGAGCTTCGAGTTTGAGGTGGATGAGGACGAGCAGGTCTGCGTGATGCTGTTCAATGACGGTGCGGACACCATCACAGCGTCCAGGCTGGTGGAGACGACACCGCGGTAAAGCCGTCTGGGACGCTGTCGAGGTGGAAGGGGCCAGCATCAGCTGCAGCTGACGTCCGGAAACTATGCACCACGGGAAGGAATGGTGGTTCGGGGGAGACTTGAACTCCCGACCTCACGATTATGAGTCGTGCGCTCTAACCAGCTGAGCTACCGAACCGATCCGGCTTGTGTGCAAACGCGCGGCGGGCACCGGGTCAGCACAGCAAGCGGGCTGAATACACATTGATTTGGCGCTCTGCAACCGCCTAATCCAGCAGGCCGGCAACGTAATCACCAATAGCGAGCGATGAGGTGAGGCCCGGGCTCTCGATCCCCATCAGGTTAATGAGGCCAGGAGCGGCTGTATCGATGATGAAGTCGCCTGATGGTTCGCCCGGACCGACGATTTTCGGACGCACACCCGCATAGTCGGGGGCGAGGGCGCCGTCCGGCAGGTCCGGCCAGTATCGGCGGGCCGATGCGTAGAAATGCCCGGCGCGAGCCGGATCGACCTGGTAGTCGAAGGGTGGGGATGCGTCTTCGGGAAGCCATTCGGCGTCGGGGCCAAGCTTGCCGCGGCCTGCAAGGTCCACGGTCAGGTGGAGCCCGAGGCTGGCGCGGCCCGGCATCGGATAGATCAGCCGCGAGAAAGGCGTCTTGCCGAGAATGCTGAAATAGCTGCCCTTTACATAGCGCGGTGTCGGCAGGCCGGCCTGGTGCGGGCCGTCGATGCAGGCGGCAACCGATATGGCGTGATGGCCAGCGGCATTGATCACGGTGCGGGCCGATATTTTCGCGGGCGTCTCGCCGGCGGTGACAAGGTCAACGCCGCCGGACCGGACCTCGCCGGACACGACGCGGGTGCCGAAGGCGATCATGCCGCCGCGATCTTCCAGCTCTCCTTGCAGGGCGAGGAAGTAGCCATGGCTGTCAAAAATGCCGGAGACGGGGGACTGGATAGCGGCTGCGATGTCAGGGCTGAGGGCGGGCTCGATGCTGCGGGCCTCCTTGCCGGATATGATCCGCAGGTCTTCGACGCCGTTCTCTTCTGCCCGCGAGAGAATGCCGGACAGCCCATCCGTTTCGTCTGGATGCGCGACGACGAGCTTTCCGCAATTCTTGTAGTCGATGCCGTGTTCTTCGAGATAGGCGTAGAGCTTGCGGCGGCCCTCCACGCAGAAGCGCGCCTTGTAGGACCCGGCGGCATAATAGAGCCCGGCATGGATGACTTCGGAATTGCGCGAGGAGGTGTGGACGGCGATCGCCTCCTCGGCTTCAAGCACAATCACGTCACGGCCGCGCCTCGCTGCGGCACGGGCAATGGCAAGGCCGATCACGCCTGCGCCAATCACCACAATGTCTGCCTCGAACTGGTCCACGCCCGGTCTCGCCTCGCTTTATGCATTATGAGCACGATCTTGATTGAGATATAAGGTGAGTCATGAAGCTCGTCGCTGGCCTGGTCGCGGTCTTGCTGATGTCGGTCTCACCGGCATTCGCGGATGGTATTGCCGACGCTTTCGATGCGGGCCGGTTCGCAGAGGCAGCTGCGCTCGCCAGGGCGGAGGGTGGAGCGGACAATCTGGCCATTGCAGCGCGGGCGCTGCTGGCGGAGACGATGGTGTCCGGCCGGGTCGACAAGGCGAAGATCGAAGAGGCGGAAGGGCTGGCGAAGCAGGCGCTGGCGCTGGAGCCGGACCATGGCGATGCGCGCCTTCAGCTTGCCATTGCCCTGTCCATGCTGGCCCGGGACATGAGCCGGGGAGAGGCTCTGGACTCCGGTCATGCCTCACAGGCGCGCGACCTCGTCCAGGCCGTGCTCGAGGATGAGCCAGACAATGCCTATGCGCACGGCTTCATGGCTGTCTGGAATGTCGAAGTGGTGAGGCGGGGCGGCAGTATGGGGTCGGCCTTCATGGGCGCGAGCATGCGCAAGGCGCGAGACCATTACCGTGCGGCGCTGGTCCATGGCGGCGTGGACCCATCCTTTGACTGGCAATATGCGCGGGCCCTCGCTGCCCATAATGCGCGCAAATACCGTAAGGAAATCGAAGCCTGCCTGTCGCGTGCGGCAGCGGCAGCCCCGAAGACGGCCCTGTCTAGCGTGATGCAGGCACGGGCCCGCGATTTCGAGGCCTATATGACGACGCATTCGAGGCGGGACATCGAGCGGATGGCTGCGTCGCTTCTCTGAGGGGCCGGTTTACTGGCTGGTCCAGCCGGCGCTTTCCCCGACAAGCTGGATGAACCGGCGGCCACAGAATGCGGCAGACGGGCCCGTCGCGGGGCGGGAGGCATAGGCTTCCTTGTGCGGTATGAGCGCCAGCCGCAATCCTTCCGGGTTGAGCCCACCATTCTGGCTTGTGCTCGACAGGACGCGCTCGCTGGCTTGAAGCGCTTCCCGCATCGCCTTCAGTTCCCGGTCATTGATCAGCAGCTTGTCATAGCCGACGCCGCTTTCCTCTGTGGGTGTCTCACTGCCGAGCTGCATCATGCCGTCCAGCGTGGACTGGCGGCGTTCGACTTCCGGCTTCAGGACCACGAGGCAACTTGCGGCGGCGTCGCCAATGGCACTGAGGCGCGTGTCGGCAAAGATCGGAAAGCTTGTCTTGTCGAGAAGGGAGAGCGGGGCAGGGGGCGTGTCGGTGCCAAGAATCGCGCGTGCGGGCGAGCCGGATGTGGAGTGCTGCGCAGTGACATCGGTTGCGAATGTCGCGGCCGGCAGGACCGGATTCGTGACCGGGGCTTCTTCGACTGATTGGGGTTTTTCTTCTGTCGCCTCTGCCGTGCGGTAGAGCTGGTCCGGATTGGCCCAGCTTGCGCCGCCGGCTTCGATCACGAGCTCGGCTGGAAGCCGTTTGAGGGCGGCGGGTGCAGATGCGGTGTCGCCGGCATTCGCGGCGACGAGGTACCATTTGACGGCGAGGGCGTCATCGGGCGCGACGCCATCGACGCCAAATTCGTATACGCGCCCGAGCTGTACTGCGGAGGCGCGGTCACCGAGGCTGGCAGACTGTTCGAGCAGGGCAAGGCCGAGCGGGCGGTCCGATTCCACGCCGTTTCCGTACAAATAGGCCTGTCCGAGCAGGGCGATGGCTTCCGGTACGCCATCATCGGCGTAGCGGGCGATCGTTTCGATCTGGCTGTAATCCTCTTTCAGGTATGCATCGACAGCATCACCCAGCTCGTCAGCATGGCCTGAATACGCGACGAACATGGCTGATGCAGTCAGGAAAACCGTGCGGACCACCCTGTGCATGGCGAGCAGTTTATCCAGACCGGGCCTCGCGTCCAGAACTCTGTTACAGGCTCATTCGGCTGCGACGGCTTCTTTGATCGCCGCCTGCTCTTCAAGCCAGTGCTCTGCCTCGAGGGCAGCCATGCAACCCATGCCCGCGGCTGTCACAGCCTGTCGATAGGTCTCGTCGGTGACGTCGCCTGCAGCGTATACACCCGGCACATTGGTCTTGGTCGTGCCCGGCTCGGTAATGAGATATCCATTGGCTTTCATGTCGATCTTGCCCTTGAAGAGTTCGGTCGACGGGGCATGGCCAATCGCAATGAAGACGCCGTGCGCGTCACGGGTGAATGCCTCGCCAGTCTTGACGTTTTTCAGCTTCGCGCCGGTGACGCCAAGCGGGTTCTCGTCGCCGACGACTTCCTCAAGTACCGTGTCCCAGAGGATTTCGACCTTCGGGTGTTTGAAGAGGCGGTCCTGCAGGATCTTCTCAGCGCGGAAGCTGTCGCGGCGATGCACGACGGTGACCTTGGAGGCGAAGTTGGTGAGGAATAGCGCTTCCTCGACAGCGGTATTGCCGCCGCCGATCACGAGCACTTCCTTGCCGCGATAGAAGAAACCGTCGCAGGTCGCACAGGCGGAGACGCCAAAGCCCTGGAACTTGGTTTCGGACGGCAGGCCGAGCCATTTGGCCTGCGCGCCGGTGCAGATGATGACGGCATCGGCAGTATAGGTAACGCCGCTCTCGCCATGCGCCTTGAAAGGGCGGCTTTCGAAATCGACTTCGGAAATGTGATCCTCGGAGACGTGCGTACCCATCTTTTCGGCATGGTCGCGCATCTTTTCCATCAGCTCCGGGCCCTGGATCTCTGCAAAGCCCGGATAGTTCTCGACTTCGGTCGTGATGGTGAGTTGGCCGCCCGGCTGCAGACCGGCAACGACGCGCGTGTCGCGCATGGCGCGGGCCGCATAGATGGCCGCCGTCCAGCCAGCCGGGCCGGACCCGATGATCAGGATTTCAGAATGGATTGTCTCGCTCATCACCCGCTCCACGCGTCATTATGCTTGTCGGGGACTAGGTATGGGGATTCTTGGCGCGTGAATAAACCCCCGGGGGTGCTCAACTGGCCGTGAAGCTCAGCTATTGCACAGACTTGCGCACTTCGACCGTGGCATGGCTGACGCCGAACTGGTCGTGCAGGCGCGCTTTCACGGCACGTCGCAGCGTGTCGAGGCAGGTGCCGTCGCGGGCGACGACTTCCAGCGTGACGAGGGGTTTCTGCTCGGTCAGTGCCCAGGCGTGAATGTGGGAGACGTTTTCTGCGTTTTCGACATGGGCTTCGAGATCGGCCTTGATGATGGCCGGGTCGAGGCCGGAAGGGACGCCTTCAATCAGAATGTGCGCGGTTTCGCGGGTGAGGCGAACGCCGCCCACGGCGATGATCAGCGCAACCACCACTGACAGGATCGGGTCGATGGGTGTCCAGCCGGTTGTCAGGATCAGGATGGCCGCGAGGATGGCGGCAATCGAGCCAAGGAGGTCACCGGCGACATGCCAGAGCGCGCCGCGCATGTTCAGGTCCTCACGGTCGCCGCCATGCAGGATCCAGAAGGCGATGATGTTGACGATGAGGCCGCCTATTGCGACCGCCAGAAGGACGCCGCCCAGAATAGGCTGCGGTTGCATCAGCCGGTGAATGGCTTCCCAGATGATCCAGACAGCCAGCAGGACCAGGGCAAGACCGTTCACGAAAGCGGCAAGCACCTTGAAGCGGGCAAAGCCGAAACTTCGCTTTGAGTCTGCCGGCCGCGCGGCGAGGCGGAAGCCGAACCAGGCGAGGGCGAGCGAACCGGCATCGGTGAGCATGTGCGCGGCATCCGCGAGAAGGGCGAGCGAGCCGGAAATAACGCCGCCAACCACTTCAACGACCATGAAGGCGAAGGTCAGCAGCGCCGCAATGGCGACGCGCTTGCGGGCATCGGCGCTATCGGTCGAGGGCAGGTGCGCATGGCCGTGCCCATGATCGTGATCGTGATGATGGCCGTGTCCGTGACTCATGACCTGCTAGATGCGGTCATGCGGTCGAATTGTCAAGAAATTCAATAAAATCAATCACTTAAGAATGCTATAACATTGCATTACAGCCAGTCCGGCGCGACGACGCCACCGCCGTCCTTGAGGTTTTTCATCGCTGGCTGAGGGTGACGGGCGACGAGGCGGCGGACAATCTCATCGGCGACGCGGTCGGCTTCGCGCAGCGGCTCGTATGGCCATTGCTCCAGCGTGCCCTCGAACCAGCGGGCGCAGCCGCGCTTGATGAGGCTGTCGTGCAGGCGGTCGAATTTCGGATTGGAGCCTTCCAGCCGGACCATGTGGATTGGCAGGCCGTGAAAGGCGGCATCAGACAGCATGTTTGCGCTGTCTTCTGTCACCATGGCGACATCGGAATACAGCATCCAGGCAAGATAGGGATTCTGGCCATCGTCCGGCCCAGCCCAGAACCTTGCGCCAATCTCGCCAGCAAGCGCGCGCATCTTCGCGATGACCGGGATCGGGGTGCGGCGCGAGGTCGTGATGCGCAGGCGCCAGCCCTGGCCGGAGAGGCGTTTCAGGTCTTGGGCCAGCCTGTCTGCCACGGCATCGGAGAAGGTGTGCGTCTTGGACGCGCCGCCGAGAATGATGATGGCGGACTTGCCATTCTCATCGGCAAGATCGGCAAAGGCCTGCCCGGCATCCTCAATATCGTCCGGCGCAAAATAGGAGGGCGCGCCAACGGTGCGGATGACGTTCGGGCCTTCCAGTTCGTCATGCTCGGGCACGACGATCAGGTCAAAGTCACCGCGATCGGATTTCGGGTCGAGAACCTGAACCGTGAGGGTCTTGCCGCCGGATAGTTGCCGGATAGCCGCGGTGAAGGGCGCGCTGCGCCGGCCGGCAGCGATCCAGACATCGGGCCAGGGCGGCTGGAAGATGGTGCGTTGTTCAGGCGGCAGGGCGAGGCGTTCCATTGGCCACCTTGCGCCCGGAAGCCATGTCCAGGGGGCGCGCGGTGTCAGTACGATGGGGCGTTCGCGGTGACCCTCGCCCTGGATGTGCGCGATCTTCATCCAGCGGCTGGTGCTGCCGAGCGCCTGAATGATGGCGCGGACCTGGGCGGCATTGCCGGCGCGGCCGTCCGACACAGCCCAGACGGACGGGCCCACTTGCGGGGCTATCGGCTTGGCTTTCCTTGGCGCGTTCATCCCGGCATGCCTCGCGATTCGTTTACCCTCGGAGAGTGCCAGTTTTTCTATGCCCTTGCACCTTTCGCGAAACAGCAGGGGTGCAATCGAGATTGCCGAGGCTGGGAGGCTTTGACTTCTGTCGATGCGCGAGCGGCCTTCGTGGTTCGACCTCGCTCACCATGAGGCCTTCCTGGCAGCGCATATAAAAAAGCCCTCATCCTGAGCGAAATCGAAGGACGAGGGCTTTGGTTGTTGAAATATGGAAGCCTATTTGAATTCGACGGCTTCGATCTCGTAGACGCGGGCGCCGCCGGGGGCGGCGACTTCGGCTTCGTCGCCGACCGTCTTGCCGATCAGGGCGCGGGCGATGGGCGAGGTGATCGAGACCTTGCCCTTGGCAATGTCGGCCTCGTCCTCGCCAACGATGCGGTAGGTTGCCTGCTTCTCGGTGTCGACGTCGGTCAGGGTGACGGTTGCGCCAAAGACGATTTTCTCGCCCTTGAGCTTGGTCACGTCGATGACTTCGGCGCGGGCGAGCTTGTCTTCGAGTTCAGCCACGCGGCCTTCGATGAAGCTCTGCTTTTCCTTGGCAGCATGATACTCGGCATTCTCGGAGAGATCGCCATGTTCGCGCGCTTCGGCGATCGCTGCGATAACGGCAGGGCGCTCAACCGACTTCAAATGCTTCAGTTCTGCGTCGAGGGCGGCGTGCCCTTCGGCGGTCATGGGTGTTCTTTGCATGTTCTGGATAACCGTCGTTGTAAACGAATAGCGTCTTTCCAAACGCGATTTGCGTCAAGTGGTTTGATATCAGGCGTTTTGCAAGGATCGGACTGTTAATTCGCGTTCGCGAAGGGCCCGAATGGCCTGAACGGATGCTCGTGAGGCGGCGAGCGTCGTAAAATAAGGAATCTTCCGCGTCAATGCCGTGCGCCGGATCGAGGCGGAGTCCTTGAGCGACTGGGCACCCTCTGTCGTGTTGAAAACGAGCTGGATTCCACCATTGATCATGCGGTCGACAATGTGCGGCTGGCCTTCGATGACCTTGTTGATCCGCTCGACAGCGATGCCCTGCTTTTCAAGGTAATCTGCAGTGCCGCTGGTTGCGACGATGGTGAAGCCCATCTCGATCAGGTCTTTCGCGGACTCGATGACGGCAGGCTTGTCGCCATCCTTGAGCGAGATGAAGACGGCACCTTCGCGCGGCAGGTGCACGTCCACGGCAATCTGTGACTTGAGGAAGGCTGCGCCGAAATCATCGTCCCAGCCCATGACTTCGCCTGTGGAGCGCATTTCCGGGCCGAGCACGGGGTCAACGCCCGGGAAACGGGCAAACGGGAAGACAGCTTCCTTGACCGCGACGCGGCGCGGCTTGGCCATGGAGAGGTCGAAATCGGTGAGATCAGCGCCGGCCATGACCTTGGCGGCGATCTTCGCGATGGGCGCGCCGACAGCCTTGGCGACGAAAGGCACCGTGCGCGAGGCGCGCGGATTGGCCTCCAGGACGAAGATTTCCTCATCCTTCACGGCGAACTGGATGTTGATCAGGCCGCGAACCTTGAGTTCGCGCGCGAGAGCGATGGCCTGTTCGGAAAGGCGCGCGACCATTTTTGGCGACAGGGTGTAGGGCGGCAGGGCGCAAGCACTATCGCCAGAGTGCACGCCCGCTTCCTCGATATGCTCCATCACGCCCGCGACGTGGACGTTGGTGCCGTCGCAGAGGGCGTCGACATCGACTTCAATCGCGTCGGAGAGGTAGCGGTCAAGGAAAAGGGACTGGTCGCCGGAGACTTTCATGGCCTCCTTGGCGAAGGTCTTCACGTCCTCGTCATTGCGGCAGATTTCCATGGCGCGGCCACCAAGGACGAAGCTCGGGCGCAGCATGATCGGATAGCCGAGTTTCTGGGCTTTCTCGAGGGCTTCTTCCTCGGAGCGGGCCGTGGCGGAGGGGGCCTGCTGGATGCTGAGCTTGTCGAGAAGGGCTGCGAACTGTTCGCGGTCTTCGGCAAGGTCGATGGAGACAGGGCTGGTGCCGAGGATCGGGACGCCGACCTCGTGCAGCGGCGTTGCGAGCTTCAGCGGTGTCTGGCCACCAAACTGGACGATGACGCCGGCGAGTTCGCCCGCGCTTTGCTCTTTCGCGATGATCTCAGAGACGTGCTCATGTGTCAGCGGTTCGAAATAGAGACGGTCTGACGTGTCATAATCCGTCGAGACGGTTTCCGGGTTGCAGTTGACCATGATCGACTCGATGCCGACATCTTCCATGGCGAAGGCCGCATGGCAGCAGCAATAGTCAAACTCGATGCCCTGGCCGATGCGGTTCGGGCCGCCGCCGAGGATGATCGCCTTCTTGCGATCCGATACGCCGGCTTCATCGTCGCCATGGTCCTTGCCGTAGGCCGGGTGCTCATAGGTCGAGTAGAGGTAGGGCGTCTTGGCGGCGAATTCGGCCGCGCAGGTATCGATGCGTTTGTAGACCGGGCGCACGCCGAGCTTGTGACGGAAGTCGCGGACCTGTTGCTCAGTCTGCCCGGTGAGGGCAGAGAGGCGGGCATCGGAGAAGCCCTTGCCCTTGAGCGTCGTCATGGCGTGCCTGTCCTCGGGCAGACCGTCGCGGCGGATATTGCCTTCGATCTCGATCAGTTCGGCGATCTGGCGCAGGAACCAGCGGTCAATACTGGTGATCTTGTAGACGTCCTCGACACTGAAACCTTCGCGCAGGGCCTGGGCGACGTGGCGCAGACGATCTGGTGTCGGACGGGCGAGGGCAGAGGTCAGCGCGTCATGGCCGGTGATCTCGCTCTCGTCGAGACCGCTGAGACCGGTTTCGAGCGAACAGAGCGCCTTCTGCAGGCTTTCCTGGAAGTTGCGGCCGATGGCCATGGCTTCGCCGACCGATTTCATGGCGGTCGTCAGGAGCGGTTCGGAGCCCTTGTACTTCTCGAACGCAAAGCGCGGGATCTTGGTGACGACGTAATCAATCGTCGGCTCGAACGAGGCCGGCGTCACGCCGGTAATATCGTTGTCGAGTTCGTCCAGCGTGTAGCCCACGGCTAGCTTGGCGGCGATCTTGGCGATCGGGAAGCCGGTCGCCTTCGAGGCCAGCGCCGAGGACCGCGAGACGCGCGGATTCATCTCGATCACGACGAGGCGGCCATTGTCCGGGTTCACGGCGAACTGCACGTTGGATCCGCCGGTCTCCACACCAATCTCGCGCAGCACAGCCAGCGAGGCATTGCGCATGATCTGGTATTCCTTGTCGGTCAGCGTCAGGGCTGGTGCGACGGTGATGGAGTCGCCGGTGTGGACGCCCATCGGGTCGATATTCTCGATAGAGCAGATGATGATCGCATTGTCCGCCTTGTCGCGGACGACCTCCATCTCGAACTCTTTCCAGCCGAGCAGGCTCTCGTCGATAAGGACCTGGGCAACCGGGGAGGCAGCAAGGCCCGAGCGGACGATCTCTTCATACTCTTCGACATTGTAGGCAACGCCCCCGCCCGTGCCGCCAAGCGTGAAGGCGGGGCGAATGATGGCGGGCAGGCCGACTTCTTCGAGGACTTCCATCGCTTTCTGGAGGCCGCCGATCCGGTCATAGCCGATGATCTTGCCGGCATCGTTCCGGATCTCGGGCGCAGCGACGATGGCGGCTCTTGGGTTTTCGAGGCCGATGCGGTCCATGGCTTCGCGGAAGAGTTTGCGGTCTTCGGCCATCTCGATGGCATCGGCGCGCGCCCCGATCAGCTCGACGCCGTACTTGTCCAGCGTTCCCGCCTTGTAGAGGTCGAGCGCGCAGTTGAGCGCGGTCTGTCCGCCCATTGTGGGCAGGAGCGCGTCAGGCTTTTCGACCTGGATGATCTTTTCGACAAAATCCGGTGTGATCGGCTCGACATAGGTCGCGTCCGCCATGTCCGGATCGGTCATGATGGTGGCCGGGTTGGAGTTGACCAGGATGACCCGGTAGCCTTCCGATTTCAGGGCCTTGATGGCCTGCACCCCGGAATAGTCGAACTCGCAGGCCTGGCCGATAATGATAGGGCCAGCGCCAATAACGAGAATAGACTTGATGTCAGTACGTTTCGGCATCTCGGCTCCTCGCTATTCATGGCTAATGGCCAAACGGGTGCGCTATAGCGGGGAGTCGATGGGGTGGGCAAGGCCGCAGGCAGAATAAAACGCAGGCGGCGACATTCTGTCAGGCCAGTTGGTTGGCCTATGGATAAACCGGCTCGCCATCCATGGTCTGAATGGCATCAATCGTGGTGCATTCCATCAACGCGTCTGCGCCGCCCGTGCAGGTTGTCGTGGCGTCGATCATGATGTGGTCGCGGTTTCCGGTGACCTTGCAGGACACCGCCTGGCCGCTCTTGCCCGACATGATCTGTGCGGCCTCTACCTCAATGTTTTCAGGCAGAAGCGGCAGTGCCTTGGCGACAGCGATCGCGCACGCAGCATCGGCGGTCCGGTCACCCTGATCGGCGCAGCCGCCGAGCAGCGCCACAACGCCCGCACAGGCGACAAGATAGCGGAGTGGTCTCATCTTCCCCATGATCCGTTCTGTTGACGTCAGCTGACGTTTTTCGTGGTGCGGCGAGTGCGGTCAAGCACAGGGCGGCAATTATCGGCTAGTTTTTCGCGACTTGTGCAAAACAAAGCCCCTGCATCCGAAAGGAGCAGGGGCCCTAAAGATGGTCTGTTCAGGCCAACGAGGCGGCCTTTCCGCTTACCAGGCGCGAGGGTCGTAGGGATAGCGGTCATAGGCGTCGGCATAGCCGTCACCATCGCTGTCCTTCTCGTCCGGCTGGTCCTTTACGCCAGGCATGTCGCAGTCGGCTGCCTCAGAACAGCCTTTGGCTGCGCCTGCTGCGCCACCAATGGCGGCACCGATAGCTGCGCCTTTGCCTGCGCTGCCATCGCCGGAATTGTTACCGATAACGGCACCAGCAACGGCACCGAGGCCAGCGCCAACGGCAGCATTGCGTTCGGTATAGCCAGATTGCGTGCAGGCGGCCATCATCAGGCCGGTCGCGGCAATGGCAGTTGTCTTCAAAAGCGTATTCATCGAGGCATCCTTTCTCGTAGCTTCGACTGCAGGAAACGAAGCTGTGCCCTACAAGTTCCCCTATGAACGCAGACAGAACACGGAATTTAAAGTGAATTAATTGTGATGTTCGGGGGCGTTCGCCCCCCTGTTCTCACTCTACGAGACGGGCTTCACGGGCGGGCCTGATGACCAGGGGCAGGTCCGTCTTGCCCATGTTGAAATCGATCTCAAGCGCCCCCTGTTCCGACACCTCAAGCGTGTTGGCCACCATCTGCAGATAGGGGGACCTGGTCGTGCCGCCGCCTGTCTTGCGGACGCGGACATTGTAACTCGGCATATAGATGACGCCCTCGACATTGAGCGCGCCCTCGACAATCATGTCGCGTGTGCCGGGCAGCAGCGCCTCCATTTCGGCGAAGGCGACACCGGCAGTCGGTCCTTCGCTTGGCGCTGCGATCCGGAGGCCGGAATTGCCGCGGATAGAGATCTGGCCAAGCAGGCCCTCGAAAACGAATGTGACGCCTTCGGCCAGCACCTGGCCCCTGGCGTCGATGTTAATGCCGCCGCCGCGGATATGGTAGATGCCCGGCTCGAGCGCGATGTCGCGCGCACGTACATCGAGACCCCCGCAATAGATGCCCGGCCGAAGCCGGGTCGATCCGATGCGGATGATGCTGAGCTGCAGATGATCGCAGAGACCTGAGACGGGCACTGAATAATTGCTGAGGGGGTCGGGCAGTTTCTGGCAGCCGGTTTCCGGCGTTGGCGATACCTTGGTGATGGAATCGCGCGCATAATCGCCGACCGCGCAAAATGCCTTGGCTTCGGCTGTGCCGCCTTCAAATCGCATGGCGTCTGCATGTTTCGAGTTCGCCCAGACAATGCAATTGTTGGCGAGCAGGCTGCCCTGGTCCTTGATACGCAGGCCGACGCCGGTTTCCGCCAGGGTGAGGACGCACAGGGGAAACCCAGCCGTTGCCGTTGCCACGGCCTTGCGGCGTACCGGCGCAGTTGCATTGCGGCCAACGAATTTCGCGAAAAGGTTCACGGGCTGGAATTCAAGTTCGACAGCGAGATTGGTGTGCTGGCCATAAGCGTCCTCGGTGACCGCTGCGACATCGAGGTCGGCGAGCGAGTAGTGCGAGTTTTCCGTTGCGAGCACGCGGGCTTGCGTCTCAGCGGCTTTCAGACGCACGTCCGCTTTCGGCGAGTCGGTGTTCAGGAAGGCTGTGGCCCCACCAAGCGCCGACGCATCTGCTGAATGCTGCAGGTTGCTGGCCGAGCGTGTGTCCATGCCGAGCGCAATTGTTGCACCGACCAGCGACATGATCGCCATCAGGCAGATGGCGAAGATTGGCAGGGTACTTCCGGACTCGTGCCGGATTATCCGCTCCCCGAGCGTATGAGACATGCAGGTTTCCACGACCGGACACTGTCAAAAATTTATCTAGGCCCGGTTATCGGAATCTATCAATTTCCAAATATTCGTATCGGCAGCCCGAGCCGTCGCTACTCGACCAGACGCGCTTCGCGCGCAGGTTTGATGACCATGGGCAGGTCAGTTTGCGTCATGTCGAATTCAATCGCCAAGTTGCCCTGATCCGAGAGTTCAAGACTGTTGGCAACAATCTGGAGATAGGGCGATTTGGTCGTCCCGCCGCCCATTTTCTTGATTTCGATGTCATAGGACGGCATGTAGATCACGCCTTCGACGTTCAGCTGACCTTCGATTTTCATGTCCTTGAACGCAGGAAGAACAGTGTCCAGTTCTGCAAACGCGATGCCGGCCGTGGCGCCTTCGGCTGGTGCTGTGACTGTGAGGCCGGAATCGCCCTTGATTTCAACTTTGTCGATCTCTCCGTCGAAAACAAAGGTCACCCCTTCGGCAAGCAGAATGCCGCTCGCATCAATTTTCAGCCCTCCGCCGCGAATGACATAGACGCCTGGTTCGAACGTCACGTTGCGGGCCTTTATTTCAATGCCGCCGCAATAGTTGCCAGGCCCAAGCCGCGTCGACCCCCGCTTGATAACGCTGACCTCGATGTCGTCGCACAGCCCTTCGATCGGCAGGTCATATCCCGCCAGCGGGTCAGGCAGTTTCTGGCAGCCGGTTTCCGGCATTGGAGTGACCCTTGCCTTGACGTCGCGCTCAACATCGCCAGCCGTGCAGAATGCTTTTGTCGAGGCCGAGCCGCCGTCAAACTTCATCGAATCCTTTGCGGTCGAGTTCGACCAGATAATGCAGTTCTGGGCCGAGAGCTGGGCCCTATCCTTCACCGTAAGCCCAGTGTCCTTCGGCTCTAGCGTCAACACGCAGAGCGGAAACCCCCAGGTTGCTATGGCTACAGCGCGGCGCCGGTTTGGCGCGGTTTGCGCGTCGCCCACAAAGTTCGCGAAATAATTGACTGGTTTGGCCTCGACCTCGACTTCGAGATTTGTGTGCTGGCCATAAGCATCTTCAGTGACCGCACCGACTTCCAGATCGGCGAGGACATAGTCGGAGTTGCTCTGGGCGAGCACAGTCGCCTGCTGACGTGCCGCATCGAGCCGGTCTGCAGCCCGGGGAGAGGGGTGCGTGACAAAGGCTGTCGCCCCGCCAAGCGCGGCAGAGTCGGCTGTATGCTGGAGATTGTTGGATGAGCGGGAGTCCATGCCGAGCGCGATCGTCGCGCCGACCAGCGACATGATCGCCATCAGGCTGATGACGAAAATGGGCATGGTGCTGGCGCTTTGCGACGCAGCAAACTTGCCCAGAACAGTATGGAACGGCCACTTTTTCACATCTTACGTATGACACGCGCTGGTGAAAACCGATCTACGCTGAATGATCAAATTTGACGGATTTAGCAGTCTTTTGCAGTGTTTTTCAGTTAATGCTAAAATTTATTAAACCAAAGGTGCTAATAAATAATCAGAAATAGATTTTCGGTCGGTGCGAAATTGGGAAATCAGCCCTTTCCAAAAGCAAAAACGGCCGAGACTCGAATCACCTTTGAAGGTCGGTCAGCTAGCTCCAGCGTTTGGCGAGGCGCTGGTCGATCTCGCTTGCTTCGCCTTTTTGCGCGCCCTGATACCCGGTGACAGCGTCGGCGACGAAGGGATTGTCGGTCCGTTCCTGCCCGAAGGTGCTCATCGGGCCGTGGCCCGGCACGAAGCGGATGTCCTTGCCGAGGGGCCAGAGCTTTCCGGTAATGGAATCAATGAGCTGCTGGTGGTTTCCACGCGGAAAATCTGTCCGCCCGATCGAGCCGCGGAACAGGACATCGCCGACAAAGGCAAGCGCGCCGCTCTCATTGTAGATGACGACATGGCCGGGCGTATGGCCGGGGCAATGGGCCACGCCGAATTTGACGCCGCCCAGTTCCAGTTCGTCGCCATCTTCGAGGTAACGGTCCGGCGTGACGTTCTGGCCGTCCGTGATGCCATAGCGCGCGCCGGAAGATTCGATCTCGTCGAGCAGCCACTGGTCATCCTTGTGCGGGCCAATGATCTCGGCGCCGGTGAGATCCTTCACGGCCTTGGCCGCGCCGGCATGGTCCATATGGCCGTGGGTCAGCCAGACCTGTTTGATGTTCACACCAAACTGCTCAGCCGCGCCCATCAGCTTGTCGATATCGCCGCCCGGATCGACGAACACGCCTTCCATGGTCTCGATAGACCAGATCATGCTGGTATTCTGCTGCAGTGGTGTCGTCGGGATGACGCGGATTTCGAGTTTGGGCTGTGCGGTCTGTTGGTCTGTCATGGGGTCTATTTAGTCACTGGTTTCCATCGTGAAAAGGACAGACGCAGCGTCGCGAGATTATTCAGGATCACGCCTACGGTGAAGTAGTAGAGGCCGATCCGGGGAATGAAGCCGACATAGGCCATGGTCTGTGACAGGCCGATGAGCAGGGCGGCGAGGAAGACGTCCAGCATCGACCATTTGGCGAGCACGTTGAGCCACCAGGCAAGCTTCGGGCTGGGCGGAGCGCCGCGGCGGAAGATGACGGCGGCAAGGAAGGTCTTCGTCAGCGGGAAGATGCCCGAGAAGACCACCACCACCAATCCCATGAAGACGAGGTCGAACTCGAACAGGGTGCGGACAATGCCCCAGAGATTGTATTCGATCATCAGGCCGATCGTGTTCGGCTTCATGATCGACGGCTGGGAGATGCCCATGATGATCAGCGCGGCCGAAACATAGAGCAGCCACTCTGCGGTGACGTCTATTATCTTGCTCGGCAGTCTGGTCTGGGGGCGCGCTTCGGCGGTGGTTTCAGGGGCGGATGTATCTGTCATGTCGGGGAGAGAACGTCAGACACGGGCAAAGGTGTCAACGCTTCCCTCTCAACGCAATAAGGACTAGCTTGGCCGGCGAGCAGAAACGGGTCTGTCCGGAGGCAGCTAATGGGTCGCGGCGCCATCATTCTCATCGCCCTTGTGGGCCTCGCCCTTTATTACTTCTCGAACCGGGAAGTGAACCCGTATTCGGGGCGGGCAGAGTTCAACACGATCTCGATTGATCAGGCCTCACAGCTTGGCGCGCAGTCCTATGCGCAAATCCTGCAGCAGGAGCGCGGCAAGCTTCTCTGCCCGAGCCTGTCTGCCGGTGCGTGCCCCGATGATGACCTTCAGGTGGTCTCGACCGTTCGCGAGATTGGCGAGCGCCTGCAGGCGGCGGCCATCGAACTGGAGCAGGACTATATCGCTGCTGGATATGACTTCGAGCCGGTCGCCCGCGACTTCCAGTGGACTTATAATGTCATCGTGTCCGAACAACCGAACGCCTTTTGCCTGCCGGGCGGCTATGTGGCGGTCTATACCGGTATTCTGGACCTTACCGGCAATTATGATGGCCGCGTCACGCTGGCCGACCTTGATGATGTCGACAAGCTGGCTGTGGTGATGGGGCATGAGATCGGTCATGCGCTCGCCCATCATGGTGCCAAGCGGATGAGCCAGGGGCAACTGGCGCAGCTCGGCATGATGGCTGTCGGCGTCGGTGTCGGCGACATGGACCCCGGCCAGCGCCAGATGGTGATGGCGACTCTGGGCATGGCGGCGCAGGGTGGGCTGATGAAGTTCTCGCGTGAACATGAGGCCGAAGCCGACAAGATCGGCCTCGAGCTGCTAGTGCGGGCCTGCTACGACCCGCGCGAAGCTCCGGAACTGTGGGAGCGGATGGGCGAGGTGGGCGGCCAGCGTCCGCCGGAATGGATGTCGACGCATCCTGCCTCTGAAACGCGCGCTGAGAATTTCCGCCGCTGGATGCCGGAAGCGATTGCCCAGTACGAGCAAAATTGCGGCCGGCTGCGTTAGGGCGAACGTCCATTGATTGCCACAATCCTCCGGCTTGATGGCATAGCAGAATAGGGGAGTCCCGATGGTGAAAAGGCTTGTTATGGCCGCGCTCGGCCTTGGCGTTCTGGCGTCAGACGCTTTTGCGCAGGATGTGAAGACGGTTGCGGGCGACCTGCCGGGCGAGGCGGAGTTCGAAGCGCTTGCCGGGCTTGAGGGCCTCGCCGACCGCGACGTGGTGCTGCTCGATCTCAACATGCTTCCGCTTGCCTGGCCGAGTGTGGAGCAGGCGGACGGTACTTATACCACGCCGCAAACCTGCGAATTCGGGATGCTGGACGATGTGAAGAGCATTTCGGTGCCGACGGGCTCGAACCATCTGCTCATGGATGTGACGATTGGCGACGCTGTGCATCACCCGGCTAATGGACTTTCGTGTGAATACAGCCCGATCAATGGCGGCGAAGCGCCTCAGGACTGGGCGCGGATGCGGCTGTCTGGCTGCTATATCGTGCGCGACGTGTCTATTCCAACGGCAAGGCAGCTTGTGCTGAACCCATTGCCCGGCTCGGCGTGCGGCCTTTACGAATAGGTCAGCCGGCTGCGCCTGCGAGGGCTGGGCCGAGCACGTCTTTCAACGGCCCCAGATGCGCTTCGAAATGGCGCCACTGCTCCAGCCCTGCCGCGCTGATCGGCTGGCGAACCTGTTCTGAACTCGCGGTACGGACGGCGCGTCTGGTCTTGTGAAAGTCGACGCAGGCCTGCTCGAATGAGAGGTCACAATAGTCGAGGATGCGCCGGACCTGTCCTTCCAGGTCGGCGACGACATCTTCATGCTGAACCCGCAGCACTTTGCCCGGCAGAACGCGGTCCCAATGGTCCATCAGCTCGACATAGAGCCGGTAGTAATTGCCGATGTCTTGCAGACTGTAGCTGAACTCCTGACCTTCGGCGAAGAGCTGCTTGAAGCCCGAGAAACAGCACGCCATCGGCTCACGCCGGGCATCAATGATCTTCGCATTTGGCAGGATGAGATGGATCAGACCGATATGCCGGAAATTGTTCGGCATCTTGTCAGTAAAGAAAGGTGCCCCCTGGCGATGAATTGCCGTGTTGTCGATGTAATCCTGGCCGAGTTTCACGAGTTCCTCGTCCGGCAGCTCATGCAGGACACGGGGATAGCGATCGCGGTCAGTTATCTGCTGGCGTCCGCGCAGGCGGTGGGCGAGCGACAGGATGTTCGGTAGCTCCAGCGTGCCATCGACCTGGCTATGGCTCGCAAGTATCTGTTCAATCAGCGTCGACCCGGCCCGCGGCAGCCCGACGATGAAGATCGGAGCAGGGTCATCGTGTCCGACGCCGCGGCGCTGTTCGAACAGCTTCGCCGAGCAATGCTTTATCTGTGCATCGACCTCGGCCCGCATCTGATCGGTCGTGTAGCGGACCTGGCTCTTTTTCAGCCGGTTGCCCTGATCATAGGCCTCGAATGATGCGTCATACTGGCCATCATCCTCAAGCGCCTTGCCAAGCGCAAAAGCCAGATGCACCCGCCCCATGAAGCTGAGGTCCGGATCGTCGAGGGCGGCCCGCATTTTTGCGATGTCGTCCTCGCTGAAGCGATAGGTCTTGAGATTGGCCAGCGCATACCAGGCGTCGCCATGCAGAGGGGTCACCTCGACAGCGCGCCGGTAGGAAATGATCGCTTCATCCGTTTGGCCCGCCGTCTTCAGGGCATGGCCGCGTGAGGTCAGAGTGGCGAGATCATCCGGAAGGACGGCAAGGACCTCATCGAATATAGCGAGCGCCTCCTCGTAATTGCCGGCCTGCATCGCTTCGATGGCGTAAAGCGATTTGAAGACCGGGCTGCCCGGGTCGAAGGCCAGCAGCTTTTTCGCCTGCTCGAGGGCTGCTTCGTACTTCTGGCGCTTGCGCAGGACCTGAATATGGTCGATCCGCAGCTGGGCCTTGTCTGGCTCAAGCTCGATCGCGGTCTCCAGCAGGAATTCGGCATCTTCATGCACGCCGAGCCTGGACCCGATATCGGCCAGCAGCCGCATGCCTTCCACATGTCTGGGGTTTTTCTGCATGAAGGCCCGGGCGAGGCGCTCGGCGTGGATAAGCCGTCCCTCATGGATATAATTGGTGACCGCCAGCAGCTCCGGCGGAAGCTGATTCAACCGTTCGGCCTGGGCGCGGGCATGGGCAGCGGCCTCATTGCGTCCGGAGGCTGACAACAGTTCCGCCTGCGCCGTCCAGCTTGCGACGAGTGCCGGATTGTAGCGCACGGCGCGTTGATAGGCCGCCAGTGCCGCATCGCCATTGCCGAGTTTGCGGTGAAGATGGCCTTCCTCCTGAAAGGCGCGCCCGAAGTCCGGTGCCAGGCGTTTCAGACGGTCCAGGTGTTCGAACGCGACGTCTGTTTCGTCGAGGTAACGGGCGCAGGCGGCGGCCATGTAGATCGCATCCTGATGGTCTGGCGTCGCTTTCAGGACACCGCCGAGCAATGCCGATGCCTCCTTGAACGACTCCCGCTGCATCAGGCTGCGCGCCTGCTTCAGCTGGTCGGTAGAGGTGTCTGTTGCGGTCATGGGTCCATTCAATAGCAATGCAGCGCCCCGAGTAAACGGAGCGCTGCAATTCAGCCCTGGGCTGATGGTTCGGACTAGTAGTCGTACTTGATGCGGACGCCGATCGTGCGTGGACGGATCGGCGTGACGCGCTTCCTGTCGAAGATGAAGCTGCCGCTCAGTTCGGCATATTCATTCGTCAGATTGGTGGCGAAGAGTTCGGCGCCCCAATTGTCGCCGGTGAGACCCGCCGTCGCGCCGAGCGTGACATAGCCATCAAGCTCCATCTTGTTGATCTCGATGACGTCCGTGACCGAGCTGTCGGAGAAGACAAGCTGCGGCATGACATGCGCGCGGACATTCTGCCCCGCGATCTGGCGCTCCAGATCCCACTCATAGCGGACGCGCAGGTTGCCCTGATAGGCAGGGGCAAAGGCCAGCTCGGAACCTTCGACCACGTCATCGGTCGGCACGAGCACATCGGTGATCTCTGAATCGAGCAGGGAGAAGGCGCCGGCCACGGTCAGGCCGTCGACGCTCTCGGGCACCCAGGTGAAGTCGCCTTCGATGCCCTTGAGTTCGGCATTGGCCGCATTGTCAGAGAAGAAGAGATTCACAATGGACGGATCGAAGATGGTCGTCTGGAGCCCTTCAATATCGACAAAGAAGGCCGCTCCATTGAAGCGGAGCGAATTGTCGAACAGTTCGGTTTTCCAGCCGATTTCGTAGTTCTTCACTTCGTCGGTATCGACCGCGTAAGGCACGGTATAATTGTTCGGTCCGCTCGCGCCGCCCGGACGGTTGAGCAGTCCGGCCCGGAAGCCTTCCGAATAGGTCGCGTAGAACAGGGTGTTCGCGGTTGGTGTCCACTCCCCCGTCGCTTTCAGGATGACCCCGTCCGTCGCCGCCTTGTCAGGTGCCTCCGCTGGTCCGTTCGGACCGTAGAGGAAGGAGATGTTCGTCCCGAACACCTGCTGATCGGTGTCGGCGAAGAGGTTGAAGAAGGAGGAGTTTGCACTGCCCTTCAGGTCAACTTCGACATCATAATACCGCGCGCCGAGTGTGAGAGCGAGCTGGTCAGTAAAGTCGAATGTCGTTTCACCGAAGATGCCGATCTGCTCATCTGTGCGCAGCACGTCATTGCGGAAAATCACGCCTTCCGGGAATGGTCCGGGTTGGCTGAAATAGCCTGGCGATGCGGATCCGATCTCTCCGGTCACCTCGGTATTGGTCAGTGGGTAGTTCGGAGCAAAGCCGACAGAACCATCGGTGTACTGGACCATGGTTGAGCCCGGATAGGTAAAGTCATTACGCTCTGCCAGTTCGAGGTCGCTGTAGAACGCGCCGAAGGTTGCGCGCCAACGATTCTCACTCGGCGTATTGAAGCGCAGTTCGTGGGTCTGGACTTTGGTTTCGGAGTGCGACTTTACGAACAGATCCGGTGCATAGCAGGTGCCCGCAGGCGCCGCGCCAGTCGGATAGGTCACGTCATAGTCGCAGATATAATAAGGCAGGTACTGGCCGACGAAGAGATAGTCGGAATAGTCGACAACCTGGTCTGTCGTGCGCTCTGTATACGCACCCGTGTAAATCGCCTCGAGCATGCCGAGCCGCCCTTCGAGCGTCCAGGCGGTCGAGTGGAACTTGTCCTCGATCTCTTCGGGTGTGAAACGGACGATATCATAGTCATCCAGCTCCGGATCGGCAAAGAAGACACCGTCGGATTCAATGGTCTGCTGCGAATGCTGGATCAGCAGGTCCCAGTCAGGGTTGAACTCGTAGTAGCCGCTCAGACGGAAGCCCTGATAGGTCGTGTCGTTGATGTCATTCTCGGCGATGGTGCCATTGTTCGCATCGACAAAGGTGACGCCCGACAGGTCCGCGCCGGCCTGGAAGCCAGCCCGCTGGGCTGACACAGGCACCCCATTGCCACGAACCGTGCCTTCAGGACGGAAACGAGCCGATTCGCGTGTCGAGAGCGTCCCGCCGACATTGTCGATATAGCCGCCCTGGGTGTCGGTGTAGACAACGCCGCGCAGAGCGAAATTGTCAGTCACCGGCAGGTTCAGCATCGCCTCGACGCTGTTGCTCATCTCCCCGCCATCGGTGAACGCGGTCGAAGCCTTGAAACCGGCATCGAAACCGGACAGCGATGGCTTGTTGGTAATCAGGCGAACCGTGCCAGCCTGCGAGCTTGAGCCGAAGAGCGTGCCTTGTGGGCCGGACAGCACCTCAACGCGTTCAAGGTCGGCAGCGTAGACATCAAGGTTGCGACCAGGCTGGGCGAGTGGCTGCTCGTCAAGATAGAAGGAGACGTTCGGGGCAAGACCAGCGACGCCAGCCACGGTCAGGTTCGGGGTCGTTGAGGCGAGGCCGCGAATATAGATCGTGTTCTGGCCGGGGCCTGAGCCGCCTGCGGTCACGCCCGGAAGCTGAACGAGATAGTCGCTGAAATTCTTGACGCCGAGCTGGTCGAGTTCCTGCTCGCCGAGTGCGTTGACCGTGACAGGAATGTTTTGTGCCGACTCGGTGCGTTTGGTCGCTGTCACAGTGACCGTTTTTAGACGCCGGTTTTCAGCGCCATCGGCCGATTGTGCTATGGCTGGCAATGAGATCGTAAATGCGGTGATGGCGAGCAGCGATGCTCCGCCCATAAGTCTGTTCATGGAGTTGTATCCTTCGATTGCTTCGATTGTCGTACGTGCATCACCTCGTGCAGCGCCATGAGACGCGCCGAGTTGAACACGAACGGTTCGGACGACCGCTCAATGGATATTATTTTATTTTGCAAAGTAAAATGAGAGGAGGGAGCTGCGATTGCCCTCTGTTTGCTGCGGGTGCGAAAATAGCAAAGAAAATATAATTAAAATAAAGGGTTGTGAGGGTTGTTGCCTTGATGTCACAGGTGGGCTGCAATCACAGGCTTGTTGGAATCTGTCTAAATATATGTTCATAGCGATGCCCGAACTATTTAATTCAAAAAATCAAATGTTTAGTTCTGAAAGATTTGAATGAACGACCCCATTACGCCGATCGAACCCGAAACAAGTGAGTATGAGACCGACTACGAAGTCGGGCAGGACAATGTGAATGTCTGGGGCCTCGACATTCACAATCCGGTTTTCTTCCTGAGCGCCGGCCTTGTGCTTCTCTTCGCGGCTGTTTCTCTCATCTTTCCTGGCGCGGCGGGTGCCGGACTGGAAGCCGCTCGTAGCTGGACGCTGCAAACTTTCGACTGGATGTTTGCGATGACCCCGGTTCTGCTGCTCATCTTCTGCGTCTTCCTGACAGTCTCTCCTCTCGGCAGGATCAGGCTTGGCGGTGTCGATGCAAAACCTGAGTTCGCGCTCACCTCCTGGGTGGCCATGCTATTCGCTGCCGGTGTGGGGATTGGCTTCATGTTCTATGGCGCCGCCGAACCGCTCGCCTACTTCACAGACTGGTTCGGTACGCCGCTGGATGCCGAAGCCGGAAGCGAAGAGGCGCGCCGCCTTGCCTTCAGCGCGACCCTGTTTCACTGGGGACTGTCACCCTGGGCGATCTATGCGGTTGTCGGCCTCGCTCTCGGCTTCTTTGCCTATAATAAGGGCCTGCCGCTCACGATCCGGTCTGCGTTTTATCCTATCCTTGGCGACCGTGTCTGGGGGCCATGGGGGCATTTTATCGACACGATGGCCGTGATTTCCACGGTTTTTGGCCTTGCCACCACGATTGGCATCGGCGCCATGCAGGCGAGCAGCGGGTTGAGCTATCTTCTCGGCTTCAAGCCGACGCTGCTGATGCAGGTGGGGCTGGTGCTTGCGATCACCGGGCTTGCTGTGATTTCGGTTCTGCGCGGCATGGATGGCGGGGTGAAGCTGCTGTCCAACATCAACATGACGATCGCGTTGCTCCTGATGATCTTTGTCTTCATCGCAGGACCAACCCTCGCCATCACGCTGGGATTTGGCGAAAATTTCATTGGCTATCTGAAGGATACACCAGCGCTGACCAACTGGTTTGGCCGTGAAGACCAGGCCTGGTTCCACGACTGGACCATTTTCTATTGGGCATGGTGGATTTCCTGGTCGCCATTTGTGGGCATGTTCATCGCCCGTATCTCCCGCGGGCGGACGGTTCGCGAATATCTCAGCGTCGTGATCATCGCGCCTTTCATTATCTGTGTAATCTGGTTCACCACCTTTGGCGAAACAGCGATCCAGCAATACGAAGCCGGAGCGGGCGATCTTGCCGGGGGTATCCAGACGGCGGCCTTGTCACTCTTCCAGTTGCTGGACACCCTGCCTCTTGCCACGATTACCTCGTCCGCCGCGGTTTTCCTGCTGGTTGTCTTTATCGTGACATCTGCCGACTCCGGTGCGCTCGTGGTCGACAGCATTACGTCAGGCGGCAAGACAGACGCACCCGTGCCACAGCGCGTTTTCTGGGCCTGTATGCTCGGCGTCACGGCGTCCATGCTGCTTTATGGTGGTGGACGCGCAACGCTTCAGTCCCTTCAGGCGGGAACGATTGCGGCGGCGCTGCCCTTCACGGCGATCTTGCTGGTCTGCTGTATCAGCCTTTATCTCGGCATGCGGGATGAGCTGAGAATCATGAAGGCAACGAACGAAGCCGCAGCGCCGGATCCAGGCTGATCGACTAGTTCAGCGGGTCCACGCGGCCTGCGCCTGACTGGTTGACGCGCCACCAGCCGGCAAGGCCGAGGCGTTTCTCAGTGGTGACTTCGACGGCGTGGGGGATGTCTTCCGACAGCATCAGCACGATGCCGCCGCCTTCCGGGACGATACGGGCGGTGGGGATGTCATCCTCGCCAGCCCCTTCCGGCCAGACGGCGAGCGCGCCGCCGCGCGCCTCGTCCCAGTCTTCATTGAGATAGGCGACGAGCGAGACCATCCGGTTTCGTGCGCCGGCAAAACTGTCGAGATGGCGGTCATAGAAGCCGCCGGGCGGATACACTGCGAAACAGACTTCCATCTCGAACAGGCCGAGCATGAGTTCGCGGTTGAGCGCCTGGCGCAGGGTTTCGGTCCAGGCCTGAAAGTCGCGCTGGGCCGGCGTTGAGCCATCAAACCAGGTGATGCGCGTGCGGCGGATCGAGCGGTCGAGCTGGAAATCGCCTTCGCGGCCAATACCGGCGGCTTCGAGATCGGCACCGGCATCGCGGGCCAGAAGTTCTTCGCGCAAGGCAGCGGTAAGCGCGTCCGGGAGGAGACCCGGCTGCCAGCTCCAGCCCTTGCTTGTGAGGTCGTCAATGATGGCCCCGAGACGATTGTCGCCCGGTGCGCGACAGATGGCGTTCAGCTCTGCTGGTCCTTCATGAAGCGGGCAAACCGCTCAAACAGATAGAAGCTGTCCTGCGGGCCGGGGCTCGCCTCCGGATGGTGCTGGACAGAGATGATCGGGCGGCCTTTGACGCGAAGCCCGGAATTGGTGCCATCGAAAAGCGATTTGTGGCTTTCCTCGACGCCTTCAGGCAGCGTCGCGGTATCGACCGTAAAGCCATGATTCATCGACACAATCTCGACCTTGCCGGTCTCGAAATCCTTGACCGGGTGGTTCGCGCCGTGATGGCCCTGCGGCATCTTCTTTGTTTGCGCACCGAGCGCGAGGGCGAGAAGCTGGTGACCGAGGCAGATGCCGAGCAGCGGTTTGCCGCTGTCGACGAGCTGGCGGATCGTGTCGCCGCACCGCTTGATCGTGGCGGCTGGATCGCCCGGGCCGTTCGACAGGACGACGCCGTCCGGGTTCAGCTTCATGATCTCTTCGAAGGGGGTGTCGCCGCGAACAATGGTGGCACGGGCGCCGACATGGGCGAGATTGCGCAGGATGTTCTTCTTCACGCCGAAATCGAGCACGACGACATGAAAGTCGGTCTCGTCATTATTGGCGAAGCCTGTGGTGAGGTCCCAGAGACGCTCGGAATTGTCATAGGCGGCATCGCCGACCACATTCAGTGCGAGATCGGCGTGTTCGAGGCCTTCCCAGGCGCGGGCCGCCTCGATCAGCGCGTCGACATCAATTCTCCCCTCAGGCGAGTTGACGACGGCGCATTTCGGCATGCCCTTCTCGCGGATGATGCGGGTCAGGGCACGCGTATCGACGCCGGAGACGGCCGTGATGTTCTTCTTCGTGAGCCAGGCGTCGAAATGGTCATTGGCGCGCCAGTTCGAAGGCGGCGTGATCGGATCGCGGAACACCGCGCCGGTCGCTGCTTTACCTGCAGCTGTCGAGGATTCTTCGTGATCGTCGGCATTCGCGCCGACATTGCCGATATGCGGAAAGGTGAAGAGTACGACTTGTCCGGCATATGACGGGTCTGTCAGGATTTCCTGATACCCTGTGATCGAGGTGTTGAAGCAAAGTTCACCCACGGCGATTCCCGGGGCGCCGGAACCTGTTCCGAGGAAAACCGTTCCATCTGCCAGTGCTATCGCACCCGTCGCTGGTGTATCGTATTGATTTTTATCGGCCATGGGCGTATCTCCTCGCGTCCTATCGACGTCATTAGGATTTCGGTCACTATATGATCGCACTCTGGCTGGCGAGATAGGCGTGCAGTGACCGGGCCGTCAAGCGGCAGGTCCATTAGAAAAGTACAGGTATGGGACAGACAGGCGTTTCTCCATCCAGTAATATCCGCGACCGTCTCCTGGTTGCGCTCCAGACAGCTGAACGAGACGAGCCGGAAAGCACGCGTGCGCGCACGCTGCGGCTGGTCAAATGCGCCATGCGTGATCGCGACGTTACCGCGCGCACCATGGGCAAGTGTGAAGGCTGCGAGGAAACAGAAATTCGCACCCTGCTGGAGACCATGGTCGCCCAGCGCGAAATTTCGGCGCGCGAATATGACGAAGCCGGCCGTGTCAGTGATGCCGAGCGCGAACGCGAAGAGATGGACATCATCCAGACCTTCCTGCCGAAAGCACTTTCCGGAGAAGCCCTGGAACAGGCCGTCAGCAAGGTGGTCGAGGATCTCGACGCGCACAAGCTGAAGGATATGGGCCGCTGCATGGCTGAGCTGCAGAGCCGCTATCCGGGGCGCATCGATACCGGTAGCGCCGGCAAGGCTGTCCGGCGCGCGCTGGTCTGAGCCGATCCTTCCTGCCAGTTTGAGGTTTTCGCAGCCGCTGAGGGCAAGGACCCTGCGTGTGCGGAAGGCCTGCTGAACAAGAATTTTCCCGGAATCATAGTTAACAAGCTGTGGATAAGTGGCGTATAGTGCCTTCGTTACGGAGGCGAAACATTGCGCACTCTCTTGTCAGTGCTCGGATTTCTGGTGCTCGTAGCCAGCCCTGCGACGGCGCAGAGAATTGCGACGATTGTTGGCAATGCAGACTATGAGCGCCCTGGATGGACTCTGGCCAACCCCCACAATGATTCAAGATTGGTTGCGGATGCGCTCAAGGCTGTCGGCTTCGAAACGGAACTGGTTTTCGACGTCGACGAGAAAGGTCTTGAGGACGCTTTCATACGTCATGCGCAGAAGCTGAAGGATGCCGGCCCGGCCAGCACGGGGTTTTTCTATTATGCCGGACACGCGGTTCAGTCCGAGGGGATCAACTATCTCATCCCGGTCGATGCCAGTCCGAGAAGCGAAGCGGATATCTGGGCTCAGGCGCCTCGTCTTGGCCAGCTCCTCGAACTTTTGGAGACTGCGTCGAATGACGTGAACTTCGTGGTTCTGGACGCCTGCCGGGACAATCCCTTGCCCGCGGCGGCGCGGTCCGGCGGGTCTGGACTTGCGCCGCCCTCCAGGCTTCGGGGCATCCTGATTGCCTATGCCACGGCGCCGGGGATGACGGCGGCAGATGGAAAGGGAAGCAACAGCCCATTCAGCAGGGCGCTGGCACTGAACCTGGTCCAGCCCGGGATTGCGGCCGAGGCCATGTTCCGGCGTGTCGCCACCCAGGTTGAGGAGCAGACCGGATATAGCCAGCAGCCCTGGACAGAGTCGGGCCTGCGCGGAGAGGCCGATTTCTGCTTTGCTGGATGTGACCGTGCGCAGGATGCAGCTTCGGTCGAGATTGCCGCCCTGCAGCTGGCGGTTAAGAGTGAAAGCGCCGATTTGCTCGAATCCTTTCTCAGCTCATATCCGGGAGCCGAGGGACGTGGCCTTGTAGAGGCGCGGATAGCAGAGCTTCGCAAGATGCCTGGTCCGGCCCGCGCCCTTCGTATCGAAGCGGCGGTCGATGCGCTGTCCGGTCCAGACGCCATGCCAGTGGATGTACGCATGCTGCGCGCCATCATCCAGCGTCTCGCCGATTCCGAACAGGACATCGACGCGGCCGTCCTGAACCTGATTGAGCGGCGAAACCTGCACGCGGCCGTCGACACGCTCTGGGACTATTATGATGACAACAAGGACCATCTGCAGGACACAGAAGCCATTACCATCCTGCACCGGATCGGAGCATTTGCCGTCGACGCTGACATGCCGATGGCAAGGCAGGCTTATGAGAGGCTCATCGATCTGGACCCGGAAGACTATTACGCCCATCTCCGGCTCGTCCGCCTGTCGCGTTTCGAGCATGATGTGGAGGCATCACGGCGCTATCTTCAGCGGGCACGCGCGCTGTCACCGGGGCGAGCTGAGGATGAGATCTTTCTTGATATTCAGGAAGGGTCCATCCGGGTCTATGAAGACCGGCTGGTGGAGGCTGGCGAGATCCTGCTCGATGCGGCCAGGCGTGCAGAAGCCGACGGATTTGACCGGCTCGTGTCACAGGCCCGGACGAATGCAGCGCTGAGTTTCGCCATTCGCGGTGAACATGAGAAAGCCCGCGCCATGCTGGCTGAATTGATGCCCTGGCAGACGACGCACGGTTTCGACCGCGACCTTGGCGTGGCTTACTCAACCATGGGCAATATGGCGGAGCTTGATGGCGATCTGGAAGCGGCGCGAGGGTTTTTTGAGAATTACCTAAACCTTGAGCAGCAGACCGGCCGGCCTGAATCACTCGCCAATGGCTACCGCCAGCTTGCTTCGATTGATCTCAAGCTTGGCAACACGCAGGCCGCCGAAGCGGGCTTCAGCCACGCACTGAAGACAGCGCGTGAGGAAGGATCCCCTGTCGGACAATTCTTCAGCCTGCTTGGGCTTGCTGAAGTCCAGTCGGCTCTGGGAGATGGTGAGGGCGCTTGCGCCACAGTGTCCCGCGCCGAACTGCTCTATGCCGACGATATGCGCATCAGCCCGACCACCCTGAAGACTATTGAGGCGCTGGGCTGCACTTCCAAGCTCATCGAGGTCAGTGCATTGGAATAGCTGGTGCTCAGATGCAGGGCCAAAAGCCGTTCAGTTCAGCAAGCTCGCGATCTGTCGAACCATCGTCATATCTGGAGTACTCTACGCCCATTGGAACGGAAAAATTTGCTGCGGGTGAAACGCCTCGTGGTTGATGATTAGGCTTTCGCTCGTGAAATATTCTATGATTGAATTCTAGCTCAATCGTAACGCGGGCGACTCTCTTCTTTTCGAGTCCCTTTCCGCCTTTTATATCCATTTGGTTGTTGGCTTTCACGAAGGCTGCGGCCCGGAGCATCGCCAATCGAAATAAAGCATTCCTCTTCTTCTTCAATTGACAGATTTCGCACGGAGTAAGTTCACGTACCGCGCCGTCCGGCGTTAGGGTGTCAGCTGGCACAGCATCCTGTTTGCACACATTCGTGCAGTCTGGGGCGTCGTCGAACGCAGCAAGTGCTTCGAAGAGCTCCGGTCTAATAAACCCCATTGTTCCACCCTTTCTTCAATAGAGAACTTAACCTGTAGCAGAAAATGGCTGGACAATTAACTCTAAACTCGATGCTTGTGGTCCCGATATGGATTGCGCAAGCTGTTCTGAACCTCGTTCTTCCTGCATCGCCCGGTCCGCGCTACACTCTCCCCAATGTCCGCCCCCATCCGCATTCCCGATGGCTTTGTCGAAGAGCTGAAAGCGCGCATCCGCCCGTCGGATGTCATCGGGCGCAAGGTGAAGCTGAAGAAGCAGGGCAAGGAATGGGTGGGTCTGTCGCCCTTCACCAACGAGAAAAGCCCGAGCTTCTACGTCAATGACCAGAAGCGCATCTTCAAGGATTTCTCCTCCGGCATTGGCGGCGATGTCATCTCATTTGTGATGGAGACAGAGCGTCTCTCCTTCATGGAGGCGGTGGAGAAGCTGGCGGACGAAGCAGGCATGCAGCTGCCCAAGGCGACGGCTGCGGATGAGGAAACCTATGACCGTCGCAAGCGGCTCTATGAGTGCTGCGAGGCGGCCTGCGCCTTCTATGAAGACCGGCTGCGCGCGGCGGAAGGCACAGAAGCGCGGGCCTATCTGGAAGGACGCGGACTGGGCGCTGGGGCGTGGGCACGCCACCGGCTGGGCTATGCGCCCGATGACTGGCGCACCACGATCGAACATCTGAAGTCCAAAGGCTTTAGCGACCGCGAAATCCTTGAATCCGGACTCTCCGTCCAGAAGGAGGGCGGCGGCGATCCTTATGACCGCTTCCGGGGCCGGGTCATTTTCCCGATCACCGATGTGCGCGGGCAGGTGATCGCCTTTGGCGGGCGGGGCATGGCGCCCGACGCCAAGCCGAAATATCTCAACTCGAATGATACCGAGCTCTTCCACAAGGGCCGTGTGCTCTACCGGTACAAAGATGCGCGCACCGCGTTCGGCGATACCGATGAAGGCGGCCTGATTGTCACGGAAGGCTATATGGACGCCATCGCGCTGGCGGAGGCTGGGATCGGCCACGCGGTCGCCCCGCTTGGTACGGCGCTGACGGAAGACCAGCTGGCCCTGTTGTGGCGGGCCGGGCCCGAGCCTGTGCTGTGTTTTGATGGCGACGCGGCGGGCCTGCGCGCGGCGTACCGGTCCATTGAGCGCGCGCTGCCATTCCTTGAGCCGGGGCGCTCACTCTTCTTCTGCCTGCTCTCTGGCGGCATGGACCCGGATGATCTCATTCGCCAGTCGGGGCCCGAAGCGATGAAACAGGCGCTGGCCGGGGCTGTCCCGCTGGTCGAGGTGCTGTGGCAGCGCGAACGTGATGCAGAGCCCATCGATACGCCGGAACGCCAGGCCGGACTTGAAGCCCGGCTGATGCAGGCGGCTGCGCACATTAAAAATCCGGCGGTGAAGGCGGCCTATGAGCGGGACCTGAAGGCCCGCATGAATGAGCATCTCTGGCAGCTGCGCCGGTCCAGGCGTGAGCGCACGTTTTCCGGTGGAGGCGCGCCGCCCAAGAAAGGCGCGAAACAGACCGCTGCTGCGCCCAAGACGCGCGGGCTCGGCCTGATCATCCGGGCGATCGACAATCCGCACCTGATCGACTTTGGCTTCGAGACGTTGTCGATGAGCGTTTTTCGTGACGAAGATGTCGCTATTCTCCGTGATGTGATTATTTCCTGGCCTCAAGCAGGCAAGGGAGTTGACCGCGAGGCTATCCGCGACCATTTAGAAGAACGAGGTAACACGCGCGCTGCTGAATTGCTCAAAAACTATCCCGAAATTCCGAAGATTGAGCCTGATGGGCCAGAGGAACGGGAATGGCTGATCGCCCTGGAGCAATATGTAGCCAGAGATGATAGCAGCCCTTATGGGGGCGGCAGTGGAGATGATGTGACGGCATCACCTGAGAACTGGCGCCGATTGCACCATGAGGTCGCTGAACGCAAGGCTCGCGCAGCGCGTCTCAATGAGGCAGCAGAACAAGCCGATCAGGACTGACCGGCTGGCAAAATTGGTTTGAATGTTGCAGACAGGCACTGCGACAGGCGGGAGAACTACATGGCGAAAGCCCAGAAGAATGAGCACGAAGACGGTGATGTGGAAACTGAAGACCGTCCAGTGCTCGATCTGAACGACTCCAAGGTCAAGAAATTCATCAAGAAGGCAAAAGACAAGGGCTATGTCACGCATGACGAGCTCAATGCTGTATTGCCGTCTGACGAGCTGAGCTCCGACCAGATCGAAGACACCATGTCGGCCCTGTCCGAAATGGGGATTCAGGTCGTCGAGAATGAGGATGAGGTCGAGACCTCATCCAAGGGCACAGCCGTCGCCAAGACTGGTTCGACCGCTGTTGCCAAGAAGGGCAATGCGCGCGGCTCTGACCGCACCGATGACCCGGTTCGCATGTATCTGCGCGAGATGGGTGCTGTTGAGCTCCTCTCACGCGAAGGCGAAATCGCGATTGCCAAGCGCATTGAGGCTGGCCGTGACGCGATGATCCGCGGGCTTTGCGAGTCCCCGCTGACCTTCGAAGCAATGATGGTGTGGCGCGATGAGCTCATGAATGAGCGCATCCTGCTGCGTGACCTGATCGATCTTGAAACGACCTATGGCGCGGAAAACCCTGCGCCAGAGCCGGAAGAAAAGACCGAGGAAGAAAAAGAAGCCGAAGCCAAGGCCCGCGAGAACGAGACGACCGAAGAACGCCTTGCCCGCGAAGAACGCGAGGATGAGGAAGAAGGCGCAGCCATGTCCATGTCCGCCATGGAAGCGGAACTGCGCGACGGTGTTCTCGGCAAGCTGGATGAGATGGCACTGGCTTTTGGCCAGTATCGCAAGCTGCAGGAAAAGCTCGTCGAATGCCGCATGGAAGGCAAGGCGCTGCCCGCCAAGGCACAGGAAGAATACGACGCGCTGTCACAGTCCATCGTCGACAATCTGAAGACGATGCACATCAACAATGCGCGTATTGAAGCGCTGGTTGAACAGCTCTATGCGATCAACAAGAAGCTGATGGGGCTTGAGGGCAAGCTGATGCGCCTCGCCGATGCGCATGGTGTGCCGCGCAAGGAATTCCTGACCAGCTATTTCGGCAACGAGCTGAACCCGGCCTGGCAGGAAGAAGCGATCAGCTCCTCCAAATCGAAGAAGAAATGGGAAAAATTCTTCGAGAAGGAAGGCGAGCAGATCAATGACATCCGCGAAGAGATTTCGGCTGTGTCTCAGGAAATCGGTATCCCGATTGACGACTACCGCCTCATCGTCCAGCGCGTCCAGAAGGGTGAGCGCGAAGCGCGCGTCGCCAAGAAGGAAATGGTCGAAGCGAACCTTCGCCTCGTGATCTCCATTGCGAAGAAGTACACCAATCGCGGCCTGCAGTTCCTCGATCTCATCCAGGAAGGCAATATCGGCCTGATGAAAGCGGTCGATAAGTTCGAATATCGCCGCGGCTACAAATTCTCGACCTATGCGACCTGGTGGATCCGCCAGGCCATCACGCGCTCCATCGCTGACCAGGCCCGCACGATCCGTATTCCGGTGCACATGATCGAGACGATCAACAAGATTGTCCGCTCGCAGCGCCAGATGCTGCACGAGATCGGCCGTGAGCCGACGCCGGAAGAACTGGCTGAAAAGCTCGGCCTGCCGCTGGAGAAGATCCGCAAGGTTCTGAAGATCGCGAAAGAGCCGATCTCGCTCGAAACGCCCATCGGTGATGACGAGGATTCAAACCTCGGTGACTTCATCGAGGACAAGATGGCGCTCCTGCCGGTCGATGCGGCGATCCAGAGCAATCTGCGCGAAACCACGACCCGCGTGCTCGCCTCGCTCACGCCGCGGGAGGAGCGTGTGCTGCGCATGCGCTTCGGCATCGGCATGAACACCGACCACACGCTCGAAGAAGTCGGCCAGCAGTTCTCGGTGACCCGCGAACGCATCCGCCAGATCGAGGCGAAAGCGCTGCGCAAGCTGAAGCATCCGAGCCGAAGCCGGAAACTGCGGAGCTTCCTGGATACGTAAGTTTGAAAAGGCGGTCTTCGGGCTGCCTTTTTTAATTGATATACCTACACAAATATAAGCCGATTTGGCCCTGTGAATCTGTAGTCACAACTTCTCTTTTCCGGCGACGGAGTTGGTCCGCCTCTAAAAATTTCTCTAACTCAGCATTGGGGCTTTCCACCTTCTTCCAGATATTTTTCGGTGAAACCCAACGAAACTGAGCCAGTTCAGTCTGATCAATGCCATGCGATTTGAGATACTCCTCGGTGTCGCGCATTGAAATTTCTCGAGGCTCTTCCATGTCCCAGTCCAGATATTTGGCGATGTCCTTGACAATCTCCCACATTTTCAAATCATTCCTCGATGGTGACGTAATGCAAAACATACCACGAACGACTTTGGCGCTGTAGGGCGGGTTGAACGGAGAGATACCCGCCATTCGCTATGTTGGAGCGCGGTGGGTATCGGCAGGGCCTCAACCCACCCTACAGCGATTGCTAAATCGGGACGAGCAAAGATTCACAAACTTTGCCAACGTGCCCACCTTCTCCTTCTCGATGGAAAAAACCGCATGGCCACTTTCGTGGCGGCGTCCGGAAGAGTTGAAGGGGCCGGAGATGGGACTTCAGACGGGCTTCGCCCATTGAGGGTGATGGACCATGATAGGGACAGCATCCCGATCATCTGCAATTACTCACAGGACAGCTCGCCGAGGTCTCGCAAATGGTGCGAATCTGCACCGGACGCGACGCGTCCAATATCAGCTTCATGACAATCTTCGGGGCCGCGCAGCTGAACCAGAAAACGGTTAGCTTCACACTCGCGCAGGCTGCTAAGACGGCCTGATCAGGCGGGCCTAGGCCGCCGAGCGGCGCGGCATGAAGAAGAGCCGGGCCTCACTGGCGCAGCGTCGCCGCATCCGCTTGATATAAGGGGCTTGCGGGTTTCGCCATTTCGTCAGGTTGAGCGGGGGACAGAGCAAGTCGATCAGTATGGTTTCGGCTGCCGTCACATTGCCTTCGAACGGCACGCGGGCGATGTCGAGATGCGCCCGCATCCAGCCGGACAAAGCGCGTTCGCCTTCATCGTCGAACCGAAAGTGATGCGAGCGGTTGAAGAAAGAGCGGCGGCTTCGCGGCTCTGCTGAAAGCTGAAGTTGATCCTTGAGAAGGGCGCCGAGACTGCGGCGGGCCGTGCAGCTGCCGCTGTGGCCGCATTTCGGATCGAAATGATCGCGGGCGGAAAAGCCCTTCTCGGTCTTGCCGATGTAGAGCAGTCCGTCCTCTTCCACTTCCAGGCATGGCAGGCTGCAGCCCTGTTTCAGGAACAATGCGTAGAAGCCCTGTCCCTGATGGTCTTTCGGGTACCATGGCCCCTTGGCGGCGATCAGCGCCGTCCTGATCGATGTCGTCTTCACCCGCATTCTCCTTATATTCTTATGTGTGGCATTCTATCAGGAGGGTGATGATGATCTCTTAGGTGGAAACAAGAAATTTTATGGAATCAGATTTGTTCGCTGATCCGGTAGATGCACCGGCGGGCAGAAGGCGGCTCACTGAGCCGCCTTCCATTTGGACTACCGTTCGTTGAAGACCTTTTAGGGCCTTATGCTCCCAGCGCCTGGTCGAGATCGGCGATGAGGTCCTCTGCGCCTTCGATGCCGATGGACAGGCGGACCACGTCCGGTGCGGCGCCGGCGGCGATCTGCTGTTCCTCGGTCAACTGGCGGTGCGTCGTTGAGGCTGAATGGATAACCAGCGAACGTGCATCGCCAAGATTGGCGACGTGGCTGAACAGCTTTACGCTTTCGACGAACTTCACGCAGGCATCATAGCCGCCCTTCAGCTTGATCGTGAACAGAGCGCCGGGGCCTTTCGGGCAGATGCGGGGAACGCGGGCCTTGTAAGGCGATGAGTCGAGGCCCGGATAGGTCACGGCAGCGACGGCCTCATGGCCTTCCAGCCAGCGGGCGATTTTCTGTGCGTTCTCGACATGCCGAGTCATGCGTAGCGACAGCGTCTCGATCCCCATCAGCGTGTAGTGCGCGGCCTGCGCGTTCAACGTCATGCCGAGGTCGCGAAGGCCTATGGCAATGCTGTGAAAGGTAAAGGCTGCCGGGCCGAACGTCTCATGGAAGTTCAGGCCATGATAGGCTGGCTCGGGTGCGGAGAGCGACGGGAACTTGTCGGAGGCCGACCAGTCAAACTTGCCGCTATCGACTACGGCGCCGCCGGTGACGGTGCCATTGCCGGTGAGGTATTTTGTCAGCGAGTGGACGACCAGCGTCGCGCCATGCTCGATCGGGCGACAGAGATAGGGCGTGGCGCTGGTATTGTCGACAATGAGCGGAATACCGGCATCGTCTGCGATTTTGGTGATGGCGTCGAGATCGGTGACATAGCCGCCCGGATTGGCGATGGTTTCGCAGAAAACAGCACGCGTATCATCGTCAATGGCTGCCTTCACAGCGTCGAGATCGTCAAAGTCCACAAATTTCGCGGACCATCCGAAGCGTTTGAAAGTCTGGCTGAACTGGGTGATCGTGCCGCCATAAAGACGGGTCGAAGCGACGACGTTGCGGCCTGGCGCCATGAGAGGGAAAAGCGCCATGATCTGCGCAGCATGCCCGGACGAGCAACAGACCGCGCCGGCGCCGCCCTCAAGCGCGGCCATCCGGTTCTGAAGCGCGGCAACCGTCGGGTTTGTCAGGCGCGAATAGATGAAGCCCACTTCCTGCAGGCCGAACAGCTTGGCGGCGTGTTCCGTGTCGCGGAACACATAGCCGGCATTCTGGTAGATTGGCACCTGGCGAGCGCCGGTTGCCGGGTCCGGCTCAGTGCCGGCGTGGATCTGGATGGTTTCGAATTGCTGCGTCGGTGTGTCTGACATTGTGGTGTTCCCTCTACGATTGATGCGTCCGCACAGGCAGGGCTGGCGCACCAGATTATGCTCGCCGCTTTGTGCGGATTGCAGGCACGAATGTACATTGTTTTTTTGGCAAAGGACGACGCTACAGGGCGTGCACCCTGTACACGCATCTTCGAGCACCTTTGAGGATATGATCCTCGCGGCTGACACGTATATCCGGGCCGAGGGCGTCCTGGAAAACCTGTAATTCGTTGGCGCAGAGGCGCTGGCACGCCTTGGCGGCAGAGCAGATCGGGCAGTGGTTCTCGATGAGGAGCCAGTCGTCGCCATCGCGGGCGGCAGCGGCCATGTAGCCTTCGGCTGAGCGCAGCTCGGTAAGGCGTCGCACGCGTGCGCCGATATCCCTTAACCCGGCAAGGTGTTCACGATAGGCGGCGAGCTGGGTCTCGCTGTGCCGGTCGATGACACGGGCAAGGCCGTCCTCTCCGAACATTTCCCGGATCGAGGTGATCATCTCCAGCGCAAGACCCTGATGCGCATCCGGAAAGGCGCGGGAAGCCGCGTCCGTCAGCGACCAGATCTTGGTCGGCCTGCCGCGGCCCTGAGGCTTTGACGTTTCCTCGATCAACCCCTCTTCGGCCAGCTCGTAAAGGTGAAGGCGCACCGCCATCGCTGTGACGCCGAGCGTCTCGGCCAGAGCGCTCGCCGATTGCGGGCCGCCGCGTTTCAACAGGTCGAGAACTGTATTGCGCGTTGCGGTGAGCGCGGGAGGAGAGGGATCGGCAGCCATTTTTCTTTTTTAAAAGGTATTGCTTTCAAAAACAAGCGCAAATAAGTAAAGAAAAATCTAGAATAATTGGAGAAGGACAATGGTACGCCTCGAACATGCCAATCTCGTCGTCACTGATATCGAACCAACACTGAGCTTCCTGAAAGCCGCTTTCCCGCACTGGCGCGTCAGGGGCAGCGGCCAGGGAGACTGGTATGGCAAGCCGCGTACGTGGCTGCATTTCGGTGACGACGAGTTTTACATTGCGCTTTCAGACAATGGCGAAGGCGCGCCGCGAGACCTGAAGGGCCATGCACCGGGTCTGGCGCATCTCGCGTTCGAGGTCTCGGATGTCGAACGCCTCATAGCGCGGCTTGAAGCGGCAGGACACGAGGTCACCAATCCTGGTGCGCCGACTGAACACCGCCGCAATGTCTATTTCATCGACGGCAACAATATCGAGTTCGAATTCGTGCAGTACTTCTCGGACAATCCGGCCGAAAAGAACCGGTATGAGTGAGGGTGCCCCTACAGTTCGTCGAAGGTATTGCAGCGATTGGGATCGCCCGAGCGGTAGCCCCGCATCAGCCAGTCCATGCGTTGCTGGGAGGAGCCATGCGTGAAGGTTTCCGGGTTCACATTACGCCCCGCGCGCTCCTGCAGGGCGTCGTCGCCGATAGCGCTCGCGGTGCGCAGGCCTTCCTGAATGTCGCCCTCTTCAAGGGCGACGTCGCCGCCGGATACGCGGGCCGCATTCGCGGCCCAGACGCCTGCATAGCAATCGGCCTGAAGTTCCAGCGCGACAGCGTACTGATTGGCTTCGGCCTGGTTGCTCGCCCGCTGCTGAGCGTTGCGGACCTCTGTCGTTGCGCCCGTCAGCTTCTGGACGTGATGGCCAAACTCATGCGCGATGACATAGGCCTTTGCGAAATCAGCGCCGGATGCGCCGAGCTGGGTCTCCATCTGCTGCCAGAAGGAGAGGTCGAGATAGATCGTCTCATCTGCCGGGCAGTAGAACGGCCCCATGGCGGACTGGCCATAGCCGCAGCCTGTATTGGTGCCCTGGGTGTAGAGGACGGTATTGGGCGGCGAATAGGTGTTCATGCTGGCCGACCAGACATCATTGATGTTCGAGCCGATGATATCGACGAAGAGGCCTGCCTGGTCTTCAGGTGTGCCGATTTCGCCGCGCTCCTGCACGCCAGCACCGCCGAAGGAACTGGCAATCTTCTGTGTGGTCTGGGGTTCGATGCCGAGGAAATAATAGCCGATCAGGCTGAGAACGATAATGCCGAGACCGCCGCTAGCGGCCGCTGTCTTCATGCCGCGCCTGTCTTCTACCCGCCCGCTCGTGCGGCCACCCTTCCAACGCATCCCTGTCTCCTGCCTGGCTGTCTCGAACCCCAACGCGCGAGCGTTGAAGAGGATGCACGCAACCGTCGCTAATTGAAAGGTTGATACGATGAACACCACAGAGCCTGACCAAACCTGCGAGCCGTGCCGCAGCTGGGCTGACAGGATGCGGCCAACGCCCTATCAATGGTCGCGCATGATCGACACATTATCCATTTCGACGAGCGGCCCCGGCCTTACCGAATTTACGCGCCAGGCGCGCCAGTTCGTGCGTGAAAGCGGGGTGAGCGAAGGGCTGCTGACGGTCTTCGTGCGGCATACGTCCTGCTCGCTGCTCATCCAGGAGAATGCCGATTCGGACGTCCAGGCTGATCTTCAGGCGTTCTTTCGAAGGCTCGTGCCGCACTCCGATGACCCGTCCATGGGCTGGATTATCCATGACGCAGAAGGCCCGGACGACATGCCCGCCCATATCAAGGCCGCGCTGACGCAGACCTCGATCGGCATACCGGTGAGCGGCGGCGAGATGCTGCTTGGCACCTGGCAGGGACTATACCTGTTCGAGCATCGTGACCGGCCGCACACGCGACAGGTTGTGCTGCACCTGCTGGGCTAGTGAGCCGCGTTCGCCGCCTCACTGTCGGCGGCGACACGTTTGGCATGCTGGCGGAAACGTTCGCGGGACTGCAGCGGCGCGCCCTGGCGCTTGTGCGGCTTGCAGAGAAGGCAGCCGGCACGGGTCGATTTCGGACCTTTTCGTTTGTGATGCGCCATGACGGCCTCCGGGGGATTGGATAATGCGGCTCAATCAGGTGACCGTTCCATGCGTCGAATATGAGAAGAGTGTTGCTTTCTACAAGACGCTCGGCCTCATCCAGATCGTCGACAGCCCGCCGCGCTATGCGCGGTTCGAATGTCCGGCTGACGGCTGGGACGAACCGGCGACATTCTCATTGCACCATGTTGAGGGCTGGCCGGGTGCCGACGACCCGCTCGTCTATTTCGAGGTGGATGACCTGGACGCGGAATATGAAAGGCTTGTCGCGGCAGGCTTGAGCTTCATCTCGCCGCCGGTCGACCAGAGCTGGAAATGGCGCGAGGCCTATCTGAGGGATCCGGCCGGAAACCGTATCTGCCTCTATCAGGCGGGCGAGATGCGCCGGTTTCCGCCCTGGCGGATCGGCCCGTCAGCGCACGAAAAGTAGCCAGATCGCCGTGCAGGAGGCGAGGCCGGCGATTACGTTCATCGGCAGGCCGATCTTCAGGAAGTCGCTGAAGCGGTAGTTGCCCGCCGAATAGACAATCGTATTGGTCTGGTAGCCAATGGGCGAGGCAAAGCTCGCGCTGGCCCCGAACATCACGGCGAGGACGAGGGCACGCGGCTCCATGCCGAGAGAGGCGGCGAGGGAGATGACCAGCGGGGTCATGATGACGGCGACTGCCGCATTGGTAATGAGTTCTGTCAGCAGCGAGGTCAGCGCGTAGATAGCGAGCAGGACGAGGAAAGGCGATGCTGCCATGAGCACGGGCGAGACCGCCTCCACGATCAGGCTGAGCGCGCCGGTTTCCTCCATGCCGCGCCCGACGATGAGCATGGCGACGATCAGGGCGAGTACGCTGGCGTGAAGCGACTGCCAGGCATCATCGCTGCTGATGCAGCCGGTGACCATGACAATGCCAACGCCAATCAGGCCGGCCACGGCCAGGGGCGTGCCGAAGATTGCACTGGCGATGATGACGCCGGCGAGGGTCGCAATGGCGATTGGCGCATGGCCACGGCGAAACGGGACGGCACCGATATCGTGATCGATGAGCAGAGGCGTCGAGTTCGACAGTGCGCGCAGCGTGCCTTCTGAGCCTTCAAGCAGGAGATGGTCGCCCGCCCTGACCCGGCAGGCGGCCAGTGTCGGCCCAGGTGTATTGCCGGGCCTGGCAAGGCCGCGCACAGTTATCTGGTAATTGGACAGGTGCGAAAGCTGCGATAGTGGGCGGCCGATATTGGCATCGGTGGCGGAGATGGTGGCCTGCGCCTGCAAGGGCTCATCGGGATTGGCCCGGCGCACGCGCAAGCCAACCTTGAACGTCTGCTCGGTTGACAGGGTCAGCAACTCCTCAAGCGTGGCGCGTATGGTCAGCCGGTCATTGGCGGCAAGGGCGCGGTCCTCATGATCGGCGGAGAGGATGCGATTGCCGCGCCGGTGCGAGACCAGCGTGACACCTTTTGCCTTCAGGGCCGGAACATCTTCGGGAAGCTGGCCGATCACCTTGCTGTCTGCGTTCGGAAAAATATCGGTGAGGAACTGGCGCTGCTGTGGGCTGGCATTGGCGTCACCTTCGCCCGAAGGCAGCAGCCAGCGGCCGAGAAGGAGCAGGAAGGCGAAACAGATCGCCAGCGTGATGAAGCCGACAACCGTGATCTCGAAGATGCCGAACCGCTCCAGCCCGCGTGACTGGGCAACACCGGCAACGAGCAGGTTGGATGAGGTGCCGATCAGCGTCATCGTGCCACCGAGAATGGATACGTATGACAGCGGAATGAGGAGGCGCTTGCTCGATATTGAAAGCTTCTGGGCCAGCGCGATCACGACCGGCACGAGGATGACGACGACGGCCGTGTTGCTGACAAAGGCCGAGGCGAGGATCGCAACGATGGCAACAAGACCGAGCGCGCCGAGCCGTGAGCGGTCTGCGATGGCGAGAATGCGGCCTGCAATATATTCCAGCACCCCGGTTCGCTGCAGCGCCGCGGCGAGAATGAAAAAGGCACCGATGGAGACCGGAGCGCTGTTGGCAAAGGCACCGAGGGCGAGATCTTCATTGACGTAGCCAAGGGCCAGGAAAGCTCCGGCTCCAGCAATCGCTGTGGCGGCCGGATTGATACGTTCGGCCACAAAGCTCGCAAACATGCAAAGCAGGATGAACAGCGCGACCCACGCCGCATGCGCATTTATGAATTCGAGCAAACCGGACCTCACAGGATTGGAACAAGAACGTCACGGCCTATGCGAGGGTTGCATGGCGGGCGGGCAGAAAAGGGCAATAAACCAGTGGCGTATCAGGGAATTGTTCAGGGCCTTTGCGCTGCTGTAACTCCTGCAGAGGCGAAGGTGGCTTCACCTGCAGCGCCAACTATGCTTTATGGCATGACTATTGCGGTGCGGTATCATTCTTTACCTCGGGGTAGGCTGTACCCATATCGAATGAGGCGGTAACAGGCCGCGTATCGGAACACGGGAGTCGCATTCATGCTTCTGAACATGCTCAAGGCCAAGCTTCATTCAGGGACGGTCACCCAGTGTGACCTTCACTATGAAGGCTCGGTTTCTATCGATCAGGAGCTTCTGGACGCCTCCGGCATCCTGCCCAATGAGCGTGTTGATATCTGGAACGTCACCAATGGTGCCCGTATCCAGACCTATGCGATTGAAGCGCCGCGCGGTTCCAAGACCATCGGCGTGAACGGTGCTGCGGCCCGCCACTTCTCTGTCGGCGACAAGGTGATCATCGCGGCCTTCGCATCCATCGATGCGGAAAAGGCCCGCCAGCATGCGCCAACGGTGGTCCTGCTTGACGATGCCAATGAAATGAAGGCGCCAAGCGCGGCCTACTAGGCAATCTTGCGAGGGGTTTTGGCCCGCGCATAGAAAAAGCCGCCAGCTCTTCATGGAAGGGACCGGCGGCTTTTGTCTTGTCTGGAACTTATTTGCGAAGCTCGAACGTCACGGTCACGTCAACCGAATAGCCAACTTCGCCGCTGGATACCTGGGTTGATAGATCGGCGCTTTCGGCGCGCATGCTCATCATCGGCATGGGCTGGTAGCCGCCGCCGGAGCTTTCTGAAATCGTCACGATCCGTGCGACGCGATAGCCGGTCGCCGAGGCGTAGAGGTTGGCGCGCTCGACGGCTTTCTGGATCGCGATGACGCGAGCCTCGTCACGCGCGTCGGATGGGTCATCGAGACCGAATTGCAGGCCGGAGATGGTGTTGCCACCCTGGGACACAATGGCGTCCATCGTCTTGCCGAGATTGGCGAGGTCGCGGACCTTCACATCCAGCTGGTTGCTCGCCGTATAGCCGGTCACCTGTGGCGGGCTGCCGTCCCGGCCGGAATAGTCATAGGCCGGCTGCAGGGAGAGGTTGGACGTCTGCATGTCCCGGTCGGCGACGCCAGCGCTGCGCAGGGCTGAATAGACGCCCTGCATGCGCGAGGCGTTCTGCGACATGGCTTCGGATGCGGTCTTGCCCTCGGTCTGCACACCGGCGGTGATGGTGGCAATATCAGGAGTACGGGAAACCTCACCGGTCGCGGAAATCTGCAGGGTGGTTTCCGGCTGGATCGAGTTTGGGTGCGAGGATGGAATAGGCGCCTCGCCGGGCACGTTGAGCGTGCTGGCGGGGGCCTGTTGCGCCATGCTGGTTCCACAGGCGACGAGAGCGCCTGCGCCGGCGATGGTTGCGATCATTCGGGCGTTTGGCAATTGCATTTCTGAGCTCCTTTCAGCGTCAGGGACTTGCGTTCCGGATATAATTCGGCCATTGCGGCGGCTTCGTGTCATCGAGAAGATGGTCACAAGAAATTTTAGATCCGGGCCTGTAGCTCAGTTGGTTAGAGCGGACCGCTCATAACGGTCTGGTCGGGGGTTCAAGTCCCTCCGGGCCCACCACCAGTAGTACCGGACTACGACCAGTTCCGGTTTTCGCTGCCCGCCTGCTGGTATCCTGGCGAGACTCGGCCACCGCTAGGATGCCAGCGAGGTCGCCGTGCAGGTCGATGACAAGTTCGTCGCGCGCTGAATTCGGTGTCAGCACGACTTTGTCGATCAGGCTTCTAAGAATTTCTTGAGCTTCGAGATTGCAGCTCTCGTCATTTAGAGACTTTACCAGACGATCGATCTGGCTCTTGTAGTGGTCCCCCATCTTTGGATGCAGGAGAACGGGTGTCTCTTCTGTCAGTTCGAGTTGTTTCTCAATTTCCTCTCGACGATCTCGAGCCGCGATAATCTTGTCGCGGACTTCTTCAGCGGGTACGCCGTTTTCGATCGCAGTAAGGTAGCGTTCTTTCGCCTTGTGAAGTTTGTTGAGCTCGGTCCGCAGCTGGTTGACCCTGGCGTTCTTGGCCATGCTGAGTTTGTTGATGTGGCGCGTATACTCTTCGCAGAAGACTTGCAGGAGTTCGTCGGTGAGCAAGCGAGCTCTGAGACCGCCAATGACGGCCTCTTCCAGATCGTCCTGATGAATGGCCAAATGATTTTCGCAGGACTTGGCGTTTCGGCGTGACGAACACGCATAGCGGCCATGGTTGGCCTTGTTGAAACCGCCGCCGCACTCACCGCATTTCAATAAGCCGCTGAGAAGATATTTGGGGTGCTTGGCGTCTCTGAATGTTCTCGCTCCCTTGGCGGTCCTTTCCTGTTTCTCTTTGACTGCCTGCCAGAGTTTGTCAGGTACAATGCGAAGATGTTCTGCATCAGCAGTGACGAGTTTGCTCTCGTCATTGAGGCGCGGAATGCGCCTGTTCGTTCCTGGTTCACGAAGCTCCGTAGTCCGGTTCCAGATGATCTTTCCTCTATAGAGATCGCAATTGATGATCCCGAGTCCGCGCCTTTGGCTGTTGGCGATCGTGCTAGGGTGCCATTTACCTCCACGTGGCGATGGAATGTTTTCGCGGTTGAGATCAACAGCAATTGCACGAGGCGACTTACCCAGCGCGTATTCCTGAAAGATCCGTCGAACGATGGCAGCTTCCGAAGGGATTATCTCCCGTTCTCCCGCAACAGGCTTTCCATCGGGACCAAACTTTTTGACGACAGAGTATCCATAGGCGAGGCCGGCCGTGATCTTTCCCGCTTCCACTCTGCCTCTTTGGCCACGGCGCACTTTCTCTTTCATGTCGTCGAGATAGAGCTGGTTCATGACGCCTTTGAAGCCGATGTCGAGAATGCCGACATCTCCTTCCGCCAGCGTGGCGATCCGAATGCCAAGGAACTTCATCTGCCTGTGAAGGTGTGCGGTATCGCCCTGGTCACGCGACAGACGATCCAGCGCTTCGGCTAGCACGATATCGAACTTCTTTTCCTGGGCGTCGCGGAGCAGGGCTTGTATTCTTGGCCGGTTCATCGAGGCACCGGAAATGGCGTGATCAGTGTAACACTGAACGATCGTCCATCCTTCGCGCGCCGCACGTGCCTGGCACTCACGGATTTGGTCTTCGATTGAAGCGTCGCGTTGCAGATCGGAGGAAAAGCGGGCGTAGATGGCAACTTTAGACATGGCTGTTCTCAGCTTGTTGATTTGCCGGTGGCCCTCGCGAAGTCTTCTTCGGCTTTTTGCCGAGCCAACAGCTTGACGATCCGAACGATATTCTCATCCGGTTCCAAGTTGAAACTACCGGTAGGACTAAACTTGTCGATGCCCACAAGTTTCGTGGCGCGGTTTGCTGATTCAACTTTATCTGAATTGCGCCGGCTCAACAGGATCATCCTCAACTCGAAACCAGCCGTCTACATTTCCGACCAGACTGACTTTTGAGTGAGTATCCCATTTGGTCGAGCTGGTAGCGAGACATGAAGCAGGCCAACGTCGGCAGCCGCTAGCAACTCTAGCGAAGATGTACAAAAGAGGGTTTTGGTGTTTTGGGCTTGAGTGGGTTTGCAAGTCTTTCGATCGCTATGCGGCTGGATGCATGCAATGATGGAAGGGGTAAAAAATAATACATTACAAAGGCGTACGGACCTTCGTGTGCGCTCCGTGTGCAGTGAGCGAGAAATGCCGAGGGCTATTTTCAGCCGAAAAACCTGAGTCCTCTAACCTGCAGTGCCTTTGAGATGTCGAGTATCGGCCTCAGCGAAGGAAATGGTTCAGCAGCAGCAGTGTACGCCGCGTTAGCTCATGCCTTGGAAGACAGCATCGCGGCGCTTGAGTAGGACGACACGCAATAGGGCACGAGGTAGGTCAGTGGAACTTTCCAGATTTCAGGGACAGACCCTGCCAGAATTAGATCGCCCTGATTGATCAGAGTAAGAACGGTTCCGACGATAATCGCGACTCTCAGAGCGCGGTGTTGCGTAGCCTTTAAGCGGAATGCGTCCCAGAAGCCCATTCAGTCTAAATTTCGTCTCAACTTAGCGTGACTTCTTCGAGCATTCTGTTTGCCTCCAGCGCGGCCATGCACCCCAGTCCGGCCGCTGTGACTGCCTGCCGGTAGGTCTCGTCGGTGACGTCACCTGCGGCAAACACGCCGGGGATATTGGTTGCTGTCGAGTTGGAAGACGTGACCAGGTATCCATTTGGCTTCATTGCAAGCTTACCTTCAAACAGGGCTGTTGATGGCGCATGGCCGATTGCAATGAAGACGCCATGAGCCGGAAGGCTGGTTACGATGCCTGTTTCCCGGTTCTGGATGAGCACGCCGGTTACCCCCAGCGGATTGTCATCACCCAGCACTTCTTGAAGCGTACTGTTCCAGATGACTTCGATTTTCGGATGATTGAATACACGGTTCTGAAGAACCCTTTCGGCCCTCAAGGTTTCGCGCCGATGGACAATCGTCACCTTGCTCGCGAAATTCGTCAGGAAGAGTGCTTCTTCAACGGCTGTATTTCCCCCGCCAACAACGATGACCTCTTTCCCCCGATAGAAGAAGCCATCACATGTTGCGCATGCAGATACGCCAAACCCCTGATACTTTTTCTCGGAGGGCAGGCCGAGCCAGCGCGCCTGTGCGCCGGTTGCGACGATGACCGTATCACCAGTGTAAATTACGCCGCTTTCGCCGATAGCGCGATAGGGACGCGAACTGAAGTCAACTGAGGCAATATGATCTTCCGAGATCTCGGCCCCCATCTGAAGCGCATGATCCTGCATCTTTGACATGAGCTCCGGGCCCTGGATCTCGGCAAAGCCAGGATAGTTTTCGACTTCCGTTGTAATTGTCAGCTGGCCACCCGGCTGCAGGCCGCTCACGACAAGGGTTCTTCGCATGGCCCGTGCTGCATAGAGGGCCGCTGTCCAGCCTGCTGGGCCCGAGCCAATAATCAGAATCTCGGCATGATGAACTGTTGCTGTGCTGCGTTCCATTACCGGGCCCCAAAATTCTGAATGAGCGTGTAGCTATGGTCCAGCAGGTCTGCGGCGCGTCTGTCATCAACGGCCAGAGGTGAGTGCGGTGCGAGATGGCCGGTAAATTCGACATAGTCGCCCGAATTGTATTCGCTATTTTTTGACAGAAGTCCGTCAACGATCATCTTGGCCGACGTGCTGGGGGAGCTGATCTGACTGACGAACGGCACCAGCATAGGCATCACATTCTTGAATACAAAGCGCACCACAGCAGGTCGTTCTCTCGCGAGATTTGTGCCGGGCATCAGGCCGGGATCGAAACAGAAAAATTTGGCAGTCTGTGGCGGGTGGCGGTGAGCCATTTCGCGCGCGAAGAGGACGCAGCAGAGTTTGGATGTCGCATAACGGTCCTGACCGAGTTCAATATCGGTTCCGGATGTGCCGAGATCGCCTTGCGCAACGGCCGCGGCGCTTGGAAATGCGGCCCCGCGAAATCCACCTGCTTTGGCGACAGGATCATCCGGATTATGCGTACCGCTACCGATGGTGATGACTTTGCCTCCTGCAGCAAGATTGGAAAGGAGGGCATTCACAATCAGAAAGTGGCTGAGGAAGTTGACCGCGAATGTGGCCTCAACCCCATCCTCGGTCATGGTCTTCGGCCCAATCATCTGAAGGCCAGCATTGCAGATTATGCCCGAAAGGCTTTCGCCACGTTGCTCCAGTGTCTGCTGTACGGCGGCCGCAAAGTTCCGGGAACTGTCAAGAGACATCAGGTCCAGATCAAGCACGGTAAGCTTTTCTTTCGGGATCGCCCGGCGGAGGGCAGCATCAGTTCCGGACTTTCGCGTTCCGGTGATGAGATGATCGGCGCCTGCAGCAATCAGGCGCTTGGCCGTCTTCAGCCCCATGCCTGAAGTTGCCCCTGTGATCAGATAGGTGCCGCCTTGAATAACTTTCATCAAGCGTCTTCTCCTTGCCAGCAGTGCTGACTGGTTGAGCAGTTGGTGTGCTGGCTCACGCTGCCGCAGTGCCGCCGAAATCTTCGAGTTTTGTCGCAGTGACCCCGTGCCCGATCATAACGGACACGAAGAACATCACGGTCGCGCAAACAATGATCGCGTCCGTGAAGGCGCGTTCAGACCAGCCAGCGGCGAACACCTTGTCCGCGTCGCGCTGCAGCAGCTTGTAGGACTCGAGCGCGAGTTTGCGCACGTAAAGGAGCAAGGGTACGAGTTTCTGGTCGACCGCAGCGGTCTCTGGATCATTCAGGACTTGCTGGAAGAGACCGTGGTCGACCTTCACGTCGAGGCCGAGGGCTTCAGCCAGGGGGAACCGTCCTGCTTCCGCATCACCGAAGCCTTTCAAGGAGGCGTAATAGGCAGCAATAAGAGCCTTCTCATCCCTTGTGAGTTCAGATGTATTGGCCATGACATTGCGCGGCAGTGTCCGCCAGGCTTCAAGAAGGTCCGGTTCGGTGCTCCAGACATCTGTCGACACAGCACTTTCAGGCAGAAAGGAAAAAGTGGTCATGATCAATGCGCCTTCTTTTTCTTGTTGCCGACAACGCCCAGCTGGCGACCCCGGCGGATGGCCTTGAGTGTGTTGAAGAGACCGTATTTCGAGATGCTTTCGCGCATGACCAGGAGGACGTTCTGGCGACCGGTGCCTTCACCGTGCCCATATTTCCCGCGGCCACGGATGATTGCATGAACAGGGCCAATATCGGTGAGATCGACATCGTCAGCGCCATGCCCGATCATCATCACATTCATGAAGGCGAACAGACCGCTCATCTTGACCGCATCGGATGCTGTCCTCTCTGACCAGCCAGCCGCCATGAGGCGCTCAACATCGGCCCGAGAAAACTTGTCGGGCTCGTCGCAGAGTTTTTTCACGAATACGAGCAGAGCCCTTGTCTTTACATCGACGGGCGCGTCTTCCGGATCACGCATGATGTCCTGGAACAGTTCCTGGTCAATCCCGTAGGCCACCGCGACCGGATAGTGCGCCGTGTAGCAGTGTCGGCAGCCGCGCAGGGCCGAACTGTAGGCACCAATCAGCTCTTTTTCGCCGAGTGTCAGCTCTGACTCGCTCGCCATGATGCTGACGCAGATGTCAGGCCAGGCGCTATAGGCTTCCGGATGGAGTTGCCAAACAGTCGGTCCGACCGTTTCGTCCGGCAGCGAAGATACAAAAGCCATCTGAAGTTCTCCGTTATTATCCATTGATCCTGACATGGAGACGCCATCGCAATCCAATCGCTTGTCTGGACAGAGGTATCGGCGCAGGCGATCGCTCCATCAGACATCAGGAAGATGCGCGCTGATATCGGCCAGAAGGTCCGTGACCCAGTCGAGTGACCGGTCCTGGGAGCGCAGGGGGCTGCGATAGGCATAGATTTCGACAGCAGGTGCCTCGAAAGGCGCCGGGTGAATTGTAACCAGACCAGCGGTTGCCATCTGTGCCGCCAGCCGCTTCTGTATCAGTGCGAGGCAGCCGCTATTTGCGACAGTTTCTGGCAGGGCCGTGAAATGCGGAACGCTTACGACCTGGCGGACCGGGCGCTCCAGCTCGGGCCAGATTTGTGACATCGAGAGACTGTCAAACTGATGGAGCTCGAAATTCGCATGAGGCGCGTTCAGGTAGGCTTCAAGTGTCAAAGCGCCTTTGAAAGGCGGATTGATTGCCGAAGCAATGACAACGCGTTCATCCTCGAACAGGCGGCTACCGTGCAGTGTCGAGCCGGTATGTTCCGCCCCCTTGTCCGACATGATGGCTATGTCGATATCGCCATGTAGCAGATGTTGCTCGACCGCCCGGCTGATGGGGTGGAATCGGACGCTGACAGAGTAGCACTCATTCAGTATGCGTTTTGCAACTCGACCAGCCAACATGTACGCGACATAGTCGGTGGTTGCGACATTGAACTGTCGGGGCTCGGATTTCGGATCAAACGACAACGGTTCGTAAAGCGTCTCGATGGCCGCACAGGCCTCTTCGACTTTCTGCTGAATGGATATTGCAAATGGCGTTGCAACCATGTTGCGTCCGTCCATGACAAGGAGCTCGTCGTCGAAAACACTGCGCAGACGCGCCAGCGCTCCGCTTGTCGCAGATTGGCTGAGATTGATCGTCTCCGCAGCCCGGGACACACTCTGTGCGCGAATGAGTTCACGCAGTATCGGGAGAAGGTTTAGATCCTGACGGCGCAAAGACATTCCGGTGTCAGGCTCCTTGAAGACTGGGCTGCAAGCCACTGTCCATCTCGTTGGCCTCATCCGAGGCGGCAATATAGCCGCGGACTGCGAAGCCCAGACACATGACCCCGATGAGGCCGAGACCGGCCATAGACCAGGCCAGCGCCATGCCGATGCTCTGTTCGCCATTCAGGAATACTGCGGCGACCACCGGCGGCAGGACAGGCCCGATGATGATCGCCATGACGAGCGCGGTTGCGTAATAGAGGGCTGAAATCTGGCCGCGCATCTCGCTGGGCGTGATCGCCTGCAGGGCGGCAACACCTGCCGAGAAGGGCATCGCGGCCAATAGAAAGAGAATGGCTGCGGCGCCAAGGGCGACGCCAGCCGACGGAGCGGTTGCCGAAAAGAATGCGACAGGCGCGACGAGACAGCCCGCGACCATGAGAAGGACAAGGCGCATATGACCGCCACGCCGCGATGACAGCCAGTCTGCCAGCAGGCCGCCCAGAATTATCCCGGTGAGTGATCCGGCCAGAACCGCAATGCCCAGACCTCGTCCGACAATGTCAGGCGACAGGCCGAATGTACGTTCAGCAGCCGCAGGTGCCCAGGCATTCAGCCCGTAGCCAAGTGAGCCGAACGCGGCCATGCCGAGTGTCAGCCAGCCATATGCAGACATGTGCCGTTGGATAAAGCCGAAGACCTCACGCATGGATGGCGGCTCGGCTTTCGACTTGCGCGGTGGATCCTTCAGGAAGGCAATCAGGGCAACAATGATAAAGCCAGGCAGCCCCACCGCGACAAAGACCTGCTGCCAGCCGTTGAGCCCGTCAGTTAGAGGTATGCCAATTGAACCGGATTCCAGCGCGCGCCGGTAAAGTTCACCGCCGCCAATAAAAGCGATGCCCGACCCAAGGTATATGCCAGACTGGTAGACAGCCAGCGCCCGGCCCAGTGCCTTCTTGTCGAACCTGTCTGCGATCATGGAATAGGCGGCCGGGGCGAGTGTGGCCTCACCCACACCGACAAATATGCGAGCAACAAATAGACCCGCAAATGACCCCACCAGTCCGCAGGCCACGGTCGCGGCGCTCCAGATGATAATTCCGCCAGCCAGGATGATCTTGCGGTTCTGGGTATCGACCATCCGGCCAGCTGGTAGCCCGAACACGGCAAATAACAGCGCAAAGGCTAGCCCCTGGAGCAATCCCATTTCGATATCGGTTGCGCCAACAGTGCTCCTGATCGGGTCGACCAGGAGACTGATGACCTGCCGGTCAATGAAAGCGAACGTATTGGCCAGAAGCAGGACAAGCAGAAGTCCGAGTGCACCAAACGAGGTCTTCACTGCAGTCCTCCCATCAATGTGTATTTGATTTCGAGATAGTCTTCGATCCCGTACCTGGACCCTTCGCGGCCAAATCCGCTTTCCTTCATGCCGCCAAAGGGCGCCACTTCGGTCGAGATCAGCCCCTCATTGATCCCCACGATTCCGTATTCGAGCGCGCTCGACATGCGCCAGGCCCGTCCAAGATCCGTCGTGTAGACATAAGCGGCGAGGCCGAATGAGGTGTCGTTGGCCTGTCTGATCGCATCGGCTTCGTCAGAAAAGCGAAACAGCGGCGCAAGCGGTCCGAATGTTTCTTCCTTCGCGACGTCGCATGCGCTGGACACGTCGGCGAGAACCGTCGGCATGAAAAACGTGTCGCCGCGTGGATCGGGTTCGCCGCCATGGAGCACGCGGGCACCCTTGGCGAGCGCGTCGGCGATGTGGGTCTTGACCTTATCAACGGCCGCCCGGTCGATCAGTGGACCCTGGTCCACGTCCGGTTCAGCGCCATTGCCAACCTTAAGGGCGGCGACGGCGTCGACCAGTTTCCGCGAAAAAGATTCATACACACCATCCTGGACCAGGAAGCGATTGGTGCACACGCAGGTTTGTCCGGCATTCCGGAATTTGGATGCGATCGCGCCTTGAACAGCTGCATCAATGTCGGCGTCGTCAAATACGATGAATGGCGCATTGCCACCCAGTTCGAGGCTGAGCTTCTTCAGCGTCGCTGCGCTCTCGGCCATCAATTGCTTGCCGATGTCGGTCGAGCCTGTGAAGCTGATCTTGCGGACCGCTGGGTTGCGGGTCATTTCCCCGGCGATTCTGGTCGCACTGCCCGTTACAACTGAGAAGACCCCGGCAGGAATGCCGGCGCGCTCAGCCAGAACGGCAAGAGCCAGGGCAGAAAGAGGTGTGGCCGAAGCTGGCTTGACGATCATTGTGCAACCCGCTGCGAGGGCCGGCCCGGCCTTGCGGGTAATCATGGCAGAAGGGAAATTCCAAGGTGTGATCGCGGCTGTGACGCCAACCGGTTCACGCGTTATCACAATCTGAGCGCCGACTTTGTGCGATGGGATAATGTCCCCATAGATGCGCTTCGCCTCTTCGGCGAACCACTCAATGAAACTTGCAGCATACCGGATCTCGCCCCGGGCTTCGGTTAGCGGCTTGCCTTGTTCTGCTGTCATGATGGCGGCGAGATCGTCCTCATTCGCTAGGATCAGCTCAAACCATTTACGTAGCAGCTCTGCCCGCGCCTTGGCCGTCAGGGCGCTCCATGCGGGCAGGGCGGTCGCAGCGGCATCTATTGCGCGCCGCGTTTCGACGTCCCCCATGCGGGGCACTGAAGTGATGATGTCGCCCGTCGCCGGATTTATCACGTCCATGCTTGACCGGTCATCGGCAGCTACCCACTCCCCGCCAATAAAGGCGTCATGCCTGAGAAGGCGATTGTCGCGGATTGAGAGCTTCACCGATGCAGCTCCTTTGGGACGGACAGTTGTTCAGCAGCAAGGATGGCGAGCCAGCCTTCATCGACTTTGTGTTCGGACAGGGATTTTCGGGCGTGATCCAGAAGGGCAACTTCTTGACGTGTCGGCTCCTCATTCGCCCGCGATGCGCGCCAGCGCTCAGCGAATGCTGCGACTGCAGTCCAGTCTGGTGGCGCGCTTGATGTTCCGAGTATTGCCCTCTCAGCTAGGGACAGCTGGCTGGCGAGCGGTGCGGCGGCCAGCACACCCTTGACGCCCATGGCATCTCCGCCAGGTGGACGAGGCAATTCAAAGAGCGCGTCGGGGCGAGTTTCCATATACCATTCCCCGCCGAGCCTGGAGAGGGAGGCGAACTTGCGAGGATCGATACTGGCGCCGTCCTCAAACAGTATGGCTTCATCCGCGTGCAGCTTGACAACGTCGCAGATGACAAGATTGCCGGACGCGCGCTGGTCGCCAAGGGGGACGATCTGTCGAAGGCGGCATTCCATGGCGATTTTTGCTTCAGCCACGCGAAAGGCGTTGACTGCTTCGCCTGCAACAGCCGTCAGACCGGACTTTTCGAACTCGTCGACGTCCGGAGCATAGACAGCACTTGCCAGATTAAGCTGGTCCCCCAGCGGGCGATCGGTAATGTGTACAATGCATTCGCCGCTTTCACGTACATTGCGAAGCGTATCCTTCTCACCACCGGACGCTGGGGTCGACACCGAGAACACCAGGACGGGCGGATTTGCGCTGAAGAAATTGAAAAAACTGAAGGGGCTGAGATTCTTCGTGCCATCAGCTGCGACTGTGCTCACGAATGCAATTGGTCGCGGCGCAACGGCACTGCTGAAGATCTTGAAGAACGCAACCGGTCCGTCTGTGGCCGGATCAAAGCACTTCATGCTTGGTATGTCTGACATCAGGTCATATTCCTTGTTTTAACGGGACGGGCTGATCGAAAAGCTCGGTCACTGGCCGGGTTGTTCGTCGACGACGCTATTGGACAGCTTTCCGACGCCCGGAACTTCCACAGAGATCGTGTCACCAGGGACGAGCCATCGCGGGGGAGTCATCCGTCCGCCAATGCCGGGCGGGGTCCCGGTTGCGATGATGTCGCCCGGGCGCAGAGTGATGAATGCGGAGATGTAGTTGATCAGTTTCGGGATGTCGAAAATCAGGTCCGAGAGCAGGCCATGTTGCATCTGCTCGCCATTGAGGTGTGTGAACACTTCCATCTGCGACGGGGCAGGGCAGGTTGCCGCCGAGACGATGAAGGGGCCGAACCCGCCAGATCCGTCAAAATTCTTTCCAGCAGTGGCCTGCGTACCATGCAGCTGGTATTCGCGGACACTGTGCTCGCCCATTGGGCAATAGCCCGCTACATGGCCCAGCGCCGATTCCACGGAAATGTGCCTGCCTCCCAGGCCAATCATAAAGGCAAGCTCGCCTTCCCAGTCCAGGCTCGTTGAGGCGAGGGGCCGAGTGATCGGGTAGCCGTTTCCGACAAAGCTTGTCGGAAAGCGGGAGAAGAAAGTAGGCTGATCTGGCACGTCGCGTCCGGATTCGGTCGCGTGAGCGCCAAAGTTGAACCCGGCACACAGGATTCGGGCCGTTTCATCAATTGGTGCAACGAGGTTTTTTTCCTCGAACCTTGCGGGCGGGCTCAACCTGGCGATTGCTTCCAGCGCTCCGGCTGCTAGTGCGGCTGCGGCGGCTCCGACTGTGCCGATGCCGCCCCCGGTTGTGAGATCACGCCAGTCTCCCGACCCTGATTGCGCAATAATTCGGGTCTGCCCTGAGCAGACGATCTTCCCAATCTTCATTCATCTGTCCTCCCAAAAACAGACTGGTAATCTTCGGATCAGCCACTAATGGTTGTGAAGTTGACCGACTACACAGGAGTGTAACCAAGTGACTACGAAGCCGTCAAGCGATTTGGATCAAGCTCGCCCCACCGGAAAAAAGGAAGTGATGGAAGCCCTGACCCAGGCGGCGAGTGAGTTGTTTGGAAACCTTGGTCCGGAAGCTGTTTCCGTGCGCGATGTCGCGGCGAAAGCCGACGTCAATCACGCGTTGGTGCATCGCCATTTCGGCACGAAGGAGAATTTGCTTCAGGCTGTCCTGGATGAGCATGCGCGTGCCTTCCGGGCGGCAATGCTCAAGGAGGAGGATTTTGGTGCGACTCTTGTCCGGTTGTTTGATGTCGCGACCGAACGGCCAGCCTTTACGATGATTGTCGCGCAGCTTCTGCTTGGCGGTGATGCGCCGAATGCATTTGTCGCGCAGGAGGGAGGCCTAAAAGTTCTCGCTGACAAGGTCTCCAAGGGGAAAAGCAAGCAGGACAGAGAGCAGGCGATGACTGTCATTGCGGCAGCTGCATCACTCAATCTGGGCTGGCACCTCTTTGCCCCTTTCATCATTCATGCGCTGGATTATGACGGCGCACCCGACAAGATGGAAACCGGCATTCGCGAGATGATGCGGGAGCTGGCAACGAAGATCCCCGGCACCACTGAATAGCATCATTCCTCCTCAAGTCAGGCCGGATCCACAAGACTGTCAGCTTTGGTTTTCAGGCACTCTAGGCGCTAATCGTCGAGAGTGTAGTCTTTCGGTTGCAATCTAAAAACTCTTGTTGTAGTCGACGGGTTGCACTATGCGGCTCGGATGGCTGGGCGTTCTTGTTGTCGCCAGTCGGGGTGCGGGCGACGCGATCTCGTTTTGTCTTGAGAAGGCGTCCCTCCGCAGGTGCATCAGAACCAGGCGCGCCTTGAAAGAACGGCACGCGATTCAAAGGGAGACTGTCGTGCCAATCGAAGAAAACAACACATTAAACGACGCAATTGCGAGCTTTGCGGGCCAGATATTCCTGCGTGGAGAGCCCGGCTATGAAGAGGCCCGTACGGCCCGGATTTGGCATGCCAATCGACCGGACCGCTTTCCCGAGGCTATCCTTCTGGCGAAGAACGAGTCTGACCTCGTTAACGGCGTGCGTCTGGCCAGGCAGAAAGGGTGGTCAGTCGCTGTGAGATCGGGCGGACACAGTTTTCCCGTCTGGAGTGTCCGGGATTCCGGTCTGCTGATCGACCTGGAGGGGTACAAGGAGATGTCCTACGACGCCGACAGCCAGATCGTCACTGCGACTTCCGCTATCAAAGGCGGCGACGAGCTGAACCCGTACCTGAAGCAGTTTGGTCGATATTTTGGGGCGGGTGGCTGCCCTTCCGTGGGGCTCGGAGGCTTCCTGCTACAGGGTGGTATGGGCTGGAACTTCCGCGGATGGGGTTATGCCTGTGAGCAAGTCGTCGCTATCGATATTGTGACGGCCGACGGAGAGCTTGTCCGCGCCGACGAAAATCAGAATGCGGATCTTTTTTGGGCCGCGAGGGGTATCGGGCCGGGTTTCTGCGGCCTGATTTCACGCTTTCACCTGAAAACACGTGCGCTGACCGACGGAGTGGCTGTGTCGATGCAGGCCTATCCGGTGGAGTGTTATGAGCAGGTGTTGAAATGGTTGTGGGACAAGCATCCAGATATTTCTGACAAGGTATATTTCAACGCAGTTTCTGCCCGGCCTCCCATGCCGATCCCGGGCCATGACGGCGGTCTCGTCTTCATGATCTGGGCCTGCGCGTTCTGCGATTCCCAGGAAGAGGCAGCCGAAGTCCTCGCTCCCTTGAAAGACTGTCCATACCGTGAAGATGCCATCATGGTTTCGGACGCCCAGCCGACAACGCTGCCGGAGCAGTTGTCTCTGGTTGATCAGCTTCATCCTGCTGGCCTGTATTACAAGGTCGATTCCGCCTGGGTTGATGGCCCGCAGCAGGACATCATCAAGGCGATGCGAACGCTCGTGATGGATCGCCAGGCCGAAGATACAGGCTACACCTTCCTGATCTTCCGGCTGCCACGTCCCGACGATGCGCCAGAAATTGCCATGGATCTCGGAACCGATCTCTGCGTCGGCGCCTATATCATCCATGAAGATGAGTCAGCCGATCAGAAGCTGCGGGACTGGCTGCGCAATGCCATGGGCGAGCTTGAGCCTTACACGGTCGGACAGAACTGGGGCGATTCCGACCAGACCTTCCGTGAAGTGAAATGCCTCACCGACGAGACCTGGAGCCGGTACCAGAAAATTCGGGATGAGCGAGACCCTGAGGGTGTATTCCACGCCCATCTGGCGGGGCCGGGCGGCTTCCAGAATCGCAATGGCTGGGAGAAGGGGGAGTGACCTCCCAAAAGCCGCGCCGCGCTAGACCGGCCTGGTGCCCGAGCGTTTCGGCCAGATTGTTCCTTTCGACAGCAATCTGTGCGTTGGGTCTGATGGGTGGGTGCCGTCAAGGCGACGCTCGGGATCTGGCCGACGCAGCCAACTCTCGTGCGTGCAATGCTGATGGATCAGTCGCAACAACCGTTACATTACTTGGTACGGCGGGGGGGCCGATACCCCGTCAGTTACGGTCTCAGCCAGCAAGCCTGCTGAGCGTCAATGGGGCGCATTACCTTATCGATGCTGGTGACGGAGTGGTGCGCCAGTTGACGCAAGCCGGCATCCCCGTTGCCGAGGTCCGACAGACATTCCTCACCCATCTTCATGCGGATCATGTCGCAGGGCTTGCACCACTATTCCTGTTTAGCTGGACGTCGGCAAAGGCTCGCCCGATGACGGTCTACGGTCCTCCGGGCACAAGCCACCTTGTGCGGACGGCGCTGGATTATATCGACACGCCAGTCAACATCCATCGTTTGCAATACCCACCTGTGCCTATGCCGTCAGCGCTGTTCAGCGCTGAAGAGCCTGGCGTGAGTGGAGACGTTGAGCCCAGCCTGATCTACGAGGACGAGAATGTCAGCGTATATGCGACAGAGAACTCGCACTACACAACGATGTCTGCCTTTGTTCATCCATACGGTGTCGACCGTTCCTACTCCTACCGGTTCGATACAGCAGACCGATCGGTCGTGTTCTCCGGAGACACTGGTCCGAGCCATGCGTTGGCGAAGCTCGCAAAAGACGCAGATATTCTGGTGATTGAGGTCATCGATCTGGAGCGCCAGATGGAAGTCGTCCGTGAAATGAGCGGTCTGCCCGACAGCCAGCTAAAAATGGTCATGGATCACATGGCAAAGGAGCACATTTCGCCCGACCAGATTGGCTTGCTGGCAGCGAAGGCATCCGTCGGCCAGCTCGTCCTGACTCATGTCGTGCCGGGCCTCGATAGCGAGCAGGATATCACCCCATACGTAAGTGGAGTCAGGCAGCACTACGCTGGAGCCGTCCAGCTGGGATCTGACTTCGATTGTTTGTGATCGACGGGCATCTGTAGCCCGCCTGCATATCGAACTACCGATCAAATTAGCCCCGAGCACCGAATCCCGATTGACACGACTGTAGTCGCTCGGTTATAGCGGTGAAGTCGGTCGGTTACAGTCCGATTTTAAGAATAATAAATGGGAGGAGTAGCTATGAATAATCAGAGGGTTATTCGCGATTGGAAGCGTCACGCATTGTGTGCGAGCGCCCTTGGGCTGATCTTTTCGCACTCTGCGTTCGCGCAGGATGTGTCAGGGCCGGCTGCGGATGCATCACCCGAGGAAGGAGAGGCTGTCGCACGCCTTGGCCAGGTGGTTGTCACGGCTCAGCGCCGGGAAGAAACGGCGCAGAATGTTCCTGTATCACTAACGGCAGTTAGCGGTGCTGAGCTCGAAGCAAAGGCCGTCACCGATCTTGACGAGCTGTCCCAGGGAATTGTCGGAATTAGCTACGACAATACAAGCATTGCCACACCGGAGTTGTATATTCGCGGCGTTGGAACCAACCGCCGCGACATCGGCAGTGATCCTTCCTCAGCGGTTTATGTCGATGACATTTACCAGCCGCGTTTCTCCAACGTCCTGTCTGGGCTTGTCGATCTGGAGCGGGTCGAAGTCCTGCGTGGGCCTCAGGGCACTCTGTTCGGTCGGAACACCATCGGCGGCGCAATCTCAGCGACGACCTCGGCGCCCTCCGACGAGTTCGAGGGGCGTATCTACGGAACGGTCGGCAACAAGGAACACATTGCTGGCGGCGGGAGTCTTTCCGGGCCACTGAGTGACCGCGTTCGCGCGCGGCTGAGCGGAGGGTACGCCGACGAAGAAGGCTTCATGTTCGATAATGTGTCGGGCAAGGACAATGGCGTTCGTACGTACTCAGTACGCGGCAAGATTGAGTTTGATCTCACGGACAGTCTGTTGTTCAGGCTGGGCGCCAATTACACCGACACCAATCAGGGCGGCACCTTCCTGCATGCTGCCAATACGCCGCTCTTCATCGCAAGCCCGTTTGTGCCTCAGGCCACTGCCCTGGATGGAGACCGGTATCGCGGAGATTACAGTCTTCCGGGCGAGAATGATCTTCAGCATCAGCAGATCGACGCTCGACTGATCTGGAGCGGTGATGCTGTCACCGCAACTGCCATCACAAGCTGGATCGGGTTTGAGCAGACAGCCACCCAGGATCTGGACGCTACAGCCTTCGACATTGTGACCTATGAAGGTGTCACGGATACCGACACGTATAGCGCTGAGCTGCGGCTCGCCTCCAATGATGGTGGGGGTGCGACTTTCGGAGATCGTCTTTCCTGGGTCGCCGGCATTTACTATTTCAATGACAAAGGTGATGAAGGCGCCACTTTCACAACAGGAACGGACAGCATCGTCAGCTTCCTGGCTGCCAATCCCACGCAGACGCCTCCGTTCTCGCCTGGCGTTCTTCGCAAGGCGGACCAGACGAACCAGACGACCGACATGACGAGTGTTGCGGTCTATGGTCAGGGAACACTTTCACTTACCGACTATCTCAGCCTCACGCTTGGTGCCCGCTACACCGAGGATGATCGCGATTATACCCATACATCGATCAATGGATTGCCGGGTGTGCCCCTGCCGGTCGTGCCGCAAAGTTTTTCACTGCCGGGTAATCTGAAATCAAACTCGTTTGATCCGAAGATCGGCCTGGAGTTCCGTCCGGTGGACGATGTGATGTTCTACACATCCTATTCGGAAGGCTTCAAAAGCGGAGCCGTTCAATCAACTGCCACAACGATACAGATCGCAGGGCGATCAGCCGATCCGGAAACGGTCAAAGCCTATGAAGTCGGAATGAAGTCCGAGTTCTTCAGCAACAGGTTCCGTCTCAACATCGCCGCCTTCCAGAATGAATTTGAAGACCTGCAAGTGCGCCGGGTCGTGGTTTTTCCGGGTGGTTTCTCATCTGCCATCATCGAGAACGCTGCCAGCAGCACGATCAAGGGGCTGGAAATTGAAACGTCCGCGGTTCTGTCGCCGGAATTACAGATCGACGCGAGCTACGCTTACCTTGATGCTTCATATGATTCCTACGTAGTTGATGCCAATGCAGGCATCGATTTCAGCGGCAATGATTTGGTACGCACACCGCACCACCGCTACAATCTGGAGACCATCTACACGAAGGCCTTCGGCGAAGCTGAGCTGCAGTTACGAGCAGCGTACAACTATATCGGCGAGTTCTACTATCAGCCGGCAAACCTGCCTCGAGATCTCGAAGAATCGCACGGCCTGATCTCAGCCTCGGCTCAATATACATTTCCAAACGGGACGACCAGCATTCAGCTCTGGGGACGCAATCTCGGAAATGAAGAGTACCGCACCTATTCGAACCTGCTCGATCAGCAGGTGACGGAAGGCTGGTCTGCCAAGCGAACCTTCGGCGTGACGGTATCACAGAGGTTTTGATCATCCGAAGCACCCGAGAGGTGCGACGGTACCGGCAGAAGGCCGGTTCGCATCTGCCGTAATTTATCCAGCAACTCAGTTGCGGGGGACATGTAAAGGCCGACCCGCGCGGCGAGCAGAACCAGAGGACACAAACGATGACAACTCATACTCTACCAGGAAAAATGATCGACCAGCGCTCCTTCTCGGCGCAGTCAACAGACGTCTGGTCATCGCATCTTGTGCGGGGCAGTGAGATTTCAGACGCCTTGACCATGTTGTCCGACGGCCCTTGCGGGAGTGATGGGCGAAGAGAAGCCCTGGTCGTCCATCCTTCAAGTGTGGAGCCAGGTCTCGGACTGTCGCCCGGCATTGCCGTGGTGTTCGGTGTGCTTTTGCCGGGCGAGCGGACGCGTCCGCGGCGTCACAACGCCTCCAGTTTCACAATGGCGCTGTCGGGTTCGGCGCAGGCGAGAATTGGTGATCGTGCATTTAACGTCCGGGCTCGCGATTGCTGGAATACGCCGGGGATGCGTGTCGAAACCATTCTCAATAATGGCACAGAGCCGTTCACCTATGTCAGCTACTCGAACTCGCCCTTGCTGCGAAAGCTCGAGGTTTTTTACGAAGAGTATGATCCGGCCGAAGGCGAAGAGGCTGCTGCAGACTCGCAAATTGCTTCGACCTACTCTTCAAAGATCGCGAGCGCCAAGGAGGCAGCGGGTGGCGCCATTCCAGTGGGCGACTCGGGCGCGATGTTGCTGCCTTATGAGCACTTGATCGATCCAGACTTCGTCGAGTCCAGGCCGCTTCTCTGGCAGTGGGACGAGGTTGCCGAGCATCTCGGTATCGTTCGATCCCTGAAAACGGGTTATACAGGGCGCCCGCTCTGGTGCCTCTATAACCCGGCGACAGGAATCCGGAACGGGACAACGTTTTCCTTTTTCGCCACGATTACCGCTGCGGGTCCGAATTTCACGGGACCGGCGCACAAGCATGTCTCCGCAGCAATCAATTATATTCTTGATGGCAGCGGCTACAGCATCGTGGATGGTGTGCGTCTCGAATGGGAGGCGGGAGACATCATGCTTTCGGCTCCCGGTTGGGCGCCACATGGGCATGCAACAAAGGATGATGGCGCCGTCATTCTGACCATTCAGGATCACCCCCTGCACATCGGGATGGAATCGCTGATCTGGCAGGAAGACATCAAGGGTGGCCCCATCCTGACGCTCGGTTCGGAAGCCGGTTTCGGGACCAATCTTGCAACCGTTCAGAACAAGACGACTGCCTGATCGTCCTGCCCATTTTCCACGAAAATACGGATCAATAATGATGACTGTTTCGACCAACCTTCAGGGTTCTTTTCCTCCTTTGGTAACGCCGTTTCGTGATGGCGAGGTTGACCTTGCCGCATACCGCGCGCTTGCCACGCATGTCATCGACGGTGGGTCGCACGGCATTGTTGTAAATGGCACGACGGCAGAACCAACAACCCTGACCATCGAGGAGAGAATCTCGCTTGTGAAAACCGCCGTGGAAGTGTCGGCGGGACGGGTTCCAGTCGTAGCAGCAACCGGCGGACAGAACTTTCGTGAATCCCTTGCTTTGTGTCAGGGTGCCGAAGCCGCCGGGGCAGATGCCTTGATGATTGTGACACCATATTTCATCAAGCCGCCTGTGCGCGGAATGGTAGAATACTATCGCTCCCTCGCGGAGCAGACCAGTCTGCCCATCCTGATCTACCACATTCCCGGACGATCGGGGGTTTCGTTGCCGCCGTCAGCGATTGCCGAGATCAAGCGCCGGGTCCCCAGCCTGGTCGGCGTCAAACATGCATCGACCGACCTGGCATTTGTCACTGAGACGCTGGCGCTTTGTGGTTCCGATTTCAGGATCTTCGTAGGCCTTGAGGAGCTGAGCTTTCCGATGATGGCGATCGGAGCGGCAGGTCTCATGAATGCGGCGGGTAATCTTCTGCCAAAACAGATTTCTGCACTGGCTTCGGCAGCTTTGGCTGGTGACATGGCCGAAGCCCGGCGCCTTCACTTCGAACTGTTCGAGATCAACCAGGCGATCTTCTGGGACACCAACCCGATCCCGATGAAATACATGATGCGCCGTCTCGGAATTCTTCCGGCGAATGAACATCGTTTGCCGATGGTGCCGGCCAGTCCGGAACTTGAGCAACGTCTCGATGCCCTTTTGGAGCGTCTGGAGCTGGTCGACTAGTCGACGAAACAAACAGAAAAGGAGGGCAGGTTGATGGAATTCAAGGGAAAAACGGCAGCGATCATTGGCGGAGGCGGCGGTATCGGCCGCGAACTTGCCTTGATGCTGAATGAGGCTGGTGCGCGCGTCGTTATTGGTGATGTTGATGGGGCCGCAGCAAAAGGTGTAGCGGCGCAGGCTGTCGCTGAGATGCATGCGACCAGTTGCGATATCGGCGAAGACGCCTCGGTGAA
>Ga0310345_10000191_pt1 | contig 115594 bp, 106 predicted proteins | sample HC15DNA20500_MG_FD_204667 | JGI IMG/M metagenome (GOLD analysis project Ga0310345, IMG submission 204667) | Marine microbial communities from station ALOHA, North Pacific Subtropical Gyre - HC15-DNA-20-500_MG | ecosystem: Environmental > Aquatic > Marine > Oceanic | place: Pacific Ocean... | reverse complement strand
TTCTTGTCGTTCTAGCTGAATTCTTAGCACGTTTGCAACATCACACCATTCTAAAGCTTTTTTGATGTCTCTCTCTATTATTACGCCAAGGTTAGCTATATATTTAGGAACTAAAGTAGTAGGTCCACATACCATAACTTTTGCACCTAACTTTTGAAGAGCATAAATATTAGATATTGCAACTCTTGAATGAATAATGTCACCTATAATTACGATTTTTTTATCTTTTATTCTGCCTAATTTTTCTTTTATTGAATAGGCATCTAATAATGCTTGAGAGGGATGCTCGTGTGTGCCATCTCCTGCATTTATTACACTAGCGTTTACATTTTTTGAAATGAAATGAGGAACTCCTGGACTTGAATGGCGAATAACCAACATATCCACTTTCATTACTAAAATGTTTTTGACTGTGTCTAAAAGACTTTCACCTTTTTTTACTGAACTTATGGAAGAAGAAAAATTTAATATTTCAGCAGACAATCTTTTTTCCGCCAGTTCAAAAGAAAGCTTGGTTCTCGTACTATTTTCAAAAAAAATATTTGCAACAGTAATATGTCTTAGTGATGGGACTTTTTTAATAGGTCTATTTAATACTTCTTTAAATCTATCAGCAGTTTTAAAAATAAGATCTATTTCTTCTAAATTTAAATTCTTTATTCCTAGAAGATGTTTACTATTTAGATTTCTCACCAAAACTAATTATTTATTAACCATATTTTGTCTTTTTTATTTCCTTGTTCTTTAAGTTTTACTTCAATTTTTTGAGATTCTGTAGTATTTACCTTTTTTCCGACATAGGTAGCTTCTATTGGTATCTCTCTATTATATTTTCGATCAATTAGTACTAATAATTCTATTTTTTTAGGTCTACCAAAATTAATTATTCCCTCCATAGCTGATCTTACAGTTCTTCCTGTGAATAAAACGTCGTCAATAATAATTACATTTTTGTCATCTACTATAAATGGGATTATGGTTTCCTTAGCTTTCAAATTTTTTTCATGACTTCTAAAATCATCTCTATAGAAAGTGGTATCTAAATACCCAACTTCTATTTTTTTTGAAATATAATTTTGTATTTCACTGATAATTCTATCTGCAAAAAATATACCCCTAGGCTGCAATCCTATTATGACAGAATTATTGAAATTTTTGTGATTTTCTAAAAGCTGATTACAAAGACGTTTTACAGTTACATCTAGATTTTTACTGTCAAATAGAAGTCTTTTTTGCATGATTGTCATGCAAATATAATTTTCTATTTTATATACTTGAATAAAAACTAATAATTAATTGTTTAGTTGAATCTTATTAATATAAAATACTCTTCTTTTTAACTTAATATCATTGTCTTTTATATTTCTAATTTTTTGAATTCCATATGTGAAATAATAATTATCATACCAGTGTTCAAGACCTTCCATTAATTTTTCACTTTCTAGTATTATATCATTTTTTTTTAAAGGATTTAAGGGATAAGATTTTTTATCAGTCAAATTCCTTCTTTCATTTATTATTTTCAAACTAATAACTCCTTTATGAAAATATATCATTGCTATATCTTTAGTATTATCATTTATACTAATCTTCACATATTTTTTTTCTTCAAAACTTATTATATCAGTAATTTCAATTGAATTATCCCAAATTAATTCTCCATCTATATTAAAAGCTGCTATAATTGAATGGGTATGATTGTAACCACTAAAATTTGGATCTAATGCCTTGTCATAATTGCCTGAGTAGGCGTTATAGAATGTAATAGTAGGATAAAACCCTCTTTCATTATACTCTTCAAAATAAGACTCTCCTGAAATTAAAAATAAGCTATCATTTTCATTAACATCATCAATTATCAAATTGTAACTAAGTTTCATATTTTTTTTAAGATTATCTTTTTTAACTATCTTTTTTTTAATTTTTTTTTCCTTTTTGTCTTTTAAATAATAGAAAAAATTTTCCATTTTACTATAATCATAAAATTTTATAAAAGTTTGTTGATCATTTTCTATTTTACTAAAAAATAAACCTCTAGTATACCTTGAATTCTTTCTACCATAAGTACCAATAACTATATGTTGATTATTATTTATGTTATAGAATTTGCCATCAATGAAAGAATAGTTATTTGATTTAATTCCTAAACTGGCTATTTCATTTCCTTCAACGGTATAGTTTTTTTTAACTAGCTCACTTACATTATTCGAATTGGAAGCCACATATATTATACTAAAATAATTATTTGAATCACCAATTTTTATATTTAAAATTTCTTGATTTAATTTATAAAAACCTGAAAGGATTTTCAGCTGATTACTTATTGTATCATATAAAACAACTATAGATCTATTTTGATTACTTTTTCCTGATAAAATTATATTTCCACTTATATATTTGATTTGAGTTACTTTTATAGAAAAGGGAGTATGTATTTGATATTCCTTTATGCTATTATCAATAGAATTAATTATTATAATCTTATATTCTTTATCATTTGAATAGTCTTTTTTGTATAGAATAAAAATATTATCTTCTATGCTAAAATGGTCTTTTATTCTATAAGATCTATCCAGATTAATTTCATTTTCTGAAAGTAAATTTAGCTTCAAATCTAAAAGTTTAAATTTCCAGATTAATTTGTCTCCTGTTTCAAAATCATTAATAACGAGAATTCTCTTTTTATTCTTAATAGCCCAGTAATTTCTATCCAAGAATTTGAATTCAAATTCTATTCTTTCATTTTGAATTATTAATTTCTCTGAATCTTGAGAAAACATATAATTATTAAAGGGACATATTATTAATATGAAAATAAGATGAGTTAATTTTACCTTTTTAAATGAATACATAACCCAAATATATTTTGAAAATTTTAATTATACGATTTTCTTCAATAGGTGATATAGTATTAACTTCTCCAGTACCAAGATTAATTAAAAAATCTTTACCGAATTCAGAAATACATTTTTTGACAAAAAAAATTTATTCTGATCTTTATTCTCATAATATTTATTTAGATAAACTTTATTTACTAGATAACGATCTTGTTTCTATTTCTAAAGATTTAAAAAAGAACAATTATGACATAATTATTGACCTTCATAATAATTTGCGTTCAAACATTTTAAGATTAATATTAGGTGTTAAGTCTTTAGTTTATAATAAAAATCGTTTTAAACGTTGGTTATTAGTTAATTTGAAAATAAAAATCACTATTCCTCATATAGTTGATTCGTATATAAAAACTTTATCTCCTCTCAAAATTACAAACGATAATGAAGGTTTGGATTATTTTTTGTCTTCGAAAGATAATATAGAATTAAATCGACTTCCAAAGACACATAAAAAAGGTTATGTAGTTTTAATAGTTGGGGCAAAATATAATACTAAAGTTTTACCTTCTTACAAGTTGATAGAACTCTGTGACAAAATTAATGCTCCCATAGTTCTTTTAGGTGGTAATTCTGAGTATGAATCCTCAATCAGAATTGAAAATTATTTTAAGCAATCAAATTCTAAAATTGAGGAATCTAAAGTAAGAGATTTATTAAATAAAAAAACTATAATTTTCAACATGGTCGGTAAACTAAGTATTAATCAATCAGCATCTGTTATTAGTAGAGCTGATATTATTTATACTCATGATACTGGTATGATGCATATAGCTACTGCTTTTAAAAAGGACATTGTTTCTATATGGGGTTCCTCACATCCTGAACTAGGTTTTTATCCTTATCAAACAGAATTTAAAATACATCATAATGATAAAATTAAATGTCGACCTTGCAGTAAGATTGGATACAATAGTTGTCCAATTGGACATTTCAAATGCATGAATGATTTAACATTTGAATAAAGTAATATGAAAAAGCTTATTTTGATAAGGCATGCAAAATCATCTTGGAAAGACATTACTCTTTCAGATTATGATAGACCTTTAAATGAAAGAGGAATTCGTGATTCAAAATTTATGTCTAAAGAATTATCTAAAATTATCAATTCTATTGATGCATTATACTCTAGTTCTTCAAAAAGAACGGAACTAACAACAAGATATTTTTTAGAAAAAATTAACATCAAAAAAGAAAATTTTTTTTTTTTAAAGGACCTTTATCATGCTGATTTGAATCATTTATTTAATTCAATTTTGTCAATAGATAACTCTTATTCTTCTGTTGCTTTTGTAGGACACAATCCAGGAATAACAAATTTTACAAATTTCTTGACTGGATTATCTTTTTATAATGTTCCAACTTGTGGAATTATAGTTATTGAATTTTTGATTGATGATTGGTCTCTAATTCAAAAAAAATCAGGCAAATTGTTAACTAAAATGTTTCCGAAAGAGTATAAGTAAATCATAAGATATATTCGCTCAAATCTTTATTATTTGCGAGAGAATTTAGTTTTTCTTCTACCATTTTTTTTGTAATCAATATCTTCGAATTTGGGCCAATCTTCTCAGGGATATCATACAGGATTTCATTTAAAAGTTTACTCATTACTGTATGTAATCTTCTAGCACCAATATTTTCTAATTCAGAATTTACTTGAAAAGCTTTATCTGCTATCTCTTCTAGAGCATCATCATTAAAATTAATTTCCACATTTTCTGCTTTAATTAATGCTTTATATTGTTTTGTAAGAGAATTTTTTGGTTCTTTTAATATTTTTAAAAAATCTTCTTTTGTAAGATTATCAAGTTCAACTCTGATTGGAAATCTTCCTTGAAGTTCTGGAATTAAATCAGAGGGTTTTGACAAGTGAAAAGCTCCTGCTGCAATAAACAAAATGTGATCAGTTTTTATTACACCATATTTTGTTGTAACAGTAGTGCCTTCAACTATAGGAAGAAGATCTCTTTGTACTCCTTCTCTACTAACATCAGGACCACCTCCTTTATTAGAACTCCCACTAATTTTGTCTATCTCATCAATAAATATTATTCCAGTATTCTCAGCTTTTCTTATAGCATCTTCTTTCACTTCATCCATATCAATAAGTTTAGATACTTCTATTTCCAATAGGATTTTTTTTGCTTCTCCTATTGTTACCTTTCTTTTTTTATTTCTTTTTGGCATCATATTGCTAATCATATCTTGTAGACCAATCATGGATGATTCATCAATCATTCCACCACCAATCATTCCGATTCCTGGATTAGTAGCTTTTTGTACCATAATATCAATTTTTCTATCATCTAATTCCCCATTTAATATTTTTTCCATGAATTTTTGCCTTGTCTTTTCATTTATCTCTTGATCATTAGAATTGGGACTCTTCTTTTCTAAACTAAGATTAATATTGGATTGTACCTTATTAACAGGTGGTATTAAAATATCTAAAATTAGATTATTTACACTTTCTTCTGCTTTGATCTTTATTTCTTCTTTTTTTAAGGTTTTTACTAAATTAACTGATTGTTCGACTAAATCTCTAACCATACTCTCTACATCTCTTCCTACATAACCGACTTCGGTAAATTTTGATGCTTCAACTTTAGAAAATGGAGAATCAGCCATTTTAGCTAACCTTCTAGCTATTTCAGTCTTTCCAACTCCTGTAGCTCCTATCATTAGAATATTGTTTGGTATTATTTCATTTTTTATTTCACTATTTACATTCATTCTTCGCCACCTATTTCTTAGCGCTATTGCAACATTTCTCTTAGCATCTTTTTGACCTACAATATGTTTATCTAATGATTTAACTATATCCTGTGGTGTCATGTTTTGTCCATTTTTTATCATAGAATTCAATTTATAATTTTTTTTAAATTTAAACTTAAACTTACTGAATTTGATCCACCTGAAATATTATATATTGATCTTGCATAATTAATACATATTCTTTTTATTTTCAAAAGAAAACCATAAGAAAAACCACCTCCTCCTTTTAGTCCTTCAAAATTTAATTCTTTTCTTTTCAAATAATTGTATCCAAATTGGAGATTTATGTTGTTATTAACTAATACTTCAGTTCCTAAATTAATTCTTGACAACATTTTTTTTATGATAGATTTATCTTTAAATGTAACATTGTTTTCAAAACTATTATAAAGATTAAAGATAGTTATCGAAAATCTTAGTGGCATATATTCAGGTTTAATAGTAGTTCCTATTTGTACATCAAACGGTAAAATACTATTTTTTTGATTTTTATATTCAGAAAATAAGAAACCAAAATTTTTTATATTGATTCCAATTGAAAATTGATCATTTAATGTTGGAAAAAACGTACCTCCTAAATCAAAAAAAATGGCATTATTTTTATAATTTTCTATTTTTGAATAAATATATTTTATGTTAGAACCATATATAAATTGACCTATTTGCCTAGATTTTGAGAAAACTAATTCAAATTCATTTCCGTTAAATTTCCCTAAAAAGTTACCCAATATATCATAACTATTTATTTTCCCATAATTAAAATGTTTAATTCCTAATCCAAATTTTCCTAAAAAACTTATACTGTCTATATAGTAAATACTTGTGCCTTTTATATCAGCCAAGTAGTCAAGAAAATTAACTGAAATACCTTTAATTCTACCGTTTTTAATTAAAGCAGGATTGTTATAAAAAAAATTGTTATTCTCCGTTGATAAAGTAATATTATATCCTCCAAGAGCAGCAAGTTTGGAATTAACAGGTATATTTAAAAAATCAAAAGAGTTGTTTTGTCCATAAATTGGATAATTGATAAAAACTAATGAAAAATAAAATAGATTTTTTTTCATATAATAAATCCCAATTTTAGTAATTGAAATAAATATTGTTATTTAAACAAAGAGTTTATAAATGTCATTGATAATTACAAAACTCATTAAACTTAATAGAATGATAACGCCAAATTTAGTAGAATATTCTAAGAATTTTTCTGAAGGCTTACGTCCTGAAAACAATTCAACTATAATAAATAAAGCATGTCCACCATCCAAAGCTGGTATTGGCAACAAATTCATGAAAGCTAGTATCATAGAAATTAATCCAGTCATACTCCAAAATCTATCCCATTGAAAACTTCCACCAAAAATTTGGGCAATACCTATTGGCCCAGATAAACTTTTTGTAGGATCAATTTTACCAGAAAGCATTTGCCCAAAAGCTTTAACATTAATAATCACAATGGAGAATGATCGAATTGTACCTATAGAAATTGACTCGGAAAACGTAAAATCGATTTTGGAATAATTTAAGTTATCTGGTTTCATTATTATTCCCATTTTATCATTAGAATCTAATTGAATTGTCTTGGAAATTTTCTCTTTACCTCTTAAAATATCTAATTGAAATATCTTTTCTTCTTTTGTTTTAATTACTTCATGAAATTCTTGCATATCTATAATTTCTATATTGTCTATAGAAATAATTTTATCTCCACTTCTCAAGTCTATTATATATGCATTAGATTCACTCATTACGCTATCTATTGAAAAAGGAACTCTGATTTTTATGAAAGAATTCATTGCTTTTCTTGAGGAAAAATTATTCAGAAAATCATCTGGAAAGAATACTTTTAAAATCTTACCATTTCTTTCTATCGTATAGTAACTTTTGTCATTAAAAAAAATGTTTGGATCAAACAATTCACTATCCTTTTCCCATTCTTTACCATTAATATTAAGTATTTTATCTCCTGTTTTTAATCCGATTTCTTTTCCTAATTCTAGTGCTACTATTCCATATTTATTTATTTCATCTTTGGAAACATATTGATCTCCATTTTTATAAGTCAAGAAAATAAATATTATGATTCCTGTTATTACATTTAAAAAAATTCCTCCCAGCATGACTATTAATCTTTGCCAAGCTGGTTTTGAACGAAATTCCCATTCTTTTGGTTTTTTATTCATATGTTTTGTGTCAAAAGATTCATCAATAATTCCTGCTATTTTTACGAAACCGCCTAGAGGAATTGATCCTAACCCATATTCAGTACCTTTATACATAAAACTGAAAATTTTAGGTGGGAATCCAATAAAATATTTTTCAACCTTCATCCCAAAAATTTTCGCAGTTATTAGATGACCAAATTCATGAATTGCAACTATTATTGAAAGTGCAAGAATCATTTGAAATGCCATAATCAAACCTTCCATGTCAAATTATTTAATTAATTTTTTAGCTAAATTCCTAGTTTTTTTATCCATACTTACGTAATCTTCAAAACTTAAGTTTGCAATATATTCTATTTTATTTAAACATTCTTCTATAATTTCTGGCATTTCTAAAAATTTAATTTTGTCATTTAAAAACGCATCTACCACTATCTCATTTGCAGCATTTAAGACACAAGGTTTATTCCCTCCTTCGTTAATAGCATCGTAAGCAAGTTTTAAATTCTTGAATGTATTTAAATTTGGTTTTTCGAAGTTTAATGCTAAATTTTTTTTAAAAGAGAGCCTAGGAAAATTTGATTGAATTCTCCTAGGGCTAGTTAAAGCAAATTGGATTGGAATTTTCATATCAGGAACACCGAGTTGAGCTTTTATAGATCCATCATTAAATTGAACCATAGAATGTAATATTGCTTCTGGATGAATTAAAACATCTATATTTTTAGAACTAATATTGAACAACCACTTTGCTTCAATGACTTCTAATCCTTTGTTCATTAAGGATGCAGAATCAATGGTTATCTTATTTCCCATTGTCCATTTTGGATGATTTAAGGCTTGTTTTTTTGTTACATTTATTAATTCAGAATGTTTAAAGTTTCTAAATGGTCCTCCAGAAGCAGTTAAAATAATTTTCTCGACTTTATTATTTGACTCCCCTAATATACATTGATGTATGGCTGAATGTTCTGAATCAATAGGAAATAGTTTCACGTTGTTTTTTTTTAAAAGACGATTAATTAATTCTCCTGCTACTACCATTGTCTCTTTATTGGCAAGAGCAATCTCTTTACCTGATTTTATTGCATGAATGGTAGGTTTTAGCCCTGAAAAACCAACAGTCCCAGATACTACTGTATTAATCGAATCATCTTTCATGGCACCTAATATTGCTTCCTCACCAGCGTAAACTTTTACTTTTGTTCTTTTTAAAGCTTTTGATACATCTTTATATTTTTTTTCATTTTGTATAATTACAAGTTTAGGTTTATATTTTTTAGCTTGTCCAATTAATAGATCAGAATTGTTTCCTGCAACAAGAATTTCTGCGGAAAAGTAATCTTGGTTTTTTTCAATTACTTCAAGAGTTTGTTTTCCTATTGCACCTGTTGACCCTAATATAGCTATTTTTTTTTTCAAGATTTTAAATTATATATTTTATAAGTTTATTAACTAATTTTCTGTCATTAGATAGTCTGGGAACTTTATTTTGGCCTCCTAATTTGTGAATGGATTTCATATATTCAATAAAAGCATTTTTTTTTAATTTTTTTATTTTTAATCTACTTAAAATTTTTCCGGAAATTAAATCATCATAATATGGATTCAGTTTTCTCAGTTGATTATCCAAGTATATTTCAAAATCTCTAATATTAGAAGGTTCATTAGAAAACTCAATAAACCATTCGTGAAAAGATAAACTATTATTAGAATTGATAAGTGGAGCTACCGTCAATTCAGTTATTTTTACATCGGAAAAATTATTACATGTATTAGATATAGCTGTATCAATTTCATCACTTATCACGTGTTCTCCAAAAGCAGATAAAAAATGTTTTACTCTTCCAGTAACTATTATTTTATAGGGATTTATACTTTTGAATTTAATTGTGTCTCCTATACTATATCCCCAAAGACCAGCGTTTGAATTTATGATTATAGCATAATTCATATTTAATTTAACATCTTTGAGGGCTATTCTAGATCTTTTTTTTTTAAAATATTCACTTAATGGAATAAATTCATAATAAATACCAGAATTTATTAGTAGTAACAGTGACTCATCTTTGATTGAATTTTGAAAAGCAAAAAATCCCTCTGACGCTGGATAAGTCTCTAAAGTGTCTATCTTTTTACCTATTGAATCTAATATTTTTGATTTGTATGGTTTAAAATTTACTCCACCATGACAAAGTAATTTAAAATTTGGGAAAATATCTTTTATTTTTTTTCCAGTTTTTTTAATTAGAAGATCAAAGTACATTTGAATCCATGGAGGTATTCCACCTATTATTGTTATATTTTTTTTATAAGTTTCTTCAACAATTTTCTCTATTTTTTTTTCCCATTCAGCTATACAGTTCGTAGAAAATTTTGGTAAATAATTTTTTTTTATCCAAAAAGGTATATGATGGTTAACTATTCCAGATAATCTTCCCGAATAAATTTCTCCTATTTTATTTAATTCAGGACTTCCAGATAAAAATATATATTGACCATTTAGTATTTCACCTGATCTCATCTCTTTTATGTAGTTTAATAGCATAAGATTTGCGCTATAGATGTGGTTTGATATTGAGTCTTTTGTAATCGGGATATATTTTGTTCCTGAGGTCGTTCCTGATGTTTTTGCAAAATATATTGGTTTTCCAGGCCATAATATATTTTTTTCATTTTTTATTACTTTATTTAAATAAGTTCTATATTCTTCATAGTTTCTAATTGGCACATTCTTTTTAAAATCTTCATAATTTTTTATACTATTAAAATTATGATGTTTTCCAAATAAAGTTTTTTGTGATTTATAAACTAAATTTTTTAATATATTTTCTTGTATTTCATTTGCTTTATAATTCCATTTATTTTGTTTATTAATAACAAAATCGGCTATGTATTTACTAAAGTATGATTTTAAAGACATTAAAAATTATGATTGAATTAAATTATTGTAATAAAATTAAATAATTTGATATTATAACAATATGTTATGGATGAAAATGCCACTAATATTTCTATTAGAATGTTCTAGCTTGAAATCTTTTTTTTAGATCATTTATACTATTTTTAAAAATGTTGTCAGTATCCATCATATCATTAACAGATTGTACAGCATGAATAACTGTACTATGATCTCTTCCACCAAAATGATTCCCAATAGATTTCAATGAATGGTTAGTGAAGCCTTTAGAAAAATACATCGCAACTTGTCTTGCTATAACTATTTCTTTTTTTCTAATCTTATCTTTCATTTCATCTTTTGTTATTTTATAAAAATTTGCTACAGTATTCTGAATAAAATCAATATCAATTTCATAATTGGTATCCTTTACAATTCTACCTATAACTTTTTTAGCAAGTTTTAAATCTATATTAGATTTTTCTATTGTAGCATGAGCAATTAAAGAGATAATTACTCCTTCCAATTCTCTGACATTTGTATCCACTTCAAAGGCAATATATTCAATGACTTCTTTTGATAATTTAATGTCATTTGATAATATTTTATGTTGTAAAATTTTTATTCTAGTTTCAAAATCAGGTTTTTCTAATTTTACAGTAAGTCCCCATTTAAATCTACTAACAAGTCTTTTTTTAAGTCCATCAAGATATTTTGGGGCTCTATCTGATGTTATAATTATTTGTTTCTTATTCAGGTTGAGATGATTAAAAATATGAAAAAATATTTCTTGAGTTTTTTCTTTTCCACGAAGAAACTGTATATCGTCAATCATGAGTGAGTCGATACCTAGATAATAATCTGTGAAATCCTGAACTTTATTACTTCTTAAAGCAGATATAAATTGACTAGTAAATTTTTCTGATGTTGCGTAAAGAATACGATTTTTTTGATTTTTCAATTTGATATTATTTCCAATGGAATGTAATAAATGAGTTTTGCCTTGACCAACACCTCCAAATATCATTAATGGATTAAAAGGAGTAATTCCAGGATTTGTTGAAACACTTATTCCTGCATTTTTTGCAAAATTATTACATTTACCACCAATAAAATTTTCAAAAGTATAATTCAAATTAAGATTTGAAGAATAATTTGTTGATAATTCAGATTTTTCAAATTTTTGTTTTTTTTCAACAATCTTTTTATCAACTAAATGGTTATTTATTTTGTATTCTATTTTTCCATTACTACCAAGAACTTTATTTATTGTATTGTTTAATAGTTCTAAGTAATGTTCCTCAATCCATTCATAAAAAAATTTATTAGGAACTTCTAATGTAAGCGTCTTATTGTTAAATTCAATAGCCTTTATTGGTTTAAACCATGTTTTATAACTTTGAATTTCGATTTCTTTTTTTATAAACTTTCGACAGCTTTTCCAATAATCTTCATGCATATTTTTATAGTGATTTATATTCTTGAAGAAAACCTATTCTAAATAGATTCATCAAATATGAATTAAATTATTGAAACAAAAAAATGAAAAAAGGTATTGACTTTTTTAAAGTGTTGATTATGTACGGATTTTGCAATATTATTTTAAAAAATCTTTGAAAAATGCAATTAATTTTTTTTTTAAATTTACTATTATAAATTTACTTTTTCTAAATTAGAGAAGATGTGGCTTGATGCTTATATAAGTTTTATTACTAAAGAAACTAAATCTACATGGAGATTTGGTATAAGCGTTTCAAATAGTGAATTTTTTTCATATATTGCTGGACAATTTATTCAAATTAAAGTTAATAACCTTGTAAGAAGCTATTCTATAGCTTCTATGCCTAGCCGAACTAATATTTTTGAATTAATTATTGTCAGACTTAAAGGTGGTATCATGTCAAAATATTTGTTTGAAAATGTCAAAAAAAATCATAAAATTCAAATTAAGGGTCCTTTAGGAAAATTTATCTTACCGAGTTTAATTGATAGAGATATATTTTTTATATGCACAGGGACTGGAATAGCTCCTTTTAGAAGCATGTTACTTCATATAGAGAAAAATAAAAAAGAATACAGAAAAATATTTTTGATTTTTGGAACACGAAAAAAGTCTGATCTACTTTATTTTAATGAGATGATTGATTATTCTTCTAGAATGAAAAATATAAAATACCTTCCAACTTTATCTCGAGAAAAATGGGAGAGAGATAATGGTTATGTACACGAAATATATAAAAAAATCTTAAGAGAAAATGAATATTCTAATGAGCCTTTATTTTATTTGTGTGGTTGGAGAAACATGATAAAGGAAGCTAGAGTGAATTTGAAAAATTTAGGAATTAATTCTAAGTCAATAAAATTAGAAATTTATGGATAGAATATGAGTGAGATTATAAAACATGAATGTGGGGTAGCTTTACTTAGATTAAGAAAGCCATTACAGTTTTATCTTGACAAGTATCAAAGTATATCATATGCTGTAAAAAAGATGTTTCTTTTAATGCACAAACAAAGAAATAGAGGTCAGGATGGTTCTGGAATTGCTTGTATTAAAATAGGAACAAAACCTGGCACTAAATATATCAATCGTTATAGATCAGTTGAAAATGATTCTATTCAATACATTTTTAACAAGATTAATAAGAAATTTTCTAGGGCTTTTAATAAAAAAGAAAAAAAAGATTTAATGAATGAGATATGGTTAAAAGAAAATATTGGTTTTACAGGAGAGTTATGGCTTGGTCATTTGCGATATGGAACATTTGGTAAAAATAATATAGAAAGTTGTGCCCCTACTTTAAGACAGAATAATTGGAAAAGTAGAAATTTAATTTTAGCAGGAAATTTCAATATGACCAATTTAGACCATTTATTTGATGAGTTAGTTAATTTAGGTCAAAGCCCCAAAGAAAAGTCTGATACAGTTACAATATTAGAAAAAATAGGACATTTTTTAGATGAGGAAAATTTAAAGATTTTTAAAAAATATAATAATAAACTTCCTAAAAAGGAAATATCAAAAATAATTGAAAAAGAAATTGATATTAGTTCTGTTTTAAAAAAGTCATTTAAAGATTTTGATGGTGGATATGCTTTAGCTGGGCTCATTGGTCATGGTTCTGCTTTTATAGTTAGAGATCCTTCAGGAATTAGGCCTATTTATTATTACTCAGATGATGAAGTACTAGTTGCTTCAAGTGAACGACCACCTATTAAAACGGCTTTTGATTGTAAATATTCTGAAATTAAAGAAATTGATCCAGGGCATGCTTTAATTCTAGATAATAATGGGGGTTATTTCATAAAAAAAATAATAGAACCCTTAGAAAAAAAATCTTGTAGCTTCGAAAGAATATATTTTTCTAGAGGTAATGATCCTGATATATATAATGAAAGAAAAGAGCTAGGAAAGTTGTTGGTTCCTCAAATATTAAAATCGATAGATTCTAATTTTAGAGACACTATTTTTTCTTATGTTCCTAATACTTCAGAAGTGTGTTTTTTTGGTTTAGTTGACTCTTTAAAAGATTATTTAAATGAGAAGAAAGAAAAAATTTTTGATAATAAATCATATAAAAAATTGAAAAAAGATATTTTTTCTTTGAAAGTTAGAATTGAAAAACTTGTTGTAAAAGACGTTAAAATGAGAACTTTTATCACAGATGATCGAGAAAGAAATGATCTTGTATCAAATGTATATGATACTACTTTTAAAATAATAAATCCTAAAAAGGATTCACTTGTTATTATTGATGATTCAATAGTAAGAGGTACTACATTGGAAAAAAGCATATTGAGTTTATTAAGTAAGCTTAATGCAAAAAAAATTGTTTTTGTATCTTCTTCTCCTCAAATTAGGTACCCAGATTGTTACGGTATTGATATGAGTAAAATGAATCAGTTTATTGCATTTAGGGCTTTAATTAAATTAGTTCGAGATAGAAAAATGGAGTCTTATTTAAAAGACACATATTTAAAATGCAAAGAATCTTTAAATCAAAAAGAACCTATAAATCATGTTAAATCATTATATGATATGTTTTCTTATGAGGATATTTCAGATTCAGTTTCAGGTATTGTTAAACCTAAGTTTATGAATTCAGAATTAAAAATAATTTATCAAACTATTGAAAATTTAAATAAAGCATGTCCAAATCATCTGGGAGATTGGTATTTTACGGGAAATTACCCCACATTAGGTGGTAATAAGGTTGCCAATAAAGCATTTATTAATTATTACGAAGGAAATAATGAAAAAAGAGCTTATTGAAATTATTATACTGCGAAACTTTCTCCGCAACCACAAGTTCTTGAAGCATTTGGATTTTTAAATTCAAAACCTTTTCCGTTGAGGCCATCACTAAAATCTAATTCAGTTCCAATTAGATAAAAAAGGCTTTTTTTATCAACAATAATTTTTAATCCATTATCTTCGAAAATCTTGTCATTATTAGATATTTTATTATCAAATTTTAAATTATACATTAGTCCTGAGCATCCCCCACCTTTAACAAGAACTCTTAAATTATATTCTGAATCGTATTTTTCAGAGATTTTTAAATCTTGTAATTCATTGATTGCTTTTTCTGTAATCTTAATCATTTTAATAATTTAACATAATTTATTAGCAAAATTATATCTTTTAAATATAGGACACTTTATTTTTATAAAAAAAAATGAATAAAAAAAATAATAAAATTGACTCCATTGGAGAATTTGGCTTAATAGATATAATAAAAAATAAATCTATAATTAAAAATGATTCTTCTGTTATGGGAATTGGTGATGATGCCGCAGTTATTAAAAATAGTAAAAACAACTACAATCTGGTTTCATCCGATATGCTTATTGAAGGTGTACATTTTGATTTATCTTATCATCCTTTGATACATTTAGGGTACAAAGCTGTATCAGTAAATGTTTCTGATATCTATGCGATGAATGGAATACCTAATCAAATTACAGTTAACATAGCTCTAAGTAATAGATTTTCAATTGATTCTATAAATGAATTTTATAAAGGTATAAATATTGCTTGTGAGGAATTTAACATAGACCTGGTGGGTGGAGATACAACTTCATCTAAATCAGGTTTGGCAATATCTATAACTGTAATAGGAAATGTTTCAAAAGAAAAATTAACACTTAGAAACACAGCCAAAGAAAATGATATAATATGTGTGTCAGGGGATTTAGGAAGATCATATTTGGGGTTACAAATATTAGAAAGAGAAAAATCAGTTTTTTTATCTAATCCTAAAATGCAACCAAAATTGAATGAATACAAACATCTGATAGAAAAACAACTTAGACCAAAAGCTAGACAAGATATAATTAATTTGTTTTATAAAAATAATATTATTCCTAATTCCATGATAGATATTTCAGACGGTTTAGCTTCTGAATTATTACATTTATCAAAGGAATCTGGTCTTGGAATAAAAATTTATGAAGAAAAACTCCCAATTTATAATTCTACACTAATTGCTTGTGATGAATTAAACTTAAATCCTACCACTTGTGCATTAAATGGAGGTGAAGATTACGAATTATTATTCTCTGTAAGTGAAAAACAATATGGAATAATTTCAAAAATAGGATTAGATATTACATCAATTGGATATTTTGTTGCTGATAAATTTCAGAATTTAATTACTGAAAATGGTGAAACGATTAAGATCAAAGCTCAAGGATGGAAGCATTTTTAGAAACACTATCTTAATATAGTAGTTTCTATTGCTAGGTCATTTTTTAATGAGCTGTTCTTAAGATTAAAGTTATTATCAAAAAATCCATATACGGAAGATCCTGAACCTGTTAAGCTTGAAAACAATGCACCGTTATTGTACAGACTTTCTTTTATTTTTTTTATTCTATTAAATTTATTAAATACATAATCTTCAAAATCATTAACAATATAATTTTTCCAATTTTCAATAGGTTCATTCTTAAGAATCTTTAAAAGTGAGTATTTACTCTTTTTAATTTTTATTTTACCAAATGCCTCTCTTGTTGGAATTATTATATTAGGAGTTATTATTATAATTTTTTTATCTGTCAGATCAATTTTTAAATCTTTTATGATATTTCCTTTTCCAGTTAAATAACTTAATTTGTTTTTTAAGAAAAACGGGCAATCACTTCCTAGTTTTATTGCTAGATTATGTAATACATTTTTTTTTAAATTTAAATTAAATAATTTGTTTATAGCCAATAAAGTAAAAGATCCGTCCGAAGATCCTCCTCCTAGACCACTTCCAATAGGGATTCTTTTGTGCAAAAATATTTTAATGGGATCTGTTTTATATTTAATTTTTTCAAAAGCTTTAATTATCAAATTATTATTTTTTTGACCAGGTATTTTTATTCCTGAGGTATTAAAAGACAAGCTGTTAGATTTTTTTATTTCTATTATATCGTGAAAATTTAGTGGACAAAAACAAGACTCTAAATTGTGATAACCATCACTTCTTTTTGAAATAACATTTAATCCTATATTTATTTTTGCATTTGGGAAAAATATCATTTTTGAATTTCTATTCAAATTTTTCTATAATTTCTTCTGATATTCCTGTATTAGAAAATCCTCCATCATGATACAAATTTTGCATAGTAATTTTTCTGCTGTAATCGGAAAATAAAAAAACACAATAATCAGCACATTCTTCAGCTGTTGCGTTTCCAAGTGGCGAAATTTTTTCAGCAAACTTATAGAAAGATTCAAAAGCCTTAACTCCTGCTCCTGCAGTAGTTTTTGTTGGTGATTGAGAAATAGTGTTTACTCTTATATTTTTCATTTTACCAAAACGGTAGCCATAACTTCTAGAAATAGATTCTAAAATAGACTTTGCTTCTGCCATATCAGAATAAAATGGAAAAGTTCTTTGAGCAGCAATATATGATAATGCAACAATAGAACCCCATTGTTCCATCAAATCAAGTTTTTCACATGTTTGCATAATTTTGTGAAATGAAATACCAGAAATATCTAAAGTTTTTTGGAACCATTCATAATTTAAATCACCATAAGTTTTATTTTTTCTCATATTAGGAGACATTCCAACAGAATGTAAAATAAAATCTACTTTTCCATTTAATACATCTCTAGATTTATTAAACAGATTTTCTAGATCATCTATAGAAGTTACATCAGCTTGAATAATTTCTGAATTGCATTTTTTTCCTAGGATATTAATTTTGCCCATTCTTAGGGCGATAGGAGCATTTGTTAAGACAAATTTAGCTCCTTGTTTATGACAATTTTCAGCAACTTTCCACGCAATTGAATTTTCATTCAATGCTCCAAAAATTATACCTTTTTTTCCTTTTAGTAAATTATTCATAACCCATTTTTAAAAAACATCTAGCCCTTTTCCAACAAAGTAAGGTATAATAATGAAAAGAATTGAATCTCTGATGAAATAATAGAGAAATATCAAGAAAATAATATTCCATCCTAGTTTTTTTACAGTTTTTTTAAAACCGTTTAGTTTATAATATTTTATATTCTCTTTTAGAAATTTAGGTAATAAATTTTGTAAGATCGACATTTTTAAATTAATTAAGAATTCTTGCAAAAGAATCACTTCTGCTTGGATCAATTTTTATCAATAAGTTGTATGCTTCTCTTCTTTTATTAAGTATTCCTTTAGAAAAGATATTAGTCAACTCATTTTCTTTTGAGTTTATAAAAGATTTGATAAATATTGAATTGGGCTTGATGTTATTTATTTCAACCATTTTTTGAAGGGAATTAATAATGTTATTTCGACTTTTTTCAGGACTGGATTCAAAAATATCAAGACCATTAATATGATAATTATAATTTGACTGTCTTAAATCTTTAAATTGGGGATTTAAAAAATTCTCAGATAACCAATATCTATTATTATTGGATCCAAATTGGTCCCATCCAATGTAACTTGATTGCTGAGCATTATTAACTGTTTTCCATGCTTTTTGGAAATATTGTTCACCACCAAATTTTTCATATGTATCATTATCCATGCCAATTATAATGAATGCGTAGAAAGCTAGTAGGGATGTTATGTTATTGTTGAAATTATTTTCACTAAATTCTAATGGTTGAGATGGTACATATTTAAAAGACCAATCCTTATCTCCATGATTCAATATTACAGATTCATAGGTTGTATTAAAAACAGGTCTTGATGATAAGATTTGGACAGAAGCATCAAAATTACTAATTGATGGCTGATCAATTATATTAATTATAAAATTACATTTAATTTTTTCCTCATTCTGATAAGATTCATTACTCCATTTTTGATTATTTAAAAATTGTTGAAAAGCTATTTCCATTTCTTCAAAAATATATTTTTCGGAACTCTCAATTTTTTCAGAATTGATTATTACTGTTGAATTTAATTCTTGACTATATCCAATAGGATTTATTAGAAAACAGAAAAAAAACAAAAAACTTCGCATAAAATTTTGATCCAAATTATTAAAAGAAAATATTAGATATCTTTCTCTATCTCCTTTTCTTCAGAATCTTCGGAATTTCTGTATAATAACTCGTCATTCAAAAGTTCATCAGTTGCTACAGAAGTGGGTTTTGGTAATCTTTCGTAATATCTAGAAATTTCAATCTGTTCTCTATTTTCAAATATTTCCTCTAAATTATCAACATCAGATGCAAACTCGGCTAATTTTGAATTTAACTCTTCTTTTTGGGTTGCTGATATTTGCCTAGCTCTCTTACCAATAATATTTACTGATTTATAAATATTTCCTGTTTTGGAAGATAGTTCCTTAAAATTTCTAGTATTCAATGATGATTTTATTTTCATATTATTTTTTTTTTGCAAATGTACCTAAAAAATCTAAACTTTCAACATACATTTTTTCTACTTCCTCAATGAATGCACTTTTTGGATATTTATCGATAAATTTTATGTAATAGTCTGTTACTTTTTTAAAACGTTCTTTCTTAAATTCTTCGAAACTTGATTTTGCTATTGTAAATTGAGATAAAATAATAAGATAATAAGATTCTTCTTCAAAAATTGATCCTGGAAATTCATTTTGAAAGTTTTCTAATGCTATTATGGCAGATTTGTAAGTTCTAGTTTTAAAATACAGCTTTGCGTTATAAAAATTTTTTTTCTCAATCTTAATTCTTAACTCAGTTAATAAATTTGAGGCATCTTTTGAAAAATGATTATATGGATATTTATTAATAAAGCTCTGAATAGCTTCAATTGCTCCAAAACTACTAGATTGATCAAGATCATAATTGGGAGAATCCATATACAAAGAATATCCGTACAAATATTCTGCTTCTATCGCTCTATCACTTCTTGAATAAAGCTCAATAAACTCTTTAAAGTAATTTGCACTCAGAATAAATTGTTTTTGATGATATAAACAATAAGCAAAATAAAAATCAACCATTTCAGATTTATCAGTTCCTTTTACTATTGGTTTAATATCTTCAAATAAAGTACCTGCCTTATAATATTCTTCATTTTCATAGTAATTTAAAGCAGCTTCAAGTTTTTTTTCATATCCTTCAGTTTTAAACAATTTTCTATAATCATTACATGAAAAATTAATCAATGATATTATTATTAATAATGAATTAATTTTTAATTTCATTTCGCAAATATATCTTTTTTCTAAAATAATAAACTACATCTTCAAGATTAGGCCTCTCATTTTCTCTCCATTTAAATCCTTTTAAATGTAAGTCTTTATCTTTAATTTCATGAGGTGGTATCAGCTTTGCTTTTGGATTTTGAAAAAATGTAATGCTTTCTATTTCGTTGTTATCAAATATAATATTCATATCACTACAAATCATATAGTTTAATCCAATTATCCTGTTGTCATCTTCGTGAAGAGCATAATAAATACTCTCCCCATTTCCAGTCACATTAATGTTTTTTATATAGTTATTATCATCGAAATAAGTTACCATTTTTCTCCCTTTTATTTGATTAAAATTTTTCATTGTATCTAATGAGATAATAAAAGAGTTTCTATTTAAAATCATTTTATTTATTATGTTATTTATTAGTTCAAAGTTTATTGTGTCAGAAGTCATTTGACTATTATCATTCCATAGGATAGGATCATAATACATAGTGATTAAAGAATCTTGTAAAAAATACGAAATTGAATCAGATGTTCCCTCTAAACCTTTTTTTATAAGCTTCACATTATTAAATGCAACAATTTTTCTTTGATTGCTATTTATATTTTCTATAGCGATGATAGTATCAGCTGATAGATAGAACGTATCATTTGGTATAATTTTTTTCAGCAAAGGAGCTCCATAAATTTTGATAATTTTTTCCCCCCTATCTAAAAATCCTTTTGAACCATTTATAATATAATTGGAAAATTTGGAAATGAGTTTTACATTACCTAAAGCAGTATAATATTCTTTGTTTTTATTCAAAGTTATTTCATCAGCTTTTAAGAAGTACTCGTTGGTTTCAATAGAACTTTTATCAAATTCAGTAAACTTAATATCGGTTACAAATTCACCTCCATTAGCATTTACAATTGTACTGTCTTTTGTAATAATTTCTGTAGGTCCAAATGTATAAGCAATTTTAGTATTTGAATTGTATTCCAATGTATCAGATAATAATTTATAATCAGGTGAAACCAATTCTACATTATTGTTGAAAACAGAATAATTTTCATTAGAATAAAATATACCAAAATCACTTGAAAGAATATTTTCTTGATCAGTTAGTTCACCTCTACTATTAAATTTTCCTATTTTATTTACAAAGTCATAAATTAAGTTATTAGTTTTTAGAATATTATTTTTTTTGGTATAAATTACATTTCCTGACAAAACTGCATTTTTCTTATTTCCATCATAAATTAATTTTTTAGCTGTAATTTTTAAAGAATCTTCATCTGTAATTATAACATTACCATAGGCTTCCATTACATTCTTTTTATTAAAAAAATATGCGGAATCACATTTTATCGTTGTAATTCCTTGTGTAAAGATCACGTTACTTATTAGTTTTCTGACGGGTTCTTTATTTATTCTTAGATATTGTAATTCATTAGCCTTGTATGTAATTTTTTCCTTTTTTTGACTAAATAATGGGTTAATAGAAACCAGATTTATGAAAAAGATAATGAATATTAAATTATATTGTTTCATTATGCAAAAATAGATATTCTTATAATTAGATTTTACTATAAATGATTAATTAGTTTTGTTTCATGAATAATGAATTAATTAACGAAAAATTCAAACAATTGTTTATCGAACATCGTTTAGATGTAAAAAGAGCTAGCTTTTTATTGGCTGTTAGTGGTGGTCTGGATTCTATTTGTATGTTGGATTTATTTATCAAAAATAATCTTAAATTTTCTACCTGTCATTGTAATTTTAACTTAAGAGGTTCTGACTCATTAGAAGATTTAAAATTTGTAAAAAAGATATCAAAAGTAAATGGTATTAGCTTTTATTCTAAAAATTTTGATGTTACTAAGGATTCTATAAATAATAAAATTTCAGTACAGCTGTCTGCAAGGAATCTAAGATATAAATGGTTTGGAGAACTTATTAATAAAAAAAAAATAGATTTTTTATGTACAGCTCATCATCTGAATGATAATTTAGAAACAGTATTATATAATATAACTAAATCAACTGGTTATAAAGGAGTAAGAGGAATCAGAATTTTAAGGGACAAAATCTTTAGACCTCTAATGAATTTTACTAAAAATGATTTAGAAGCTTATGCTACTAGTAACAATTTAATTTGGAGAGAAGATACTTCTAACTCTTTAACTAAATATAATAGAAATAGCATTAGATTAAATGTAGTTCCTCATTTAAAAAAAATAAACCCTTCATTGGAAAACTCAATTCATGACACTAGTATTAGATTTTCAGCTTTTGAAAAATTTATAAAATTTTCTTTAAGTAATGTGGTAAAGAGATGTGTTAATTCGTCAGATGATGAATTAAAAATTAAAATTAATTTGTGGGAGAAAAAAGATAAAAATTTTTTTTTATTTAAAGAATATATTATTGGATTTGGATTTAATTATGATCAATCAAAAAATATAATAAATTCCCTCAAGGGTACTCCAGGAAAAGTTTTTGAATCTAAAGATTATAAATTATTTGTTGACAGAAAATCTATATTCCTTTTACCAAAAAAAGAAGAAAAAAATTTTAATATAAAAGTTGATAAAAAAGGATTTTATAAGTTTTATAAAAAAAAAATACAGTTTGATATAATAGATTATTTAAAATTTTCTTTGGTGAAAAGTGCCAATATTGCTCAATTAGATTTTGAAAAATTACATTTTCCTTTAGAAATAAGGAAATGGAAACATGGAGATCATTTTATTCCTTTTGGTTTAAATGGAACTAAAAAAATAAGTGATTTTCTTGTTGATAGAAAGGTTTCAAGACATCTAAAAATTTCTCAAAGTGTAGTTTTATGTGATAATAAAATTATATGGCTGATTGGTCATCAGATTGATGATAATTATAAAATTACTGATAAAACAAAAAAAATTTTGCAGATTTCAGTTAATTAAATCGATAATAATCAATCTTTTAATCCTATTTTTCTAATTTTGTGAATCAATGAAAACCATAGAAAATTAAATTATGAAAGTGACAATAGTAGGCGCTGGGAATGTTGGTGCTACTTGTGCTGATGTGCTTGCGTATAGAGAAATAGTTAATGAGATAGTTATCTTGGACATTAAAGAAGGACTTTCTGAAGGAAAATCATTAGATATCTGGCAAAAATCTTCTATAAATAATTATGATACTAGAACAATTGGATCAACTAATGATTATTCTAAGAGTAAAAATTCAGATGTCGTAGTTATTACATCCGGGATTCCAAGAAGACCAGGTATGACCAGAGACGACTTAATTGGAACAAACTCTGCAATAGTTAAGTCAGTAACTGAAAATATCATAAAATATTCTCCAAGATGTATACTAATTATAGTTTCAAATCCCTTAGATGTTATGACTTATCAAGCACATTTAACCTCTAATTTTGATAGAACAAAAATTATGGGTATGGCTGGTATTTTAGATACTGCAAGGTTTAGAGCTTTTATTGCGCAAGAACTCAATATTTCCACAAAAGAAATTCAATCTATTTTATTAGGTGGACACGGAGATACCATGGTACCTTTGGAAAGGTATACCACTATAGCTGGAATTCCAATTTCAGAATTGATGGATTCTAAAACCTTAACTTCTATTGTAGAAAGAACAAAATCTGGAGGAGGTGAACTTGTCAAGCTTATGGGAACATCTGCTTGGTATGCACCTGGTGCTGCTGCTGCTCAGATGGTGGAAGCAATAATTAAAGATCAAAAAAGAATTTTTCCAGTATGTGTCAAATTGGAAGGAGAATATGATATATATGACTGTTACTTAGGTGTTCCTGTAATTCTAGGAAAGGGAGGTGTAGAAAAAATTATTGAATTAGGTCTTAATTCAAAAGAAAGAAAATTGTTGAAAAAATCCAGAGATCACGTAAAAGAAGTAATGTCAGTTTTGGATAATATTTAATTTCCAAACAATGAATTCCAAAATTATAAAAAGTCTAATAGACAGTGACTTAATTAGTAGAGATTTAAGTTGGTTAAAGTTCAATTATAGAGTTTTAGATCAAGTTAAAGATCCTGGAAGAAATATTCTAGAAAAACTGAAATTCATGTCTATAGTTTCATCAAATTTTGATGAATTTTTTGAAATCAGAATTGGTAGTCTTTATAACTACATTGATAATAATAAAAAACGAATTGATTATTCGGGTATTAGAGAGTTACCCTTTAAGGATTTGCTTCTGTCAAAATGTAAAGAATTTTATTTAGATCAGGATAATTATTATATAGATAAGTTGTTACCATTATTAAAGAAAAAAAGTATCAGTATATGTAATATAGATGATTTAGATAATGCTGGGAAAGTTAAGATTAAGAGATATTTTAAAAAGACATTATTTCCCATGATTACACCCATGGTATTTGATAGCTATCATAGCTTTCCAGTTTTAATGAACAAGGTTCTAATATTTGGAGTAATTACAAATGATAGAGAAAACAAGCATGGTAAAAAGATGTCATTTATTCAGATTCCTCTGAATATTCCTCGTTTTTTTGAATACAAGTCCAAAGATTCCATTTGTTTTGTTCCAATAGAAAAAATTATCAAAAAACATATGCATAAATTTTTTAGGAACATAGAAATAGTTTCTATCAGCTTATTTAGATTGATCAGAAATGGTGACTTTACTCTTGAAGAATCTGAAGACATTGAAATTAATTTTTTAGAAGAGTTAAAACAAAAAGTAAAAGATAGAAAATTTAGTAGGGTAGTAAGATTAGAAATAGAAGCAGGATTTGATAAATGGCTCTTAGATGAGCTCATGAAAAAATGGAAAATAAATGAAACTAATGTTTTTGAAATTTCTAAGAATGGATTAATAGATTGTTCTAGTTTATTACAAATAATAAATTATAATGAATTTTCGGATTCAAGCCCTTCTTTTCCTGAGACTATTATGCCTTTACCTCTAAAACAGCTTGGACAAAAAAATATCTTTGAGATTTTAAATAAAAATGACATTTTACTACATCATCCTTATAACTCATTTAATCCGGTTATAAATTTATTAAATGAGTCTGCAACAGATCCAGATGTATTGTCCATAAAAATAACTCTTTATAGAACAGCGGAGGAATCAAGGGTGATAAATGCTTTGTTAAGAGCGGCAGAAAATGGGAAACATGTTTCAGTTTTATTTGAAGTAAAAGCAAGATTTGATGAAGAAAATAATTTAATAAACGCTAATAAATTGCAAAAAGCAGGATGTTACGTTATATATGGAATTGGTGCTCTTAAGATCCATACGAAATTACTTTTAATAGTAAAAAAAGATAAAAATAAAGTTAAAAATTATGCTCACTTAGGAACTGGAAATTATAACGAAACGACATCTAAATTTTATTCTGATATTAGTTTGATGACAAGTAAAAAAAAGTATACTAGAGATGCATTAGAATTTTTTAATGTGATTACTGGACATTCTCTACCTGATGAATATGAAAATTTAATTACGGCTCCTGTTCGCATGAGAAAAAAAATACTTGAATTAATTAATATTGAAAAAGAAAATTCTAGAAATGGTCTAAAAAGTGGTATAGTAATTAAAATCAACTCCCTTCAAGATAAACGTGTGATAAATGCTTTATATGATGCTAGCGCTTGTGGAGTAAAAATCAAATTAGTTGTTAGAGGAATATGTTGTTTGAGACCTGGTAGAAAGAATTTAAGTGAGAATATTTCAGTTATTTCTATTGTTGGAGACTTTTTAGAACATAGTAGGATTTATTATTTTCATAATAATAATGATCCTGTTTTATATTCTGGAAGTGCAGATATCATGATTAGAAGTTTTGACAGAAGAATAGAATCATTATTTAGAATAAATGATAATATATTAAAAAAAGAATTGATTAGTATTATTTATAATACTTTAAAGGATAACTATAATTCATATTTTTTATTGGAAAATGGTGAGTATGAAAAAATTACTCCGAAAAAGAAAGATTTTAATATCCATAAAGAATTCTTCAAAACTAAAACTAATAATTTAAAAGGTGTAAAACTTTTTAATTAGTATCTAAAATTTTTTCTATAGAAAATTTTAGATAGTTTTATTATAATTAAGGTATAATTTTTAGTATGAAAAGAAAACTAAAAATGGGTATGATTGGAGGGGGTGCAGGATCATTTATTGGTGAAATTCATAGAAATGCAGCATTCTTAGATAATGAAATTGAATTAGTTTGTGGTTCTTTTAGCAGTTCCTATAAAAATTCTGTAGAAACTGGTGAAAAACTATTTCTTGACAAAAATAGAATTTATAGAACTTATCAAGAAATGATTCATGGAGAATCAGAATTGCCAGATTCTCAAAAAATGGATTTTATCTCTATTGTTACTCCAAACCATGTCCATTTTGATCCAGCTTTTAAAGGACTAGAAAATAATTTTCCAATTATAATTGATAAACCGATGACATTTGATACTCAAGAAGCACTGGCTCTTGAAGAAAAGGTTCTTAAAACCAAATTACCATTTGCAGTCACACATACTTATACGGGATACCCAATGGTAAAGGAAGCGAAAGAAGTTGTAAAATCTGGAAGAATTGGTAAGCTTAGAAAGATTGCCGTAGAATATCCACAAGGATGGTTAACTGAATATTTAGAATCAAATAATCACAAACAAGCCTCATGGAGGACTGATCCAAAAAGATCTGGAAAGGCTGGTAGTATGGGTGATATTGGTACACATGCGGCTAATATGGTTGAGTATGTCACTGGTCTTAAAATATTAAAATTATCATCAAAACTTAATATTTTTGTAGATGGAAGACTTTTGGATGATGATGGTAATGTTTTGCTTTCTTTAGAGAACAATGTCGAAGGAAATTTAATGACAAGTCAGATTGCTGCTGGAGAAGAAAATGATTTAAAAGTAAGAATATGGGGTGAAAAAGGAGGGATTGAATGGATGCATTCCAATCCGAATACACTTTTATTAAAAATTCATGGTAATCCTAATCAAATTCTTAGGGCTGGAGTAGATAATTCTTATCTTTCTGATTTTGCTCTTAGTCATTGCAGAACTCCTTCTGGTCATCCTGAAGGTTTTATAGAGGCTTTCGCTAATATCTATAGAAATTTTGCTTTTGCTGTAAGAAATTATAATTTAGGAAAACCACAAGAAATATTATATGACTTTCCTACAGTACATGATGGAGTGAGAGGAATGAAATTTATAGATGCTGTAGTTGATTCATCAGATAATAATTCTTTATGGACTAAAATGTGATTTATGAAAACTATTAAAGGACCAGGAATATTTTTAGCACAATTTATGGGTGATGTTGAACCATTCAATGATTTGGAAAAAACTTGTAAATGGGCTTCAAGCCTTGGTTATAAAGGAGTCCAAATTCCTACTTGGGATTCTAGATGTATTAATTTAAAAAAAGTTGCTGAAAGTAAAGATTATGCTTATGAATATAAAGCAAAGATTAATTCTTGTGGAGTGAAAATAACTGAACTGAGCACGCATCTTCAAGGACAGCTTATAGCAGTAAATCCTACTTATGATAAAATGTTTGATGGTTTTGCTCCAAAAGAGGTAAGAAACAATAAAAAAGCTAGATTAGAATGGGCAAAGAATCAATTAATTTTGGCTGCAAAAGCAAGTAATAATTTAGGAATTAAAGCACATGTAACTTTTTCTGGAGCACTTCTTTGGCCTTATTTTTATCCTTGGCCACAAAGAACAAAAGGTCTTGTTGAAGAAGGCTTTAAAGAATTAGCAAAAAGATGGCTTCCAATATTAAATGAATTTGATAGAAATGATGTTGATTTATGTTTTGAAATCCATCCAGGTGAAGATTTACATGATGGGGTTACCTTTGAGAGATTTTTGGAAGTGACGAATAATCATAAAAGAGTAAATATGTTATATGATCCAAGTCATTTTGTACTTCAACAACTTAATTATTTAGATTATATTGACATTTATCATGAATACATTAAAATGTTTCATGTGAAAGATGCTGAATTTAATTCTAATGGTAGGGCAGGTGTGTATGGGAGTTATTCTGATTGGATAGATAGACCAGGTAGATTTAGATCTTTAGGTGATGGCCAAGTTGATTTTAAATCAATTTTCTCAAAACTTTGTCAATATAATTATGATGGTTGGGCTGTATTAGAGTGGGAGTGTTGTATAAAGAGTTCAAATCAAGGTGCTAAAGAAGGAGCTCAATTTATTAATGAACATATTATAGAAGTTACCGAAAAAAGTTTTGATGATTTTGCAGATTCTGGAACTGACCAAGATAATTTAAAAAATTTATTAGGAGTATAATTTAAAGAGAGTCCCTTAAATTTTCCATTGAATTTTTTATTTTTAATAGAGAATTTACAATATTAACATCTTCTTTTAAATTCTTTTTCTTCTCTGATTTAATTTTAGCATTTGCCCCTTCAAGAGTAAAACCTTTTTCTTTTACTAGATTATATATAGATTTTATTATTTCTATATCTACTAAAGTATATTTTCTTTTACCCTTTTTGTTTTTTTTAGGATTTATTACTTCAAACTTTCCTTCCCAAAATCGGATTAGAGAAGTATTTACTTTTAATAATCGAGCAACTTCTCCTATGCTATAGTATTTTTTTTGAATATCCCTTTCAATATACGGCATTTGATAATTTAAAATGTTGATCCAAGAGCCTGATTTTCAATTGAAGCCAATCTTAAAACTTCTTCATATTCACTTGGTGATAATTCATTAAAAAAGTAATGAACAGGATTAACTTTTTTACCATTTTTCGTTATTTCATAATGGAGGTGAGGGGCAGTAGATCTCCCAGAATTTCCACTATAAGCAATTAATTCTCCTCTTTTAACCTTCTGTCCTCTTTTTACAATATATTTATCTAGATGACCAAAAAGAGTAACAAATCCATTGCCGTGATCTATATATATATGTTTACCTAAATCTCCAAAACTTGATTTCACCCTTTTTACTGTACCATCAGCAGTAGCAAATACCTCATTTCCTTTTTTTAATGAAAAGTCCATACCCCAATGCATTCTCATCACCTTTAAGTATGGATCAATTCTTCTGCCATATCCTGAAGAAATTCTTCTCAAATTTTTATTTGATATTGGTTGAATTGCAGGTATTGAAGCTAATAATTTCTCCTTATTATTTGCTAATTGAATTAGTTCATCATAGGATTTAGTCTGAATATACATCTTTCTCTTAAGCTCATCAGATTTTGCATAGGTTTCAATGATTATATCTTCTCTTTCTAATCCTCCTTCTAGAAGTTCCTTGTATTTTTCAATACCACCAATTCCAGCTTTTCTAATAGAAGACGGTATAGGTTCAGCCTCAAAAATTATTCTGTAAACATTATCATCTCTTTGCTCTAAATTCGAAAGCATTTTGTTAGCCAGTTTCATTTCTTCATCTAAGATTTGAAAGTGTGTCTTTAATTCCTCATTTTCTTTTTTTAGAGATAGGATTTTTGGAGATTCAAAGTAGGTATCGTAAAATAAAATCAATATAAAACTGCAAAATAATACAACACTGAAAAAAGTTATATATTTTAACAATATTTCCCTTTTTTTTAATTTTATTACTTCAAAATTACATGTTTCCTTATTATAATAATATTTTGTTTTTCTCATTCTTAAGACAAAATTTCAACTAGATTTACGATTAAGTCGCAATTTAATATTTATATTTTGTATTAGAAAACAAAAAATTCTAATACTTTTTTGTAATAATATGAAAATTAAAAAAATAAGAAAATTGTTTTTTGATTTTTTTGAATCAAAAAATCATAAAATTGTCAATTCAGCTCCAATAATTATAAAAAATGATCCTACATTAATGTTTACTAATGCTGGAATGAATCAATTTAAAAATATTTTTTTAGGAAATGAAAAAATTAAAAATGATAAAATAGCAAATACTCAAAAATGCTTAAGAGTTAGTGGTAAACACAACGATCTGGAAGAGGTTGGAATTGACTCTTATCATCATACGATGTTTGAAATGCTTGGTAATTGGTCTTTCGGTGACTATTTTAAGAAAGATGCTATTCATTTAGCATGGGAATTAATCACAAAAATATATGAATTAGATGAAAAAAGATTATTTATTACAATTTTTGGAGGAGATAAAAATGAAAATTTAGATAAGGATTTTGAATCTTATCAAATTTGGAAATCTATTGTTGATAAAGAAAAAATTATTGATGGACTAAAAAAAGATAACTTTTGGGAAATGGGAGATACAGGTCCTTGTGGTCCGTGTTCTGAAATTCATATAGATTTAAGATCTGCAGAAGAAATTAAAAAAGTTCCTACAAAAAAGTTAGTTAATAAAGATCATCCACAAGTAATTGAAATATGGAATTTAGTTTTTATAGAATTTAACAGGCTATCTAATGGTAAACTTGAAAGTCTACCAAATAAACATGTGGATACAGGAATGGGATTGGAGAGACTAGCAATGGCTTTGAAGGGTATTCAATCAACATATGAAATTGAAATTTTTCAATCTATTATGCATGATATATCTAGAATCTCAAGTTTTAATTATGGTGATAATGATAAAAAAGATGTAGCGTTTAGAGTTATAGCGGATCATATCAGAGCAGTTACATTTACTATTTCTGATGGTGAAATTCCATCTAATAATAAAGCAGGATACGTAATAAGAAGAATCTTAAGAAGAGCCATAAGATACGGGTTTTCAGTTTTAAATATAAAAGAACCTTTTTTGTTTAAGCTTGTAAAAAATGTAGTAGATGAATACAAAGATATTTTTTCAAATCTTAGTCAACAACAAGCATTTATTGAAAAAGTGGTTTATGAAGAAGAAAAATCATTTTTAAGAACTCTTGAAAAAGGTTTGATAAAAATCGAAATCCTTAAGGAAAAACTAAATTCATCAAAAGAGAAATTCCTTAGCGGAAAGATAATTTTTGAATTATATGACACATATGGTTTCCCTTTTGATTTAACTGCACTTATTGCTAGAGAAAATAATATAGAAATTGATAAGAAAGCTTTTGAAATTGAATTAAATAATCAAAAAGATAGATCTAGAAATGCTGCTAAATTTGAAATAGAAGATTGGATAGTTATTAAGGATAAAGAGAGAAGTAAATTTATTGGCTATGATAATTTAGAATCATATTGTTCAATATTAAAATATAGGAAGATTAGTAAGAACAAAAGCATTTATTATCAAGTTGTACTTAATAAAACCCCATTTTACGCTGAATCTGGAGGACAAATTGGAGATACAGGAATACTAAAAAATAAAAACAAATCTTATAATGTAATTAATACATTAAAAGAAAATGATTTATCAATGCATATACTAGAAAAGTTACCCGAAAATTTAAAAGATAATTTTTTTGCTTCTGTAAATAGAGAAAAGAGATTTTTGATTTCTAATAATCATTCGGCAACACATCTTTTACATTCTGCATTGAGGAAAATTATAGGGAATCATGTTGTGCAAAAGGGTTCATTGGTAAATGAGAAAATACTTCGTTTTGATTTTTCACATTTTTCAAAAACTACTTCTAAAGAATTGAGAAAGGTTGAACATTTAGTTAATAAAAAAATAAGAGAAAATATTATTTTAGAAATTAAAGAGAATGTATCTCTTACTAAAGCTAAAAGAATGGGTGCAATATCTTTATTTGGAGAAAAATATGGAGAAAAAGTTAGGGTGGTTATTTTTGATAATAATTATTCAATTGAATTATGTGGAGGGACACATACAAAATCAACAGGTAATATTGGAATGTTTAAAATTATTTCAGAAAGTTCTGTTTCTTCTGGTGTAAGAAGGATTGAAGCAATAACCTCCTATGAATTAGAGAAAAAAATGATTGATAGTTTTGATCAAATTAATGAAATTAAAAAATTGTTAAAATCTGACAATATATCAAAATCAATTAAAAGTTTAATCTCAGAAAATAAGCTCTTATTTAAGAGCAATCTTAAGTTATTAGAAGAGGAGAATAAAAAATTAAAAAGATTTTTTGTTGAGAAAATTATAAAGAAAAAAAAGTATAATATTTTAATTTCAACTTGTAAGATAAATTCAATGGATAGCTTAAAGAAAATTTCTTACGAAATAAAAAATCAATTTGATAATTTAATCGTTATTATCGCTGCGGAAATTTCTAACATACCTTATATACTTGTTATGATTTCTAACGAAATAATAGATTCCAAAAAAGTCGATGCTAGAGATATAGTTCTAGAATTGTCAAAATATATTGAAGGTTATGGGGGAGGTCAATCTTTTCTTTCGACGGCAGGAGGAAAAAACCTTTCAGGCTTAAATTCAGTTATCAAAAAAGGAAAATTACTAGTTTTTAAAATTTTGGATCTAAAATAATAATCTAGATGAGATACTTTTTGTTTCTGACATTGTTTATTTCGTGCTCTTATGATAATAGAAAACCAAAAGATATTTCTTTAAATATAGAAATGACAAATTCTGAAAATAATGAAGTAACTCTCGAAAAAGTTAGTTCAAATTATTCAATAGAATTAATTAGCTCTGATATTATCAAAGATGACTTGTTAAAAATGATTGTAGAAGTTAAAGAACCTACTTTGTACAGGTTGAATATTAAAGGAGCTCATACAATAGATATTATATTAGATGATAATGATGTGAATATTTCTATTGAAGATGGTTCCTATAAGGTAGACGGCTCAAAGGACACGGACTATTTAAATAATATTAAGGAATACATAAACAATTACAGAGAAAAGGTTTCTAGTCTAAATAGAGATTTTATTTTGGCTAATCAAAAAAGTGATCAAAAAAAAATTAGTTTAACAAGAATAGAACTGTTAGAATCAAAAAAATCATTTGAAAAGAATTTTAAAAATTTACTCTGGGATTTGGAAAATTCTTTAGCAGTTCTTTTCATAGCAGATTATTTAAAAATTCAAGACCATTTTAATTTTTGGGACAGTATAATTGTTAGATATAAAAATGATCTAGGATACACTAGTTATTATAAGGACTTAAGTAAAAGGGTAGAACAAATTAAAGTATTATCAATTGGTCAAATTGCTCCTGAAATAACGTTAAATGACATATATGAAAATCCTATATCACTTTCTTCGCTTCGAGGCAAATATGTTTTATTAGACTTTTGGGCTGGTTGGTGTAGACCATGTAGAGTTGAAAATCCAAATATTGTTAAAATGTATAGAAAATATAATAAGTTTGGATTTGATGTTTTTCAAGTTTCTTTAGATAGAAGTAGATCTACCTGGATAAATGCAATTGAATCTGATAATTTGGGAGCCTGGAATCATGTGTCAGATTTAAAATTTTGGCAATCAAAAGCTGCTCAGATCTATAATATTAAATCTATTCCTGCTTCTTTTTTTTTAGATCCTCAAGGAAAAATAATTGCAAAAGATTTGAGAGGTTCAAGATTAGAAAAAAAATTATCTGAAATATTTAATCAAAAATAGATTTTAGTTCGTCAGCATCTTTAGGTTTCATTTTTCCTGCTAATATCAGTCTAAGTTGCCTTCTTCTTAATGCTCCATCGTATAACTTTTTTTCTTTAATTGATTCGGGTTTTATGGAAGGTATTTTCGAAGGAACCCCTTTACTGTTTAAAGCAACAAAAGTAAAGAATGCAGTATTGCTTTCAATTTTTTGATTTGTTTTATGATTTTCTGCTTTGACATCTATAAAAATTTCCATAGATGAGTTAAAACATCGAGTAATATGAGCATTTAATGTTACAATGTCTCCTTTTTGTATAGGTACCTTAAATGATATGTTATCTACAGAAGCAGTTACTACTGTCTTTTTACAATGTTTATGAGCACATATAGCTGCAGCTATGTCCATCCAATTCATTAATTTCCCCCCAAACAACGTATCAAGATTATTTGTATCGTTTGGCATTACCATTTCGCTCATGGAAACTTTTGATTCTTTAGCAGACTTTACTTCTTCTTCCATTAATTTAATTTTCAATAACAAATTTAACTTTTAAGTTTGCAAAGATTAATCAAAGAATAATTTTTATTTTTAGAAAATGTTTACAGGTGTTATAGAAACTACGGGTGTTGTAGAAAAAATTATTAAAAGGAGAAATAGTATTTCACTAGATGTTTCGAGTAAAATTAGTAAAGATCTAAAAATAGATGATAGTATTTCTCATAATGGTGTGTGTTTAACAATTACAAGTAGTAATAAATATTCGCATCTTGTTACATTAGTAGAAGAAACTTTAAATAAATCAATTTTTAAATCTGTGTCAAAAGGGGACCTAATTAATTTAGAAAGAAGTCTTTTAGTTGGTTCAAGATTGGATGGGCATCTTGTACAAGGCCACGTTGATGAAGTAGCTGAATGTATTAGAATTTCAGAAAATGAAGATAGCTGGATTTTTGATTTTAAAATTTCAAATAAAAATAAGAATTTGTTAGTTGAAAAGGGAAGTGTAAGTCTTAATGGAGTTAGTTTAACCTGTTATAATATTAAAAGCTCTACATTTTCAATTTCAATTATTCCTCATACATATAGAAAAACAAATTTTGGTCAACTAAAAGTAGGAGATAAAGTAAACGTTGAATTTGACATTTTAGGAAAGTACCTTAGTAAGACCCTTTCTAAGAATTAAGATGACTAGAAAATTTTTAGATTACGAAACAACTAATTTAATAGGAGTCGATTAATTTATTCATATCTATAATTAATTTATTTATCTCAAGTCTTGATGTACCATCGTAAACACCTCTAATTCTTCTTTCTTTGTCAACTAGTAAAAATGCACCGCTGTGAAGAAAACCACCAGGTACTGTAGCATCTTCTCTTGCTACTACCATATAACTTTTAATGCCTAAATCATAGATTTTTTCTAATTCCCCAGTTGCAAAATGCCATTTTTCGTTTCTTATATTCAATTTTTTTGAAAATTTTCTCAATTTTTCAACTGTGTCGTTTAGGGGATCGACCGTATGAGAAATGAACGATACCATATCTTCATCTTTAAAAACATCATATATGTGGTACATGTTTCTCTTCATTTTGGGGCATATTGTAGGGCAAGAAGTAAAGAAAAAATCTGCAACGTAAATTTTGTCTCTAAAAGTTTCATTAGTTATAATTATACTGTCTTGATTTATTAGCTTAAAATCTTGTATTTTATGTTCTATTGTGTCGTAGGCAACAGTTCCATCTGCAGATGTTCTGGGTTTTATTTTAGGTATTCCATAAACGGGAAGCTCAAATCTTTCTTTTGAATTTTCACAAGAAAAAACAATAAATGAAAGTATTAGAACAATGAATTTACTAGACATTTTTTAAAAATAATGAATTATATAATTTATACATAATAAAGGCGATTAATGCTCCTATTCCAATTCCTGTTATCACATCTAAAGGATAATGAACTCCAAGATATATTCTACTATAACCTATAAGAACACTCCAAAAAAATAAAAATTTGATTCTGTTTCTATTTGGAAATAATAAGTACATAATCGTTGATAAGGAAAAAGTTGTAGATGCATGTGAAGAGGCAAGTCCATATAATCCTTTGCATGATCCAACTATATGAATTAATTCTTTGAAATTATTATCATGACAAGGGCGGAGTCTTTCAAAAAAAGGTTTAATAATTGAGCTTGTAGTAAAGTCAGCAATAATAACTGTTAGCAAACACAATAGAATTTGAATGTATGCATACTTGTTTTTTTGTTTAAGAATATAGTATATTAAAAAAATATAGAGAAGACTCCATGTATACTTATTGCTTATTAATATCATAGAATAATCCATAAATGGATTATGAAGGTTATTAATAAATAAGAAAATACTTTTGTCTATGGATTCGATGAATAAGGTTAGAATGTCGATCAACTTTTTTAAATTTAACTTTGATAATATATTATATGATATCCAAATCTCAAATTAAATTAATTAAATCTTTAAAACTAAAGAAACACAGAATTGCTTCTAAACTTTTTCTTGTTGAAGGGATGAAAAGTATTCTTGAAGTAATTAAATCAAATTATGAGGTTGTAAAAATAGTTACTACAAAATCTGCGATAAAAAATTACAAAGCTATTTTTTCAGGATTAGATATTGAGTTCACAAGTGAAAAAACTTTGTCAAGTGTAGGAAATTTCACAACTAATAATAGTGGTATAGCAGTTGTAAAGATGATGGATTCTTTTAAGGGAATAATTAATCCTTCAAATTACTCCATTGTACTAGATGGAATCAATGATCCTGGAAATCTTGGAACTATTATTAGAACCGCTGACTGGTATGGGATAGAAAACATCATATGTTCGATGGATTCAGTAGATGTATATAATCCAAAAGTAATTCAATCTTCCATGGGATCATTTACTAGGGTTAACGTTTATTATAGGGATTTAGAAAAACTTTTTCAAGAAAGCAAACTAAAAGTATATGGTGCTGTCTTAGATGGAATAAATTATCATAAAGAAAAATTTATTAAGAAAGGAATTTTACTATTAGGAAATGAATCAAATGGAATTAGACCTAATCTTAATAAATTTATAGACAGAAAGATTTCAATATATGGTGATGGAAAAGCTGAATCTTTGAATATTGCAATATCATCTGCTCTTATATTAGATAAAATAATAAATTCTAAAAAATAATGTCACATACGCATTCGCATAGCACACAATCAACAAAGAATATTAAAATAGCATTTTATTTAAACTTAGCATTTACAGTATTAGAGATCATTGGAGGTATGTATGTAAATAGTATTGCTATTATTTCTGATGCAATTCATGATTTGGGTGATACTATGTCATTAGGTGCCTCTTGGTATCTGGATGTAAAATCAAGAAATAAAGCAAATAAAAAATTCTCTTTTGGCTATAGAAGATTTTCTTTACTTGGTGCGCTGATAAATAGCATTGTTTTGATAGCAGGTTCAGTCTATATAATTACTGAGGCTATAGGTAGAATTATTAATCCAGAACATACTGATGCTCAAGGCATGATTATTTTTGCGATCATTGGTGTGTGTGTTAATGGATATGCTGCTTGGAAACTAAGTGGTGGAAGGTCAATGAATGAAAAAGTTGTTTCTTGGCATTTGATAGAAGATGTTTTGGGATGGATAGCTGTTTTAATCGTAGCAATAATATTGAATTTTAAGGATATTCACTATTTAGATCCTGCACTTTCATTACTTATTACTCTTTATATTTTATGGAATGTAATAAAGAGATTAAAAGATACACTTTTCATATTTTTACAAGGAGTTCCAGAAGATATTGATGTTAAAGAAATTGAATCAAAGATATTAAATCTTAAATTTGTTAGTTCAATGCATCATATGCATGTGTGGTCATTGGAAGGAGAACATCATGTATTCACAACGCATATTAAATTGGATAATGTATCAACTTTTTCAGAGTATAAAAAAGTTAAAAGAGACGTAAAAGAAATATTAAAAAAGTATCATTTTGAACACTATACTATTGAGCTAGAGCTTAATGATGAAACTTGCGATTTAGAACATATTGAATAAAGAGAAATACTCTGTATGAATAGTACTAATAAAAGAAAAACAATCTATTTTTTTGTTTTTTTTATTTTATATACCTTTTTAATTATAGGTTGTGTCAATAAAAGTTCCGAAGAAAAAATAAGAAATATTTTTAATAATACGCAAGGAAATTTTGCATTGGCATTCAAAGATCTTCATTCCAGAGAAGAGATTTTTATTAATGAAAAAGAATCTTTTCATGCCGCGAGTACAATGAAAACACCTGTTATGATTGAGGTATTTAAACAAGCAAATGAAGGAAAATTTAGTCTTTATGACTCCATTCTGGTAAAAAACGAGTTTAAAAGTATTGTAGATGGTAGTATATTTAGTCTTTCAGATCTTGAAGATAGTGAAAAGAATCTCTATCAATATTTGGGATCAAATAGATCAATTTACTCTCTAGTTGAAGACATGATTACTGTAAGTAGCAATTTTGCTACCAATTTAATTATTGATTTTATTGATGTAAAAAATGTAAATAAAACAATGCGAGAAATAGGAGCAATGGATATAAATGTTCTAAGGGGAGTAGAGGATATTAAAGCATATGATAAAGGATTAAGTAATACCACGACAGCTTATGATTTGATGTTAATTTATGAGCAGTTAGCCAATAGAAAAATTATTAGTAAGGATGCTTCTGATAAAATGATTGAGATTTTGATAGATCAAGAGTTTGATGATATCATTCCATTTCATTTGCCAAAAAATGTGAGAGTAGCTCATAAAACAGGCATGATTACAGGTGTACATCATGATTCAGGTATTGTATTCCTTCCTAATGGAAGAAAATATGTGCTTATACTTCTTTCCAAGAACTTAGACGATATAGAATTAGGAACATCTATTTTGGCGGAAGTTTCAAAAATTATATACGATGATTTAACAAAATAACTTTTTATTTTCTAGTTCTTCTTTCATCGAAATAATTTCTATTTTATCATTATACTCTACAGAGATTATAAATTTCTTTTTCTCAAGTATATATTTATAAATGATATCATCTGTTTTTGGTGTAGGAAGTTCTGAAATGTTTTTATAATCTACCCATTCTAGTATACCTTCATTTGATTTTGGTTCATTAATTAAATCTATTTCTCTTGAATATACATATGATATCCAATTATACTCCGTAGGAGAAGTTTCTGTGATTATACCATAAAATTCTGGTTTTTCTATTTTTATACCCGTTTCTTCAAAAGTTTCTCTTATTGCACAATCATAAGGACTCTCAAAAGCTTGAATTTTTCCTCCCACAGGAACATACCTGTCTTTATTGGGTTCATTAAATCGTTTCAGTAAAAGAAATTTATTATTGTTTTTTAACACACAGAGAGATGCTATTTTCTTTATTGCTTTAGAGGTTTTCATATTAATAAACATTCAAACTTAAAAGAGGTTAAACAATTATGTTTTTTATTATTTTAATTTAAAAATAATTAGAACATTTTCAATGGTACTTTTAATGATTCAATTCTTTTGATTGATTCAACTTCATTCGTATAGGAAACAATTAAATTTTCGTTTAAACTTTCAATTTGAGGAAATCCAGAAATTCTCTTTATTGATATTGCAGCTGGATTTATTATGTCTCCCTTTTTACCATCTATTCCAATTTTTCTTAATGCTATTTTTCCTTTTCCATCATATACATCTATCCAACTAACTATCACACTGCTGTCATCAAGCATTTCTAAATCAATTCTCCCCATTGGTTTTGAGTAATCTTCATTCACTTTAATAAGCTTTCCAAAAGTTTTTCCTCCGTTTATAGAATGCTTTAAATTTATTAATGGTACTCCATTAGATAGTGTAAACCAAGCAACTGCAATATTGTTTCCAAGAGATTCAATAGAAGGTCCGTTTACTGGACACCCATAAATTTTCCATCCATCATCGTTTAAAGTAACAGGTTTTGACCATCCATCTTTTTCAAGTCTAGATATAGAAATGTCTCTTATCTCCTGATCAGATCTATCCCTATATACTACAACTGGAATACCATTAGAAATTGTAATACTTGTCTGGCAGCAATCACAAACCTTATTATCTATTTCGTACTCTTTAACTATTTTTCCTTTGGAATTAATAATAGCAGAACGTAGACTCATGGGTCCTGAAGGATGCATTTCATTCATTTCTTTTTGTAAATAGTTTGTGTTTCTTCCATCAAGCCAAGATGCTATAAATCCATCTTTATAGGGTTTTATTGAAACAAAACCATGTTCGGATTTTGTATTATCTAAATGTAAAAATTTTTCTTCAGACCATTTTTTATCTTTTATAAGATATTTTATATCATAAGAAAATGTTAAATCATAGCTTTTTTTTAAATAGTGAGCAATCATTTTTCCAGTTTTTGGATTTCTTGAAATAGAAGGAAAATCTGCCCAATTGATGAACCAGTCATCGCCTTTAACAATTAATTCCTTTTTTGACCATATTTTGTTTTCTAGTTTGCTGTAGTATAGATAGTTATTTGATGTATCTGATTCAATCCATGACATATAAATATAATCTTCATCAGCAAAAAGGAATGATTCTTCAGAATTTCTTGACTCATGAAAATCCAATTTTGAAATCTTTTGAGTACAAGAAAAAAAAAACGCAAAAAAGATTATAATTTTCTTAAGTAGTTGAAGCGGCATAATCTTTACATTTTTTTGCTAAAGATACACCCAAAGATTGATCTATAAGATAGTGTCCTAAATAAATAATTGGTGTAATCATTATAGCAACAAAAAATTTGAAAAGATAATTGTCTTTACCTACTAAAAACACTTCACTTAAATCCCATGATTTTCCTTCAGGAGCAAATAGATAAAATGCTACAAACAAAACAAGAAAACTGTCAATTAACTGTGAAAAAAGCGTTGAACCTGTGGCTCTTAACCAAATGAATTTTTTTCCAGTTATTTTTCTTATTTTTTGAAAAATAAAAACATCTAAAAGTTGAGCAACCAAAAATGCTATAATAGAACCTATAATTATTCCAGAACTTTGAATAAATATTACATTGTAAGCATAATTTATGTCGAATATATTACCTCTATCGTCGAAATTGTTTACCTCAAGCCAAAAGCTAGCGGGAGTTAATTTAGTAGAAATAAATATTATGAGAAAAACATATAAAATTAGAATTACAGTGAAATAACTTACTCTTTTTACACCTTCTTTTCCAAAATACTCATTAATTATATCTGTACCAATAAAAACAACGGGCCATATTACTACTCCGACTGATAAATTGAAATCAAAAAAAAAATTTATTTCAAAAATTTTTGTGCCCAATACTTCTGCTATCAAAGCATTTGTGATAAAAAATCCACAAAGAATATAATATATATTATTAATTTTTTTTTGTTCCTGTGATGTGAAGCTCATTTATGTAATTATTATTACTCTTTGTCAAGATTTTTTTCAATTTCATCAAGGAATATAGAGTCTATAGCTTCTTGTACAGATGGTAATAAATTTAGTACTGTATCAAGTTTAGCAATTTTCATGAGTTTCAACACATGTTCATTGAGATTACATATAACAAATGCACCATTTTTTTCTTTGAATATTCTATTTCCGACTAAAAGAGCACTTAAACCAGAAGAATCAATGTACTTTACATTTTCTAGATTAACAATTATATTTTTTGCTCCCTCAACTTCAAAAGTAACAAAATCAGCTTTTAATGCAGGAGAAAGAGTAGCATCTATTTTTTCTTCTTTAGGTTTGATTAAATAATAATTTTCTTTTTTATCAATTTCGTATTTCATAAGGCAGTTTTAATATTAGTTTCTATTTGGTTCAGAATATTTAACGTATTTCTTTTCTGAAATTTTTTTCCTATAAGATTTTCATACAATTCAATATATCTTTCCGAAACTAAATTAACAATTTCATCAGTCATTTCTGGAATTTCTTCTCCTTCTTTGCCTTGGAATTCTTTTTCGATAAGCCATTCTCTTAAGAATTCTTTGGATAGTTGTTTCTGCTTTTCCCCTTTAGATTGTAATTCTTCATAGGTTTCCTTATAGAAATATCTGGATGAATCTGGAGTATGAATCTCATCTATAAGTGTGATTTGGCCATTATGTTTTGCAAATTCATATTTAGTATCTACCAAATGTAAACCCCTCGATTTAGCATATTCAGTACCTTTTTCAAAAAGCGCATACGTATATTTTTCCAGTTTGATGTATTCTTCTTTACTTACAAGTCCTGACGATACGATGTCTTCTTTTGATATGTCTTCATCATGACCAACGTGAGCTTTGGTGGTAGGCGTAATAATGGGTGAAGGAAATTTATCGTGTTCTTTCATTCCTTCAGGAAGGGTTACTCCACACAATTCTCTTTTTCCTAATTTATATTCTCGCCATGCGTGTCCAGTAAGAAATCCTCTTATTACCATCTCCACTTCATAAGGGTTACATTTTTTCCCAATAGTAACATTTGGATCAGGAACAGATTCAACCCAGTTAGGTAAAATTTCTTTTGTAAGATTAAGAAATTTTTCAGCAATTTGATTTAAAATTTGGCCTTTGAAAGGAATTGGTCTAGGTAGAATTACATCAAAACAGCTGACTCTATCAGTAACAACCATGATGAGTTTGTCTTCGAGGTGGTATACGTCCCTAACTTTTCCTTCATATTTGGAAATCTGATTTTCAAAATAAAAATCTGTTGATTTTATTCCCTTTTCCATTTGACTAAAAGTTTTAACAAGTTACCAATCAGGTTTTGACTTGTCAACTTTTTTTGATGATTTTCTTTTTAATTGTTGTAAATACTGAAATTCATTATTTCTTAATGCTTCAAGAATCATTTCGGCCTTTTCCTTTGAAATATTTATTTCTTTAAGTTTTTCTTCTATAGATTTTTCTATTTTGTTATTACGCTTTTGTTGTTCTTTATTTTGCTGTTCTTTATTTTGCTGTTCTTTATTTTGTTGTTCTTTATTTTGCTGTTCTTTATTTTGCTGTTCTTTATTTTGTTGTTCTTTATTTTGCTGTTCTTTATTTTGCTGTTCTTTATTTTGCTGTTCTTTATTTTGCTGTTCTTTATTTTGTTGTTCTTTATTTTGCTGTTCTTTATTTTGCTGCTCGTTATTTTGTTGTTCTTTAATTCTTTTCATTATCAACTCATAATTGTATTTGGATTCAACATTTAAAGGATCTGCTTTAATAGAATTTTTAAATAGTTCAGATGATTCATCCAGTTTGTTATAATTATTAGATATTACACCTAACTGTTGAAGAGCTATAGATTTTAGTTTATTTATTTTTGATGAGGAAGCAATATTGTATCCTTCAATAGCTTTAGCAGTATCTCCACTAAGAAGATAGGAGTGAGATAAATTTAATAGCATGTTATCATCTTCTATTTTCATAGAATCAATCAGATATTCATATTTCTTTATTGCTGAATTATAATTTTTTTCATGAAAATATTTTTCTGCTTCTTTTTTTAATTTATTAATCTTTGCAATATCATTTGGGTTTATACTTAAGATAATGAATACACTTATAATAATTATGATTTTCATATTTTTATAGCTTTAAAATTAATTATGTAATCAGCCGATAAAAGAATTAATGCAAAAAATAGAAAGTAGTAATATTTATTTTTAGAAACATCAATTTGTTTTATAGCCTGTATATTTCCTCTTATGTTGTTTATGTCATTTATTAATTGTTTAATTTCATTTTTTTCATTTGTAATCTCGTAATATTTCCCATTGGTTGAAGACGCAATATTTCGCAGTGAATTTGAATTTAGTTTAGTAATCACATTTTGTCCACTATTGTCCTTTTTAATTTTACCATTAGCTAAAATAATATTACTGCCTTTTTTTGTGCCAATGCCTACAGTAAAAAGTTTAATAGAAGAATTTTTTATTTCGTTGATATATTGGTTTGTGTTTTCACCAAAATCTTCACCATCACTAATTAGTAATATGATTTTTGATTTATTTGTATTCGGTTTACTATCATCATTGTTTAATTTTTTTAAAGATATCCTCAGAGGTGGTCCAAAGTCTGTTCCGCTATTTGGGACAAGTCCTGTATTTAAAGTTTCAACAAATAGATGGAGTGCGTTTTTATCATATGTTAGAGGACACTGAATAAAAGCATCGTTAGAGAACATAACAATTCCGATGCGATCAGAATAAAACTCATTGATGATGTTTTTAAGCTCAAATTTTATTTTTTCTAGTCTTGTTGGTTGAATATCCTTAGCATTCATGGATTCGGAAAGATCAACAGCTATTATGATATCTTTTCCGACTATCTTTATTTCTTTCTTACTTTCACCAAAAGAGGGTCCCAAAAGGGCGATAATAACAAGAGCAATATATAGGGTTCTTAAAAGAAGTTTAGTGTAAATATTCTTATAGTTTACATTAATAGATTTATTTATTCGATGAAGCTTTATTAGATATAAGGAGTAAAAGATTACAAATAATGAAATAAGAATAATTTCTATGCTACTTATGTTTCTGATCCATTCCATAATATTTCATAAAATTAGTTAAAGCTTTTTGTAGAGAATAGTTCTTTTAGAACATTTAACTATTTTTCACATTTAGAATTAATGTTTAAAAGTTTTATTCAGGGATTCGATATTTTTATATTTGCAATTCAAATATTACGGAGAGGTGGGTGAGTGGCTTAAACCAGCAGTTTGCTAAACTGCCGTACGCCTTTATCGCGTACCGGGGGTTCGAATCCCCCTCTCTCCGCAATTATAAGTTTATAAGGAGGTAACTTTAAAAGTTATAAAGCAACAGATTCTTTGTTCTATAAAGTAATAATATTATTTTTTCTTCCATTAGTTCTTTTTTCACAAATTAGAACTATCGAAGACTATAAAAAAAGGGTTTTTAACCTGGATGGAAAGTCTCTTAATTATAGAATTCTGGAACCATTTCATGGTGATAAAGATCCCATCCCTCTATTTATTTTTCTTCATGGTTCTGGAGAGAGAGGAAATGATAATACATTACAGCTTGTTCATGGCTCAACTTTTTTTTTGAAAGAAACAGAAAAAGAAAAATATAATTCTTATGTGATATTTCCTCAATGCTCAAAGAATAACAGGTGGTCTTATCATAAGGAAGATCCTTGGACTAGTAAAAAAGAATATTTTGAACAAGGAGATAAAAAGATTTCGTATTATGGAAATCTAGTTATCTTATTGATTGAAGATTTAGTAAAGAAAAAAAATATTGATAGAAATCGTATATATATTTCAGGCCTATCTATGGGTGGATACGGAACATTTGATTTGGTCTCTCATCATCCAGAACTCTTTGCTGCAGCAGCACCTATTTGCGGTGGTGCAGATATGAAATTACTGATTAATGCAAAAGATGTTCCTTTTTGGATATTTCATGGGGATAATGATAAATTAGTCCCAGTGGAGTATTCTAGAGATGCGTATAAAGAGTTAAAAAAGTTTTCTGATCAAAATAAGTATACGGAGTACAAAGGAGTTAATCACAATGCTTGGGATTATGTCTTTAAAGAATCAAATTATTTAGATTGGTTTTTTAATCAAAGGAAAACATCTATTCAATATCAGTAAACTATAGCACTTTTATATGGAATTTGACTTTTAGGATTAAGACTGGAAAGTTCTACTAAATATAATGCAGATACCGGATTGTATCCCGATTTTTTTAAAACAGTATATGCTCCATTCCCAGTTCCTCCAGTTGCTATAACATCATCAAATATCAAAACATTTCCCTTTCCTTCTTGAACTTGCATAGTAGCTTCTCCGTATTCAAGTTTATGTTTTACAGTGAATATTTTTCCTGGCAGTCTATTTTTTTTACTTCTACATAGAATAATTCCTTTATTTAATTTATCAGCAAGAATGGATCCTATTAAAAAGCCTCTTGCTTCAATTAAAGCAATGTAATCATACTCTTCTTCCTTGATTAGATCTACACATTTTTCGACAAGCATATTTCTTATTTTAGGGGCTTTATAGACAGGATTCAAATCATAATATTTTATACCTGGAATTGGGTAGTCCATATAAGATTTTATATGTTTTTTTATATTATTCATAAAAGTTAAAATTCCGCAAATATATCAATATTATGTGAAAAATAGCTTATAATATGAATATTGCGCTTATTTTGTTATGTTTATATTATGAAAAGATTTTTACTGCTGTTACTTATTTTTTTTCAGTCTTCATTGAATTTATTAGCTCAGAATGACAGTCGATTAAATGGTTTAGATTCAGATCTTCAGAAAGTTTTAAAGTCTTTAGATGAAACTGGTTTTGCTGTTGCTATAGTTGAAAAAGATCAGATATTATATGCTAAAGGATTTGGATACAGAGATTATGAAAACAAAATTCCAGTAGATGCTAACACCCTGTTTGCCATTGGTTCATGTACTAAAGCATTTACTTCTTCGATATTAGGGTTACTTAGGCAGGATGGAAAACTTGATTTTGATGATAGCCCTATTGATTATATTAAGGAATTAAGATTTTATAATGGTCAGATGAACGATTTAATTACTATAAGGGATTTAATGAGTCATAGGACGGGTATTCCTAGACATGATTTCTCCTGGTACTTCTTTCCTACTTTTTCAAAAGATAGTTTGATCTCTAGAATACAATATCATGAGCCATTTACTACTGTAAGAAATAAATACTATTATAATAATTTTATGTTTCTTGTTCAGGGTGTCATAGGAGAACGTATTACTGGAAATTTGTGGGAAGATAATGTGAGAGAAATGATTTTTGACCCCTTAGAAATGAAAAGGTCTAATCTTTCAATAGAAAAGATGGAAAAAGCAGAGAATGCAGCATTAGGTTATTTAGAAGGACATGAAAAAACTGATTACTATAAAATTGCAGGAATGAGGCCGGCGGGTAGTATAAATAGTAGTGTTAATGAAATGTCCAATTGGCTTATAACTTGGATCAATGGTGGAAAATTTAAAGGTAAAGAGATACTACCTGCTTCATATGTCAGGGAAGCTATGAGTTCACAAAATGTATCTGAAGCCAATCTCCCTGTAAAAGATAGACCAGGATTACATCTGATGAATTATGGTTATGGATGGTCGATTTCTTCTTATAAAGGTCATTACAGAGTAGAGCATGGAGGTGCAATTGATGGTTTTCAGGCCAGCACTGTTTTTTTCCCATCAGACAGTTTAGGCGTAGTTGTTTTGGCCAATCAAGGGGGGTCTAACATTCCTTCAATTGTAAGAAATATTGTAGTGGACAGAATACTTGAAGTAGAAAAGACAGACTGGCTTAAAGTTGTGTCGAAAGCTATTAAAAAAGATCAGGAAGTCCAGAAAGAAGCTAAAAAAACCTTTACTTCAAATAAAAAAGAGGGAACAAAGCCATCTCATTTACTTGAGGAATATATGGGTAGCTATACTAATTTGGGTTATGGCACAATTGAATTGATAGTAGAAAACGATTCATTATTTGCAATTTCTCCTTATCTGAAATTGTGGCTTGATCACTATCACTATGACTCGTTTGTTCCCTTAGAAGTTGTGGATGGAAAAATAGATACGGATCTTTCCTATGATGAGTTTTTGGTAACCTTTGCGGCAAACAGTCAGGGAGATATAGCATCATTAAGTGTGAAGTTTGAACCTGCTATCGAAGACCCTATAGTTTTTGATAGAAAGCCAAAAGAAGTTAATCTTGATAAAGAAACAATAGAAAAATATGTTGGTGATTATCAGCTCACCCCTCAGGTAATTACTAATATTTATTTAAAAGGGGAGGTGCTTTACCTTTTTGTGCCTGGTCAGCCAGAGTATGAATTGTATCCCATTGCAATAAACAAGTTTGCAATCAAAATATTAGATGGTTATAAACTAGAATTTAAGACTGATAAAAAAGGTGAGATTACAGAGGTTTCATTCCTTCAGCCAAATGGTATATTTAAAGCGACAAGAATAAAATAATTATTGCAAGCATTATCTATAAAATTAATTTTGTAAACCTTATAAGGCCTTGTAATTCAAATGGGTTGAATTATTAATCCAATTCTTTAATTTTTATTTTTCTGAAATAAGCTTTTCCTGGATGATCTTGTAGGCAGATGTGTCCTTCAGGGTATTTTCCAAATCCCTTCCATCGTTCATCTCCAAGATATTTGTATTCGTCTGACTCTGACTGACTAAATTTACTTTTAGCTACTAATGAATCCCATCCTTTTCCACTTAATGGGAATAAATTAATCAACACATCATTTAAAATAACCTCTCCTTTATTTTTATTGTGATCTATTTTTATATGATATGAATTCCATTTACCTGCAGGATGTGTCATGGAAGTATTACTAGGGGCAGATATATCATACACTGAACCGACAAAATATTTTTTTTCATCCAAATCATTTAACACATTATTTAACTCAATTTCTCCTCCCAATACACTTTCTGGATCTGAATAAATATCGGCATCAATAATTTGAATTTCTGGTCCCGTTTGATATGGGAACTTATATTTTTTCTCTTCGCTAACCCCCCACATAAAACCACTGTTTCCTCCTTTTTCTATTTTCCAATCAAACATTATTTCAAAATTCAAATATTTTCTGTCAGACAACAAACTTGCATCAGGTTTTCCAGATTCAAGGCCAGATAAAGCATCAAAAATTAAAATTTCATTTTCAACTCTCCAGCCTTCTTTTGTGCCATCATCTTGAAAAATATGCCATCCCTCAAGAGAATTATTTACGATTAAATTTTTCCACTTAGAGTCGGTTTTACCACAACCGATGATAATAAATAATATTAAAGAAGCAAAAATTATTTTTTTCATACTTACAATCTAAAAATATCTTAGTGAAATTAAAAATTAGGCTTACTTATAAGCTATTGGAGAAATATTTATTTAATTGCTTTAACGCTTTACCTACTTCTTTTTCAGGAAGTTTACAAAAGCCATCAACACAAACATAAATTAACGTTTCATTCTCGTTGTAACGACCTTTCATCAATGGAACATCACTCTCACCGAGAGCTCCTGCAATTAATTTGTTGGGAATATAGCTCTGATTGATTTCTTTCAATTTAGCAATTGCATCAGTACCTGATACGGCTATCTCATAATAGTCATTAGAAAAATCACTCATCAGTTGCAACCAGTTAGCATAACCCGATGGGTAAGAATTGATATTTACTTTCACATTATTCAACATTTGCTTAGACGTTTTTAAATAATCTGAATTGGAATAATAATGACTCAGTTTAGCCAAGGTGCTAGCTATGATAGAATTTGAAGCGGGAATCACATTATCTGAAATTTCCATTTTTCGTGCAATTAAATTTTTGTCTTCATCTGATGTGAAGAAAAACATTCCACTTTCGTCATCATAGAAATGAACAAAAACATAATCAGTCAGTTGTTTTGAAATGTTTAGCCATTGTTCATCTAAAGTCACCTCGTACAAGGAAATGAGAGCATCAATTAATGTTGCATAATCTTCTAAGTATCCATTGATGGTACTTTTTCCATTTTTATAATTATGATTTAATCTGCCACTTTCTTTAAGTTGGTTTGTTACCAAGAAATAAGCGTTTTTAAGTGCTACATCAAGATAATGTTGTCTTTCAAATACTCGATACGCATCAACATAGCCTTTTAACATTAGAGCATTCCAGGAGGTGAGTGTTTTATCATCTAAACGAGGACGTGCTCTTTTACTGCGTTCTATAAATAAAGATTCTTTCCAATTTTGAACTTTTTCTTTTAAATTGTTTATAGATAAATTGTGTTTTTTTGCAATTTTTTCTTCCGATTTATTTCGGATTAACACATAGTTGTCTTTTTCCCAAAACCCGTAATCATTTACGTTGTAATAATCTTTAAAAATAGCAAACTCATTCCCTATTATTTGCTCTAATTCTTTCTTAGTCCATACATAAAATGCTCCTTCTTCTGTCTCACCTTCTGAAGTGTTACTATCTGCATCTAAAGAAGAATAAAAGTAACCTCCATCATTCATTAATTCACGTTCTATAAAAGTCAACGTTTCTACAACTGTTTCTTTGTATAATTCATTCTTGGTAGCCAAATAGGCATCAGCGTATAAACTTACTAACTGTCCGTTGTCATATAGCATTTTTTCAAAGTGTGGCACGTGCCATTTTTCATCAACTGAATAACGAGCAAACCCTCCACCAACTTGATCATACATACCTCCATAAGCCATTTGAGTTAAAGTCGTATTCGTATAATCTTGGATTTTTTGATCTTGTGCTTGAAAACCATAACGCAACAAGAAATGGTAATTTGTTGGCATGGGAAATTTTGGAGCAATCTTATTTCCACCAAGCTCATAGTCCATATTATTTCTCCATATTTTAACAGCAGCATCAATTTCGTCAGTAGTAAAAACAGCTTCATTAGAATTTAAAGTGATGAGCTCAGAATTTCTAATACCTTCTGTGAGCTTTTCAGCATATTCTATTATTTTTTCAGGTTTGGTTTTATATAAATTGGATAATTGTTCTAAAACACTAATCCACTGTTTTTTTTGAAAATAAGTTCCTCCATATATCGGACGGCCATCAGGTAGTGCGATGCAATTTAGTGGCCATCCACCACGACCTGTCATTAATTGAACAGCATTCATGTATACTTGATCAATATCGGGTCTTTCTTCTCGATCAACTTTGATACTTATAAAATTATCATTCATTATTTTGGCCACTGAATCGTTTTCAAAACTCTCGTGCTCCATGACATGACACCAATGACATGATGCATAACCAACAGAAATAATAAGTAGTTTATTTTCACTTTTAGCAAGATCAAGTGCTTCTTGGTTCCAGGCTTTCCAATTAACAGGATTGTGCGCATGTTGCAGCAAATAAGGACTTGTTTCATTTATGAGATCATTGGTATAATTATAGTGCATCATTTTTTCTTTGGATTGACTTTTACAACTCTCTAAAAATAGTGTTATTAAAATAAATGCAGATAAGATACGATACATGAAAAATGTTTTTTCAAAGATAAAAAAACAATTGATGACAGCATTATTTGAGTACAAGTAATTAATTCGTCCATATTTCTAATCTACCATTATTTCTAATTATTTACAACTTCCCTTTTTAAAGTGGGATTGGTTAAAATTCAAAAGCTCTAGGGAAATAAGAAGGTGATCGTTGCTTTGTCTGGGATGATTAAGATTTTGGCGTATGATTTTGACAAAGAGGCAATAGAAATATATGTTGTTGATTATCAGCTTACTCTCCAAGTAATTACTAACTTTTATTTAAAAGGAGAGCTGCTTTACCTTTTTGTTCCTGGTTAGCCAGAGTATGAATTGTTCCTATTGGAAATAATAAGTTTGCAATAAAGATTCTTGAAAAAGGTAAGCTTGAGTTTAAACTTAACGAAGAAGGGGAAACAGTGGAAGTTTTATTTTTTTAACCTAATAGTATTTTTAAAGCAAAAAAAATATAACAATACTTTATTCAAAATTTTATTTTTTTGTTAAAATATATGTTTTATCTTCGCGTAATAAATTTTTAAATCTATTATGGAAAAAGGAACAGTAAAATTCTTTAATGAATCTAAAGGTTATGGATTCGTTATTGATTCAAAAGATGAAAAGGAATACTTTGTTCATGTTTCAAATTTAGTTGATGAGGTTAAAGAAGGAGATGACGTAGAATTTGAATTAGAAGAAGGTAGAAAAGGATTAAATGCTGTTAATGTTAAGATTGCTTCTTAATTATTATAGTATCCAACAAATTCAATTCAATTAACATATATAATTTCTTACTTCATATCCTAGTTTTGATATGGTAGGATTTCTATGTGATTTTTTATACAATTTTTAGACTAGAAATTCTTGATTGTTGCTTTTGCGAGAGTTATTTAATAAAATTACTTTTGCATTCATAAAATGGTCCCGTAGCTCAACTGGATAGAGCAACTGCCTTCTAAGCAGTAGGTTACAGGTTCGACTCCTGTCGGGATCACTAATAATAAAAAAGATACTTCAATTTTTTATATAGTAGAAATTAATCAATTAGGATAGTTGATTCTTCCTGGTTCTCTTACGTTATCACCTTTTCTATCATTTAGATTGTCTCCAAGATCTATTCTAGCAATTTCAGCTAGATTTTCAAGTTCTTTTACAATAGAAGGGTAGAGATCTTGGACATCATATTCTTCTCCAGGATCCCTTCTAAGATTATAAAGGGCATAATCTGCAATAATCTCAGAATAAAGTCCAGGATGTCCATCATTTCCTGGAAGAACATTTTTATATGAACGACTTTTATGGCTAAAAACAAGTTTCCAATTATCTTTTCTTATAGCTTCTAAATTATTCTTTCCATAGTAATAGTATAGGTGATTTCTAGGATTTGATTTCATGTTGCCTTCTAGTATGGGTAATATATCTACACCGTCTATTTTATGATCAGGAAGTTTAGAGGAAACTATTTTTGCAATTGTCGGAAGGATGTCGATGGTTGCTGTAATTTTGTTTGAAATACTTCCAGAAGGAATTACTTTAGGCCATTTCATTATTGTCGGAACTCTTTGACCTCCCTCAAAACTTGTTCCTTTTCCTTCTCTTAGCCCACCGGTAGATCCTGCGTGATTACCAAAATTAAGCCATGGTCCGTTATCACTTGTGAAAATCACAAGGGTATTATTTTCTAAATTATTTTTTTTCAGTGTCTTAATAATTTCACCAACAGACCAATCTATTTCCATCATCAAATCACCATATAGACCTTGTACACTTTTTCCTTTAAATTTTTCAGATACTGCAATGGGAACATGTGGCATAGAATGTGGCAGGTATAAAAAAAAAGGATTGTTTTTATTATTATTTATAAATTCTATAGATTTTTCAGTATATAGGGTTGTAAGTTTAGCTTGATCATCAAGCGTTTTAATTTCATCAATTTTTTCAAAATCCTCTATTAGAGGTAATTGGGGGTAAGATTTTTTTTTCCAATTGGAAGTATCAGATATTTGATTTCCATCAAAATCAACAGGCCACATATCATTTGAATAAGGAATACCCAAATACGAATCAAAACCATGATTTAGAGGTAGGAATTTTTTTTGAAATCCTAAATGCCATTTTCCAAATATTCCTGTAGAATATCCTTTTCCTTTTAATAGTTCTGCAATTGTAATTTCTTTTTCATGTAATCCTATTTTAGAGTATGGCATTAATGCTCCACTGATTCCTATTCTATTAGGATAACATCCGGTGAGTAAAGCAGCTCTTGAAGCACTACAAACAGCTTGAACTGAATAAAAGTTAGTGAAAAGCATTCCTTCATTGGCAAGTTTACTTATATGAGGCATTTGATAACCTGTTGCACCAAATGGAGTTAAATCACCATACCCTAAGTCGTCCATAAATATGAGAACGATATTGGGTTTATTGATTTCAGGCGAAATTTTGTTCTGGCTTTTCTTTTCAACACATCCAAATAATAGTAAAAGGATTATAATTGAGACTCTTATCATATTTCTAAATTTAATCAATTTTCACATGTAATAAGACTTTTACTAATTTTGATATTTTTTCTAAATTCAATGAAAAATCTTGTGTTTTAAGTTTAAATCAAGACAATTAATTATAATTTATTAGCTTTGCAAATTAAATTATTAATGCTCATAATTTTTTTTTTACTTTAATTTGAATACTATGAATTTGAGGTTTTTTACTAAGATAAGTTTTATTTTAACTTTTTTGTTTGTCTATTTTAGTTGTGAGGACACTGGTCCTCCTGACCCTATTTGGGGTCCTGAACCTTTTCCTGAATTTACAGCTCTACAAGATCCAGCTAATATTTTTAAGTGGGATTTTAAAAATGAATCTTGGAATTGTAAGGAGTACATTTGGAATTTTGATGACGGTTCTTCTTCAACAGATGTTAATGTTAGTCATACCTACTCTGGGGCTGGAGTTTTTAATGTTACTTTAACTGGTGTTGCTGAAGCCACTGTCAACGCTACAGGTAGAAGGAAATCTATTACAAAACCAATTCAAATAGATCTTCCTACTTATAACGATGTTACAGTTAAATTTTCTGTAGACATGACTAATTACGGTAAAACTTTTACTGTAGTACAAGTTGCTGGTAATTTTACTAACTGGAATCCAACCGTAACTTTAGCAGATGGAGATAGTGATAAAGTATGGGAAGGAACAGCTATTCTGTCTTCTAAAGACGCAAATGGTGTTGCTCCTGCAAAATATGAATACAAATATCTTGTTGATAACTGGGCAGATTCCGAAACTCTAACATCGGGTTCTACATGTACAGTTACTGATCCTTCCGGTGTCTATACTAACCGGGTTCTTGAGGTGGGTAATTTATCTCCAACTTTAGATTTAATAACGGCTTGTTGGGGAACTTGTGAGCTTTGTGTTGAGCCAGAAACATTATTATCTGGATCATGGGTTGTAGCAGGCGAACCTGGAGGAATGGGAGTAGGACCAAGTCAAGGTGATGTGTCATGGTGGTCTGTTTCTTCTTCTGATGTTACAGCAAGAACATGTCTTTGGGATGATAAGTTTACTTTTGAGAAAGGAACTGAACCGGGTAAAGGTGTGTTTACAATTGATCTTAATGGTTCTACGTGGTTAGAACCATGGCAAGGTGGTTCAGATGCATGCGGAACACCTATTGCTCCACATGTAGGAGGGGCATATGCTTATGAGTTTACAACTTCTAGTTTAAAAGTTGTTGGTACAGGAGCATATATGGGACTACAAAAGGCTACTAATACTGGTCAAGATGGTTCAGCAACTGAAATTACATATATCATTACTACCCTTGATGCGACCGACATGATTTTAGATATAGAATCAGGTGCTGGTGTTTGGTGGAGATTGAAATTTAAAAAGATGTAGAGCAAAATAACCTGTTTCAAAATAAAAAAGTGAGAATATTTATTCTCACTTTTTTATTGTAAAGAGATTAGAGATTTTAAGAGTTATAAAATTCTTTTAAAGCATTACCAAAAATTTTTAGATCTTCCATTTTTCCTGTACTGATTCTGCACCAATCGTAATAAGGAGGAAAGGGTCTTCCTACCAGAATATTTTTAGTTTTCATAAACTTTTGAATTTTATCGATATGATGTCCTGAATTAAAGAAAACAAAATTTGTCTTAGATTTCTTGTATTCAAGATCCAGTTCTTCAAATAATTGGTAAAAATAATTAAGTCCTTCTTTATTTTTTTGTAGACTGTATTCAAAAAAGTCATCTTCATTATATGCTGCAATTGCTGCATGAGCAGCAAGGATATTTGTTCCTGCCATAAGATATTTCCTTATTTTGGATGTTTTTTCAGGGCTTGCAATCATATAGCCAATCCTAACTCCTGCAAGACCATAAATTTTAGAAAATGTTCTAGAAACTATCATATCATGACCTTCATTAACAAGACCAATCATCGATGGATAACCATCTTTCATTGAAAATTCAAAGTATGCTTCATCTACATATACACATGTTTTTTTTGACATAGAAACGCAAAAATCTTTTAATTTATTAGCGTCTAATATAGTTCCTGAAGGGTTATTTGGATTGCAAATAAAAAGCATGCTCGTATTATTATTTGTCCTTCTTTCTATTTCATCTAAATCAAATTTTAAATCACTGTCTAAGGGTACCCAATTTATGTTACATCCAAATTCTTTTGCATAGGTTAATAGTGCTAAATAAGTAGGTTTACAGGTTATGATTTCTTTCTTTTCAATACCATACATTCTTCCAGTAGCTCTTAATGCTTCATTTGATCCTCCAGTCACGACAACCATTTTTGGATCAATATTTTCCTTTTCGGCAATCATTTTTTCTAGTTCAGATATTTTTGAGTAAGGATATCTACATGCTTCATCAAAAGCATTTATTATAGTATTTCTTACTTTTTCTGAAGGGCCATAAGGATTCTCATTAGAGCTCAATTTTATTTCATTCTTTTTAATGGAAATATCACTTCTTTTATATGATGAGTTTTTAGTTAGTCCTGATACTCCTGTGAGGGGAATTGTTACTCCTGAAACACCTAATAGTTTGATTAAATTTCTTCTACTTATTTCTTTATTCATTGTTTAAATATTTAGTTTTATACTGATTGTATGATTTAATTAAATATAGTAAACAAAAATGAAAAAAAAATCTTCACAAAGAAAAACTCTTTTATTTATATTCTCAGTAATGTTTTTTAACGTATCGTATGCACAAATTTCTAAAAAACTTGAACTTATCGATGTTTTTAATTTAGAATATGTTTCTGATCCTCAAATTTCTCCTAATGGATCAAAAATCGTCTATGTGAGAAACTTTAAGGATGTTATGACTGATAAAAATCATTCGAATTTATGGATTATAAATTTTGATGGAAGTAACAATCTTCCCCTCACAACAGGAAACCAAAATGATTTTTATCCTAGATGGTCACATGATGGAAAAAAATTAATTTATAAATCCAACAAGAATGGGATAACACAGATATATTTAAAAGATATAGGTTATAACTCTGAAACAAAATTGACTAATTTATCGAATAGTATCGGTTCTATCGAATGGTCTTTAAATGATAAATATATTGCTTTCAACTCTTTTGTTCCCAAGGAAAAAGATGAACTATTTGAAATGCCTGAAAAACCAAAAGGAGCAAAATGGAATGAACGCCCAATAGTGATAGATGATTTGCAATATCGTGCTGATGGTAGGGGATATTTAAAACAAGGGAAACAACAGCTGTTTACCTTACCGATAGAAGGAGGAACACCAAGACAAGTTACTTTTATGAATAAAAATCATGGAAATCCAATTTGGTCAAATGACAATACTCATTTGATATTTTCTGCTAATCTTCATGGAAACTCTGATTTAGAGCCAAATAATTCAGAGCTATATTCTGTGAACTTGTCCAATGGAAACATAGATACTCTTACAACTAGAATTGGTCCAGATAGTAATCCAAAAATTTCTCCTGACGGAAAGAAAATAGCTTATTTAGGATTTGATGATAGGTATTTAGGATATCAGCAAAATGATGTTTATATCATGAATTTAGATGGGTCTTCAATCAAAAATATTTCTTCAAAATTTGATAGAAACATTCAAAATATTAATTGGTCAGAGGATGGAAGAGGTCTTTATTTCCAATATGACGATATAGGAAATACCAGACTTGCTTTTATTTCAATTTCAGGAAAAATAAATAATCTTGTCACTGATATAGGTGGTCTTTCTTTGGGAAGGCCATACAGTGGGGGAACTTATTCCATTTCTCATAATGGAAGCTATGCTTATACTTATGGAAGCACAAAACATCCAGCAGATCTCGCGATTGGTTCTAATGGTTCTTCCTTGAGATTAACCGAAGTCAATAGAGATCTTTTTGATTATAAGACTTTGGGAAATGTGGAAGAGATTTGGTATAAATCCTCTTATGATGGAAGAAAAATTCAAGGATGGTTAGTAACTCCTCCTGACTTTGATTCTAAAAAGAAATATCCATTAATACTCGAAATACATGGAGGCCCATTTGCAAATTATGGATTTAGATTTTCAGCTGAAATTCAGTTATATGCCGCTGCTGGTTATGCTGTTCTTTATATTAACCCTAGAGGTAGTACTAGTTATGGAAAAGAATTTGGAAATTTAATCCATCATAATTATCCTAGTAATGATTATGATGACTTGATTTCGGGAGTTGATTATGTTGCCAGTAGGGATTATATAGATGAAAATAATTTATTTGTTACTGGAGGTAGTGGAGGGGGTGTACTTAGTGCTTGGATTGTTGGAAAAACAGATAAATTTAACGCTGCAGTAGTTGCTAAACCAGTAATTAATTGGTATAGCTTTGTTTTATACGCTGACAATACTGGATTTTTTTATAAGTATTGGTTTCCAGGTCTTCCGTGGAATAATTTGCAAGAATATATGAAAAGATCACCTATCACTTACGCTGGTAATGTTAAAACTCCTACTATGCTTTTAACTGGAGAAGAAGACTATAGAACTCCAATAGTTGAAAGTGAACAGTTTTATACTGCTTTGAAATTAAGTGGTGTTGAAACAGTTCTTGTGAGAATTCCTGAGGCTAGTCATGGTATAGCCTCAAAGCCTAGCAATCTTATTGCTAAGGTAAAAGCTGTAATTACATGGTTTGATAGTTATAAAAAATAATCTTTTAACTAGTTTTTACCGCAGTTCCATATGCCAGTAACTCTGATGCTCCAGCCATCATTACTGAAGTTTGAAATCTAACGCATACCACCGCATTAGCTCCCAGAGATTCAGCATCTTGAATCATTCTTTGCAAAGCTTCTTCTCTAGCATCTGCTTGAAGTTTTGTATACTCCATTACTTCTCCACCCACTAAATTTTTGAAAGCAGCCATAATATCTTTTCCAACATTTCTTGTCCTGACTGTACTTCCTCTAGCAATTCCTAATGATACATCAATCTTTGTTCCGGCAATAGTATTTGTTGTTGCTATTTGCATAATTATTTATTTTTAAATAAATAAATTTAATATTCTTTGTAATATGTTTTGTTAAAAAAGAATATTATTTTCAAATTTGCGCACTGTGGTTTTTTCGGGGCGTAGCGCAGCCCGGTTAGCGCACCTGGTTTGGGACCAGGGGGTCGCAGGTTCGAATCCTGCCGCCCCGACGAATTTTAATAATACTATAGTTTTTTTTACTTCTCTTTTATTCTTCTTGTCTTAAGATTCCCATTACAATTAAATATTGTGCCAAAGAGTAGGTGAACATAATCCATATATTTGATAAAAATAAAGGTTCATAAAATCTGTTTAAAGCCAATAAGCTGTCAGATATAATAAAAAAAATAGCTCCATAAAAGACTAAATTATAACTATTATATGTAACCCTTTCTTTACGTAAAAATGCTAATGTAGCCATACTAAAAATAACTACCATATAAAAAATAACAGGAATAAGCATTTTGTCTAATCCATCTTTCAAAAGGAAAAATAATCCAGAACTATAAACCAAAAGAATGAATATAAATGGTAAGGGATTTTTGTTCTCATTCCTATACCTAATGAATACTAATATGTACATGATATGAGCTAAAAGAAATGCTAGTAGTCCACCTACAAAGAAATTTTCAAACATAAGTAGCATGTCTCCTAGCAATGAAAACATTAGTGCTAATAGAGCGAAGTTTTTTGTTTTATAATCTAAATGGTTACAATTAATCCAAAAGAAAATAATTAAAGAAAATAAAATAGATGGTTTAGTTACATAATGAAATTGAGAAAGGCTTTCAATGCTTGTACAAATAAGTTCTGCAGTAACAATAATAAAGAAGACAACTGTAAATGATCTTTTATTTTTTAGTTTCATAGTATATTATTTATTTAAATATATTCAATTCATTATTAAATTTTACACTTCTATACTGTAGATGAAAATTATTAAAATATTATATTGCCTATGTGAAAAATGGAATTTCATATAAACAAAATAAAATAGAAGGAGCTTTCGATTACATCTTAATTGGATCAGGACCTGGATCTCTTGCTTGTGCTGCTATACTTTCGAAGTATGGAAAGAGGTGTTGTGTTCTTGAGAAACACTATACGGCAGGCGGGTTCACACATACGTACAGAAGAAGAGGATATGAGTGGGATGTAGGAGTTCATTATATAGGAGATGTGAATCGTCCAAGCACTCTATTATTCAAAATTTTTGATTATATCACAGAAGGAAGACTTAAGTGGTCAGATATGGGAGAGGTCTATGATAAAGTTATTTTAGGAGATGAAGAGTTCCACTTTGTTAAAGGGTCAGAAAATTTCAAAAAAGAGATTAAAAAAAGTTTTTCAGCACCTGAAGACAAAAAAGCAATTGACAAATATGTAGATTTAATTTACGAAGTAAACAGTTCTTCTAAAGGGTTTTTTTCTGAAAAGGTGTTATCTGATTTTCTATCTTACTTTTTAGGAAACTGGCTAAGAAAAAAGTACATGAAATTTGCTTCCAGGACAACACTTGAAGTATTACAAGGTCTTACTAATAATAAAAAGCTTATTGCTCTTTTGACTGCACAATATGGTGATTATGGTCTTCCACCATCAAAAAGTAGTTTTGCTATGCATGCTGCTGTGGTAAAACACTATATGAATGGAGGTTCTTATCCAATAGGTGGGGCTGGTCAAATTTGCGCATCCATATTACCCACGATACGTAAATGTCTAGGGGAAGTTTATACAAGAGCTGGAGTTGAACAAATTCTATTTGAAAATAATAAGGCCATTGGAGTAAAAATGGAAGATGGAAAAGAACTTTTTGCTCCAAAAATTATTAGTGGCACAGGTTTTTTTAATACCTATAAGATGATCCCAAACTGGATAAGTAATAAAATAAAATGGAAAAAATATAATTTAAATATAGAGAGATCTTCTTCACATATTAGTTTATATATAGGTCTTAACGGAACAACCAGCGAGTTAGGCTTACGAAAGGCAAATTATTGGATTTATCCTAATGATTACGATCACGATTTGTCAATGTCAAAATTTTTAGATAATCCTGAGAAAGAGTCATTTCCTCTTACCTATATCTCTTTTCCTTCTGCCAAAGATCCAACTTGGAAAGAACGTTATCCTGAAAAAAGTACAATTGAAGTTATTACTTTTGCTCCTTTTGAGTGGTTTGAAAAATGGAAAAAAAAAGAATGGAAAAAACGTGGAGATGAATATGATAATCTTAAAGAAAAATATTCTCAAAGATTATTACAACAGCTCTATAGGGTGGAACCACAATTGGAGGGAAAAGTTGATTTTTATGAACTTTCCACTCCCTTATCAACAAGCCACTTTGTGAATTATGAGAAAGGTGAGATTTATGGTTTAAAACATGACCCTAGTCGATTTAAACATAAGTTTCTTAAACCAAAAACAATCTTCAAAAACCTTTTCCTTACTGGTCAGGATATTGCCACATGTGGAGTTTCTGGAGCTTTAGTTGGTGGAATTCTTACAGCTTCTACTATTCTTAATAAAAATATCCTTAAGGAAATTGTTAAAAATAATTAATAGGATTATTTACTCATTAATAATGATTGAATTTTTGTGATTGATCCAGAGGACGAAAACAAAAAACTTTTTTCATTATCCTTAAATTTACTTAAATTGATTACTTTACAAAATCCAAAAATCTGATGAACAATATAATTTTTCTACTATTTGCATATTTACTCCCTATAATTTCTTTTGCTCAGCAAAAAGCTAATTTCAAAGCAGCGGAAAAATTTAGTCAAAAAAATCTAAATAAAATGCTTAAGACGACAAGGGTAGATCCAGAATGGTACGAAGAAAGTGAAAAGTTTTGGTATACTTATACTACAACAAAAGGAAAGTTTTTTTATGTAGTAGATCCTGTTAAAAGAACAAAAAATAAATTATTTGATAATAAGGATTTTGCATCTAAACTTAGTGAGATAACAAGACAACCTGTTAATCATAATGAGTTGAAATTAGATGATCTTGAGCTCAAAAAAGATAATAAAACATTGACTTTTAGTCTGGATAGTATTGATTATACGTATAATGTCTTGACAAGAGATTTGAAAAAAGGTGATTCTACTGAAAAAGAGGACAAAAACTCATGGGTAACCTATTCTCCAGATTCAACTTATATTTCTTTTGCTAAAAATCATAACTTATATTTAATGGAAGCTGGGGATAAAGATAGTGTTGAGATTCAGTTGACAACCAATGGTGAACGCTGGTTTTCCTATCAGCGGAAACATGGTGATACAACGTCAGATAAAAGATTGCGAGCACGAGCTTCCTGGTTCAAAGATTCTAAGAAAATTTATGTTAATCGTTCGGATGCTAGAAAGGTAGATGAGTTATTTGTTATTAATACATTGAATGATCCTAGGCCTGAGCTAGAAATTTATAAATATGCTATGCCTGGCGAAAAAAATGTCCCCCAGGAACATTTAGAAATTTTTGATGTTGAATCGAAAGAGAAAATTCAAGTTGATGCTGATAAGTATACTGATCAGACTATTTCGACTTATCGTCCTGGAAAAACTTCAGATCGCTTGTATTTTATGAGAATGAATAGAACAAGTGATACACTAGATGTCTGTTACGTTAATACAAAAAATGGAGAAATAAAAACCTTATTTACTGACACAAATCACCCTTATTTCAATTGGAATTATAGGCAACTAGCAGTATTAAATGAAGGGGATGAATTAATATATTGGTCTGAAAAGAATGGGTGGGGGCAATTGTATTTGTATGATGGTAATACTGGTAAATTAAAAAATAAAATAACCAATGGAGGTTACTTTGTAACTGGTCGTATACAAGATATTGATACCCTTGGAAGGAAAGTCTATTTCCAGGCGTTTGGAAGAGAAGCGGGTGTGGATCCTTATTACAGCATAATTTATAAAGCAAATTTTGATGGTAGTGGATTCAATCTTGTGACTCCGGAGAGTGCAAATCACAGAACAGAATTTTCTGAGTCAAGCAAGTACTTTGTAGATAATTATTCTGCCGTTGATCGTATTCCTGTTTCTGTGTTAAGAGACCCTTCTGGAACTATAATTATGAGATTAGAAGAAGCAGATTTGTCTTTACTTAAACATTCGGGTTGGAAAATGCCGGAGCGTTTTACAATGAAGGCCGATGATGGTATAACGGATTTGTATGGTGTTATGTACAAACCGTTTGATTTTGATCCTAAAAAAAAATATCCTGTGATTTCATATGTTTATCCTGGTCCTCAAGTGGAATCTTTTAGAAATGATTTTACTGTAACCGGACGTTATAATACTGCATTAGCACAACTAGGATTTATTGTTGTAAGTATGGGTCATCGAGGAGGTAGTCCGATGAGATCTAAGTATTATCATACCTTTGGTTATCAAAATTTAAGGGATTATGCTTTGGCTGATGATAAAAGAGCACTTGAGCAATTGGCAGAGAGGTACTCGTGGATTGATCTTGATCATGTTGGTATCTTTGGCCATTCTGGTGGTGGATTTATGTCAACAGCTGCTCTTCTATCTTATCCTAACTTTTATGACGTGGCTTGTTCTTCTGCGGGTAATCACGATAATAATATTTATAATAAGTGGTGGAGTGAAACCCACAATGGAGTTGTTATTGAGTATAAAGAAAAAGAGGGCGATGATGGTAATAAAAAGAAAGAATTGAGTTGGGATGCTAAAATTAAAACTAATCAGTCTCTTGCAAAAAATTTAAAAGGATATTTGCTGTTAACTCATGGGAATATTGATAATAATGTTCATCCAACCAACTCGCTTAGAGTTGCTGATGAGCTTATTAAAGCAGGTAAAAGATTTGATATGATGATATTTCCTGGGAAGAAACATGGTTATGGTAATTATAGAGATTATTATGAAAAAATGATGTGGTATTATTTTGCGGAGCATCTATTGGGTGACTACAGAAATAATGTTGATATTGATCTTCCTGATTCTAATCGATAATTAAGTAGAAATTTTTAATATTTTACTAAATTTTTTAGTTAAAACTAATATATTTAGTAAATTTATTTTGTGAGTCTAGAATGTATAAAAAATATTCCCTTTTATTCTACTTCAGTTGCAGCAGGTTTTCCTTCTCCGGCAGACGATTTTTTGGAATTTGATTTGTCTTTAGATAAGAAGCTTATAAGAAATCCTAGTGCTACTTTTTTTATTCGTGTGAAAGGAAATTCAATGAAAAATGCAAAAATATTTGATGGTAGTATCTTGTTGGTAGATAGGGCAGAAAAAGTAAAAAATAACGACATTGTGCTTGCAGTACTAAATGGCGAATTTACGGTGAAAAGGTATAAAAAAATAGGTTTGAAATTGTTTCTATATCCTGAAAATATTTCTATGAAACCTATCGAGTTAATTGAAGGATCTGAATGTTATGTGTGGGGAAAAATTATGTGGTCTTTTAATCAAATAAAGTAGTTATGATTGGCCTTGTTGATTGTAATAATTTTTATGCTTCCTGTGAACGAATTTTTAGACCTTATCTTGAAAATAAGCCCATTATCGTACTATCTAATAATGATGGATGTATTATAGCAAGATCGAATGAAGCAAAGTCTCTTGGATTCAAAATGGGAGAACCTATATTCAAAAAAAGGCGTATGGTTGAACAACATAAGGTTAATCTCTTCTCATCTAATTTTGCACTTTATGGTGATATTTCTAAAAGGGTTTTTGATGTTATTTCAGAACATATTTCTTTCTATGAAATTTATTCTATTGATGAGGTGTTTTTGGATTTTAGTAATTTTTCCAATCCATACGAGGAAGCATTAAAACTTAAAGAGAATGTAAAAAAGTGCACTGGAATACCTATTTCTATCGGTATCTCCAATACTAAGACACTCTCTAAAGTTGCAAACCATGTCGCTAAGAGAGAAAAAAATAATATATATTTTTTAGAGGATAAAGATCAAATAATTGATATTTTAAAAAAATTCTCTATAAATAAAATCTGGGGTATAGGAAGAAGGTATTCTTCTAAACTTGAAAAATATGGCATATATACTGCATTTGATTTATTGCAGTGTGATGAAGGATGGATAAGAAAGATGATGAATGTTACAGGACTACGAATGGTTAGAGAATTAAAAGGGATTTCCTCTTTTGATTTTCAGAATGCTAATGTAAGGAAAAAGAGTATTTGTACCTCAAGATCTTTTTCTAAAGAAATCTGTGATTATGAAAAGTTGAGTGAATATATCAGTATGTTTTCGTTTCGATGTTCAGAAAAGCTTAGATTAGAAAGAAGTTGCACTAAAACAATAAGTGTATTCATCAATACCAATAATTTCAAACCAAAAAAAAAGCAACATTCGGGCTATATGGTAAAAGATTTTGATGTTCCAACTAGTGATAGTATTGAAATAACCAAACTGGCTTTACAATGTTTAAAAGAGATGTATAGGATGGATTGTGAGTATAAAAAGGCTGGCGTTGTTATTTCTGATTTGGTTCCTGAAAATCAGGTTCAGTTACATATTTTTGATTCTTCAGATAGAAAAAGAAAAAATAAACTAATGAAAGCCATGGATTTTATTAATGGAATGATAGGAAGAGATAGTGTAAGACTTGGTTCTTCTGGAGTTATAAACAAATGGAAAATTGGTAAAGAGAGACTCTCTCCTTCCTATACGACAAAATGGTCTGATATTTTACAGATTAAATTATGAATGGTAAAATAGCCTTTCTTTTTTTCGGATAATTTTCTAAATTATCTGCGTACCACTTGTGGTGGGAGAGCGCTCTAGGGACCAGATTGATGAAAGTCCATATAAAAAATGATAATCCTGCCAAGCTCCATGTCATGATAGCAAAACCTAACCATTCAATGATTTCACCAAAAAAATTTGGACATGAAATAAAATTAAATAACCCACCTCGTGGAATCTGATAACCAGAATCTTCATTATTTGCTCTAAGATTAATCAGTTTATTATCAGCATTTATGTTGATTATCATGCCTAATAAAAAAACAAATAGACCTATAGTAAAGTTATTTTGATATATCCACTCAAACGCATAAATGGGCTTTATATATCCAAAATAGTAACCATTAATTCCACCATTGACTAGATTGAAAATTATAGCTAGCAGTGTTATAAGAAGGGGCATTTTCTTTTTCTTTGTCTTTATCCTATTTGGATAAATTATTGTCCTATTGAAGTAATGAATTATCCAAAGCGAAATAAAAAAAATGGTGACTATCGACTTTTCACTACTACTAAAGAAAAAAATAAATGGACATATAACGAGTGCTGGAAGTTCCATAAGAATCCATCCAATTCTATTATCAATCATTTTTCCCCAATTTGAAGATGAGTGTCTTCCATAAGGGGCTCTGTACTTTATAATGAAAGGAAATGTTAGAATACCAATTCCAATCCATGATAATATGAAGTAGTTTAAGTCATACATTTTACGTAATCTTTTAGGGTTTCTCTTAAGGGTCTTATTTTTAGATCAAGTTCCTTTTTCGCCTTTGAATTATCAATGTTTTTATTAAAATAGATGATATTATATAAAGACTCTTTCGTCAGATTTTCAAGTCCAGGAATAAAATATCCATTTACTTTGGAGGCAAAAAGCAAAAATTTATTTCCAAATAAATTTATGATAGGAAACATAAATTTTACATACCATAGAGGAACTGTAATAATAAATTTTTTCGATTGATTAATTGATTTTATAGTGCCTATAATCTCTTTGAATGAATACCATTTTCCTGAAAGAATATACGTTTCTTTGCTTTTTTTTAAGTGAATCAATTTTAAAACTGCATTAGTTAAGTCTCTGGCGTCAATAATATCTAAACCACCATTTAAAATAAATGGCATTTTATTATGGTAGTAATCAAGAATAGTTGATCCCAGTAAGGAAGGTTTAAAATCATTAGGTCCTATAACAGCTGTTGGGTTTATTACCAGGGTATCTATATTGTTACTCTTTAATACTAATTGTTGAGCCTTTGACTTTGAAACATCATAAGCAGCTCCTTTTTCAACTAAATCACTTTTTTCATTTATGGATTGATTTAGTGGAAACTTATTATAAGCATTTATAGAACTTATATATATAAATTTCTTTACATGATTGTTTATTGCAGCGTCGATAACATTTTTTGTGCCTAGAGTATTTATTTCATACACTTGTTCCTCTTTTTCTTTTCCAATAGATATAAGTGCAGCGGAATGAATGATTATATCACAACCATGACAAAAACTTTCTAAAACATTAATAGTGTTTAAGTCTCCAATAAATTTATCTACATTTAAATTTCGTATTGCAACAGATTTTTCATTTCTGATAAGGACATTAATTTTATGACCAAATTCCAATAATTTTCTACACAAATTATTTCCAACAAGTCCTGTTGCTCCAGTTATTCCAATTTTCATTCAGAAATATATTTTTCAAAAGAAGCATTCATTTTGATTTCTACTACTTCAGCTATATTCTTGAATAGAAGTTTAGGAATCTTTATTTTGAAGTCTTTTAGTGTTATTTCAAAATCAGATATCACATCAATGGAATTATTGCCTATGTTAATTGTTATCGGTACAAAAAGTTCCTTTGATATGCCGTGTAAATCTAACTTTCCATTTGCGGTTAGATCATTTGATCCTATTTTAGTTAAATCAACTGATTTTGATAAAGTTCCCTTAAAAATGCAGTTTGGATATTGTTCAGTTTCTAAATAACTGTCATTAAAATGTTTTTCCATCAGATTATTAGGGAAATCAAATTTATTCATAGGTATTTTTATTATAAACTCTCCAGTAGAAAAATCAACAACACCTATAGAATTGGTATTTTCTGCTTGTATATTTTCTATTGGAGCGTAAGAATAAAAAACAATTTTAGAATCTTTTATAGTAAATTTAGATTCACTAGAAGTGATTTGGTTAGGATTAAATAAAATTAAATTTAAAAATAGTGCTACCATTCTTTTTTTGATGATTTACTTCCCATAGTAAATTCTCTAGTTATATTAAATCCAAAATGGATTGTACCTTCGGACCAACTTTTATTTGTTTCAAGAAGGAACCCTTTTTCATTCATTGGTGATGAATTGCTAAAATGTAATTGAAAAACATGTCCTCCAGTTTCAATATCGACACCAATACTCAAAGAGTTATAATTTTGATCAAAAGTATTTATATAACCAATAGAATTGACCTTTTTATGCTTTAATCGATAAAAATATTCTGCATTAAGCGCTATTCTTTTTGATAACATATATTTTCCTGCTAGACCAACTAAAATAAATGTGTGCTTATCGTAATTTTCAAAATCACTAAAAACTAAACTAGGAGTAAGTTGAAAAGAAAACTTATCATTTAGTTTTCTTGCTATCAGTAGTTGGTGAATATAAGATATTCTACTTTTAAACTCTATTTTAGGATCATACCTTAATGTATTGATGGATTCAGAATTCAAATAATAAATGGACAATGGTTTAGCTGAAATTCCTTTTGATTGTTTCAATAAGGCAATTTTAAAAAATAAATCATATGTTTTTTGGTATGAGCTTCTTCCTAGGCCAACCATAATTTTGTCATTGATTCCATATTCAAATCCAAGTCTAATGGTTGCCATGTCAAGACCAAAAATATCATAGAACCCTTCATTTAGAGGTCCAAACCTATGTGAAATTCTAAATTCCAATGACTTAGGGCTAGTCAATTCTATTGAATGTCCATTAATTATTCTAGTTGACTTGAATGTGGAGGTGACATCAGTCGTTTTAGGAGAGTCGTCAATGGAATTTATTATATCATCTAATGATTCTTGAGCAAATAATCCAATTGAAGAAAAAAAAGAGATTAAAAAAAATGCAATAAAAACTCTCATTATCTAAATTTGATTATAATTTAATAATTAATAGCTTATTATGGAAGTGAAGGTTAATATGTCGTATGTAAATGATGAGAAATTTCAAGTAATCAATAAATCTGGAAATAAGCTTATCATCGATATGTATTCTCAAGATAAAAAAGAAAACCATTCTCCTATGGAACTTCTACTCTCTGCAGTTGTGAGTTGTGCGGCAGTAGATATAGTTTCTATGATAAGAAAAAGAAAAAGAAATTTTAAAGATATTAAAGGAGAGGCTTCGGGCATCAGGGCTGAAACTCATCCAAAATTTTTTAAGTCAATAACTATTCACTATGTAATATACTCTTCTGATCTAACTGATAAAGAAGCGGGTAGATTTATAACTCTCGCTATAGAAAATTATTGTTCTGTTGGTTCAACTATAAATGAAAAAACAAATATTAACTATTCTTTTAGTATCAAAAAATTATGATAAAAATTATTTTATTAACATCGTTATTGATAGCAAATTTTTCTGTTTTCTCACAAATTCTTCCTTCTTATCAGTCGACACATATTAAAAAATCCAGTGGAGGTTCATCTTCTTTTTCAGTAGATCCTAGTACTAAAGGAAATGAAATTGTTTTGTCAAATAATAATAAGACTGTTGGAAGCACAAAATCATCTTCTGGTAATAGTTGTAATTGGGAAGGAGTATACTTATTACCTACAATGTCTTTGGGAACAGGCACTCATTCAGTTGAATTTACTGTTGATGCTTATTCTAATCAAGCCGGAAATATTTATGATATGACAATTGGGGTTACAATAAATAATGATAAAGGACAAACCTACCCCTTCTATAATGCAAGTAAATCACTTAGAAATTTTGGTTATATAGCGGAAAACGGTATGAAATATGGCTCTCTTTGTAGTCCTGGTAATGATTTTCATATTTCATATGGAGCCACTTATGGTCAAGATGATCGAGTTAAAGTTGAATTTAATACTGATAATAAAACTTTAATTTTTTATAAAAATGATGCATCTCAAGGAGTAGCTTATTCTGGAGGGTCCTGTTTTGCAAATGTAACATTTCACTTTTCTGTAGGTATCTGTAATGAGAATTTTGCAGTTAGTATAACGGGATAAAAATTATGATAAAAATTATTTTATTAATATCGTTATTGATAGCAAATTTTTCTGTTTTCTCGCAAATTCTTCCTTCTTATCAGTCGACACATATTAAAAAGTCAATTGGATTCAAATGATTTCAATACTGAGGCGGATGGAAAAGTAGTAATCTCTTGGTAAGAATTAAATTTTTTTTCTCAAGATTTCAAGTTTTGATAAGGCGTCGTCTCTTTTTTTTATTTCATTATCGATAACTTGTTTCGGGGCGTTATCTACAAAACTTTTATTTTCAAGCTTCTTGTTAACAGATGCTAAAAATCCTTCTAAATACTTGATTTGGTTCAGGGTTTCTTCTTTTGAATCTTGAGATTTTTTAATTTCTAAAAATATGGTGTCAGAATCGGATAAAAAGGATAGATAGTTGTTATTATCTTTTTTTGTAATCTTTAGATTTTTTGCTACTGACAATTTATATATGATGGCTTTAAAGTAATCATAATCAAATTTTGATTTATTTATTATTGAAATACCAATTTCATCTCTTTGTCTTATTCCATTGTCAGATTTTAGTTTCCTAACGTTTGTAACTAAGTCAAATATCTTATCAAAAGATGAGTTTAATTTTTTATCAAATGTATTTTTTAATGGATAAGGTGCATTGATAATATAATCTTCTCGTTTTTCTTCTATCAAATGCCATAATTCCTCTGTAATGAATGGCATAAAGGGATGGAGCGATTTCAGTACTTTTTCTAGGATTTCAATTGTTTCATCATATGTTTTATTGCTTATCTTGGCACCCCTTTCTGGTTTGATAATTTCTAAGAACCAATTGCAAAAATCTTCCCATACAAACTTATAAAGTGTCAGCAAGGCATCAGATATTCTGTACTTAGAAAAGTGCTCATTAACTTGAATGATTTTTTCATTGAACTTAGAATTAATCCATTTTAAGGCTATTTTATCTTTTTCACTTTCATTTATTTCTTCTATTTTAAATCCTTCAATTAGCCTGAAGGCATTCCAGAGCTTATTGGAAAAATTTCTTCCTTGTTCACACAATTTCTCATCAAAGAGTAAATCATTTCCGGCTGGAGCACTGAAAAGCATTCCTGTTCTCACGCCATCAGCACCATACTTTGTTATTAATTCAATGGGTTCAGGGGAATTACCAAGTGATTTGGACATTTTCCTTCTTTTTTTGTCTCGTACAATTCCAGTAAAATAAACGTTTTTGAAGGGCATGTCTTGTCTGTATTCGTATCCTGAAATTATCATTCTTGCCACCCAGAAGAAAATGATTTCTGGTGCAGTTACCAGGTCCGAAGTAGGGTAGTAATAATTTATTTCTTCGTTATCAGGATTGTTTATTCCGTCAAATACAGTAATTGGCCAGAGCCAGCTTGAAAACCAGGTATCAAGCACATCATCATCTTGTCTTAGATCTTTTTTCTGAATAGATGAGCTTAGTTTTTTTGCTTTATCAAGAGCAGAATCTATGTCCTCTGCAACAACAAATTCTCCTGATGGAAGGTAATAGGCTGGAATCTGATGCCCCCACCACAACTGTCTTGAAATGCACCAATCATTGATGTTTTCCATCCATACCTTGTACATGTTTTTAAATTTTTTTGGATGAAATTTTATATTATCATTCATGACATTTTCTAGAGCAGGTTTTTTTATATCTTTCATACTTAAAAACCATTGTGTTGATATTTTTGGCTCTATTGCTGCATCTGTTCTTTCGGAAAAGCCAACATTATTTATATAGTCTTCAATCTTTTCTAGTTGACCAACTTTCTTGATTTCTTTGATTATTTTTTTTCTAACTACAAACCTATCTTCTCCAATGAACAACTCTCCATTTGTATTAATTTTTCCTTCGTCATCAAAAATATCAATGGATTCAAGATTATGTTTCTCTCCTAATTTGTAATCATTTTCATCATGTGATGGAGTTACCTTTAGGCATCCAGTTCCAAATTCCATGTCTACATATTCATCTTCAATGATAGGGACCTCTCTATTTACAAGAGGAATTAAAGCTTTTTTACCCTTATATTTTTTGTATCTTTTATCATTTGGATTCACACAAACTGCTGTATCACCAAGTAAAGTTTCTGGTCTGGTGGTAGCAATACTTAATGTTTCATCTGTTCCTAGAACTTTGTATTTGATATAGTAAAGTTTGGAATTCACTTCTTTATATATGACTTCATCGTCAGCTAGGGCTGTTTTACTCATCGGATCCCAATTTACCATACGTATACCTCGATAGATATACCCCTTTTCATATAGATCAACAAATACTTTTATGACGGATATTGAAAGTGGCTCGTCCATGGTGAACTTGGTTCTTTTCCAATCACAGGAAGCTCCTAATTTCTTTAATTGTTCAAGAATTAAATCACCGTATTTTTCTTTCCACTCCCATGCGTATTTAAGAAATTCTTTTCTTGTCAAAGATTCTTTTGAAATACTTCTTTCTTTTAGCATTTCAACAACTTTTGCTTCGGTTGCTATGGATGCATGGTCAGTTCCAGGAATCCAGCATGTTTCTTTTCCTTCCATTCTTGCTTTTCTGGTAAGAATATCTTGGATAGTATTATTAAGCATATGGCCCATATGAAGTACTCCAGTCACGTTAGGAGGAGGAATTACGATCGTAAATGGTTCTTTGTCTGGATTTGGTTTTGAATCAAATAATCCTTTTTCTTGCCAGATCTTATACCACTTATCTTCTATTGTAATTGGATTGTACTTTGATGCTAAAGACATAGCTTAAAATTAACAAGACTAGGCCGCTATTTTAAGCATTGCATCAATAAATTTATCAATATCCTGCATTGTTGAATATAAGTTAGGGGACACCCTTATTCCAAAAATACCCCTGTCTCCGTTGATAGCTACTGTAAAAATCTTATATTTCTCATATAATGTATCGGAAAGTTCAACAGGAGTCATTCCTTTGACTCCTACATTTGCAATGCCATATGATTGTCCACTTTCTAGTGGGGTATTAATTATAATATTTTTTTCATTTTTTAAAGCATTAGTCCAATGACTTTGAAGTTGTTTTAACCTTCCAGACTTTGCTTTTTTACCTATCTTCATGTTAAAGTCAATAGCAGATAAAATTCCGTTTTGATTTGAACACGGTCGTGTTCCAAAATGTTCAAGTTTCATGATGTCGTTTTCATCGTATTGGGTATCACCATATAGCGGCCAAAGTCTGTTAATTTTATCTTCTTTGACATATAATAATCCATTTCCAAGAGGCGCACCAAGCCATTTATGTAGACTTGAAGCATAATAATCACATCCTATGTCAGATACATCCATATCCACATGACTAAATGAATGAGCACCATCAACAATCGTTTCAATGCCTCTTTCTCTGGCTCCTCTACATATTTCTTTTACAGGAAACACTTGCCCATTTAAGAATACCATATGAGAAACAAGCAAAATCTTTGTTTTTGGATTTATTGCATTCATTATTAACTGGACTATTTGTTCTTGACTTTCAGGGTGAATGGGAAGATCAACAATTTGAATCTTTGTACCAAATCTTTGTTCTCTCATATCAAGTGCTTGAATCATATTAGGGTATTCCAGGTTTGTTCTGAGGATTTCATCTCCATCATTTAATTTGATTCCTTGAATAATAATATTCATGGATTCAGTTGTATTTCTGGTTATACAAATTTCTTTGTGACTCACTCCAGAATATTCAGCAAGACCTAATCGTACCTTTTCTCTTAACTTGTTTTGTTTAGTTCTCATGTAGTAGGAGGGAGACTCATTAATTTCATTTACATAATCAATCCAATAGTTTTTTACTGACTCTGGAGAAGGACTAAAATAGCCTGATTCAAGATTAATGAAATTTTTATTTTGTTTGTACAGTTTACTAATTGAAAGCCAATAATCTTCATTAGGATCATTTTTTAGTGATAAATTAATTTTATTGAATTCATTGACCTTCTTATAGTCCATTGATATGAGAGGAAGCATTGATCCTACAAGTAAAGAATTGCTTAAAAATTTTCTTCTTGAATGAGTCATAACAAATACAATTTAATAAAAAAGGCTAACAAATCGTTAGCCTTTTTATCTATAAAGAGTTAAGTAAATTTATTCTACAGTTACCGGTAACGCAGGTCCAGGATACCATCCTACCTTTGCTGCTGGAATTGTAGAACCAAAATGTGAATTGATTGCATCAATCCATTTGTTTGCAAGCAATGCATACCCTCTAGCATTAAGATGTATTCCATCAGTTGAAAACATTCCTGTTGGAGGAGCGAAATCATAAGTTACTACAACGCCATTGTTTATAATGGGTGAAGAACTTGCCCAAGCAGCAAAAGTTCCATCTAAGTCAACTAGAGCTACTCTATTTAATCCAGCTGGATTTAAAGCTACAGTAGAGTTCGCTACTGCAACATAAGTTTTAATTGATGTATTGACTGCTGCTCTTAGAGTTTCATATTCAACTAGTTCAGCCGCTGTCATTATATAGCCATCTTCTAAAGGCCATGATACCCCTATTGTAGCTGTAGTGTAAACTGGATGAGCTGTTCCTAGTACAGTTTGCGCAGAAAGTATAGGCTTATCATTAGCTGTAGCCATTCTAGCATATCTATAAGGTGATAATTGCTCTACAGCATCAGGTATACCGTTCATATTTAAATCATCTGCTGGAATTACACCAGCTCCAACTAAAGCCATCCATACTGGTAATAAATCAGTTAAAGTTGAATCATTAATTAAAATAGCATTGTTTCCTGCTGCCCAGGTTAACTGTCTTGCAGCAGCTTCTGATGTAGTTAAAAGACCTGCTCCTGCAGCTCCAGTAAGTATGCCATTGAAGCTTGCAAATCCTGCATTAGCAGCTGTTGCACTAGCAGCATCTAATGGAATAGCGTTGTATGCAATAAAATGAAAATAAGGCATAGCCAAAAGATCTGGCACTGTACTCATTACTCCTTTCCATATTGGGTTTGCTCCGACAAGTCCTGTAGGAGTAGCCAAAATACCTGCAAAGTAAGTACCAAGAGTAGCGGCATCAGGTTTAGGTGCTTGATTAATATCTCCACCTCTTGCTGCATATGCAACAAAGTCAGAAGTTCCTAACGACACCATAAAAAATGATGGTGCTGAACCCATAAATTGTGCTATAGGGCTTGCAACACCAGGTGCAGCAGCAAATCTAGCATAATATGCATTATATGCAGGATTAAGCGCAGGATTAGCTCCCGGATTAGGTCCCCCAGCATATTCGGTTAAATACATTCCCATCACAGAATTTCCAAAAGAAAAATTGTTCAGTGCTGTCTTATCACCTGCATAAGGTGTTACAACAGAAGCAAGATCTCCATCTGCAAATCCAATACCTATTGCACCAGTAGAAGCACTTTGCGTTAAGTAAGTTCTTCCATTATCATCAGCAGTTCCAGGAATTCCATCATCTCCTGCATTAACATAACCATTATCAGAATTAATATCTGGCTGGTTAAAAGTATAAGCTGCCTGAGTTGCTGCGTCTCTCGTATAATTTATTTGACTTGCAACCATTGCAGCCAAAGAATTTTTCTGTCCGTTAGTATATAGAGTACCATCCATAAATCCAGCTTCAAAACTTCCTCCCATAGCAGAAAATTTGGTAAAGTCCGCACTTCCCGCACTACCGCTAGGAGCTGTAGGAGCTACAGCGGTTGGATCAACTTTCATAACATTCTCTTGTTCACATGACCAAGCAATAAATGAAAATATCGCTATAATTGTTATTTGTTTTATTGTTTTCATTTTCATTGTATTATTAGTTTAAGAATTCGTCAAACGTTAAAGTCACATACCATAGTTTACCTACGTAAGGACCTCCAGGTCTAGTTCTGTAATCTCCACTTCCGATTCCAATATTGTTACCACCTAGTTTCAAAATTGTTTTCATGCTTTCAATTTTATAACTCACCTGCGCATCAAGTACAGAGTATGCTGGTATTTCCCAGATAGCAAAAGAACTTTCATACATGAATGCGCTTGCAGTTCTAAAACTAGCAGAAAATCCTAAATTTTTAAGCATCTCTCTATTAGAGAAAGTAAAACCATACATGTTTTTAGGTGTGTTGAAATATGCTAAGAAATTACTTCCTTCACTAGAATAATCAACTTTCAAGTCTGCGTAACTGTAATTTCCTGCCAGAACAAAACCTTCAGGTAAATGCCATGTAAGACCTACACCTACTCCCCATGATTTCACTAAATCTTCAGCATTACTATATAAAGAAAAAAGCTGACCAGGATTTATTTTCTGTCGGACAGTTTCTGTTGGAACTTGTTTAATAGCTACTACTTTGGATGACAAGAAATCTCGATAATTTGTACTGTAGTAGTTCACATCTGCCATAAAGTTGTCACCAATAAGCCCTTTGTAACCAATTTCATAGGCACTAAGTCTTTCAGGTTTCACGTAACTTACATTCTCTGTTGCCAATACAGAAGGAGTTCCTCCAGTTGGAACACCGCTTATTGAATCAAGAACACCTCCAGAAAGCACATATGCTTGATAAGAAGCAGCACTATACGCTCCACCTTCCATAACACCATATTGCTCTGCATTAGCTTTAGCAGTACCAAGTATGGTACCTGAGCTAGAAGGGAAATATATGTATTGCGCTTGAGTGTCAGGATTTCTAAATCCAGTTTGATAGGAAACCCTAATATGACTGTTTTTAGCAAATGAATATACCAGTGATAGTCTAGGTGAAACCCTACCTTCAAAGTTCTCATTTTTGTCATAACGAACTGAACCAGTGAACATGATATCTTCCATCAATTTTTTTCTCACTTGTGCGTATGCACCATATTCGTTAATTGATATTCTTTGAAATTTGTTAGAATTAGCATCATAAGGTTGACTAGGATCCTCTAGTTCTTCATTGAAGATAGTACCATCAGTATGTATAGAGTAATTCCTGAAGTTAGCTCCTAACAACAGCCAATCTGCAGCGTTAATGTTTACATCAAAATGCGTCAATTTTGAATTATCATAGAATCCCGCACCAGCAGGAGTTCTCTGGAACTTGTCATCTATTACCGCATCTCTTACTGTATTAAATTCTACTGAGCCATTTGCAGGGATTCCAGCATTCGCTGCAGCCCTTGATGCTTGATGTGCTGCTGCAGGATTACCAGCAGGAACACCAGGTACATATCCTTGCATAGAAACGACATAAGTTTGTAAATACGTAGGAACCCAAGAAGTAAGTGAAGGTTTAAACCTTTCATTCATATAGGCTCCAAGAGCACTAAGGTTATAAGAGTCTCCTGCATCTGTAATTGATTGGTACACCTGCATATTAATCTTATCTCCTTTGATACCAAATTTCATAAAAGATTGTCCGAAATTTCTAAGAGCATATTTTTCTGTTCCAACATAAATAGAGTTTCCACCACCTTTTCTATAGAGAAAAGAAGCTTCAGTATTATCATTTATCCTATAATGGAGTGATGCATCATATTTCATGTTACTTGCATCATGATCTATAAGAAATTCTTCAGGAAATCCTGTTCTTCTTAGATTTAATAAACCATATGAAGCATATTGTGGTCCAGCTAAAGAAGCAGGAAAAATTATTGGAACTTCATCTCCATAGACATTCATTCCATCAAAATTTGGCTGTCCTGATAAGTTTACGGTAGAATCAGGAAAGGCTCTATGTGTAGTATAGTCGTTAGCAGCCCATTCTTGTGCTTCATCATATGCAAAGTTTACTTTTATAGCAAATTTATCATTGAAAGATTTAGCATATCTTATATTGTATTTCGAATACAGGTATTGATTATCTCCTTGTGCATCAGAAGAAGTTAGTCCTTGTGTGACTTGAACGGATAATCCTTGATATTCAAAAGGACTTTTACTGGTCATAAGCATAGTTCCATTATATGCATTAGGCCCGTAAAGTGCTGATGAAGAACCAGGAATTAATTCAATACTTTCTAAATCTAATGGATTAACCCCTACTAGATTGCCAGTTGGGAAATTCAAAAGAGGAGCAGAAGTGTCCATTCCATCTACAAGTTGCACAAATCTTGTATTAGCATCTGTTGCAAATCCCCTTGTATTTATAGCGGGAAAGTTCATACTTCCTCTACTCACTTTCACCCCTTTTATATGTTCAAGTTGATCTATAAAATCAGCAGTTGCTGAATTTTGGATAGCTAAAAGATCCATTTTTTCAATTGTTACAGGAGCTTGGAGAATATTCTGTTCCACCCTAGAAGCAGAAACTACAATTTCCTTTCCAAGCATAGCAGACTCAAGCATTGTTATCGACATATCCGATGAATTTACATCAGTTACCTCAACTTCCTGCGATTCATACCCCACAATTGAAAAAACTAATGTTAATGGCAGAGCCGAATTAACATTCAAATTAAAGTTACCATCCTTATCAGAGATGGTACCAATTACTTTTCCTTTTACTAGAATGTTCACTCCGATAAGAGCTTCACTTCCATCATCCACAGACCCAGAAATACTTGCTTGCTGAGAATATGATTGAGTAGAAAATGAAAAAAACAATACCAGAAAAAGGCTGATTAATTTTGTTACAAAATTACTCATACTCTTTATAGTTTAGTTTATTAATTGTTTATCAATCAATTTTAATATTAATATTACTATGTAAAATAATTAAAAAAAATGAGTTTTATGAATTATTATCGTCGTTATTTTTCAGATGATCGATTAGTTTATCACATAACTTGTTGACTTCTTTTGACATATATTCGTCACCAGTTGATTTTAAAACACTTTGTCCAATTCCTCCTATAGAATCAATATAAAATCTTTTCATATCCTTAACTCTCATATCTTTTGTCCAAAGATCTATTTTAAGGGTGTTCATTTTTTCATGATCCCAAAGAGATAAACTTATTGATTTAGTCTCAGAAAATTTATCACCCATATTGTTTTCAGCATTCCAAGTGATTTTTTCTGGAATTTTGTCTTTGTCAAGGGTAATTAAAAATTTAATTTGTGATGTTTTCATGTTGTTTTATTTAATATTGATAGTGAATTTTTTTTGTCTATAGTTAACTGTTTCTTTAAAGCATCTAGGTCTTTGAATTTTATTTCTTCTCTCAATCTCTTGAAAAATTTCAAGCTAATTTTTTTCTTGTAAATTGATGAATTGAATTCAAAAATATTTATTTCTATTGTTTTTTTCTTACTAAGACGGGTAGGCCTATATCCTATGTTGACCATTCCGAAATATACTTTTCTTTGAATCAATATTTTTGCAGCGTATACACCATTTTTTGGGATTATCTTCTTGTGTTCATCTAGTGATATGTTAGCTGTGGGGAAATTTATTTTTTTTCCTATTCCATCTCCTTTTACTACAGTGCCACTTAAAGAATATTCTCTTCCTAGTAACTGATTTGATAAGTGGATTTTTCCTTCTGAAAGATAGCTTCTTATTTTAGTTGAGCTAATAACAGACTGATTTATTTGTTGTTTTGGAATTGTTTCCAGATTAAAATTGAGTTCATTGATATGCCTTTTAAGATATTTTGTATTTCCTTCTCTCTTATATCCGAAGTGATGGTTATATCCTATAACTAAACAGTCTGTTCTTAGTTTATTTTCTAAAATATTTTTTATAAAATCTTCAGCTTTCATTTTTGAGAATCTTGATGAAAAATTAATTATATACAAATAATCGATACCAATCTTTTCCAAGGCTTGAATTTTTTCTTGAAGAGTAGATAAGAATTTCAGATTTTCATTTTGATTTAAAATTGATCTAGGATGAGGCCAAAATGTAACAACAATACTTTTTCCTTTATTTATCCTTGCTTTATTTACTAGCGTTTTAAGAATTTTTTTATGTCCTCTATGAACGCCATCAAAAAAACCTATAGTAACAATATTATAATTAGACTTAGGGATTATATCAGAATTTCCTTTAATTATTTTCACGTAAATCTTTTTTTATTATCGATACTGTCTTTTCTATGGATAAAGAATCTTTTATGTTCATCTCTCCAATTTTGGTTCTTCTTAGCTTATTAAGAAAAGCACCAACTTGAAGTTTATTTCCAAAATCTCTTGCAATGGCTCTTATATATGTGCCTTTAGAACAATTTATAACAAAATTTATTTCTGGCAATTTAATTGATTTTATTTCAAACTTATTTATAGTAATGTGCCTTGGTTCTAAAATCACCTTTTCACTTTTTCTTGCTTTTTTGTAAGCTCTTTCACCATTGATTTTAACTGCTGAAAATTTAGGAGGAATTTGCATTTGATTTCCTAAAAAACTTTTGACGGTTTTTAGTATTATTTTAGGAGTTATATTTTTTATACTTTTATTTGAATTAAAATCAGTTTCTAAATCATGAGAAGGTGTTTTTTTTCCTATAGTAAAACTCCCCTCATATTCTTTATTAAGATTTTGAAATTCATTAATTTTTTTTGTGAATTTTCCAGTACATATTATTAGAAGACCTGTAGCTAGAGGATCTAAAGTTCCAGTATGTCCAATTTTTTTAAATTGAAGAGTACCCCTTATTTTATTTACAATATCAAAGGAAGTCCATCCAATAGGCTTATCAATTTTTAGAATCACTCCATCTTGATATTTATTATTTTCCAAACTCATGAATATTATATAAATTCTTATTTACTTTTACAAAAAATTAAGACAATTTAATTTAAGTTTTTCTAATTACAACTAATTATTATATGAACATAAAATTCTTCATTTTCATTTTTTTTATTTCTATAGATTCTGTTTTTTCCCAGCATGTAATGAATGAGGGACTTTTAAAGAAATACAAAATTGATTTGGATATTATAAATAAAATCGATTTAAAAAACTCTTTTGGTTTTGGGGAAGGAATAGTTGCTGAAAAATTTTCTTCAGAATTTCAAAAGAAAGATTTAGAAGTTAAAAGCTCTAATTACAGGTATTTTGTCTCCTTGTCTTATGGTTGGAGTTTTAAAAGAGAAGTAGATCTTGTAGTAGAAAATTATAAAGGTGTCATTATTGATAAAGAAAATGATGATCTTATCCTTGCAACTTTTCAATGCAATAAAGCAAAAGAATTAGACAAAACAGTAGAACTAACTGTTGAACAGTTGATACATTCTATTCGAATGACCAAAATGGATGATAAACAAAAATTTATAGATATAACTAACCATTTTGAAAAAATGGAGATGAATTTCTGGGACTCCTCTAGACCTGATTCACATGGTCCTTTAGGTATACATGGTGACCATTGTCATGAGAAGGGGGGGGTGATGCTTAGTTATAGATATATGACGATGGGTATGTCTGGGAATTTTAACGGAAACACTTTTGTGTATAACGATCAGATTTTTGATAACTACAATACTGCAGGAGAATCGATGAAAATGAATATGCATATGTTTGGAATCATGTATGGAATTGCAAAAAATTTAACTCTTATGATGATGCTTGGGCATACTTCTAAATCTATGAATCTGTTGACAAAGAAAAATGTAAAGTTTCAAACTAATAGTTCTGGAATTAATGATATAAAAATTATTAGTTTATACAGAATTATAAATAAGAGTCGATATAAAATACATACTAATATGGGTCTTTCGATTCCTTCTGGAAAGATTGATGCTAGAGATAATACACCTAGTGCAGATAACATGAAACTTCCTTATGCAATGCAAATAGGCTCTGGTACTTGGAATATTATTTTGGGAATGACTTCTCATTTTCAATTCAATAAATTTTCTGGTGGAATGCAGCCTATTTACTTATTAAATGCTGGAAAAAATTCTCAAGGTTATCGTTTAGGTAATAACTTAGATTTAAGTTATTGGGTTGGTTATAAAATTTTCAATTGGGCAAGTGCAAATTTTAGGTTTCAGAACAAATTTTTATCCAAAATAAAAGGGATAGACGCTCAATTAATGCCTTCAATGGTACCTACAGCAGATACTTACAATTACGGTTCAAAAAATTTAACTGGGAGTTTAGGGATGAATTTCATGATTCCTTCTGGTACTTTTCAAGGATTAAGAATCGGTTTAGAATATTTAATTCCATTATATCAAAATTATGATGGCATTCAGATGGGTATGGATAATAATTTTTTAATTGGACTACAATTTTCTCCTGGAGGTCATCAGAGCCATCATTGATGATAAAAAATTATGTATTATATCTTACTTTAGTATTTCTGATTTGCACTTGTACATCTAAACATAAATTTCATAAACAAAACATAAGTTTATTAGATGAAATAATAGGTGAACATGATGCGATTATGGAAAAAATGCCAACAATCACTTCATTGAAAACCTCTATTTCTAAAATGAATAATTCTGATTCTTTGTTTGTAGATACGTTAGATAAGTTAGAACAATCCTATACGGCTATGATGAATTTTATGAAAAATTTTAGTGAAGAATTTCCCTATAATTCTTATCCGATGAATAGAAAATTAGATAATGAGGATGAAGAGTATTTAAAAAATATTAATAATAGACTCGAAATTCAAAAGAAAGAAATTCTTCAGGTGGATAAATTGTTTGATAGTAGCATAGAAATTGCTGAAAAACTAGTCCAAAAGTAAAAGAGAGTCAATTTTATCGAAGGTTAAATTTAAAATTTTTGAATTGCATTTTTGAAAATTAAAATGCCACCACTCATACTGATATACTTCAAAATAATATTTTTTCATCGTATTTATTAGGAGGTCTCTAATTTCTCTTTCTTCTTTTGTTCCCCCTTTATAGTAGGGATATGCTTTTTCTGTAAATTCATCGTAACCAGATATCATTTTAATGATACCTCCATTTTTCAAATCATATAACCCAATATCTACAGCACATCCTCTGTTATGGACAGATCCCTCTTTTGGATCTGCTACAAAATCTTTTAAAGAATCTGGGGTAGCATCCCAAAACATTTTAGTAATATACCATGGTCTATAAGCATCATAAACTACTATCCCATAGCCATGATTTCTTAATTCATTATGTGCATTTATTAGCATTTCTCCTGCTTCCCTTATTAGAAAAGCTCTTGGTTCTTTATAGAAAGGTGTTTCCATAAAGTTTCTTTTAGAAGCGTATCTTATATCTAGTTTTATTGTTGAATCTAGCCGAACAATTTCATATAATTCATTTGATCTATCTGGTAAGTTTTTTTCTGACGGGAGATAAGAATTCAAAGCTATTTTCCTAAGATCCTCAATGGACTTTTGAGGTTGAATAGTAAAAATTTCTTGATCTATTTTTTTTTCATTACTGCAACCAGTTATTAGTGAAAAAGAACCTATAAGTATACAATAAATCGCAAAATATATTAGCTTACTTTTTTCTACGATTGTAATCATCCATTTGCATGCAATAATTCCACTTAGAAGAGCAGAGAAAAATCCTATTGCTAAAGAACTAATTTCTATGTTTGAAGATATATCTTCAATATTCATTAACCCTTTAATAATTTTCAATAGCATCACTCCAAAAATAGGAACAAGCACCATTAGAAATGAAAATTTGGTAGCTTCTGACTTATTAATTTTTAGTAATAATGCCGTTGAAATAGTTATTCCTGATCTTGAAATACCAGGTAATATTGCAATTGCTTGAGCAATGCCTATAATTAGTGCGTCCCTATAAGAGATATTTTTTTTGTTATTATTTTTTTGTAAATAAGTAAATGCAAGAAAAATAGAAGTAACCATTAACATGGATCCAACCAATAGGATATTTCCAGTAAATAAACTTTTTATTTTTTCTTCATAAAATATACCGATTATAGCTACAGGGATGCTAGATAATAATATTTTAAGAATGAATATTGTTTCTTTGTTCATTTTAAATTTAATAAATGAAGAAATGAGATTTTTTATTTCATTTTTAAACACGAAAATAATACTTAATGCAGTAGCGCTGTGTACGATAATTGTAAACAATAAATTTTCTGATTTATTTGTTTCTAAAAAGTAAGAAGCTAATTCCAGATGACCACTACTACTGATAGGTAAAAATTCTGTAAAGCCTTGAATCAAACCAAGAATAAATGCTTCCCAGTTGTTCATTTATTATGTTGTGACTTATACAGTATAGCAAAAAATTCAATAATAAAACCTAATAATACTACAATTGGTCCTAGTGTTATTCCAAGAAATCCAAATCCATATTCTTCTTTATCTAGTGACATTATAACGAATCCAGCTCCTATGCATATTATACCTAGAATCATTATTTTATAATTTGTTTTATTAAAAGGAAGGTCAGATTTACTCATAGTTTAAAATTAGTATAACTCATCCAAAGAGGATTTTAAATATTTGTCTACAGACATATATGTGCTTAACAGAACTATCAAAATACCAACTAGAACCATACTGCCGAATATTATTGCAAGTTGTTCAAAATTAATTATATCTAGAATATTGTCAATTTTAGAATTCAAAAAATTCAGCATTCCAAATAAAAAAAATGACGCAATTACACCAGAAGTAATACCATAAAAAATTGCTCTAATCAGAAAAGGTTTTTGAATAAAAATAGAAGTCGCACCAACTAATTGCATACTTCTAATTAAAAATCTTTGAGAAAATAGAGCTAGTTTAATTGTGTTATTAATCAGTATGATAGAGATAAAAAATAAAATGAAAAATATACCAACTAATATAATTCCTATTTGATTTATATTACTGTTGATATTTTGTATAAGATCACGTGGATATGTTATTTCGTATACCCCATTAATTTTCATTATATCTTCTTCTATTTTTAATAGTTCTTCATTCTTGAAGAAATCTGGATTTACTTTTAGAATAAATAAATCTCTAAGGGGATTTGTACCTAAAAATTTTATAAAATCTTGACCAAGTTCTTTTGAGTAACTTTTAGCAGCTTTTTCTTTAGATATAAAAGCAACTGAAGATTCTTCATTATTTAAAATATAATTCTTTGAAAGAATAATTTTATTGATTCTTAAGATTTCATTTTCAGATAGTCCTTTATTTAAATAGATATTTAACTCTATATTTTCTTGAATGGATTTTTTTATTTCAAAAGATGTTATTAACAATAAACTAAAGATACCAAGAAGAACTAAGGAAAGTGACACACTAATAATAACACTTAAGAAAGGGTAATTTCCAAATCTTTTTTTTTTAATTTTTTTTTCTTCTTTTACCATTTAACTTTTCTAAGTAACTACAAAAGTGGTGCAATTACAAGAGCAACTACTGAAATTAGTTTTAGCAAAATATTTAAAGAAGGCCCTGAAGTATCTTTAAAAGGATCTCCCACGGTATCTCCAACTACAGCTGCTTTATGAGCTTCACTTCCTTTTCTTCCATCTTCTTCAATCATTTTTTTAGCATTGTCCCAAGCTCCTCCAGCATTTGATTGAAAAATAGCCATTAAAACACCTGAAGATGTAACTCCAGCTAATGAGCCACCTAACATTTCTGCACCGCCAATAAAACCTATAATTACAGGAAATGAAATTGCCAATAAACCTGGAAGGATCATTTCTCTTAAAGCTGCTTGGGTAGAGATTTCAACACATTTACTGTATTCAGCAACACCATCAGCTTCTTCAAAAATTTTTATATCAGCTTTTGATGCTTTAGATAAATCTGAATTATATTTTTTCATTACGTTGAGAGCTGCTTTTAATTTTGGAAGCTCTGCAAATTGTCTTCTAACTTCTTCAATCATACTCATTGCTGCTTTCCCCACGGCATTCATGGCAAGAGCTGAAAAAACAAAAGGAAGCATAGCTCCAACTAGCAAACCAGACATAACTACAGGATTAGATATATCTATTGAAGTTAATTTTGCTGTTTGCATGAAAGCAGCAAACAACGCTAGAGCCGTTAATGCTGCAGATGCAATTGCAAATCCTTTTCCAATAGCAGCAGTTGTGTTGCCAACAGCATCTAATTTATCTGTTCTTTCCCTTACTTCTGGAGGAAGTTCAGCCATTTCGGCAATACCTCCCGCATTATCTGAAATAGGTCCATAAGCATCAACTGCTAGTTGAATTCCGGTATTAGCAAGCATTCCAACTGCAGCTATAGCTATACCATACAATCCAGCAAAATGAAATGAAGTTAAAATAGCAATGCAAATTAAAATGATAGGGATAGCAGTAGATATCATACCTACTCCAAGACCAGAAATAATTGTTGTAGCAGGTCCAGTTTCTGATTGCTTCACAATAGATAACACAGGATTTTTACCTGTTGCAGTATAATATTCAGTAATCTTTCCAACACCAAGTCCAGCTATTAATCCAGCAATAGTTGCAGCAAAAACGCCATTAGATGTATATGTAAAATCTTTTCCAAATAGTTGTGAATTCCATACTTCAGGAAGAAAATTTTTAATTAAAAAATAAGTAGCAATAATCATTAAGCCTGCTGAAATAAATTCACCCATGTTAAGTGCTTTATGAAGACTTCCTCCTTCTTTAACTTTGACAAAAAACGTACCTATTATTGACATGATTATTCCAGTTGCCGCAATAAAAAGTGGAAGAATTACTGCATTGATTTCATTTCCTTGAAATTCTTTAACACTAATAAAAGCTGTTCCTAATACCATTGCTCCAATAATAGACCCAACGAATGATTCAAATAAATCAGCACCCATACCAGCAACATCTCCAACATTGTCTCCAACATTATCAGCTATAGTAGCAGGATTTAGAGGATGATCTTCTGGGATTCCTGCTTCTACTTTACCAACTAAATCAGCTCCTACATCAGCAGCTTTAGTATAAATTCCACCTCCAACTCTTGCAAAAAGTGCTATTGAAGAGGCACCGAGGGAAAATCCAGAAATAACTTTTATTACAGTGTCAACATTATCAAACATTGAACTATATATTATAAATAATGAGCCTAAACCTAATACACCAAGACCTACAACTCCCATGCCCATAACGGATCCTCCAGCAAATGCAATTTCCAATGCTTTCCCAAGAGATTCTTGAGCAGCATTTGTAGTTCTTACGTTAGCTTTTGTAGCAACTTTCATTCCTATATATCCTGCAAGACCTGAACAAATAGCTCCAACAACAAATGATAAAGCAACAAGCCAACTTGTTCCTTCATTTATTCCTTTATAGGCCAATAGAATAGATATTACAATAACAAAAATTGATAATATTTTATATTCAGCTTTTAGAAATGCCATAGCTCCATCTGAAATGTTTTTGGCAATTCTTTTCATTTTATCCGTACCAATTTCTTTTGATTCTACCCATTTACTTTTTACGTAAACAAATAAAAGAGCAATTAATCCAATTGATGGTATTATGTATAATATGTTGTTATCCATCGTTGTTTTATTAAGTTTTGCGCAAATATAGTATCTAATAAAGAATTAGATTCTTTTTTATCTATTAATTGCAATATTCATTGAAAACATCAATAAGATGATCAGCAATCATGCTAGCATTTCTTCCTTCAATGTGATGTCTTTCAACAAAATGAACTAATTCACCGTTATCAAATAATGCAATTGCAGGAGAACTTGGAGGATAGGGTAGACACATTTCTCTAACTTTTTTTACAGCTTCAAAATCTACACCAGCAAAAACAGTATATAGCTGATCAGGTTTTTTTGAAGATTTTCCCAATGCTTGTCTAACACCTGGTCTAGCAGACCCTGCAGCACATCCACAAACTGAATTTATTAATACTAAACATTTCCCTGACTTATCACCTAAATTACCGGTAACATTTTCAGATGTTTTTAATTCTGAAAAGCCACTATTTGTAAGCTCTTCAATCATTGGTTTTGTTAATTCTTGAGGGTACATATTAAATATATTTAAGTTATTAATTTTTTACATAAAGCCAAGTTCTAATTTTGCTTCTTCAGACATTAAGTCTGTATTGTATGGAGGATCAAAAGTAATTTCCACATCAATTTCATTAATTTCTTTTATCATTTTTATACTATTTTTTATATCTACTGGTATGGATTCTGCAGCTGGACATGAGGGTGAAGTTAATGTCATGAGCACATGGACATTATTTATAGGTAATATATTAATTTCATATATCAATCCTAATTCATATACATCCACAGGAATTTCAGGATCGTAAACAGTTTTTAGAGCTCTTACAATTTTTTCTTTTAATTGTAATTCTTCTTTTTCTTTTTTATTCATGAGTTTTCACAGAAGTCAATGCAAGATATTTTATTTTTTTTTCCATTGAAGCAAATCCATTAGAACGTTGGGTGCCAATAAATCGATCAAGTCCAATTCTTTTGGGAAAAAAAATTTTTGTTTCAATTATTTCTTTTGAAGATAAATTTGAGAATACTCTTATCAATAAAGCAAGTAACCCTTTAGTAATAGAAGTATTACTGTCGCCTTCAAAGTGTACATTTTTGGAAGAATTTTTGGCTAACAACCATACTTTAGATTGGCAGTCTTTCACTAAATTTTCATCTTTTCTATGTTTATTATCCATAGAATCAAGTTTTGTACCCATTTCCATTAAATAGTTTAGTGACATTTCAAGATCGCTTTCTAAAATCTTAAATTCTTCTACAATTTTATTTTGTCTTATATCGCTTTTTTTCAATTTATTTATTTATAATATTTTTTAAAGTTTCAACAAAATAATCTATTTCTTCAATAGTATTATAAACTGCTAGAGAAATTCTTACACTCCCTTCTATTCCAAATTTATCCATCAATGGTTGGGTACAATGATGACCAGTTCTCACCGCTATTCCTTTAACATCAAGTAATAAACCCAAATCAAAAAAATGTACATCTTTTATGTTAAATGAAAAAATTCCGATTTTTTTATCGGGATCACCCATGAATTTTAAATTTTTTATAGATTTTAATTTTCTTTTAGCATGGGCTACAAGATTTTCTTCATGTTCAATAATATTTTTTTTACCTATATTGTTAACAAAATTGATAGATTCTTTAAATGCTATTACATCTCCAATATTTGGAGTTCCTGCTTCGAATTTATATGGAATTTCATTATAAGTACTTTTTTTAAAAGTAACATTTTTTATCATTTCTCCTCCTCCCATATATGGAGGTAACAATTCAAGAAGTTCACTTTTTCCATAGAGAATACCAGTCCCAGTTGGACCGTACATTTTATGAGCTGAAAGAACATAAAAATCACAATCTAATTTTGATACATCAATGTCAATATGTGCTGCTGCTTGAGCTCCGTCAATTAAAACTTTTGCATTATATTTTTTTGCAATTTCGATAATTTTTTCTACTGGATTTATAGTACCTAATGTGTTCGATACATGAACAATTGATACAAATTTTGTTTTATGATTTATCAATTTTTTAAATTCTAATATGTTAATCTCTCCTCTGTTATTTATTGGAATTATCTTTAATTTAGCTCCCTTTTCTTCACATATAATTTGCCATGGAACTATATTCGAGTGGTGTTCCATTTCAGAAATGATTACTTCATCATTTTTATTTAGAAATTTTTTTCCAAATGAACTCGCAATTAAATTAATTCCTTCGGTAGTTCCTTTTGTAAAAATTATTTCTTTTACATCTTTTGCATTAACAAATGATTTAGCGCTTTCTCTAGAATTTTCAAATTCCTTAGTTGCTTTTTCAGCTAAAGTATGTATTCCTCTATGGATGTTTGCATTATACTCTTTGTAATATGAATTTATAGCTTCAATTACATTAATGGGTTTTTGAGTTGTTGCAGCGTTATCTAGATACACTAATTGATGGTTATTTATTTTCTTTTTTAGAATAGGGAATTGTTTTCTTAAAGTATTGATACTTATAGTTTTATTCATTTATATAAGATTCAATTTTATTTGATACAATTTTTTTGATTTCTTTTTTAATAATTTGCGTATCTATTTTTTGTATAATTTCTTCAAAAAATGCATTAATTAAAATTGAAATAGCTTTTGCTCTTGTTAAACCTCTAGATTGAAGATAAAAAATAGCATCTTCATCTAATTGACCCGTAGTACATCCGTGGGAACACTTCACATCGTCTGCCCATATTTCTAGTTGGGGTTTAGTATTTATTTTAGCTTTATCCGATAATAGAATATTATTATTTACTTGAAAGGCATTAGTTTTCTGTGCTTCTTTTCTAACAAATATTTTTCCATTAAAAACACCATTAGACTTCCCGTGCATTATTCCTTTATAGTGTTCATTACTAATAGAATTTTTTTTGATATGATCAACAGAAGTATGATTATCTAGATGGGTATTTCCATTTAATGCATATACTCCATATATATTGGAATAACAATTCTGATTTTCAAGAGATATATTCAAGTTATTTCTAATCATCGATCCAGAAAAAGAAAAAGTAAATGTATTTAGAATAGAATTTTTTTTCTGTTTTATATTAATGCTATTATAACTCGTAGAATCATTTGGGTCATTTTGTATTTTAAAATAATCAAATTCAGAAGCATCTTCTAAAATTATTTCTGAGACTGAGCTGTTAAAACTTTTTTTTCTTAAAGAAACATCAAATTCAGTAATAGATAATTTTGAATTTTTTTCCATAAAAATAAATTTTCTTGTGTGGGTATTGCAGTCCTGACTATCTGAAGAATAAAAGTTATTAATTATTAAAGGCTTATCAATTATTAAATTTTTATTTACATGTATGAATATGCCCTTCGACCATAGAGATCCGTTAAGGGCTGAAAACATGTCAGTATCTGAATCATCATTTTCAGCAAAATTGTTATATAAAATAATTTTTTCTTTTTTCTCCAATTCTTCAAAATTTTTGAAAGAAATATTTAAAGGTATATTTGAAAATTTTTTAAGAATTTCTCCATTCATAATAATTATTTGAAAAACCTTATCATTATTAATTAGATGAGGATAAATTTTTTTGAATAAACTAGAATCACTTTTAAAAATATTTTCATTACTTAGATCAAATTTTTCTTCAAGATTCTTTTTTAAGGGTGTATACTTATATTCTTCTCGAAAATTAAACTTTATTTCCCTTAATTTTTTGAAATTGTTAGTCCTGCTTTTTTTTAGAAAAGGATTGTTTTCTTTATTAATAATTTTTTGAATAAATGAATAATCATTTGAGGTTTTTTTTGATACTATCATTTCTAGTTAGATTTATTATCTGATAACCATTCATAGCCATTTTTTTCTAGTTTCATTGCTAATTTTTTGGTGCCCTTTTTTACAATTTTTCCATCAATTAACACATGTACATAATCAGGAATTATATAGTTTAATAGTCTCTGATAATGAGTTACAACTATTGTGGCATTATTTTTTGATCTGAGTTTATTTACACCATTTGATACAATTTTCAAGGCATCTATATCAAGTCCAGAATCAGTTTCATCTAGTATGGATAATTTAGGTTCCAGCATAGCCATTTGAAAAATCTCATTACGTTTTTTTTCACCACCTGAAAATCCCTCGTTGATGGATCGACTTAATAAATCTTGATTTACTTTCATTAAAGCCATTTTCTGTTTCATAATTTTTAAAAATTCTACTGCATCGAGAGGTTTTCTATTATTTAATTCTCTGACTCTATTTAGGGCGGTTTTTATAAAGTTGATAGTAGATACTCCTGGTATTTCAACGGGATATTGAAATGCCAGAAATATACCCATAATTGCTCTATCATCTGGAGAAAGGTTTGTGATATTTTTTCCAAAAAAAGAGATAGATCCACTTTTAATAGTATAATCTTCATTTCCCGCAATTACTGAAGCTAATGTACTTTTACCAGAACCGTTAGGTCCCATGATTGCATGAACTTCTCCTGACTTTATTTCAAGATTTAATCCCTTCAGGATGAGTGTATTTTCTATTGAAACTTTTAAATTTTTTATAACTAACATGTTTTAAATAAAGTTTATCCAACACTACCTTCTAAGGTTAAAGATAAAAGTTTTTGTGCTTCGACAGAAAATTCCATTGGCAACTGTTTTAGAACATCTTTTGCATATCCGTTAACTATTAGTGCGATTGCATTTTCTTCATCTATTCCTCTTTGTAAACAATAAAAAATTTGATCTTCACCGATTTTAGAAGTAGTAGCTTCATGTTCAACCATTGAAGATTTATTTTCCACATCTATATAAGGGAAAGTATGAGCCCCACATTTATTACCAAGTAAAAGTGAATCACATTGTGAATAATTTCTGGAATTTTTTGCTCTTCTCATCACTTTGACATGTCCTCTATAACTATTTTGAGAGAATCCAGCGGAAATACCTTTTGAAATTATCTTTGATTTGGAGTTCCTGCCAATATGTATCATTTTTGATCCCGTGTCAGCTTGTTGGTAATTATTTGTTATTGCTACAGAATAAAATTCACCCGAAGAATAATCACCTTTGAGAATACAAGAAGGATATTTCCATGTTATAGCAGAGCCAGTTTCAACTTGAGTCCATGAAATTTTAGAATTATTTCCGAAACAAATTCCTCTTTTTGTAACAAAATTATAGATTCCTCCTTTCCCATTTTCATCACCAGGATACCAATTTTGAATCGTGGAATATTTTACTTCAGCATTTTCTCCAGCATGAATTTCAACGACAGCAGCATGCAATTGATTTTCATCTCTCGCTGGTGCTGTGCAACCTTCTAAATAACTAACATAAGAGCTGTCATCTGCAATAATTAAAGTTCTTTCAAATTGTCCAGTGTTTGCAGCATTTATTCTAAAATATGTTGACAATTCCATGGGACATCTGATCCCTTTAGGAATATAACAAAAAGAACCATCTGTAAAAACTGCAGAATTTAGAGCAGCAAAGAAATTATCATTTTTTGGTACGACTGTTCCGAGGTATTTTTTTACAAGTTTTGGATGTTCTCTTACAGCGTCAGAGAAAGAACAAAAAATTATTCCTAGCTCAGATAATTTATCTTTAAACGTAGTTCCAATAGAAACAGAATCTATAACTGCGTCAACAGCCACCCCTGTTAATTTTTTTTGTTCGTTAAGAGATATTCCTAATTTATTAAAAGTTTCTATTAGTTTTGGATCCACATCTTCGAGTGATTTTGGTACTTTTTTCTGTTTGGGAGCTGAGTAATATTTTATTGCCTGAAAATCAATTTTTGGGTAATCTATGTTAGCCCAATTTGGTTCACTAATTTTTAAAAATTTATTATAAGCATCAAGTCTCCATTCTAACAACCATGAAGGTTCTTTTTTTTTTCTAGAAATAAGTCTAATTATGTCTTCATTAATACCTAAAGGAGCTTCATCAACTTCTAGGTCAACAGACCAACTATGTTCATAGTCTTTAGAATTTAATTCACGAATAATTTTTTTTTCTTTATCCACGCTTGATTGAATTATAAATTAATTTACTCTACAAATCTATATAACTTATTTCTTTATCTTAAACTTCTTAGACTATTAGTATTAAGAATGATTTAGCGATAAGATATCCTTATAATTTTCTTCAATTGATAAAAAAGATTCCGTTCTAGTTACTCCCTTTATTTTATGAATTTTTTGATCTAATACTTCTCTTAAATGTCTAGTGTCTTTGCAAAGTATTTTTATAAATATTGCATATCTTCCGGTAATTGCATGTATCTCTATAACTTCTGAGACTGTTCTCAAAGCACTAACTGCCTGTTTATACAAAAAACTTTTTTCCAAAAATATTCCCATAAAACAGGTGATATTATAACCTATTTTTGTATAATCAATAATTAATTTTGTTCCTTTTACAACTCCTAGCTTTTCCAGTTTCTTCATTCTGAAGTGCACAGTTCCTCCTGAGACAAAGGCTTTTTTTGCAATTTCAGTATAGGGTATTTTTGCGTTTTTTGATAAAAGAGTTAATATTTTTAAATCAATACTATCAATTTGATAATTTTTGATCATTTTTTAAGGTTAATTTTTAAAAATTTCAATATAATTAATTTTTATTTAATAATTTTTAAAAAAAAATTGAATTTTTATATCTTTTTCATAGAATAATGAATTTTGGTAATATTTAATATTTATTTTCACCTATCATTTTTGGGTTTATGTTGTTTATTAGGGGATTTAAATACTTGTTTAGATCCCCTTTCTTTTTTTCTTTCAAAGTATTACTTTTATTTAGTCAAAATTATAATAATTAAATAAACTCAAGATGAAAAATAAAATCTGGCTTAAGAATTATCCAAAAGGAGTTCCTGAAAATGTTAATTCAAATCAGTATGAAACTTTTAATAATCTTTTCGAAGATGTATTTCAAAAATTTTCTGAATTATATGCATTTGAAAATATGGGAAAAAAAATTACTTATTCTGAATTTGATATTTTAACGCGAAATTTTGCGTCTTTTCTAATTAATGATCTGGGTATGAAAAAAGGTGAGAGGTTAGTAATTCAAACACCAAATTTATTACAATATCCGATCGCACTATTTGCGGCTCTTAGAAGTGGTATCATTGTTGTTAATACAAATCCTTTATATACCCCAACTGAAATGGAACATCAGTTTAAAGATTCTGGTGCAAAAGCAATATTGATTTTATCAAATTTTGCTTACAATCTTGAGAAGATAATTGAAAATACAGATATTCGACACGTTATAATTACTGATATGGGTGATATGATTGGTGGTATAAAAGGGAAAATTATAAATTTTGTTGTAAAGTATGTAAAAAAACTTGTTCCAAAATATAACATTAAGAATTTGATAAAGTTTAATGAGGCTCTCAATAGTGGTAAAAAACATCAATTTCAATCTCCAGAGTTATCTTCAAATGATATAGCTTTTTTACAATATACTGGAGGCACAACGGGTGTATCTAAGGGGGCAATGTTAACACATTATAATGTTTTATCCAATCTAGAGCAAATGACTTCAGGAATGAATATTTTGTTGGAGGAAAAAAATGAAATTTGTATTACAGCCTTGCCTTTGTATCATATTTTTGCTTTGGTTTGTAATGCTCTTGCCATGTTTAAATTTGGTGCAAAAAATGTTTTAATTACAAATCCAAGAGACATGAAAGGCTTTATCAAAGAGTTATCTAAACACAAGTTTTCCGTAATTACTGGTGTAAATACCCTGTTTAATGGTTTATTAAACGCAGATGGTTTTAAAGACTTAGATTTTTCTAAGTTAAAAGCTTCCTTAGGTGGAGGAATGGCTGTTCAAGAGGTCGTTGCTCTTAAGTGGAAAGAAATTACAGGTTGTCCATTAGTAGAGGGATATGGTTTAACAGAAACTTCACCAGTAGTCACTATGAATCCACTCGATGGAACAGAAAGAATTGGTACAATTGGACTTCCTTTACCTAGCACAGATGTTAAATTTATTGATGATGATAATAATGAAGTTGATATTGGTGAAAGAGGGGAGATATGTGTTAAGGGACCTCAGGTAATGAAAGGTTATTGGCAGAGACCTAATGCAACTAAAGAAGTTATGGAAAACAATTGGTTAAAAACAGGAGACATTGCTGTTATTGATAATGATGGATTTGTCCAAATCGTTGATAGGAAGAAAGAAATGGTTTTAGTCTCAGGATTTAATGTTTATCCTAATGAAGTTGAAAATGTAATTGCATCCCACCCAAAAGTCCTTGAGGTTGGCGTAATTGGAGTTCCAGATTCCAAAACAAATGAAGCGGTCAAGGCTTATGTTGTCAAGAAAGATCAAAGTTTAATAGAATCTGAAATTAATGATCACTGTAGAGAACATCTTACAAACTACAAAAGACCAAAACATATTGCATTTACTGACGAGTTACCTAAATCAAATGTTGGAAAGATTCTTAGGAGAATAATCAAAGAAAATGATTTAAAAACTAATACTTATTAGTTGTATAATAAATTATTTGTAAAGAATCTAAATAACCTAGTTATTAAAATATTTTTTTGATGTTAAGTACCACATAGTTACATTTGTTTCGATTTATTAAGATCATATATAAATGAAGAAAAAATCTACACCAAGATTTTACAAAAAATTCCTTCGAAATTTCATATTTTCTTTCTTTAATTTGTTCTTTTTTCTATCTCTTAATACTTATATTTCGTTTGGACAAGAACCACAAGAAATTGATAATTCAGTTGTAGAAAATGGTCAGGCTCTATTTAAAGGTAACTGTACTGTTTGCCATGAAATTAATGAGGTTGTCATAGGTCCTGCACTTCGAAATGTTCATGAAAGAAAATCTGATGAATGGATATCTTCTTTCATTAAAAACTCTCAAAAAGTTATTCAAAGTGGTGATGAATATGCAGTTAACCTATACAATGAATATAACAAAACATTAATGACATCATTTGATTTTAGTGATGAAGAACTGAATTCTATTTTAGCATACATAAAGAGTGAGTCAGCAAAACCTATAGAGGTAGTAGTTGCAAGTGTAGATAGTAACGGTGGAGATAGTTTAGTAGGTGGATTATCTGTGTCTAGTGCTTACATAAATATACTTTTGATTCTTTTGGTTGCACTCTTGTTTATAACATTAATTGTCTTAATTCAATTTAATAGACTTTCAAAAAAATATATCTTATTAGAAAATTCATTGAGTGAAGATAAATTGTTGTCTAAAGAAGATAAAGAGGTTGTTGAATATCAGTTTAATTACAGAAGATTTTTTAAGAGTGATTTTTTATTAGGTGCTACTAGTTTTGTATTTGCTGTTGTATTTGTTAGATCATGTATAGATGGATTGTATACAGTTGGAATTCAACAAAATTATGAGCCTTCTCAGCCCATTGCATTTTCTCATAAAATCCATGCAGGTCAATTTGAAATAGATTGTAATTATTGTCATACTGGAGTCAGGAATGCGAAATCAGCTAATATACCTTCAGTAAACATATGTATGAATTGTCATAATGCCATAAAAACAGATCAACCTGAAATACAAAAAATATTTGCAGCTTACGAGGAAGATAAACCAATTGAATGGATAAGGGTTCATAACTTACCTGATCTTTCTTATTTCAATCATTCTCAACACGTCGAAATAGGAGGACTTGAATGTGAAACATGTCATGGCCCTGTTAAAGAAATGGATGTTATATATCAGTATGCTGATTTGACAATGGGATGGTGTATAAATTGTCATAGAGAAACCGAAATAAATTCTAAAGGAAATAAATATTATGATAAATTAGTAGCATTGCATGGCAAACAATCCAGGAATCCTTTAAAGGTACAGGATATTGGAGGTTTAGAATGTTCAAAGTGTCATTATTAAGAAAAATGAAAGAACAAAATAAAACTTATTGGAAAGGAATTGAAGAATTGAGGAAGGATCCGGAATTTGTAAAAAATTCTCATAATGAATTTCCTGAATATTTACCTATTTCTGGAAGTACAGATAATTCAAGAAGAGATTTTTTAAAAATGATGGGTTTTGGTATTACCGCCGCGACAATGGCTTCATGTGAGGCTCCTATTAAAAAAGCTATTCCTTATGTTAATAAACCTGTTGAAATTGATCCGTCGATTCCAAATTATTATGCTTCATCTTATGTAAGTGGAAATGATTATTGTAGTGTGGTTGTTAAAACAAGGGAAGGAAGACCTATAAAAGTTGAAGGAAATGAATTTTCAAAAATAAGTGGAGGCGGCACCTCTGCTCAAGTTGAGGCTTCGGTATTATCACTTTATGATAAAGAAAGACTTGTAAATCCTTTATTAAATGGTGAAGATATAAACTGGGATGAACTTGATAAATATGTAAAAAATAATTTAAATGAAATAAGCTCATCAGGAAAACAAATTTATCTTATAAGTAATTCAATTTTTAGTCCTTCTACTTTAAATTCAATAAAAGAATTTCAAAAAAAATATGATGTTAAACATGTACAATATGACCAGCTTTCTTCTCACGGGTCCCTGGAAGCAAATTTGAAATCTTTTGGCATTAGAAAAATTCCTTATTATGATTTTTCTAAATCTAAAGTAATTGTCTCATTTGATTCTGACTTTTTAGGAAATTCAATTAATGATACCTTGTTTAATAAACAATTTGCTAGATCTAGAAAAGTGAGTGTAGATAATAATTCTATGTCTAGATTATATTCATTTGAATCTAACCTATCTCTTACTGGTGCAAATTCTGATTATAGGATTCCCATAAAAAGTTCTGAGCAAGCATTTTACATCACAAGTCTTTATAATTTGTTAGCTAAAGAATTAGGTAAAAGTCAAATAAAATTTAAAAATCAAATCACAAACGATAATTTAGTTGATCTAGCAAATGATCTTATTGAAAATCTAGGAAAGTCAATAATCATTTCAAATTCTAACGATGAATATATTCAAATAGTTGTGAATGCTATAAATGAAATTTTAGAAAATTACGGAAATACAATAACATTTGATTCTGCATATAATTTAAGAAAAGGAAATGATTTTGACTTTAATAATTTTATTTCTGAACTAAACTCTAACAACGTTGGTGCTGTTATTTTTCTAAATTGTAATCCTGTTTATGATCACGCCAAAGGATCATTCATTGCGAGTAAAATCAAAGATATACCTCTGACTATTTCTACATCTGATAGAGAAGATGAAACATCTTCTTTGGTGAGTGTTAATGCTCCCGACAATCATTATTTAGAGTCGTGGAATGACTTTGAACCAATTGATGGAAATTTTAGTTTTTCTCAACCAACAATTTCTAGATTGTTTAATACCAGGCAAGCACAAGAAAGTTTACTTTTTTGGTCTGAGAATGAAGTAAGCTATTTTGATTTTATGAAAAATTCTTGGAGAAAAATCTATGAAATAGAATCAATCAAAAAACCTTTTAATGTTTTTTGGGATACATGTTTACACGACGGTGTTTATGAGATTAATAATATCGATTCTTTTAAGATGAACAGTAATGTTACAGCATTACTTCCAAATGTTTCCTTTTGGATAGATAACAGTTATGTTATTTTAAGTCAAAATGAATTAGTTCTTTATTTAAATTCTAGTATCGGAAATGGTATTCAATCTAATAACCCATGGCTTCAAGAAATGCCAGATCCGATTTCAAAAGTTTGTTGGGATAACTATTTGTCGATAAGTCCTAATTTGGCTAATGAATTGAATGTTGAATCTGGAGATATGACAACTCAAAAACTTTTGTTAAAATTAGATTCTGGAAAAGAATATCTGATTCCTGTTATTGTTCAACCAGGTCAAGCAGAAGGTACTGTTGGATTAGCATTAGGATACGGTAGACACAAAGCGGGTCCTGTTGGAGACAACGTAGGTCAAGATGCATATGAGATGATAGATTTTTCTAATGGTTACCAAAATTTGACAATCCAAGATATTCAACTCTCAAATTCTGGAGAAACTTACAAAATTGCTCAGACTCAAACCCATCACACTATTATGGCAAGAGAAAGTGTAATACAAGAAACTACTCTTGATAAATATCAAGAAGATCCTAATTCAGGAAAATTTCAAGTTAAAATTTCTACTAGTAAAGGCTTCAAAAAACCAGAGTCAATTTCCTTATGGAAAGGTCACGAATACAATAATCATCATTGGGGGATGGTTATAGATCTTAATGCTTGTACCGGTTGTGGTACCTGTACTGTTGCTTGTCAAGCTGAGAATAATGTTCCTGTGGTTGGAAAGGATGAAGTATTAAATAGAAGAGAAATGGCATGGATTCGAATTGATAGGTATTATTCTACTGATGCAGATGTCCATGATTTTAAAGGGCTTGAAAAAGCTTCATCAAATCCAGAGGTTGTATTTCAGCCTATGATGTGTCAGCACTGCAATAACGCACCTTGTGAAACAGTTTGTCCAGTAGCTGCAACAACTCACAGCACAGAAGGACTTAACCAAATGGCATATAACAGATGTATTGGAACTCGTTATTGTGCTAACAACTGTCCCTATAAGGTTAGAAGATTCAACTGGTTTAAATACCATGATAACGAACAATTCAGTAAAAATTTATCTATGAATAATGATTTGGGAAAAATGGTTCTTAATCCTGATGTAACAGTTAGATCACGAGGAGTAATGGAAAAATGCTCATTGTGTGTTCAAAGAATCCAAGCTGGAAAACTTCAAGCAAAAAAAGAACAAAGAAGACCACGTGATGGAGAAATAAATGTCGCTTGTGCAGCTTCATGTCCTTCTGAAGCTATTGTTTTTGGTGATATGAAAGATTCCAAAAGTAGAATTTCCAAACTATTGAAAATTGAAGAGGATAAAGATAATAAGGTAAAAGTTAATGAAGAAAGAGCTTATAATGTTTTAGATGAACTTAAAGTGAGTCCTAATGTTTGGTATTTAAGAAAAGTTAGAAATAAAAAAGAATCATAGTTTTATGCATGTAGAATCTAAAATAAGACAACCATTAGTTACAGGAGGAAAAACTCTTCATGATGTGTCAAAAGACATTTCCAGAAGAGTAGAAGAAAAACCTAGTATTTCCTGGTTACTAGCTTTTGGATTTTCTCTAGTTATATTTTCTTTTGGGGCTTATGCTGTGTATAGACTTTTGTGGGATGGAATTGGAATGTGGGGATTAAATAAAACAGTTGGTTGGGCTTGGGATATAACAAATTTTGTTTGGTGGGTTGGAATTGGACACGCAGGAACTCTTATTTCAGCAATTCTACTTCTTTTTAGACAACGGTGGAGAATGTCAATTAATCGTGCAGCTGAAGCGATGACAATATTTGCTGTGATTTGTGCAGCAATGTTCCCATTACTACATATGGGAAGATTATGGATTGGTCCTATCTGGTCACTTCCTCTTCCAAATACGTACGGTTCTTTATGGGTGAATTTTGCCAGTCCGTTATTATGGGATGTTTTTGCCATATCTACATATTTTTCTGTATCATTAGTTTTTTGGTACATAGGATTAATTCCGGATTTTGCTACTATAAGAGATAGAGCAATAATTTCAGGTAGAAAAATTTCTGCTTATATATATGGAGCTTTAAGTTTTGGATGGGATGGATCATCGAAAACTTGGTCTCGATACGAAACAGTTGCTTTAGTTCTTGCCGGTCTAGCCACACCGCTTGTATTATCTGTTCACACTATAGTTTCTATGGATTTTGCTACGTCTATAGTACCAGGATGGCATACTACCATTTTCCCTCCTTATTTTGTTGCTGGCGCAATTTTTTCTGGATTTGCAATGGTACTTACACTATTAATTATCACAAGAAAAGTTTATCATTTAGAAGACTATATTACTGTAAAACATCTCGAATTGATGAATATCATTATAATTGTTACAGGTTCAATAGTGGGTATCGCCTATATAACTGAGTTGTTTATGGCATGGTATTCTGGAGTAGAATATGAGAAATATGCTTTCTATAATAGGGTGACAGGTCCTTATTGGTGGGCATATTTTTCTATGATGACTTGTAATGTGGTATCTCCACAACTTTTTTGGTTTAAGAAAATAAGGACCAATATAGCTGCTACGTTTATCATATCTATAATTGTAAACATAGGAATGTGGTTTGAACGGTTTGTAATTATCGTTACTTCCTTGCATAGAGATTACTTACCGTCTAGTTGGGGAATGTTTTATCCTACAATTTATGATGTAGGAACTTATCTTTTTTCTTTTGGATTTTTCTTTACAGCTTATTTGTTGTTTTCAAAATATTTTCCTGTCATTAACATGCATGAAGTTAAAAGTATTTTGAAGCCAACGGGTGAAAAATTAAAAACAAAATAATATGGATAAGAGCAAAAAATTTATTGTTGGTATTTTTGAAGATGAATATATCTTATTGAAAGCTATTTCTCATATAAGAGAAAGTGGTGTAAAGATTCATGAGGTTTATTCTCCATTTCCTGTTCATGGAATTGAAAATGCCCTTGGATACAACAGATCTAGACTTTCAATTGCAGCATTCGTTTTTGGAATTACAGGAACAATTCTTTCATTAGTCATGATGATAGGTATGATGACAATTGATTGGCCAATGATTATAGGAGGTAAAGATTTTTTACCGTTTCCTACTTTCGTACCTGTAATCTTTGAGGCGACTGTCTTATTGTCTGCTTTTGGAATGGTTGGAACATTTCTATTTATTAGTGACTTGAAGCCATGGGGAAATCCCAAGAGTTTTGATATTAGAGCTACTGATAACAAACATGTAATGGCTATTGATTTGGAAAAAAATAATTTAGAAAAAAATGAAATTTTAAAAATTTTAAAATCTTCTGGAGCGTCAGAAGTTAATAAAAAAGAAATGGATTAAATGAATAAATTAGATTTAAGAACATTCACTCAAGTACTATTTGTATTATTTCTTTTTGCATCTTGCTCTGCAAAGAAAGATTATCCAGGTGTAGAATATGCTCCTAATATGTACCATTCCACTCCTTATGAACCTTTGTCTCAAGTTAAAGATAAAGAGATTGGAAGTTGGCTTGATTCAAATCCTAATGATAATCATGGTGAATTTTACAATTCTAATCCTTATAATCCCCATGAGATGACGATGAGAGAACCTGTTCCAAATACTGTAAAAAGAGATTATTATTTACCTTATCGAATACCAAAGGATAGTTTGGATTTAGCAGCAGTGGTTAAAAATCCACTTGAGGATTCAGAAGAGGTTTTAAAAGAAGGAAAAATATTATATACGAGGTATTGTATACAATGCCATGGAGAAAAAGGTATGGGAGACGGTTTGGTGGGTAAAGTATATAAAGGTGTTACGGCTTATAATTCTAGAGCTGTTAAAGACAAAACAGAGGGGCATATTTTTCATGTAATTACTCATGGAAAGGGAAGAATGTGGGCTCATGGATCACAGATATCTGTTGAAAATAGATGGAAAATAGTTAAGTACGTTCAAACTCTACAGAAACAATAAGTATGGAAGAAAAATTTATTTTTAAATCTCAAATAAAAAAGAATTTATTAATTCTCTTAGTCTTAGGGTTGGCACTTACTTTTTTGGGTATCTGGATGACAATAAATGGTGGGCATCACGATGAAGAAGTTGCTCACACTATTTCTTCAGCTTCTCATTCTGAATTCCATTGGTATCAAAGATTATTTTCTAACTTATGGATCAATAACGTTTATTTTACTGGAATTTCTGTATCTGCTGTTTTTTTCTTAGCCATTCAATTTGTTGCTCAGGCTGGATGGTCTGCTGGATTAATTCGAGTTCCGATGGCTATAGGAAGTTGGTTGCCATTTGGTTTTGTTTTAATGATATTAGTATTTGGAATTGCTAATCATGATTTATTTCATTGGACTCATGAATATCTTTATGATGTTAACGATTCTAGGTATGATGCCATTATTGATGGTAAAAAGGCTTATTTAAATCTTCCGTTTTATGTTTCAAGAATGGTAGGTATTTTTCTAATTTGGTATTTACTGTATAGAGTAATTACTAGAGAATCAGTAAAAGAAGATGATAACGGGGGAGAATCACATTGGAGAAAAATATTTACCTACTCTACTATTTTTGTTGTTTTTTATGCATTATCGAGTTCTGTGGCTGCATGGGATTGGATATTGTCAATAGATACACATTGGTTTAGTACAATGATAGGATGGTATGTGTTTGCCAGCTGGTGGGTAGCTTCTTTAGCATTTATTACTTTCATGGTGATCACTTTAAAGGATAGTGGACATTTAAGTTTTATTAATCATAGCGTAATTCATGATTTGGGAAAATTTGTTTTTGCTTTCAGCGTATTTTGGACTTACATATGGTTTTCTCAATATCTTTTAATTTATTATGCTCACATTCCTGAGGAAACAATTTATTTTGTTGAAAGAGTAAAAAGTGGGATTTATGCCCCTTTCTTCTATATTAATTTAATATGTAACTTTTTCTTTCCATTTTTGTTTTTAATGACCAGAGCAAGTAAAAGACATACTAGGTTTTTAAAAATCGCATGCCCTGTGGTTTTATTTGGTCATTTTATAGATTTTTATTTGATGGTTACACCTGGAGTTTTAAAAGAAAATGGAGGATTTGGATTTATGGAAATAGGTGTTTTGATAGTATATCTTTCTTTATTTCTATACGTAATATTACACAGCTTAAGTAGTAGGGCTTTGGTTGCAAAAAATCATCCCATGTTGGAAGAAAGTATCCATCATGATATTTAAATTTATTTTATAATGAACATAATCATATTTATTTGTGTAGTACTTTTTTTAATAATTATATTTCAATTATTTAAATCATCTGAAATATTAGCTATTTCATCTAGGGATAAAGAAAAATCCAGTTTTAATGACAAACATAATGGTCAAAATGCAATAGGAGGAGTTCTATTTTTATTTTCATTGATTATAGGTCTTATTTGGTATTCTTTAAAAGAATTTGATAATTATGTTTTGCCTATAGCTTCTGAACATGGTTTTATTACTGAAAGATTATTTTGGGTTACTACTGCTATAACAGCGTTTGTTTTTATAGTCACACAAGTAATTATGTTTTATTTTGCTTATAAATATAGATACAAAGAAAATAGAAAAGCTGAGTTTTATCCTGAAAATACTAAACTTGAATGGATATGGACCATTATTCCTGCAATTGTATTAACTTTTTTAATAGGGTGGGGCTTAATAGTTTGGGACGATATCACTGGACCTTCTCCTGAAAATCCAGAAATTGTTGAAATTGTTGGTTACCAATTTGCATGGGCATCGAGATATCCAGGTAAGGATAATAAACTTGGATCATATAATTATAAACTCACTGATGTTGATAATATTGTAGGAATTGATTTTTCAGATTCAGCTTCTTATGATGATTTTATGCCTAGAGAAATACATATTCCAAAGGGCAAACCAGTTTTATTTAAAGTTAGGTCAAGAGACGTAATTCATAGTGTTTATTTACCTCATATGAGATCTCAAATGAATGCTGTTCCAGGAATGCCTACTCAATTTTGGTTTATTCCTACAAAGACTACTGAAGAAATAAGAGAGGAAACTGGAAATCCAGATTATAATTATGAAATACTTTGTAATAAAATTTGTGGTAGAGCACATTTTTCAATGAAGCAGACTTTAATAGTTGAAGAAGAGTCTGAATATAATAAATGGAAAGATTTACAAAAACCATGGATAGAAAAAAACCCAGAATATTTGACAAAAATTGTACAAATTAATTCTCAAGACTTATCTTTATTGGAATAAAATTATGGCACTTACTAAATTAAAAACAAAGAAAAAAGATGATCATGAAGTTCACGATGATCATCACCATGAACAAAGTTTTATTAGAAAATATGTTTTTTCTGAGGATCATAAAACTATAGCTAAACAATTTTTAATTACAGGGATATTTTGGGCGATTATTGGTGGAGCATTATCTTTTTTATTTAGACTCCAATTAGGATTTCCTAACATGGACCTAACAGCTCTTAGTCCAATTATAGGAAATTGGTTAACTCCTCAAGGAAAAATTGATCCAGAAGTTTATTTGGCTCTTATTACTATGCACGGTACAATTATGGTCTTCTTCGTTTTAACAGCTGGCTTGAGCGGTACTTTTCTTAATTTTCTTATTCCATTACAATTAGGTGCTAGAGATATGGCAAGTGGTTTTCTAAATATGTTTTCGTATTGGTTTTTCTTTTTGTCAAGTGTAGTTATGTTCATATCTATCTTTGTTGAAGGAGGTCCAGCAAGTGGAGGATGGACAATTTATCCACCGCTTAGTGCTTTACCTCAAGCGGTTTCTGGATCTGGAATGGGAATGACATTGTGGTTAGTTGCAATGGCCTTGTTTATTGCTTCTGCATTACTGGGAGCATTAAATTATATTACTACGATAATAAATCTAAGAACTGAAGGAATGACGTTCTTTAGAATGCCACTTACTATTTGGGCATTTCTTATTACTGCAATTTTAGGTGTATTATCTTTTCCTGTATTATTATCAGCTGCCTTGTTACTGATAATGGATAGATCCTTTGGAACTAGTTTTTTTCTTTCTGATATTTATATAGCTGGCGAAGCATTAGCTAACCAGGGAGGTAGTGCTATATTGTTTCAGCATCTTTTCTGGTTTTTAGGTCATCCTGAAGTTTACATTGTAATATTACCATCTTTAGGAATTACTTCAGAGGTAATTGCAACTTGTTCTAGGAAACCGATTTTTGGATACAAATTCATGGTCTACTCTCTTGTTGCTATTGGATTTTTGTCCTTTGTTGTATGGGCACACCATATGTTTATATCTGGTATGAATCCTTTTCTAGGATCTGTGTTTACAATATTAACTTTGATAATTGCCGTTCCATCTGCAATAAAAGCATTTAATTATATAGCTACTCTTTGGAGAGGTAATATAATTTTTACTCCTGCAATGCTATTCTCAATAGGCTTGGTGTCTTTTTTTATTTCAGGTGGTGTTACTGGAATATTTCTTGGAAACTCGGCAATAGATATTAATTTGCATGAGACATACTTTGTAGTTGCCCATTTTCACATTGTAATGGGTAGTGCTTCATTTTTTGGTTTGTTTGCTGGTGTATATCACTGGTTTCCAAAAATGTTTGGTCGTATGATGAATAGTAGTTTAGGCTATATTCATTTTTGGATAACATTTGTTGGTGCTTATCTCGTTTTTTTCCCTTTGCATTATATAGGAATAGCTGGTTTTCCAAGAAGATATTATTCTTTTACTAATTTTGAAGCTGGAAATATAGAAGCATTTGCAGATTTAAATGTTTTTGTAACCATTGCTGCTGGAATTACTTTCACTGCTCAATTTATCTTTTTATTTAATTTTTTCTACTCAATATTTAGAGGTAGAAAGGCTTCTCAAAATCCATGGAAATCTAATACTTTAGAGTGGACTACGCCTGTTAATCCAGGACATGGAAATTGGCCAGGTAAGATACCGAAAGTTGAAAGATGGGCTTATGATTATAGTAAAACTGGTGCAAAAGATGATTTTATACCTCAAAACATTCCTTATTCTGAAACAAAAGAGTCCAATTTGCCGGATGATGATCATCACTAGTTTTTAGTAATGATAAAATGGCTAGGTGATCGGTATAATAAATTAAACTATATAACCCTTGTCTTATTGTATCTATTGATTCTTGCCGGTGGAACAGTTAGAAGTACAGGATCTGGTATGGGATGTCCAGATTGGCCTAAATGTTTTGGTGAATTTATTCCACCTACTGATGTTTCTGAATTACCTGATAATTATAAAGAAGATTTTCTTAATCAAAGAAAAAAGAAAAATATTGAACTCTCTGAAATGTTATTTTTTTTTGGTTTTGAAAAATTATCTAATAAAATATTAAACGATCAATCTATTTACATAGAAGAAGATTTTAATGTATACAAAACCTGGACTGAATACTTAAATAGATTGCTAGGAGCACTAGTAGGATTTTCAATTTTATTAATGTTTATGGCTTCATTTACATACATTAAATCAGATAAAAAAATATTTATTGCTAGTTTATTGTCATTAATTTTAGTATCATTTCAAGCATGGATTGGCTCAATCGTTGTATCAACTAAATTGTTACCTGGCATAATAACATTTCATATGTTGATGGCTTTAATTATAATAGCAGTTGTTATTTATTCTTTCTTTCTTTCAAGAAAAAATAGAGCATTTATAGAAGATTTTTCAGGAAAAAAATTGATTAAAATTTTTGTAAGTTTAACATTAATAGCACTCATTTTTCAAATATCATTTGGCACACAAATAAGGGAATCTATAGATATAATTGCAGTTAGTTTAGGGGAGAACTTAAGGAGTATTTGGATTGAGGAATTGGGGATTATTTTTTTAATTCACAGATCTTTTTCATTAATAATTTTGTGTATTTATTCTTGCCTTGCTTATTTATTTATAAGAAATAAAAAATACCTCATAAGTTATCATAGAATTGTAATTGTCATTTTATTTTTGATTTTATTAGAAATGGTTACTGGTGCAGGGATGGTATATTTTTCAATTCCGAGTTTTTTACAACCATTTCACTTATTTTTGGCATTATTGATTTTTGGGCTATTATTTTTTGTATCATTAATTCTGAATTTTTCAGCTAAAAAACATTAATTATTATGAATATTTTGGTTGTAGAAAATATATTTGCTGTACCAAGAATAATCAATATGGTTAAGATATTTTTTGAGCTTGTAAAAGTTAGATTATCAATATTAGTGACATTTTCTGCTGCTTTTGGTTTTATTCTAGCTTCGTCTGGTGGAATAGATTATTTAAAATTATTTTACCTAACCTTAGGTGGATTTTTAGTGACTGCCTGTTCGGTAATAAATAATCAAATATTAGAAAAAGATTTTGATATTTTGATGGATAGAACTAAAAAAAGGCCTATTCCATCAAAAAAAATTTCAGTCAGAAAAAGTTTGTATATTTCTGTTATTACTGGTTTAGTAGGATTTACTATTCTAGCTTATTTTTTAAATTTGTTTTCTGCTATTATTTCCTTAGTGTCTTTAATTGTATATACTTTCATTTACACGCCACTAAAGAGAGTAGGTTCTATTGCTGTATTTGTAGGTGCCATTCCAGGTGCTTTGCCTCCATTAATTGGATGGGTTGCTGTAACTAATGAAATTTCCATTGAGTCATTAGTGATTTTTAGTATTCAATTTATTTGGCAATTCCCCCATTTTTGGGCTATTGCTTGGGTGGCTGATGATGATTATAGAAAAGCTGGATTTAAATTATTACCAAATGATGGGAAAAAAGATTTTTCGACAGCTATAACTATTATGACTTATACGCTTATCCTACTTCCTCTTGGAATATTACCTACTGTTTTTGGAATTACTGGTTTAGTTTCAGGAGTAATTGCAATAGTGTGTGGGGTATTATTTTTAATCCAAACTCTGCATTTAATAAAAGACTTCTCAAAAAAATCAGCTTTAAGAATTATGTTCAGTTCTTTTTTATATTTGCCTATTGTTCAAATAAGCTACATCTTGGATAAACTTTAATTTATATGAATACTGATTCAAAAATATTAAGAATGCATCCTAAAATTTTTATGATATGGGCTTTTATTATTTCTATTTCTATGATATTTGTTTCTTTGATTAGTGCTTATATGGTAAAAAAAGGAGAACCTGGCGGATTAGAAATCAATTTACCAACTACTTTTATTTATTCTTCCATAGCAGTTATTTTGAGCAGTGTATTTAAGCAATTATCCTATTTTTCGGCTACAAAAAATAATTTTAAAAATTTGAAAATTTATTTATCTAGTTCCATGATACTTGGATTTATATTTCTTGTTGCACAGTATTTTTCTTGGAAAGAATTAGTTGCATCAGGAGTTTATTTAGTGGGTCATCCTGATGGATCTTTTATTTATGTGATAACTGGTGTTCATGCTTTTCATTTAATTACTGGATTAGTATTTATAGGCATTGTTTTAAATTCTAGTATAAAATTAGAAGTTCATTCAAAAAATTTAAATTTAATAGAAATGTCTACAACATATTGGCACTTTCTTTCTGGTTTATGGTTGTATTTATATATAACTTTGTACTTGTATAATTAATTCAAATTATGTCAAATACCATATCAGTAAGAACAGAAAGCAAGAATTTATGGGGAGGTGGAGTGGAACCTTTTAAAGCAAGCTATGGGAAACTAATGATGTGGTTTTTTCTTATGTCAGATGCATTTACTTTTTCCGCATTTCTTATAGCTTATGGTGTTATTCGTTTTAGGCATCCAGCATTTGAGGGTTCATTAGATAACTTTTCTTTTTCTCAAAATTATTGGCCTTTACCTGAAAAGGTTTTTGATGCAGCTCCTTTTCTTCATGGTGTAGAGTTACCTCTTGTATTTGTTGGTATTATGACATTCATTTTAATTCTAAGTAGTGTCACCATGGTTTTAGCTGTTGAAGCTGGTCATAGGATGGATAGACAAGCAGTTGAAAAATGGATGCTTTGGACGATACTTGGTGGAATTACTTTTTTGAGTTGTCAAGCTTGGGAATGGACTCATTTTATAATTGGAACCGATACTGGAGGGATACTTCCAGATGGATCAATTTTTTACGGTGCAAATCTCCATATGAATCAATATGGACCGCAAGATTTTGCTGATTTCTTCTTTTTTATTACCGGTTTTCATGGATTTCATGTATTTACAGGTGTAATGATAAATTTTACCATATTTTATCAAGCAACTGTTGGAATTTTTGAAAAAAGAGGACATTATGAAATGGTTGAAAAAGTTGGTCTTTATTGGCACTTTGTTGATTTAGTTTGGGTTTTTGTTTTTACATTTTTTTATTTAGTTTAATAGTATGGAGCAAGAAGTATCATCAATTATACCAAAACCAGCAGACAAATCTAAGATTTGGAAAATATGGAAAGTTGCAATCATTCTTGGTATTGTTACGGGATTAGAATTTTATGTAGCCCTAGAATTACCTGAATCATTGAAGAGCTTTAAAATTTGGATGTTTGTAGGAATGACTTTTATTAAGGCTGGGTATATAGTTGGTGAATTTATGCACTTAGCTCATGAGACAAAGACATTAATGTGGACTATTTTATTGCCATGTTTATTTGTTGTATGGTTGATTGTTGCACTACTTATACAAGGTGAAGCATTATTTAATGCTATTTATCAGTAATTATTTTTAATGAATCCTGTTATAAGATGGTTACTTTTATTTTTTATCATATTAATTCCACTAGTTGTTAATTTATCTCTGTACTATTTTGGGAACAATCATTTTGACGTTCCTATTTATCATAAAGAAAACTCATCAGAGTCACTTCATTGTCAAAATAAAATTATCTTTCCTTACATCGTTTCTTCTGATAGTATCATAGAAATAGCTAATAGATTAACAATTATAGATGTTCGCTTCCCTGATTCAAAAGATAATTTTATAAATAATCAAATAAGAAGATTAATGGACATTAATATTAATTTAAATATACATACTGTATCTTCTTCAAGATTAGATTTAAGATGGAATACATCTACTTTGGGAATTTCCAAATTACATAATTTTAGTGCATGTAAATTATTATATGATGTTAATTTTTCTTTTCTGGTATTAATAGATAAATTGGGCAGAATTAGAGGTTATTATAGGAGTGATGAAGAAAATCAATTTGATAGGATCTTTGCAGAAATTGAAATTTTAGACAAATTTGAAATTGATGAAAAGTGATAATTTTTTTCAAAACACAATTATATTTATCTCAATTGTTGTTCCGATTTTAGTTGCTGTTTTGTTATTTATGCCTTCTAAAATTGAAATTTTCTCTAGTTTTTCAAAAAATCTTCCTCATATTAATGCACTCATAAATTCTTTAACTGCATTATTACTTATTATTGCTTTATTAATGATAAAACTAAAAAATATAAGAATGCATAAAATTCTTATGCTAACTTCTTTTATTTTGGGTTCAATTTTTCTTGTTTCTTATATAATCTATCATTCTTCGGTAGAAAGTACAATTTATGTTGGAGAGAGTAAATTGTTTTATTATTTTTTTTTATCTTCTCATATCTCATTGTCTATAATAGTTGTTCCTTTTGTTTTATTTGCATTTTATTTTTCTTTAACTAACCAAATACAAAAGCATAAAAAAATTGTTAAATACACTTTTCCAATATGGTTATACGTTTCGGTATCTGGAGTTATTGTATATTTGATGATTAGTCCTTATTATTGAATGAAATTATGAAAGAAGCTTTATTTATCATCTTATTGTTCTTTTTAGTTCATTTTTATTCTTTTTCTCAATGTTCTATGTGTAGAAGTGTCGTTCAAAGTGAAATTAATAGTGGAACAGGTGGAATATCTTCAGGAATAAATTTAGGTATTATTTATCTATTCTCTTCAACTTATCTTTTATTACTATTAGGAGGAATTTTATGGTATAGAAGAAGTAAGAAAAATCAAAGAGATATTGAGTTGAAAAATAAAGTTTCAGAGAGGATTGCTTCACTTCATAGTTAATATTTAACTTTTTTCATTAATCTGTTAGAGAAAATAAATTCTTTAAGTTCTTCCACTTTGGTTTTAAATATACTTTTATTATTTCCTTCCCATAATTTTTTACCTTGATGAATAAAAATAATTTTTTCACCAATTTCCATTACAGAATTCATGTCATGTGTAACAACTATAGTTGTAGTATTTAATTTTTGGGTGAGTTCCTGAATTAGATCGTCTATTTTAATAGCTGTTAAAGGATCTAATCCTGAATTGGGTTCATCACAAAATAAATAGTTTGAGTCATTAACAATTGCTCTTGCAATACCAACTCTTTTTTTCATACCTCCACTTAATTCAGAAGGCATTTTATTATTTACATTATCCAATCCAACTAGATTTAAACAATGATTTACTTTTTCTAATTTTTCTTTTTCATTCAACTTAGTTAAAATATTTAAAGGAAACATCACATTCTCTTCAACATTCTTAGAATCAAAAAGTGCAGCACCCTGAAATAACATTCCGATTTCCCTTCTAATTTGTGTGATTAGTTTTTTTGAACCTGTTGTGAAGTCTCTTTTATCAAATAATACCTTTCCCTCATCTGGATTTTGAAGTCCAACCATACATTTTAATAAAACACTTTTTCCTGTACCACTTGCTCCAATTATTAAATTTGTTTTACCCTTATAGAATTTTCCAGATATATTGAACAAAACTTGTTTGCCATCAAATGATTTATCTATGTTTTTTATCTCAATCATATTATAAAAGTATTTGTGCTATAAGATAATCTGCAATTAAAATTGCAATACAACTTTTTGTTACTGCTTGTGTACTTGATTTTCCAACTTCAAGGGCACCTCCTTCAGTATAATATCCTTGAAAGGATGAAATCGAAGCAACAAGAAATGCGAAAACATACGATTTGATCAAAGCAAAAGGAATATTAAAAGTATTAAATTCATATCTTATTCCGTAGATGTATTCTTCTCCAGCTATTACTTCAGTTAATATTCCAGCTACATATCCCCCAAATATTGCCAAAAATGCAGAGATTACCACTAGAATTGGATACATTAATATTGATGCTATTAATTTTGGAAGAACAAGATAAGAACTTGAATTTATTCCCATAACTTCTAATGCATCAATCTGTTCAGTGATTCTCATAGTTCCAAGTTCTCCAGCAATATTAGACCCAACTTTTCCTGCAAAAACAATTGCAATTATAGTAGGGGATAATTCTAATAATGTCATATCTCTGACTACACTTGAAATTACATAATCAGGTATAAGGGGTCCAATTAGATTAAATGCGGTTTGAATTGTTGTTACTGCTCCCATAAAAATTGAAACTATAGCAACAATAAATAAACTATCGTATCCAACTTTTATACATTCTTCTAGTGTAAGTTTTACGTATGTTCCAATTGGTTCTCTTCTTTTGAAAAGCGAAGAAACAAAGATTAAGTATTTTCCAAAATTTTTCACTTAATTTAATATATTTTTAGACAATAATAATTTACAATTTCGTAAATTATTATTATAATCTAAATTAATGAAAAATAAATTGCTTGTTATATCAGGAGGATCAAAAGGTATTGGAAAATCAATTATTACAAAATTTGTTGTTAATGGTTTTGACATCATTACTTGTTCAAGAAATTCAGTTGATCTTGATTCATTACAAACTGATATAAGAGAAATATCAAAAAATAGTTCAATAAATTGTATAAAAGCTGATCTTTCAGTTAAGAGTGAATGTAATAAATTTATTGATTATATTAATTCATTTGAAAAAATTCCTGATATACTTGTGAATAATGTCGGCACTTTTGTTCCTGGAAAAATTTATAATGAAAAAGAAGGTATTTTGGAGAAAATGATAAGTACCAATCTTTATTCAAATTACTCAGTAAGTAGGGGTGTAATACCTAAAATGATTAATCAAAAAAGGGGACATATTTTTAATATTTGTTCTGTTGCAAGTAAGAAAGCATATAAAAATGGAGGATCATATTGTGTCTCAAAATTTGCTTTTTATGGAATGAGTATGTGTCTAAGAGAAGAACTGAAAGAATATGGTATTAAAGTAACATCAATACTTCCGGGAGCTACATTAACTTCTAGTTGGGATGGAACAGATCTTCCTGAACATCGTTTTATAAAGCCCGAAGATATAGCTGAGTCTGTATTTTCAGTATTCAGTATGTCAAAAGGTGCAAATGTTGAAGAAATAGTCATAAGACCTCAAAAAGGTGATTTTTAAATTATTTAAATTTTGAACTTAATTTATTGTAATAGCCTTATAAAATATTCAAGGAGAGAATCTATATCAGTAAGAATTGGGAATTCAAATATTGGAGGAGACAATCCTATTAGAATACAGTCTATGACTACGACTGACACAATGGATACAAAAGCAACGGTTAACCAGGCAATCAGGATGGTAAATGCAGGATGTGAATATGTAAGAATAACTGCTCCTAGTTTAAAAGAAGCAAATAATTTAGTAAATATAAAAGATAGTTTAATAAGAAAAGGTTATAAAATTCCTCTAATAGCAGATATTCATTTTACACCTAATGCTGCAGAAATTGCTGCGAGAATTGTTGAAAAAGTAAGAATTAATCCAGGCAATTACTCTGATAAAAAGAAGTTTAAAAATATTGATTATGATGATTCTTCTTATGCAAGAGAATTAGAAAGAATAAGAGAAAAATTTACTCCTCTTGTGAAAATTTGTAGTGAATATGGAACAGCAATGAGAATAGGTACCAATCATGGATCTTTATCTGACAGGATAATGAGTAGATATGGTGATACACCAATTGGAATGGTTGAATCAGCTCTTGAATATTTAGAAATATGTGAAGATTATAATTTTTATAATGTCGTGTTATCTATGAAGGCAAGTAATCCTTTAGTTATGGTCCATGCTTACAGATTATTAGTTTCAATATTAGATAAGAGGAATTTTAAAAAGTATCCTTTACATCTTGGAGTTACCGAGGCTGGTGAGGGGGAAGATGGCAGAATAAAATCTTCACTTGGAATAGGAACGTTGTTAGAGGACGGCTTAGGTGATACTATTAGAGTGTCTTTAACTGAAGAACCTGAATTTGAACCTCCTATAGCAAAAATAATAGTTGATAGATATTCTAATAGGAATAATCATAAACCCATCGATGGTATTAAAAAAATTAATTATAATCCTTTTGAGTATAATCAAAGGCAATCATTCGAATTAAAAAATATTGGAGATGAAAATTTGCCTTGTGTTATTTTGGATTTAAGTAATTTAAAAAAAATTTCTAAAGAAGATTTGTTATACGTAGGTTACAATTTTTATAATAATTCTTGGACGAACTCAGATATTGCTACTGACTTTATTTATGTAGGAAAACACATTATAGATTTTAGTTTACCAAACGATTTAAAAATAATTATAGATTACGATAAGTGGATTTCTTTAGATAAAAGAGACAAATGTTATCCCATTATTAATGAACAAAAAGAAATTGAAAAAATTTTTAATGATAAAATTAATTCTAATGCGAAGATTCATCCTGAATTAAATTTTCTTAGGATTAATGTGTCTAATGTAAATTCTTTATTACTTAAAAAAATTTCAAATAAAAAAATCGTTCTTGTTATAGAATCTAGTAATAAACATGCTCTTGTTGATTTTAGACAATTTTTTATGCTATTAATTGAGAACGAGATTAATAACCCAATTGTAATAACAAGAGAATATGATTTAGATAATTTTTCTAAATTAAGGTTATATTCATCTATTGATGTCGGCGGCCTTCTAATCGATGGATTTGGAAATGGAATAATGGTGTCCAAATTAAAAAATCATAATTTAAAAAGTATCGAAAAATTAAATTCTCTCTCTTTTAAGATACTGCAAGCCTCGAGAACAAGAATAACATCTACTGATTTTATTTCATGTCCTTCATGTGGTAGAACACTTTTTGATCTTGGTGAAACTACTGCAAAGATTAGAGAAAAAACTAGTCATTTAAAAGGATTAAAAATAGGAATAATGGGATGTATTGTGAATGGTCCAGGTGAGATGGCTGATGCTGATTATGGATATGTAGGATCAGGAAAAGAAAAAATAACGTTATATAGAAAAAAAGAGATAGTAAAAAAA
>Ga0310345_10000190_pt1 | contig 115782 bp, 92 predicted proteins | sample HC15DNA20500_MG_FD_204667 | JGI IMG/M metagenome (GOLD analysis project Ga0310345, IMG submission 204667) | Marine microbial communities from station ALOHA, North Pacific Subtropical Gyre - HC15-DNA-20-500_MG | ecosystem: Environmental > Aquatic > Marine > Oceanic | place: Pacific Ocean: North... | reverse complement strand
GCGGCAGCGGGGGCGGAGGCGGCAGCGGGGGCGGAGGCGGCAGCGGGGGCGGAGGCGGCAGCGGGGGCGGAGGCGGCAGCGGGGGCGGAGGCGGCAGCGGGGGCGACGGCGGCTGCGACGACGGAGGCGACGGAGGCGGCAGCGACGACGGAGGCGGAGGCGGCGGCGACGACGGAGGCGGAGGCGGCAGCGACGACGGTGGCGGAGGCGGCAGGGACGACGGAGGCGGCGGCGACGACAGAGGAGCCGACCACAGAGGCGGCCACGACAGACGCGGCCACGACAGACGCGGCCACGACAGAGGCCGCGGCCACGACAGAGGCGGCGACGACAGAGGCGGCGACGACAGAGGCGGCGACGACAGAGGCGGCGACGACGGAGGCGGGACGACAGAGGCGGCGACGACAGAGGCGGCGACGACAGAGGCGGCGACGACAGAGGCGCGCCCTTGCTGCCGCCGCTGCCGCAGCCGCCCTGGTTGCCGCCGCGGTCCTCCCCGCCGCGGTCCTCGCCGCCGCCGTCGTGGTCGCTGTCGCCCCTCGCTCCAGGAGGCGCCGCCGTCCCGCTACCGCCGCGGTCCTCGCCGCCGCCCGGCTGCCGTGGTCCTCGCGGCCGCCCCGCTGCCGCGGTCCTCGCCGACGCGGTCCAGGCCGACGCGGTCCTCGCCGCCGCGGTCCTCGCCGCCGCCCCGCTGGCGCGATCCTCGCCGCCGCCCCGCTGCCGCGGTCCTCGCCACCGCGGTCCTGGCCCCCGCCTCCGTCGCCGCGGTCCTCGCCGCGGCCTCCGTCGCCTCGGTCGTCGTGCGGCCTCCGTCGGCTCGGTCGTCGCTGCGGCCTCCGTCGGCTCGGTCGTCGCTGCCGCCCCGGTGCTCGCTGCCGCCGCCGCCGCTGCTGCAGCCGCCGCCGCCGCTGTCCCCGCCGCCGCCCCAGCCGCCCCAGCCGCCGTCCTGATGCCGACGGGGTCCTCGCCGCCGGCTGCGTGGTCGCTGTCGCCCCCGCTCCAGCAGGCACCGCCGCCCCGCTACCGCCGCCGCCCTCCGCCGCGGTCCTCGCCGCCGCCCCGTCGCCTCGGTCGTGCTGCGCCTCTGTCGTCGCCCCGGCGGGAACCGGGGCGGCAGCTGGGGCGGCGGCAGCAGGAGCGAAGCCTGCCCCGTCCCGAGCCACCGCGAGAGGTCGTGATCGGCGACGCTTAGGAGCACGGGATCGCCGGTCGGGACCGGGCAACGAACCGAGAAGCCGCCAGCCTGGAACTCCCGCGCGAACGACCGGCCGGCGCTCGAACGAGCGCACGCCCAGGCCCCGCTCGATCATCGGCTGAACGTCGGCCCACTGGGTGTCGAAGTCGTCGGACACGACGCGCCCGGCAGTACTAGCGAGCGAGGGCGGTCGGGCCCGCTGGATCGTGCTCGAGATCGGTCAGGCGCGGGTGACGGCGGCGCTCCAGAGGGGGCGAGACCGCCGAGACCGAGTCCGTCTCCATGTCGGACACCTCGTGGTCATCGCGGTACGCGGGGGAGAGGAGAGGTGGGAGGCGCGGAGGAATGGCTCCAAGCCGATGTCCATCACTACCCCGGCACCGGCGCGCCGCGCGAGGGCGGAGCTCTGCCGAATCATGTGACGCCCCCGACGGCAGCGGGGCTGCACCGGAATCGAATGCCGGGCGGCGCGCTCGATTCGGCAGAGATGCGCGCGAGTCCCCGGCGCCATGAATCGGCAGAGAAGCGCGCTAGCCGACGACGCGGTTCCGGCCGCCTTCTTTGGCGCGGTAGAGGGCGGCGTCGGCGAGCTCGAGGGTGTCTTCGAAGGGGAGCGTGCAGGTCCAGAGGGCGACGCCGATCGACATCGTGACGGCGGCCTCGACTTCGGGCGCCACGGGGACGGGCGCGCGGCTGAGTCGGGCGCGGAGGCGCTCGCCGGTGGCGCGGGCGCCCTGCCAGCTGCCTTCGGGCAGGAGGACGACGAGCTCTTCGCCGCCGACGCGGAAGGCCTCGTCGTCGCCGCGGAGCTCGCCCCGCAGGAGGTCGGCGACGTGGCGGAGCACGGCGTCGCCTCCGGCGTGGCCGTGAGCGTCGTTGAGGGCCTTGAAGTGGTCGAGGTCGATCGCGAGCACGCCGACGTCACGGTCGTGGCCGGCGAGGCGCTCGACGGCCTCGAGCATGGCGCGGCGGTTGCCGAGGCCGGTGAGCGCGTCGGTCCGCGCTTCCTCCTCGGCGTCCGAGAGCGCGGCCTCGAGCTCTTCGGCGCGCCGCCGGCTGAGGTGGGCGGCCTCGACCGCGTCACGCACCGCGCCCCGGCGCGCGCTCGCCGCCTCGACCAGCGATCCCGCGTGCTGGAGGAGGAGGCCCCGGAGCACGTCGAGGTCCTGGATGTCCTCGGCCTCGATGAGCCGCTCGCGGATCTCGCTCAGCCGCGCGCCCTGCGCCTCTTCGCCGTCCGCGAGCCGACCGAGCGTGTCGATCAGCTCGCCGACGCAGCGCTTCATGATCTCCGCGCCCTCCTTCGTGCGGGCGGCGTGGAGCGAGAAGCTCTCGAAGAGCAGGCTCAGGGTGCGCACCGGCTTGTCGTCGGGGCCGTCGAGCGAGGGCACCTTCAGCAGCTCGGAGAGGTCGGCGATGGCGGCGCGCAGCGCGAAGGCGTGCGCGACCGGCTGGGCCGCGAAGACGACACGATGGAAGAGCTCGAGGGCGAAGCCGCCGCCGGGCTGCGCCACCGGCGGGAGGCTGACGCTGCGCAGGCGCTCGGCGAGCTCGGCGTAGTCCTCCGGCACCATGGCGCGGCCGACGTCGGCCTCGATCTCGGCGAGCACGCGGCGCGCCTCCTCGGTGTCACCCGGCAACGCGCGGCGCAGCAGCCGGAGCGACTGCGCGAGGGCGTCGCTCATCGCGCGCGCCGCGCGGAGCCTCGCCGGGCGCTTCGCCTGCGTCGTCTTCCTCAGCTCGGCGGCGAGCGCGTCGCCCCGGCCGCGGTCGACCGCGTCGAGGTCCTGCGCGGTCGCGATGTGGGCGCGCGAGCGCCGCGGCGGTTCCGCACCGCGCTTCAGCTCCGCGCCCAGGTCCCCGCGGGTCACGTCCTTGGCGCCCCCGCCTCGCCTTCCCCCGAAGAAGCTCATCCGGGCTCGCCCTCCTCTTCCTCCGCGGGCGCTGCGGCCGCGCGGCGTGGCGTCTCCTCCGGCTCGGGGGGACGCGTGAACACGAACTCCACGCGGCGGTTCTGCGAGCGGCCGTCGTGGGTCTGGTTGTCGGCGATGGGCCGCGTCTCGGCGTAGCCGGCGATGCTCATCGACTCGGGGTGCATGCCCGTGGTCTGGAGGTAGCGCAGGACCGCGGTCGCCCGCGCGGCCGACAGCTCCCAGTTGGACGGGAAGCGGCTGGTGTGGATGGGCCGGTCGTCGGTGTGGCCCTCGATCGCGAGCTCCTGCGTGAACTCGGTGCTCAGCTCCGCGATGCGGGTGAGGATCGGCAGGGAGTCGTCTTTGAGGTGGTCGGAGCCGGTGTCGAAGAGCACCGCGTCCCGCACCCGGAGCGCGACGCCGCGGTCGGTCACCTCGACGTCCACGACGCCCTGCAGCCCGGCCTCACGGAGGCGCTCGCGGACGCGGCGCGCCATCGTCGTCATCGTCGGCGCCTGCGGGAGCACCGTGGGGTCGGCGGGCGAGCCGCCCGGCGCCACGCTGACCGGCGAGTCGCTGCGGGTCTGGAAGTCGCCCGGGCTCTCGAACTGCACGCCGAACGCCTCGCGGACCGAGCCCATCATCGTGCGGAACTCGACGATGTCCATGTTGGCGAAGGACAGGAGCAGCACGAAGAAGGTCAGGAGCAGGGACATCATGTCGGCGAAGGTCGCCATCCACGCCGGCGCGCCCTCCTCGACCTCCTCCTCGTCGCCGTCGTCCATCATCAGGCGGCCTTCTTCTCGCCCTCACGCTCGGTGGGCGCGAGGCGGGCTTCGAGCTTCTCCTGGATGACCGTCGCGTTCTGTCCCTTGACGATCGACTGGATGCCCTCGATGACCACGATCATCCGGGCCGACTCCTCCTTGCTGCGGAGGCCGAGCTTCTCGGCGATGGGCCCGCAGACCACGAACGCGACGACCGCGCCGTACATCGTGGTCAAGAGCGCGACCGCCATCGCGGGACCGATGGAGGACGGGTCATCGAGAGACTGGAGCATCTGCACCAGGCCGATGAGCGTGCCGATCATGCCCATCGACGGGGCGGTGGCCGCCATGAACTTGAAGAGCTTCTGCCCGCGGCTGTGGCGGTCCTTCATCGAGACGAGCTCCGCCTGGAGGGTCGCGATGATCTCCTCCTCGGGCATCCCGTCGACCGCCATGCGCACGCCCTTCGCCATGAAGGCGTCGTCGATCTGCTCCTTCTCGAGCGCGAGCACGCCCTCGCGGCGGGCGATGGCGCTGAGCTCGACGATGCGCTTGATGGTGTCGCCCGCGCTCGCGACCTTGCCGCCCTTGATGGCGTTCATCGCGACCTTGAACGCGCCGAGCACCCGCTCGAGCCGCTCCATGATCAGGGTGCACGCCATCGTTCCACCGACGACGATCAGCAGGCTCGGGATGTCGATGAAGGACCCCAGCGACCCGCCCATCACGATCGAGCCGAGGATGAGGCCGAAGCCGAGCACGATGCCGATGATCGTTGCGATGTCCACCTGACGTCTCCTCCGAGCGGCCTCCCGCCGCTCTCGTTCTCTCTATCGGCGGGTCGGTGCCTCGACTTGAGTCACCCTGCCGCCGCCATCTGGGGCGGGGTCGTGTCGGACCGACGCGGCGCGCCGTCCAGCAAGCTCTGCGCGGCGTCACACGAGCGCGCGTCGAGCTCGACCCCGTAGTGGAAGCCCGCCACCGAGACGTGGCGGACGACCCCGCGCAGCTGCGGCCGGCCGGGGAGGCCGACCATCGACATCGACAGCTCGTCGCCGATCTCGCCGCCGAGGTGCCCTTCGATCATGGCGCCCCGGGGCGAGAGGTCCTTCATGCGCGCCTGGAAGGTGCGGCCGCCGAAGCTCACGCGCAGCGCGTGGTCGGTCTCGACCCGCTCCTCGCGGCGCAGGTAGTCGATGAGGGTGACGCCGAGGATCTTCTCGTCGGTGTCGCGCACCGGCTCGCTCGAGACGTTGCCCGGGTCCTCGGACGGCGGCGCCTGTCGCGCCTCGCGGATGGCCTGCACGTCCTGGGTGACCAGGGTCTCGGCCAGGCCGCGCAGGGCCAGGCTGGCCTCGTGCCCGGGGTGGCTCAGCAGGAAGGGCCGGCGGCGGGTGACCGAGTGGTGCACCTCGCGGCTCATCGACAGGTGCGCGCCGACCGGCACGGTGACGTCCAGGAAGTCGTGCGCCATGCGCGAGAGCGCGGCGAGCACCTTCCGCTGGTGCGGGCCCTCGAGCATGTTGCCGACGATGCGGGTGGCGAAGCCGGTGGTGACCTGCTCGAACGCGTGATCGATCCCGGCGCGGGCGTCGCGCGCCCGGCGGCGAAGATCGGCGACGCGGTCGGTCTCGCGGTGCCCGCACACGTGCTTGAAGGCCTCGCGCTGGGCGTGGTTCTCGAGCCGCTGGGTCAGCCCGCGGTGCACGGCCGCCTTGAGGAAGCAGTAGGCGTTCTGCATCGCGGGCAGCTGCGGCGAGCTGACCACGAGGCGCAGATCCCCGAGCTCGAAGAAGTCGAGCACGTTGAAGCTCACGCCCGCCCCGACGTCGATGACCACCACCTCCGCGTCGAGCTTGCGGATGTGGCGCATGACCTTGAGCTTCTGCGCGTGGTTCAGGTTGGCCGCGCCCGGCACCGCCCCGATGCCCGGCACCAGGAACAGCCGCGGCGCGCCCGTCGGGCTGGCGATCTCCTCGAGCGACCTGACGTCCTTGTCGAGAAACGCCTGCAGCGACTGCCCGGGCCGATCGATCCCGAACAGCGTGTGCTGGTTCGCGGCGCCGAGGTCGGAGTCGACCAGCACGGTCCGAAAACCGAGATCGGAGATCGCGACGGCGAGGTTGGCGGCGACGACGCTCTTGCCGACGCCGCCCTTGCCGCCGCCCACCGAGATGCAGAGGGGGCCAGTGTGGGTCACAGGCACTGGATCGGCCGTCCGTCGGAAACCTTGAGTCGAGGTGGTGAGAGAGGGAGGTCGCGAGCGCGAGGTGAGAGCGGGCTCGCCGCACGAACATGGCAGGCGACGAGCGCAGCGACGTCGCCGCACGCACCACCCTGCTCGTCCGATCCCGCGGCAGCGGGCGGCCAGCGAGCGCGCAGCGCGAGCGCGAGCCGCGTGGCTCACGCGCGGAGCGCGGGACTCGCGCGCCGCAGGCGCGCGGAGTGGGTGGGGGGGGCCCCGCGGAGGAGGCGCAGCGATGTTTGCGGAGGGCGCAGCCCGGAGCGAACATCGTTGTGCCGCCGCAGCGGGGGGGGCGGGGGCGAACCCGCCCCTGCCCAAAAGACACAGCCTCAGCCCACGCGGCGGAGCTTCGCCTTGATCGGCACCTCGGTCTCGTAGACCCGCTTCACGCCGTCGCCGAGCGCCTCCTCGACCGCGCGGATGTCGCGCACGAGCCGGGTGAAGCCCTGGGGCTCGATCGAGGCCGACTGGTCGCTGCCGAACATGGCGCGGTCGAGGGTGACGTGACGCTCGACGACGCAGGCGCCGAGGGCCACGGCGGCGACCGAGGTGGCGAGCCCGAGCTCGTGGCCGGAGTAGCCGATCGGCACGCCGTAGCGCTCCTTCAGCATCGGGATGCACTGGAGGTTCAGCTCCTCGTTCTTCGAGGGGTAGGTGCTGGTGCAGTGGAGGATGATGAGGTCCTCGGTGCCGAGCACCTCGACCGCGTGGTCGATCTCCTCGAGGGTGCTCATGCCGGTGCTGATGATGATCGGCTTGCCGGTCGCGCGCTTCGCCTTCAAGAGCGCGTCGTCGGTCAAGCTCGCCGAGGCGACCTTGTAGGCGGGCACGTCGAACTGCTCCATGAACGCGATCGACGGCTCATCCCAGCAGCTCGCGAACCAGTGCAGGCCCTTCTCGGCCGCGTGGCGCCCGATCGCGTGGTAGGCGTCGGCGTCGAGCTCGAGGTGGCGCTTGAGGTCGCCGTTGGTCGCGCCGAACGGGGTCTCGCGCGGGCGGGCGAGCTCCTCGGCCGTGTAGACGATGTCGAGGGTGCGCTTCTGGAACTTCACCGCGTCGGCGCCGGCCTCGGCGCACACGTCGGTGAGCTGGTTGGCGATGCCGACGTCGCCGTTGTGGTTGATGCCGATCTCGCCGATGACGTAGCAGGGCTCACCGTCGCCGATCCAGCGCTCTCCGATCTTCACCTTGGTCATGTCTCGCTTCCCTTCTTTCAACCGAACAGCAGCTGCTCCACCACGTCACAGACGGCGTGGAGGGCGGCGGTGTGGATTTCCTGAACCCGCGCCGTGTGACGCGAGGGGGCTCTGAGCACGAGGTCGGCGGCGGGGCTGCCGCTCTGGCCGACGATCGCGATGGTGGCGAGGCCGCGCTCGGTCGCGGCGTCGAGGGCGGCGAGCACGTTCTTGCTCGTGCCGCTGGTCGAGAGGCCGACGAGCACGTCGCCGGGGCGGCCGAGGCCGTGGACCTGGCGCGCGAACACCTGCTCGTAGCCGTAGTCGTTCGCGATGCAGGTGACGACCGAGGGGTCGACCGTCAGGGAGACCGCGGGGAGCGAGGGGCGCTCCATGCCCATCCGGCCGATGAGCTCGGCGACGAAGTGCTGGGCGTCGGCCGCGCTGCCGCCGTTGCCGCAGGCGAGGATCTTGCCGCCGCCGCGGATGGACGTCGCGCACATCGCGCCGGCCTCGGCGATCTGGGCCGGGAGCGTCTGGGCGGCGATCGCGGCGGTCCGGCTCAGCTCCATGAACGCGTCTCGCACGCGGGTCACGCCCGCGTCCTCTTCCCGCTCGACGACCAGGTCCCAGGCGGGCCCGGTCTTCACCATCGCTGCTCCTTCACGCCACACGTCGCACTCCTTCCGCGAGCTCCGCCCGGGCCGCGAGGATGGCGTCCGCCACCTCCCGCACCGCGCCGTCGCCGCCGATCTTCTCCGTCACCCACACCGCGGCCGCCTTGGCCGGGGGCGTCGCGTCCGCGACCACGATCGGCACGCCGACCTGATCGAGCGCGCCGAGGTCGTTGACGTCGTTGCCCACGAACGCCACCTGCCGCGGCGAGAGCTTCGCGTCGGCGAGGATGCGCGCGACCGCGGCCCGCTTGTCCGCGATGCCCTGATGGCAGCGGATGCCGAGCTTCTGGCAGCGCGCCGCCACCACCGGGTTGGTCTCGGTGCTCACCACCTCGACCCGCAGCCCCGCGTCGCGGAGCCGGGCGATGCCCCAGCCGTCGCCGCGGTGACAGGTGACCGACTCGGTGCCGGTCTGGTCGACGCTGACGCGGTTGTTGGTCATCACCCCGTCGAAGTCGAGGAGCACCAGCCGGAGCGGCGCGAGGAGCGACGGGTCGGCCTTGGGCACCTCGCTGATGAGCAGGGCCTCCATCAGCGCGAGGTCCTCGGGCTCGTCGACCTGGAAGGAGTCGCGCACCCGCATCTCGTAGGTGGCGACCTTGCCGCCGAGCCGGTTGTTCTGCTCGCGCAGCACCGACGGGCGGAAGACGTAGATCGAGCCGTTCTCCACCACGTCGACCGGCGCGTCCTGCCGGCGGGGGCGCGCGGTGTGGTCGTAGTTGAGCGAGCGCGGCCCGCCCTCATGCATGCGCCACACGAAGCCGTGGGTGGGGCAGCAGGAGAAGAGCGAGTCCGCCTCCTGCTCGACGAGGGTGGCGATCGCGTCGCCGATGTCGTTGGGCTGGCGGAAGGGCGAGGTGCACTGGAGGAAGACCACCAGGTCGGGCACGTATCCCTCGCGGGCCTCGAGGGCGTCGAGCGCGTGGACCAGCGCGGACTCGCTCGAGGCGGTCGGCCCGGCCAGGGTCGCGGGCCGCTCGATGACCTCGGCGCCCCAGGCGCGCGAGACCTGCGTGATCTCCCGGTCGTCGGTCGAGACCACGACGCGGGTGATCGCCTCGGTGCGCAGCGCCTGGCCGATGGTCCAGGAGATCAGCGGCCGGCCGCCGAGCGCGCGCACGTTCTTGCGGGGGATCCCGACCGAGCCGCCGCGGGCCGGGATGATGGCGAGGATCTCTTTCATCGCGCCGCGACCTCCTGCACGAACGGGTGGGACTTCACGCGGAGGGTGCCGAGGGTGTCGTTCACCAGGGCCCGGGTCTCGCGCCGCGCGATCTCGACCAGCTCGGCCTTGCGGGCCTTCGCCTGCGCGCTGAGGGCGTCTCGCTCGCTCGAGGCCGCGCGCACCGCCGAGACGAAGCGCTCGGTGCGGCACTCGCGATCGAAGTCGAAGAGATCGATGTGCTGGTCCTTCGGCGAGCCGAACAGCTCCTGCATCCAGCCGTTGGAGCGGGTGGTCGAGAGGCTCACCACCGGGGTGCCCATCGCCCAGGGGAGGATCACCGAGTGCAGCCGCTGGCCGAGCACCAGGTGCAGCTTCTCGTAGACCCCGGCGAGCAGCGCCGGGTGACCGAGGTCGGCGCCGTGGTAGATGGCCGGCACCTCCTCGTGGAGGAGCAGGAGCGCGTCCTCGGGGAGCGAAGCGCGCAGCAGCCGGCCGACCTCGAGGTCGCCGCTCGTCAGCAGGTGCGGCGTGAAGACGATCTGGTAGCCGTCCTCCTCCACCAGGCGCTGGCAGGTCTCGACCAGGGTCTGGACGTAGCGCTCGAAGCTCTCGGCGAAGGGCGCCGGGAAGCGCTCCTCCGGGCGGTCGATGCGCAGGCAGAGGCCGAGCGACTTCCGGCTCGGGTCGAGGCGCGGCAGGTGCACGCGGCCGGGCTCGACGTGGAGCGCGCAGTCGGGCACGAAGGAGACGCCCTCGGTCACGCCGAACTGCTCCTCGAGCATCTTCACCGAGCCCTGCTCGCGCACCGAGAAGTGCGCGGCGTGCTTCACGGTGGCGCGCACGTGGCTCGCGGTGTGGGCCGGGAAGTGCTGCGGCGCGAAGGCGCGGTAGTTGTAGCCGGTGGAGTAGATGGCGAACGGCACCTCGAGGCTCGGGATGAGCGCCTCCGGGATGTCGAAGCCCCACCCGCTCGCCGACCGATCCGCGCCGCGGTGGTAGAGGAAGCCGCCGCCGCCCATGACGACCAGGTCGTACGAGGCGTTGATCGTCGCGATCGTCTCCTCGCGGAAGGGCAGGTCGTAGATGAACGACTGGTCGACGATGACGTCGAGGCCGGCGGCGTCGACCGCGTCGCCGAAGACGCGGAGCCAGCCGGCGAAGATCGCCTGGTCGCCGAGGTTGTTGCCGTTGCCGTTCAAGACGAGCACCCGGCGCTGCGTGTTCGAGCTCATGTCCTCACCGTTCCTTCGGATCCCCCGAGCTGCCGGCGGCAGAGCTCGACGAGTCGCTGACACTGCTGTTGGAGCGCGGCCTCGTGCGGCCCCTCGATCACCGCGGTCGCGAGGGCGAGCGCGGCCCGGGGCGCGCCGGCGCGCGCGAAGACGTCGAGCAGCACGTGCACGCTCTCGGCGCTGTGCACCGCGAAGCCCGGGCGCCTCAGCATCTGGGTGAGCACCCCGAGGCGATCCATGGAGATCTTCCCGCCGAGGATCTCCTCCTTGAGGCGCTGCACGTGGCGGTAGGTGTCGAGGCGCTCGGCGACCCAGGCGCCGTCCTGCGCGCGGTCGGGGAGCATCTCCGGCGCGAAGGCGCGCGGCCCGCCGCTCGGGGTCCCGGTCATGAACAGGGTCCCGCCGTCGGCCATCTTCTGCGGCTCGAGGCCGGCGCGCTCGAACATCGCGGCCAGGGTGTTGGCCGAGAAGCTCGTCAGGTGCGCGTTCTGGAAGAAGTTGCCCTCGAGCGCGCCGTACGGCTGGGTGACGTTCGGCACCTCGATGAGCAGCGTGCCGCCCGGCTTCAGCCAGGAGGCGAGGCGGGTCAACGCGGCGAGCGGCTCGTGCAGGTGCTCGAGCACGTGGAACATCTGCACCTGGTCGAAGCGGGCGTCCGGGGCCGGCGCGAACTCCTCGAGCAGCCCGACGAACACGTCGACCCCACGCTCGCGCGCCTCGGCCGCCTCCTCGGGCCCGGGCTCGACGCCGAACGCCTCGACGCCGCCGAGCGCCACCATGTGCATCAGCGTCTGGCCGTCGCGGCAGCCGACCTCGAGCACCCGCTGGCCGGGCTGGAGATCACCGAGCCGAAGCGCGAGCTGGGCCTGGCTTCGGTAGCGCGCGGCCCGGGCCTCGGCGTACCCCGGGTCGTCCGGGCCGACGAAGCCGCCCCCGCCGGGGAGCGGGAGCTTCACCGTCCGGTACTGCGCGCGGTAGGGGCCGCGGTAGTAGGCGTCCATCGCCTCGGGCGTCGGTCGCGGGCTCACCCGAACCAGCCCGCAGCTCCGGCAGGCCACGTTCCGCACCGCCATGTCGAAGCGGGCGCGGGTACCGACCACGATGGCGTCGTCCGGCGCGCGCTCGCAGAGCGGGCAGGGCACGGTCTCGTGCTGGCTCGGATCGTTCCAGGGCTCGGAGGTCACGAGACCCCTGCTCAGCACGATGGATGCCAGCCCTCTCCGATAGCCGGATCGCCGGCGATTCCCGCCAAAGAGCCAAGGTCCCGACGGCCGGATCGCCATCGCTCTGACGGTCCCCCCGAACGCCCCGCCCGGCTCGGGTCGTGGACCCGGGTGGACCGTTCCTTGCTCAGCCCCCCCGGCATGCAGCCGATCCTTTTCGAGAGCGACAGCGGACTCCCCAGCCTGCGCTTCGGCGCCGAGACCCTCGAGGACCCGGTCGATCCGGTGCTCGCGGCGGAGATGTTCGCGGGGCCGGAGACGGTCGACCGGACCGATCACGTCGTGCTCTTCGGCGCCGGGCTCGGCTATCGGGTGAGGCGGCTGCGGGAGCTCGGGCGCGACCCGATCGTCTTCGAGCCGTGCCGCGCGGCGCTCGACCTCGCGCAGCAGCACGGCCCCGGCGTCGACGGCGCCTCCGTCTTCACCGACCTCGCGGCGCTCCACGAGCACCTGCTGGCGGTCTCGAAGCCCGACCAGAGCACCATCCTCTTGCACGCGCCGCCCTACGGCCGCGCCTTCCCCGACGCGCTGAGCGCGGTCTCGCGCGTGATCGACGAGGTGCAGGGCCTGGTGATGCTGCGCCGGAACAGCGTGCAGGAGCGCGCGGCCTTCCTGACCGAGCGGGCGCTGGAGAACCTCCCCCGGCTGAGCCAGGTGCCGTCGATCGCGTCGCTCGGCGGAGTGCTCGACGGCGTGCCCGCCTTCATCGTCAGCGCGGGCCCGTCGCTCGACCGGAACCGCCACCTCCTCGCCGAGGCGAGCAAGCGCGGCCCGGTCTTCGCGGTCAACACCTCCGCGCCGGTCCTCGCCGCGATCGACGCGCCGATCGATCTGCTCGTCGCCATCGAGGCGCTCGACGTGTCGGAGCCGATGAAGAAGGCCGCGCACGTGACCCGCGCCCTCGCCCTCGACCTCACGAGCGGCGGGCCCAACTTCGAGGTCGAGGTGGACCGGAAGGTCTGCTTCCTCGCGAGCGCGGCCCAGTACCGCGCGCTCGGCGAGGCGCTCGGGGTCGGCACCCTCGGCTACGGCGGCTCGGTGGCCACCGCCGCCTTCGCGCTCGCGGCCGCGCTCGGCGCCGACCCGATCGTGGTGCTCGGCCAGGACCTCGCGTACACGGACGGCCGCGGCTACGCGTCCGACACCCTCTTCGAGGGCACGGTGGTCCGACGCGAGGGCCCGTTCCTCCACATCGACCGGGTGGCCAAGTGGGACGAGATGACCCGCGCCGGCGGCCTCAAGGTCCCCTCCAAGACCCGCCCCGCGGTCGACGTCCCGGCGTGGGGCGGCGGCACCGTGTGGAGCACGCACGAGCTGGTGCTCTTCCGGCGCTGGTTCGAGATGGCCGCGCGCGAGCTGCGCGGGGTGCGGCGCCTGGTGAACGCCACCGAAGGCGGCGCGTCGATCGAGGGCTTCGAGGAGGTCGCGCTCGAGGCGCTGCTCGCGGAGCTGCCCGAGCGCGAGCACGGCCTGCACGCCGCGATCGACGCCGCGCCCCTCGTGCCGAAGGCGCGCATCCAGGAGGTGGCGCGCGAGGCGGAGCGGAGCGCGAAGAAGCTCGCCACCGCCGCCACCAAGGTCGTGAAGGGCCTGCGGCGCGGGCACGTGGCCGCGGCCCGCAAGGCGAGCGAGCAGGTCCGCGCCGCCGCCAAGGCGTCCCCGCTCGCCGAGTCGCACGTGGCGCCCGCGCTGATGGAGATCATGGCCGACGACACCCTCGCGCCGGCCGAGCGGGAGCGGCGCACGTACGCCGCCATCGAGCGCTCCGCGAAGAAGGTCGCCTCGCTCGCGAAGCGCGCCTCTCGCGGGTAGAGGCAGATCACCCCACTGACGTCTTTGTAAATCTCGGGCTAGCGTCCGAGACATGCAGCCGTCCTTCGATCGCCTCCGCGAGCCGCTGACCGAGATCCTCCTCACCACCCCCGAGGAGCGCATGTACGCCGACGTGCTCGACCTGATGCTCGAGGCGTTCGAGAGCGAGTTCGGCTACTTCGGCTACATCGACTCCAAGGGCGATCTCGTGTGCCCGTCGATGACCCGGCGCATCTTCGCGGCCTGCCAGGTCCCGGACAAAGACGTCGTCTTCGAGCGCGCGATCTGGGGCGGCCTGTGGGGCCGGATCCTCACCGAGAAGCGGGCCCTGAAGAAGAACGCGGCCCACGGGGTGCCGGAGGGGCACCTGCCGATCCAGCGCTCGTTCGGCGCGCCGATCCTCTACCGCGGCGTGCTGATCGGGCAGATCCACCTCGCCAACCGCGACCGGGACTACGAGACGGCGGACGTCGACGTGCTCCGCGAGATCTGCGCCTTCCTCGCCCCGGTGCTCAACGCGCGGCTGCGACGCGACGAGGAGGAGCGGCGGCGCGTCGAGCTGGAGGAGGATCTCCGCTCGGCCAACGAGGAGCTCCGCGCCAAGGTGGACGAGCTCGAGCGACTCCGGGACGCGATGATCGACCGCGAGGAGCGAATGGTCGAGCTGAAGGCGCGGATCCGCGCCCTGGAGGGGGAGGGCTGAGTGGACCAGGCCTCCGCGCCGCGGCTGGACCTCACGACGCTGCAGTCCCAGCACGTCGCCACGCTCGGCCGCCGGGTGCGGGAGCTCGGCCAGAGCTGCCGCGACGAGCGACAGCTCGCCGAGCGCGTGATCAGCTCGCTCTACGACGCCCTCGTCCGCCCCGAGGGAGGGCGCGCGCTGGTGCTCGCGCGCCTCTTCGTCACCGAGCGCTTCGCCGACCTCGAGCCTCCGCTCCAGCGGTTCGCGGAGAAGCTCGCGCTCGAGCCCCTGGGCGACGACGCGCCGTGCCTGACCCTGCTCGCGAGCCGGGGCTACGAGGCGGAGTGGAACGATCCGGCCGCGTCGCACGGCCACCGCGCCGTCCCGCTCGCGGACTCGGCCGCCCCCGGACGGCTCCCGATGCTGGCCGCGCTGTGGAGGCAGCTCGGGCTCGACCTGGAGCACTTCGAGATGCTCGCGCCCAGGCTGCCGAGCGCGCCCCGCGTCTCCGGGGTCGTGCACGTCGAGCGCGCCCCCGACAGCCCCCTGCTCCCCCAGCAGCGGGGCTTCGTCGTGCCCTACGGCGTGCAGAGCGCGCTCGGCTTCGGCGGGGTGCTGCCCGACGGCCGCGTCTACCTCGTCGCGCTCTACAGCGGGGTGCCGGTGAGCGAGGGCGTCGCGCGGAGCTTCGAGCTGCTCGGGCTGCACCTCGAGCTCGCCTGGCTGGAGGCCGCGCCGACCCGCTTCGGCGACGCCGCGGCGCTCGCCCGCATCCGGAGCGCGGCGCTGCAAGAGCTGCTCGACGTGCAGGAGCAGCACCTCGTCGACTGGGCCAACGCGCTCGCCGACTCCCGGGACGACGAGCGCCGACGGCGAGAGGAGGCCGCGCGCCAGCGGGAGGCGGAGGCGCTCGAGAAGAACCGCAAGCTGGAGCGCATCCAGAACGCGATGCTCAACGTCATCGAGGACCTGCGGGAGGCGCGCGAGGGCCTCGAGCGCACGGTCACCGAGCGCACCGAGGCCCTGCGGGAGGTCAACGCCGAGCTGAGCGCGCAGAACACCCACCTGCAGCAGCAGATGGCCGAGCGCGAGGCCATCCTCGCCTCGCTCGGCGTGGGGCTGTACGGCCTCGACCGCGAGGGCCGATGCACCTTCATCAACCCGGCCGGGGCCGAGCTCGTCGGGCTGCCGGCGGCGGAGATCCTCGGCCGCGACATGCACGCCCTCGTGCACCACACCCGCCCGGACGGCACCCCGTTCCCGGTCGAGGAGTGTCCGATCTACGCCGCGTTCCGGAACGGGCAGTCCGTCCGCGTCAGCGACGACCTGATGTTCCGGGTCGACGGCACCTCGTACCCCGCCGAGTACACCTCCGCGCCCATCCTGACCGACGGCGAGGTGGTCGGCGCGGTGGTCGTCTTCGCCGACATCAGCGTCCGCAAGGCCTGGGAGGAGCGGCTCCGGCGCAAGCGCCACCTGCTGGAGGTCACGAACCAGGCGCTCGCGGCGAGCAACGAGGAGCTGGAGCAGTTCGCGTACGTCGCGTCTCACGACCTCCAGGAGCCGCTGCGCACCATCACCGGCCACCTCCAGCTCCTGCAGCGCCGTCACGCCGACGCGCTGCCGCCCGACGCGAGCGAGTTCGTGGACTACGCGATCGACGGCGCCCGGCGCATGAAGGAGCTCATCGAGTCCCTGCTCGACTACTCGCGTATCACGACCCGCGCCAAGAGCTTCCGACCGGTGAGCCTCGAGGAGGTGCTGCGCGACGTGCGGGAGATGCTGGCCGCCGCCATCGCGACCTCGGGCGCCCGGATCGAGCAGCCCGAGCTGCCGACGGTCGAGGGCGATCCGATGCAGCTCCGCCAGCTCTTCCAGAACCTGCTCTCGAACGCGATCAAGTTCGCCGGCGACGCGCCGCCCCGGATCACCCTGACGGCGGAGCGGATCGAGGGGGGCTGGGCGCTCTCGGTCGCCGACCGGGGCGTCGGCTTCGACCCGAAATTCGCCGAGAGCGTCTTCCGGGTCTTCCGCAGGCTGCAGCGGACCGCGCCGGGGACTGGCATCGGGCTGGCGATCTGTCGGAAGATCGTCGAGCGCCACGGTGGCACCATCCGGGCGGTTTCGGCCCCCGGCGAGGGCGCTACCTTCCACTTCACCCTCCTCGACGCCCCCCCGCAGGACCCATGACCCGAGCCGTACAGATCCTCCTCGTCGAAGACTCTCCCTCGGACGCCCGCCTGACCCAGCTCGCCCTCGAGTCGGCCGAGCTCGACTGCCGGGTGGAGATCGCCGAGGACGGCGAGAGCGCGCTGTCGCGCCTGCGGGACCCCGACGCCCCGCGCCCCGATCTCATCCTGCTCGACCTGAACCTGCCCGGGATCGACGGCCACGAGGTCCTCGGCGAGCTGAAGTCGGACGACGCCCTCTCGCTCATCCCGGTGTGCGTGCTGACCACCTCCCGGGCGCCCGAGGACGTGGACCTCGCCTACCGCCGCCACACCAACTGCTACATCGCCAAGCCCTTCGACATGGACGAGTTCGCCGAGGTGATCCGGCAGCTCGAGACCTTCTGGTTCCAGGTCGCGGAGCTGCCCGGCTCGAGGGCCCACGATGCCGCCTGACGACCGGCCCGCCCTCCTCCTCGTGGAGGACGACGAGGGCTACGCGCGGCTGCTGCGGGCGATGCTCGCCGCCAACCCGGCCCTCCCCCGGGCCTACCGCGTCGAGCACGTGACCACGCTGCGCGCCGGGCTCGACGCCCTGCGAGCGGAGACCTTCGAGGTGGCCCTGCTCGACCTCGGGCTGCCCGACGCCGAGGGCCTCGAGCCGGTCGAGGCCGTGCACGCGCAGGCACCGCGCCTGCCGCTCGTGGTGCTCAGCGGCCAGGACGACGTCGACGTGGCCGTGGCCGCGATGCGCCGCGGCGCCCAGGAGTACCTGGTGAAGGGCCAGGCCGAGGAGCAGCTGCTCCCTCGCGCCATCCGCTACGCGGTCGAGCGCAAGCGGAGCCAGGACTTCGAGCAGATGCTCGTGGGCGTGGTGAGCCACGACCTCCGCGGGCCGATGCAGACCATCTCGCTGACCCTCGACCTCTTCGAGGACTACGACCTCGGCCCCGACGCGAGCGGCTTCCTCTCTCGCGCGCGCCGCGCGACCCACCGGGCCCGCGGCCTGGTGGACGACCTGCTGGACCTCACCCAGATCCGGCTCAGCGGGCAGCTGGGCGTGGAGCCCGGGCCGATCGATCTCGCCGAGCTCGTGCGGCAGGTGGTGGACGAGCACCGCGGCGCGCATCCCTCTCGCCGCATCGCGCTCGAGGCCCCGGAGCGCTGCCCCTGCGAGGGCGACGGGCGGCGGCTCGGCCAGGTGGTCGGCAACCTGCTCGGCAACGCCCTCCAGCACGGCCACGGCGACCACGAGATCACCGTGCGGCTCGACGCCGATGCCGACCGCTGCCGCCTCTCGTTCCACAACCGCGGCGAGCCGATCCCGGAGCCCCTGCGCCACCGCCTCTTCGAGCCGCTCGAGCGCGCGGCGGCCCGCGGCGGGAGCGCCCAGAAGGGCAGCCTGGGCCTCGGCCTCTTCATCGTGCGCGAGATCATCCGGGCCCACCACGGCCGCATCGACGTCCGCTCGAGCGCCGAAGAGGGCACGGTGTTCTCCGTCTCGCTGCCCCGTCACTCCTCCCGCTGATCTTTTCGTTCAAGGCCCGGCCCCGTTCGCCCGACTCCCTCTGCGAGCACGGCGTCACGGGGCGCCAAGAGACGAAAAATCAAGAAGTTGGCAAGGGTCGGGATGACCCGGAACCACACTCAAGGAGGAGTGACATGGCCATCACGATGAACACGAACATTGCGTCCATCAACGCGCAGCGGAACCTCAACAAGACGCAGTCCAGCCTGATGGGCAACTTCGGTCGGCTCTCGACGGGCCTCCGGATCAACACCGCGGCCGACGACGCGGCCGGCCTCGCCATCAGCGAGAAGCTCAAGAGCCAGATCCGCAGCCTCTCGCAGGCCGAGCGCAACGCCCACGACGGCAACAGCCTGCTGCAGGTGGCCGAGGGCGCGATGAACGAGGTCAGCGGCATCCTCACCCGGATGCGCGAGCTGGCGGTGCAGAGCGCCACCGACACCGTCGGCGGCACCGAGCGCGGCTTCCTCAACCAGGAGGTCGACGCCCTCCAGGCCGAGCTCGACCGCATCGGCGAGGTCACCGAGTTCAACGGCGCCAAGCTGCTCGACGGCGGCACCACCGGCACCGTCTTCAACTTCCAGGTCGGCATCGGCGCCACCACGAACGACCGCATCAGCGCCACCATCAAGGGCACCAAGGCGGCCGACCTCGGGGCCATCACCGGCGGCTCCATCAGCTCCATCGCGGGCATCGACATCACCAGCATCACCGGCGCCCAGAACGCCCTCGCGGTCATCGACCAGGCCATCACCGACGTCTCGAGCCGCCGCGCGGACCTCGGCGCGGTCCAGAACCGGATGGTCGTCACCATCGCCAACCTGGGCACCGCCCGCGAGAACCTCAGCGCCGCCAACAGCCGGATCCGCGACGTCGACGTCGCCGCCGAGACGGCCGCGATGACCCGGAACAACATCCTGATGCAGGCCGGCACCTCGGTCCTCGCTCAGGCCAACCAGCAGCCGCAGATCGCGCTCTCGCTGCTCGGCTGACGCGCGCCCCCCGGCACGGGGCACTTCACGGAGAACGACGGCGGTCCGCTTCGGCGGGCCGCTTTCGTTCTTTCCGTCCGTCTCACCGGTCTCGTTCTGAGACACCCAAACCTGCGAGATGGCTGAACTTTTTCTCTCAAGGACCGCCCCGCTCCGACCGATTGCCTGGGTGTCGAAGGGTGGGCTGGCACCTCCCCTCCGACGGCGGGTCTGGAAGACCCGTCTTCTGACAGCTCACGGAGGAGAACAAAATGGCAATCACCGTCAACACGAACGTCGCGTCCATGAACGCGCAGCGGAACCTCGGTCGCACGCAGAAGTCCCTGATGGGGAACCTGGGTCGGCTCAGCACCGGTCTCCGCATCAACACCGCCGCCGACGACGCCGCGGGGCTGGCGATCAGCGAGAAGCTGAAGAGCCAGGTCCGCAGCCTCTCCCAGGCGGAGCGGAACGCCAACGATGGCGTCTCCCTCCTGCAGACCGCGGAGGGCGCCATGAACGAGGCGAGCGGCATCCTGACCCGGATGCGCGAGCTCGCCGTGCAGTCGGCCAACGGCACGCTCGGGGGCACCGAGCGCGGCTTCCTGAACGACGAGGTCTCCGCGCTGTCGAGCGAGCTCGACCGCATCGGGAGCGTCACGGAGTTCAACGGGACCAAGCTGCTGGAAGGCGGCACCACCGGCACGAGCTTCTCGTTCCAGGTGGGTCTGGGTGCGACCAGCAACGACTCGATCAGCGCGACCATCAAGGGCGTGAAGGCGGCCGACATCGGCGTCGTCACCGGCGGCTCGGTGAGCTCGCTCGCGGGGATCGACATCAGCACCGCGACCGGCGCGCAGAACGCGCTCGCGGTCATCGACCAGGCGATCACGGACGTCTCGAGCCGCCGCGCGGACCTCGGGTCGGTGCAGAACCGCCTCAACGTCACGATCAGCAACCTCGGCAGCGCGCGGGAGAACCTGTCCGCCGCCAACTCGCGAATCCGTGACGTGGACGTCGCCAGCGAGACGGCCGACATGACGAGGAACAACATCCTCATGCAGGCCGGCGTCTCGGTGCTCGCCCAGGCGAACCAGTCGCCTCAGGTGGCACTCGCCTTGCTGGGCTAATCGCCCGAACGAGGCCCCCCGTGGAGCGCTCGCTCCGCGGGGGGTTCTTTTTTTCTGAAGATTTCCCCTCAGGAGACGCCTCGATCGCCCGATGAACCGTCAGGAAGCCGACGACGCCGTCGGTGAGCCGACACCGGAAAGCCTCTCATGCCGTCCATCACCTTCAGCGGATTGTCCACGGGCCTCGACACGGGCGGGATCATCTCCCAGCTCATGCAGCTCGAGCGCGTGCCGGTCACCCGGCTCCAGGACAAGAAGAAGGCGTACGACTCCCAGGCGAACAAGTTCCGGAGCCTCGAGACCAAGCTGAAGGCGCTGCAGGACGCGGCCGCCAAGCTGGAGGATCCCGAGGACGTGCTCACCACGAAGGTCCGCTCCAGCGACGAGGACGTGTTCACCGCGACCTCGAGCGGGGGCGCCGCGGTGGGCCCGACCAGCGTGCACGTCACCTCGCTGGCCACGGTCGAGAAGACCTACTCCAACCCCTTCGCCGATCAGACCGCCACCGGCGCGTTCGGCACCGGCACGCTGACCCTCCAGGTCGGCTCCGGCGACCCGGTCGACATCACCATCGACGCGGACGACACCCTCGAGAGCGTGGTCGGCAAGATCAACGGATCGGGCGCGGACGTCACCGCGGGCCTGATGTTCGACGGCACCAACTACCGGCTGCGCGTGACCGGCAACGACACCGGCGCGGCCAACGCGATCAGCATCACCGAGACCGGCACGAGCCTCGGCCTCGACGACCCCGCCAACGAGGTGCAGTCGGCCACCGACGCGATCTTCAGCGTCGACGGCTTCGCGATGACCCGCGGGTCGAACAGCTTCTCGGACGCGGTGCCCGGGGTGACGATCACCCTCACCGGCGAGTCCCCCGACGCGTCACCGACGACCCTCGCGGTCGAGCGCGACACCGACGCCCTCCGGGAGAAGGCCCAGGGCTTCGTCGACGCCTACAACGAGGTCGCCAAGGCGATCAACGGGGAGTTCGCCTACACCGGCACCGCCAAGGGCCCGGGCAGCCTCGTGGGCGACTCTGCGCTCCGCAGCGTGCAGTCCCGGTTGCGCTCCTTCATCGGCTCGACGGTGAGCGGCACGAGCGGCGCCTACACCACCCTGGCCTCGATCGGCATCGAGACGAACCAGGACGGCACCCTGAAGCTCGACCAGGCCGACTTCGACGAGGCCATCGCGGCCGACGCCAACGGGGTGAGCACCCTGCTCGCCGGCAACCAGGTCGGCGGCGTCGACGGCTTCGTGAAGGGCTTCGACGCCCTCATCGAGGAGTTCGTCGACAGCGCGGACGGCATCATCCCGAGCCGCATCGACGCGCTCGAGGGCCGCAACCGCGACATCGACGACCAGATCGATCGGCTCGAGCTCCGCCTCGAGAAGACCGAGGAGCAGCTCGTCTCCCAGTACGCCCGGCTCGAGGAGCTGGTGAGCGGGCTGACGAACCAGGGGAACCAGATCATCGCCGCGATGAGCGGCCTGGGTTGAGACCGAAACCGGAGTCACACATGTCGTTCGCTGCACTTCAGTACCAAACCGCGCGCGTGGAGACGGCGTCTCCCGTCCAGCTGGTCGTCGACCTCTACCGAGGCGCCATCCGCTTCATGCGGCAGGCGGCGGCCTTCCAGGAGCAGGGCGACGCGGCGAGCCGCGGCCGGGCGCTGGGGCGCGCGCACGCGATCGTCAGCGAGCTCCAGGCCACCCTCGACCACGGCCACGCGCCGGAGCTCTGCGAGGAGCTCGATCGGCTCTACGACTTCGTGCTCTACCAGATCACCGAGTCCAACGTGCGCGCCGACGCGAGCCTGCTCGACCCCGCCATCGAGGTCATGGGCACGCTCGAGGACGCGTGGTCGCAGCTCGCGGGCCGCGGGTGAAGGTCGCGGCCCTCATCGACGCCCTCGAGGCGGCCGCGGCGCTCCCCGCCGAGCCGAGCCTCGAGGACGTGGCCGCCTCGATGGCCGCCCGGGCCCCCGTCCTCGACGCGATCACCGGTCTCGATCCGTCGAGCCTCGAGGCGTCCGAGCGCGCCGCCCTGAAGGAGGCGCTCTCCCGGATCCAGGCGCGCGACGCCGACACCCTCGCCGCCCTCGAGGAGGAGCGCGAGCGGGTCGGCGGCGAGCGCGCCAAGCTCGCGAACGCCCGCGGCATGGTGCGCGGCTACCGCAACGTCGCGCCCCATGGCCGCGGCGCGGTCCTCCGCACGGCGTGAGGCCATTCCCGGCGCGTCTTCGCGACGCTAGGCTGGCGCCATGCGCGCCTCGCTTCTCTTCGTCCTCCTGACCGCCTGCGGCACCACCCCCGACGCGCCCGACGCCTCCGAGCCGATGGACGCCGCGGCGATCGACGCTGGCGCGACGGTCGACGCGGGGACGAGGGCCGACGCGGGCGCCGAGCCGGACGCGGGCCAGGGCGAAGACGCCGGCGCGACGGTCGACGCCGGCGCGCGGGTCGACGGCGGCGCGACGGTCGACGCGGGCACGTCCGAGTGCAGCCCCACGCAGCCGTGCACCGATGGACGGATCTGCAGCGGCCAGCCGAGCTGCGGGAGCCACTGGATCTGCGTCGACAGCGGCACCGCGTGCACCGACGACGCGGTCCCCTACTGCGGCTGCGACGGGGTCACCTTCACCGACTCCGGGAACTGCCCGACCCGGCCCTACGCGCACCGCGGCACCTGCGAAGGCGGCGTCGACTGCGATCGGCGCTCCGTGACCTGCCGCGCCCCGGAGCCGGTCTGCCCGGCCGGCGAGGTGGCCGAGGTCGAGGGGAGCTGCTGGAGCTTCCGCTGCGTCCCGATCGACAGCTGCCGCTGCGCCGGCCCCGAGCAGTGCCCGATGCCGGACATGTACACCTGCCACATGTTCCGGATGCGCTGCGGTCCCTATCTCTGACGTCTCACTTTTTAGCGGTGTCGCTTCCGTCGTCCGCGCCTAGGACTCCCCTGACCACCCGGCGGTGGCGGGAAGAGACAGGTGGATTTTCACATCGACGGGAACGCGGCCTTCACCGTGGCGGCGGCGCTCGCGGCCGGCATGCTCGGCCAGGCGGCGGCCCAGCATGCGCGGCTCCCGGGCATCGTCCTGCTCCTCTTCATCGGGTTCCTGCTCGGCCCCGACGCGGCCAACGTGGTCCAGCCGGAGGCGCTGGGCGACGGCCTGCACCAGATCGTGGGGTACGCGGTCGCGGTCATCCTGTTCGAAGGCGGCATGAGCCTGAACATTCGCCGGCTGCGCCGCGAGGAGCGGCCGATCCGGCAGCTCGTGACCGTCGGGGCGCTGGTGAGCCTGGTGGCGGGCGCGGGGCTGGTCTGGCTCGCCAAGGGCTGGGAGTGGCAGCGCTCGCTGCTGTTCGGGACGCTGGTCATCGTCACCGGCCCCACCGTGGTGACCCCGCTGCTCCGCCGGATCCGGGTGAAGAAGACGCTCTCGACCATCCTCGAGGCGGAGGGCGTGCTGATCGACGCGATCGGGGCGATCACCGCCGCGGTCGCGCTCGAGCTGGTGCTGCAACCGAGCAACGACGCCGCGTTCCTGGCCGGGCCGAGCGTCTTCGGACGCCTCGCCTTCGGCGCGACCTGCGGGCTGATCGGCGGCGGGATCCTCTCGCTCATCCTCCGCTACCGGAACGTGATCCCCGAGGGGCTCGAGAACCCGTTCACGCTCGCCTGGGCGGTCCTCGTCTACCAGGTCGCCAACGTGACCATTCACGAGACCGGGATCGCGGCGGTCACGGTGGCCGGCCTCGTGGTCGGCAACACCCGCACCCACGTCGGGCGGGAGCTGCGCGAGTTCAAGGAGCAGCTCACGGTGATGCTGATCGGGCTGCTCTTCGTGCTGCTGGTCGCCGACGTGCGCCTCCACGACGTGATGTCGCTCGGCTGGTCCGGGCTGATGGTGGCCCTGGGCTGCGTGTTCCTGGTCCGGCCGCTCAGCGTCGCCGCCGGGACCTGGGGCACGGAGATGAAGCCGCAGGAGCGGGCCTTCACCGCCTGGATCGGCCCGCGCGGCATCGTCGCGGCCGCGGTCGCGTCCCTCTTCGGCTACGAGCTCGAGCGGGTCGGCCTCGCCGGCGGCTCCGAGCTGCGGGCGCTGGTGTTCCTGGTGATCGGCGTGACCGTCTTGTGGTCGGCGCTGACCGGCCCGCTCGCCGCGCGCTTCCTCACCGTGAAGGCCGGCGAGAACGACGGCTGGATGATCGTCGGCGGCAACGCGCTCGCCCGCACCATCGGGCGCCTCCTGTCCGAGAACGGGCAGAGCGTGGTGCTCGTCGACCACGATGCGGCCCACATCAAGGCGATCGAGGAGGCGGAGCTGCGCGCGATCCACAAGAACGCCCTCGAGAAGGCGGCGGTGGAGATGGCCCAGCTCGACACGCGCATCGGCGCCCTGTCGGTGACCTCCAACGAGGAGGTGAACTTCCTCTTCGCCCAGCGCGCGCGGCACAACCGCGCCGAGCTGCGCTTCCCGGTGGCCGTCACCAGCTGGTCGCGCGGGGTCACCCCGGCGATGGTCGAGGAGATGGGGGGCGAGGTGCTCTGCGGCGCCCGGGTCGAGGTCTCCGAGTGGTCCGAGAAGATCGAGCGAGGCTACGCCGAGGTGATCTGGTTCGAGCAGACCGGCAAGGACGACGGGAGCGTGCTCACCGGCGAGATCACCCGCCCCGGCTACCTGCCCCTCGCCTGCTGCAAGAAGGGCGGCCCGATCGCCCCGGTGACCTCCGAGAGCCGCTTCGCCAAGGGCACCCGGGTCGCCTTCCTGGTCGAGGAGGATCACGCCGAGCGGGTGACCCGCGCCCTCCAGAAGTCGGGGTGGAGCGCCCTCCCCTCGCTCGACTCCTGAGGCCCTCGTGGTACATCCGCAGGTCTCGACGGGAGTCAGGGGACATGGGACGCATATTCGAGACCCGCAAAGCCACGATGTTCGCCCGGTGGGACAAGATGGCGAAGGCCTTCACCCGGGTGGGCCGCGAGATCGCCGTCGCCGTCAAGCAGGGCGGCCCCGATCCGGCCGCGAACCCGGCGCTGCGCCGCGCGATCCAGAACGCGCGCGCGGTCAACATGCCGAAGGACAAGATCGAGAACGCGATCAAGCGCGCGCTCGGCAAGGACGCGACGGACTACCAGGAGGCGATCTACGAGGGCTACGCGCCCCACGGCGTCGCCGTCATCGCGGTCGCCGCGACCGACAACCCCACCCGCACCATCGCCAACGTCCGGGTCTGCTTCAACAAGGCCGGCGGGAGCATCGGCCAGAGCGGCAGCGTGTCGTTCGGCTTCGATCGGATGGGCGTCTTCCGGCTGAACCCGGACGACGTGTCGGACCGCGACGAGCTCGAGCTCGACCTGATCGATCACGGCCTCGAGGACATGGGCGAGGGCACGGGCGAGAAGGACGAGCCCCAGCTCATCGTGCGCTGCGCCCTCGCGGACTTCGGCCGCCTCCAGGCCGCCCTCGAGGAGCGCGAGATCGAGCCGATCTCCAGCGGGAGCGAGTTCGTCCCGCAGACCACGGTGGAGCTCGACGACGCGCAGGCCGAGGAGGCCCTCAAGCTGGTCGATCTGCTCGAGCAGGACGACGACGTCCAGCAGGTCTTCCACAACCTCGCCTGACCGGGGCGAGGAGCGGGGCGAGGAGGGACGCCACGAAGCCCTCTCGCCGCGGGCCGGGCAGCCCGAAGGCGCCGGCTCGCGCGTCCGACGCGGTGCCGAAGAGGCGATCGATCCACGGGAACAGCGTCGCGAAGTTGGCGAGCGGCGCGTCGCGGTCGTGGTGGCGATGGTGGAAGCGCGGCGTCGCGATCCACCGCGCGAGCCAGCCGGGCGTGCGCACGTTCGCGTGCACGAAGATGGTGTTCACCTGGAGCAACGCCACGACGGCGGCGTGCTCGGCGAGCGGCAGACCGAGGAGCGCGAGCGGCGCGTTCTGGGCGAGCGTCATCAGCGCGACCTCGAGCGGGTGCTGACGGAACCCCGCGAGCCAGTCCATGTGCGCGGCGGCGTGGTGCACGTCGTGGAGCCGGCGCAGGGGCCCGAACGCGTGCGCGGCCCGGTGGTAGGCGTAGCCGGCGAGCTCGAACACGAGCAGCCCGAGCGGGAGCGTGAGCCAGGTGGGCGCCCCGGAGAGCGGCGCGGCGAGGCCGGAGAGCCCGGCCAGCGTCGCCCCGGCCAGGAGCGCGATCAGGGCGTGGGTCATCACCGCGCCGACGGTGGCGAAGCCGAGGTCGGTGCGGAGGCTGGAGGCGTCCCGCTCGGACGCGCGCGCGGGCGCGAGGCGCTCGAGGGGCGCGAAGAGCAGGCCGACGAGCCCGGCGTAGACGAGCGGGCGGAGCCAGAAGTCCACCCTTTCAGTACCCTACGAGGACCCGGACCTCGAGCGGCTCGCTGCGGGCGACCAGCTCGGTGCCGCGGAGGACCGCGGTGCCCGGCGGAGGCGTGATCGAGCCCGCCTCGACCCGGTGGCGACGCCAGGTGCGGCGCGTGAGCGGCCGCCCGGGGCGATGGTCGACCCGGAGCGAGAGGCCCAGCGCGCGCGCGTGACGCACCGCGCGATCGACCCGGACCTCGTCGAGCGTCGGCACCACGACCATCTCCACCTCGTCCGCCTGGATCAGCGCGTCGTCGAAGGCCCGCGGCGGGTGCACCGGCGGCTCCTCGCGGATCGGCGTCGGCGCGCCCTCGACGGCCAGCGCCCGATCCATGCCCAGCGCGGTCGTCGCCACCAGCCCCAGCGCCCCCAGCCCGCTCACCGCCCAGAGGAGAATCCGTCGCATGGGGAGCCTGACAACGAGACGAGCCAGAAGTTTTGGTCGTCAGGCGAACGACGCGCGCCACGCCGCCCAGGTGGCCTCCGCGAGCCGAGCCCCGGTCAGCCAGAGCGCGGCGGCCTGGTGCACCAGGTAGTCGCGGAGCTGATCGCGGAGCTGCTCGTCATACGGCGCGGCCACGTTGCGGGGGTGGCCACGGCCGAGCTGCACGCCCACGTCGTAGAGGATCTCCAGCATCTCGGGCTCGGTCACCGAGGCGTCCTCCACCTCGAGCTCGACGTAGTCGTCGACCCACTCGTGCAGCCAGTAGGGCTGACCGTTCAGCTCGACGGCCCCCATCTCCCGGAACGGCGCGTCCGAGAGGCGGGTGGCCGCGACCAGGATGCGCAGCGGATCGGGGCGACCGGTGTAGGGCAGGCACCAGGCCTCGGGGTTCTCGGTGACCGCCTTGGCCTCGACGATCAGGTCGTCTTCGGGCGCTTCCGTCGGCCCGCGGGCCCGGACGAGGTAGTTGGTCGTCGCGCGGCTCCCCACCCCGAGCCGGTGACGCCCCACGCGAACCACCTCGAACTGGCGCCGGTCTCGCCCCCCGTCCCGGCGGGCCAGCTGGTCGGAGTAGGTCTCCATGGCCAGCTCGAGGCGGGCGCCGGTCTCGGCGTCCACCGGGAGGAACAGCGTGTCGGCCCAGGCGAGGAGGCGTCGGTGGTCGCGTCTGAACGAGGCCCTGACCCGCGCCGCCCACGCCGGCTCCGGCGCCTCCACCGAGGGCTCGTCCAGCGCGGCCAGGTAGCCGGCGAGGAACCTCGCCCACAGCGCGTTCGCGTCCCATCGCCGCGAGCGGGAGGCGATCTGGAGGGAGGTGGCGAGTCGCAGCAGGTCGATGCCCACTGGCCCGAGCGTCGCCTCGTCGAAGTCACCGAGGCCGCGGCCGAGCGAGGTGACGAGGTACTGCTCCACGTGCGCGTCGCCGTGCAGATTCACCAGCGGCCCGAGCGTCCCGACGTCGCACTCGAGGCTCGCCATGCGGCGCGCCACATAGCGGAAGTAGTGGTGCGGATCGGCGCGGAGCTCGTCCCGGAGCGCCGGCTCCAGCGCCTCCACCTCCGCGCGCGACAGCCGGAGGCGGCGCCCCAGGGGGCCGAGCTCCGTGTCGTCCAGGCGCGGCCCGAGGGTCACGCCGCACCCCGAGGCCAGGGCCAGGGCCAGGATCAGCGGGAGCGCGGCGCGTCGAGACGTCCGACCGAGGATCGAGCTCACCCGGATGGACTACCATCCGGCGATGCGCCGCGCTCTCTTCGCCCTCTCCCTCCTCTTCGTCGGCTGCGGGGACGCCCCCGCCGACACCTGCTCCAGCGCCGCCGACTGCGCCGCCGGAGAGCGCTGCGTGGACGGGCGCTGCGAGCCCGGGCTGGACGGGGGCCGCGCGGAGAGCGACGCGAGCCCGAGCGAGGACGCGGGGGGCGGCTGCCCGAGCGCCATCCTCTGCGGGAGCCCGCCGGCGTGCTGCGGCGCGGGCGAGGAGTGCATCGAGGGGGCGTGCCTCGCGGCGTGCGCGAGCGGGGTGCGCTGCGGCGCGGACCTCGCCACCTGCTGCGGGGACGGGCAGGTCTGCGTGTCGGACGCCTGCGCCGACGTGGGCGAGGCGTGCACCGACTCCTACGACTGCCCGGAGGGCGCGTTCTGCGAGCCGACGCTCGAGCGCTGCCTGCCGCAGTTCGACCCGGTGACCTGCCGGGTGGAGCCGACCTTCGAGGCGTTCGAGCCGACCGTCGAGTGGAGCGTCGAGAGCGCGACCGAGCACCCCACCTTCGTCCAGGCGATCGTGATGCCGGCGGTGATGGACCTCGACGGCGACCGCGTGCCCGAGGTGGTGCAGAGCTTCTTCGAGGTCGGCGGGACCGAATGCCGGGGCGTCATCCGCGCGCTGCGCGGCACCACCGGAGAGGTCCTCTGGTCCGTGCGCGACGTCGACGGCGAGCAGGTCAGCGGCTGCCCGACCCACGCCCTCGCCGATCTCGACGGCGACGGCGCGCCCGAGATCGTGACCCTGCGGACCGACGGCCGGATCCTCGCGCTCCGGGCCGACGGCTCGCTCCTCTGGCTGAGCACCCGGAGCGACGGCTCGCCTTACTCCGTCGGAGACTGGCGCACCTTCGCCAACGCCGCGATCGCGGTCGCCGACCTCGACGCGGACGGCGCCCCCGAGGTGGTGATCGGCGCGGTGGTGGTGGACGCGACCGGGGTGCTCCGCTGGGAGCGGGACGCGCGCACCCTCGAGGGCGACAACGACGGCTACGCGGGCGGCCTGCCGGTGGTGGCCGACATCGACGGAGACGGCGCCCCCGAGGTCGTCACCGGTCGCCGCGCCTACGAGGCCGACGGCACCCAGCGCTGGCTCGCGCCCACCACCGACGGCTACCCGGCGATCGGCGACTTCGACGGCGACCCGCAGCCCGAGATCGTGCTCGTCACGCAGGGCAACGTCTACCTGCTCGACGGGCTCGACGGCGCCCTCGACTGGGGCCCGATCGCGATCCCGGGCGGCGGGCGCGGCGGGCCGCCGACGGTGGCCGACTTCGACGGAGACGGGCGGCCCGAGATCGGCGTCGCGGGCGGGAGCAGCTACAGCGTCTACGACCCGGACGGCCCCACCCCGGTGCGCTGGAGCCAGGCGACCCGCGACCAGAGCAGCAACGCGACCGGGTCGGCGGTGTTCGACTTCGAGGGCGACGGCGCGGCCGAGGTCGTCTACGCCGACGAGTGCCACCTCCGCGCCTACCGCGGGGACGACGGGTCGGTGCTCTTCGAGGTCGAGAGCTCGAGCGGCACCCAGCACGAGTACCCGGTCGTCGCCGACGTGGACGGCGACGGCAACAGCGAGCTGCTCGTCGTCGCCAACGACAACAACACCCGCATCGGAGACGGCTGCCGGGCGACCTACCCCGGCTGGGCGGGGGAGCGCCACGGGCTCTTCGTCTACGGCGACGCCGCCGATCGCTGGGTCCGCACCCGCCGGGTCTGGAACCAGCACACCTACCACGTGACCAACATCAGCCCGGCGGGCGCGGTGCCGAGCGCCGAGCTCGAGAGCTGGAGCACGGCCGGCCTCAACAACTACCGACAGAACGTGCAGGGCGAGGGTATCTTCAACGCGCCGGATCTCTACGTGCTCGGCCTCGAGGTGTCGCTCGTCGGCTGCCCGGACGAGGTCCGGCTGAGGGCCCGGGTCGGCAACGAGGGCAACCTCGGCGTCCCCGCCGGTGTGCCGGTGACCTTCCGCCGCGGCACCGCCGCCGCGCCGGGCGACGTGCTCGGCACCGTCTCCACGACGACCTCGCTCCTCCCCGGCGCCTCGACGGTCGTCGAGCTCGACGCCGCGCTCGAGGGCGACGCGCCCTTCGCGTTCGTCGCGACGGTCGACGACGACGGCGCGGGCGCGAGCCTCACGGTGGAGTGCGACGAGGACGACAACGAGGCGGACATCGACGGGGTCGACTGCGACATCCTGTTCTGATCGCGAGCGTTGCGTGCCGCGGGTGAGCGGTCGATACTCCCCGCGATGGGCTGGTCGTTTCGGCTGACGTCGCTGCTGCTCGTCGCGTGCTTCGCGACGGCGGCGAGCGCAGCCACGGCCCAGACGGCGGCGATCACCCTCGACGGCGACCGGGGCCTGTCGACGCCCGCGCCGGCCGACGCGGCGCCCCTCGGCGTCCCCCTCGACGCCTTCGAGACCGAGAGCGAGACGAGCGAGACCGAGCCCGGCCGCGCCCTCGACGCGGCGCCCGACGGCGCGCGAGGGTGGCGCGCGCGCCAGCTGACCGTAGCCACCCCGCGCTCCGGCCCCACGTCCGACGGAGGCGCGCCTCCGCACCCGATCGCCGCCCATGCGCCCCGCGGTCCGCCCCTCGACGCCTGAACGGGAGCCCCCCGTTCGAGTGCCTCGCCCCGCGGCGAGGTGAGCGTCGAAGTCGGACCGAAGGATCGAACATGTGGACGAACTGGCTCCCCGGCCGCGCGCCGTGGGATCTCCCCTCGCGGCGTACGTGGCTGCGGATCGAGCGAGCGGATCTCGCGCTCGCGCTGGGCGCCGTGGTGACCGCGCTCGCGGCGCCTCCGCCCGCGCAGCTCGCGGCGGGCATCGGGCTGCTGCTCTGGCTCACCCATCAGCTCGACCGACACCGCCGCGCCGGCTCGATGGCCCTGTTCCTCGCCACCCTCTCGAGGCGGGACCCCTCGACCCTGGCCCGAAGCTCCGGTGAGCTCGCGCGACGCGCGCGGGACCCTCGGCTGCGAGCGATGCTGCTGGGGTTCTGGGCGCACGCCGCGCTGCGGGCCGGCGAGCTCGAGGGCGCGGCCAAGGTCGCGCGCCGCCTCCAGGCGCGAGGCTGGACGCCGCGGACCTGGCTCGCCTCCGCCGACCGGGCGAGGCGCTGGGGCCCGGACGCCCTGCGGGCCGCGAGCGGAGTGGTCTGCGCGCTCGCCCTGGCCGGAGCGCTCGACGCCGCGGCCGCCGCGCTGCGCGAGCTCGAGGAGGTCACGCTCGATCGGGGCGCGCTCACCCTCCCGACCATGCTGGTGCGCGCCCTCGAGGGCGACGACGCGGCGGTCCTCTCGGCCTGGGCCGGCGCGCGCGTCCCCGCCGAAGACCAGGCGGCGGCGTGCTGGCTCGCGAGCCGCGCCCAGCTCCGGGCGAGCCGGAGCCCCTACCGCCTCGATGCCGCCACCCGCGAGCCCCCCGCCTGGCTCGAGCGCGCCTGGCCGGACAATCGACCTGACGCGGTGTAGCATCGCAACACCATGGCAGTCTCCTTCTCCCGAAACTCACCGCTCCCGTTCCTCCTCGCGGGCGGCGCCGCGTTCATCGGCGTGATGGCCTGGGGCTTCCTGCTCGCGCTCCTGACGCCGTCGTCGCCGGCGGCGGACGAGGCCTTCGGTGGCGCGATCGCCCAGATCGCGTTCGGCGTGGCGGGGGCGGGCGCCATCGGCACGCAGCTCTGGCGCACGAGCCCACGTGCCCTCGGCGTCCTGCTCGTGATCGGCGCCGGCGGGGCGGGCCTCGCGCTGCCACTCCTGCTCGCCCTGCCGCGCATGTGAGGGGATCCCACGGTCCTTCGACAGGCGCGGGAGCATGTGGAACACTGGCTGATTCCCTCACTCCTGACGCGAGATCGAAGCATGTCCGACACCCTCCCCATCATTGGTCACTGGATCGACGGCAAGAACGTGCACGGCGAGCACCGCTCGCAGGAGGTCTTCGATCCCGCGACGGGCAAAGCGGAGAAGCGCGTCCTGCTCGCGGACGCCGAGACGGTGAGGTCCGCGATCGCGTCGGCCCACGCCGCCTACCCCGCGTGGCGCGCCACCCCGCCGCTCAAGCGCGCCCGGGTGATGATGAAGCTCCGCCAGCTGCTCGAGGCGAACGCGGAGAAGATCGCGGGCCTGCTCACCGAGGAGCACGGCAAGGTCTTCGGCGACGCGATGGGCGAGGTGCAGCGCGGCATCGAGAACGTCGAGTACGCCTGCGGCGCGCCCGAGCTGCTCAAGGGGGAGCACAGCCGCAACGTCGGCCCCGACATCGACGGCTGGAGCGAGTTCCAGCCCCTCGGCGTCACCGCCGGCGTCACCCCGTTCAACTTCCCGGCGATGGTCCCGCTCTGGATGTGGCCGATGGCGGTCGCCTGCGGGAACACCTTCGTGCTCAAGCCGTCCGAACGCGACCCGTCGAGCGCGCTCTTCGTCGCCCAGCTCGCCCTCGAGGCGGGCCTGCCGCCCGGCGTGCTCAACGTCGTCAACGGCGACAAGGAGGCGGTCGACACCCTGATCGACGACCCGCGGGTGCACGCGATCAGCTTCGTCGGCTCGACCCCGATCGCGGAGTACATCTACGCGCGCGGCTGCGAGAAGGGCAAGCGCGTGCAGGCGCTCGGCGGGGCCAAGAACCACGCCGTCGTCATGCCCGACGCGGACATCGACAACGCGGTCAGCGCGCTCATGGGCGCCGCCTACGGCTCCTGCGGCGAGCGCTGCATGGCCATCCCGCTGGTGGTCGCCGTCGGCGACGAGACCGCCGACGCGGTGGTGTTGGGCCTGAAGGCGCAGATCGCCGAGATGAAGGTCGGCCCGGGCAAGGACGCGGCCAACGACATGGGGCCGCTCATCACCAAGGCCCACCACGAGAAGGTCCTCGGCTACGTGCAGAAGGGCGTCGACGAGGGCGCGACCCTCGTCGTCGACGGGCGCGACCTGAAGGTGGCCGGCCACGAGGGCGGCTTCTTCATGGGCCCCTGCCTCTTCGACCACGTGACGCCCGAGATGGTGATCTACCAGGAGGAGATCTTCGGGCCGGTGCTCGGCGTGGTGCGCGTCTCGTCGCTCGAGGAGGCGATGAAGCTCATCGACGACCACGAGTACGGGAACGGCACCTGCATCTTCACCCGCGACGGCGAGGCGGCGCGCTACTTCAGCGACCACATCCTCGTGGGCATGGTCGGCATCAACGTGCCGCTCCCCGTGCCGGTCGCCTACCACTCGTTCGGTGGCTGGAAGCGCTCGATCTTCGGTGACCTGCACGCCTACGGGCCGGACGCCGTCCGCTTCTACACCAAGCGCAAGCAGATCACGCAGCGCTGGCCGTCGGCGGGGGTCCGCGAGGGCGCGAAGTTCTCCTTCCCGTCGACGAAGTGACCCTCACGCGTTGACGTCGGCGCATCGCTGACCACAAAGATCGACGCGTGCGTCGTGTCCTCGGCAGCCCGTTCACGCCCGATGATCCGGTCCCGGATCTCGGGCCGATCGAGCCCCTGATCCGCGAGATGCCCTCCAGCTACACGGTGAAGGGCATGTTCGTGGCGCCGATCGCGAACCGGCTGGGCAAGGCGGAGGTCGAGCGGCTGCGCTCGACCTTCGACGCGCCGCTCCGCGACCGCTACCTCGCCTTTCGGGACTACCCGCAGGCAGATCACTCCCGGCTGATGGCCCGGCTGGCCGAGCTCGAGTACCCCGGGCACTCCCCGGCCGAGGCCCTGCGCCGCTTCGCTCGCAGCGACATGCAGACCTTCGCCGGCTCCACGCTGGGGCGGGTCATCATGGCGGTCGTGGGGGACGCGGTGAGCGCGCTGCTGAAGATCCCGACCGTCTACGAGAAGGTCGCGCCGGGCACCGTGGTCGTCGGGCGCCAGACCCCGGGCGGCGTCTCGCTCGAGTTCCAGCCGGTCTACGGCGCGTGGGCGTACCAGCTCGGACAGGTCGAGGGCATCGCCGCCCACTACGGCGCCCGCACCGCGGTGGCGGTCTTCGAGGAGCGGACGACCAAGACGGTGCGCTTCGAGGTCGGGCTCGAGGGGTGATCTCGCGGCGCGGAGGAGTATGCTCGGCGGGTGCGCTGGGGTGGGCTGCTCTTCGTTCTGACGTGCGCGTGCAGCGCGCCGCCGACCCAGCTCGTCGTGGTGGTGGACAGCGACTTCGCCGTGCCGGAGGAGCTCACCACGGTCGAGGTGGAGGTCTTCGACGCCGCCGGTGAGACGGTGTCGGGGACGACGTTCGCGCTCGCGCCCCGCGGCGAGGGCCAGCCGGCGCGCTTCCCGCTGCCGCTCTCGTTCGGCGTGGTGCCCCAGGGCGGCGACGCCTCGCGGCGGGTGCGAGTGGTGGTGCGCGGCAAGACCGCCACCGACCGGATCATGGTGCAGCGCGCGGCCACCACGGGCTTCCTCGAGGGGCGCAGCCTCGCGCTGCCGATGTTCCTGCTCCGGAGCTGCGCGGCGGTGATGTGCCCGGACGGGCAGACCTGCACCGAGCGCGGCTGCGCCGACGAGGAGCGCCCCCCCGAGACGCTGCCCCCGGTCCGCCCGGGGGAGGAGCTCGACGGATCCCTGCCCGACGCCGCGGCGGCCGACTCGGGCGCGACCGACGGCGAAGCGGGCCCCGTCGACGGTGGACGCGGCGACGGTGGACGCGGCGACGGAGGCGCTCGGGACGGCGGCGGCGACGCGGGCCGGGACGCCGGGGCCTGCACCCCGAGCGCGGAGCTCTGCAACGGAGTCGACGACGACTGCGATGGCGAGATCGACGAGGCCGGCTGCCCCTGCCCGCGGCAGATGCGCGGAGCCCACGCCTATCTCTTCTGCGAGACCCCGGCGCGCTTCGTGGACGCGCGGCGCTTCTGCCAGGACCGCGGATACGACTTGATCGTCGTCGACGACGCGGCCGAGAACGCGTTCGCCCGCGCGAACGGCCCGGTCGGAGTCGACATGTACCTGGGCTTCACCGATGAAGACGTCGAAGGCTCGTGGCGGTGGGTGGACGGCCGCCTCGGGTGGATGGACGGCGCCTCGCTGGGGTACACGAACTGGCTCGCCGGCGAGCCGAACGACGGCGGGCCCGGACAGGACTGTGCGGTCATCGGGCCGGACGGGACCTGGAGGGACCTCCGCTGCGTGGGAAACCTGCCCTTCGTCTGCGAGTCCCCCAATCCTTGAGACGACGTCACGCTTCTGATACCAACGTCTCTTCGCTTTCGGAGGGGGGTCGAGGGACAGGCCGCGCTCCGTCAGCCAACGGAGGGATTGGCATGACACGCAAGGTCGTCGGTGGGCTCATCCAGTGCAGCAACGCGCTGAACGACGAGAACGCCTCGGTGAAGCAGATCGCGGACGCGGCGCTCGAGAAGCACGTGGGGCTCATCGAGGAGGCGGCGTCGAAGGGCGTCCAGATCCTCTGCCTCCAGGAGATCTTCAACGGCCCCTACTTCTGCCCGAGCCAGGACCCGAAGTGGTGCGATCAGGCCGAGGCCATCCCCGACGGGCCGACCACCCAGAAGATGATGGAGCTGGCCAAGAAGCACGAGATGGTCATCGTCGTGCCGATCTACGAGCGCTCCAAGGTCGCGGGCGTCTACTACAACAGCGCCGCGGTCATCGACGCCGACGGCAGCTTCCTCGGCACCTACCGGAAGAACCACATCCCCCACACCAACGGGTTCTGGGAGAAGTACTTCTTCAAGCCGGGCAACCTCGGCTACCCGGTGTTCGAGACGCGGTACGCCACCATCGGCGTCTACATCTGCTACGACCGCCACTTCCCCGAGGGCGCGCGGCTGCTCGGCCTCAACGGCGCCGAGATCGTCTTCAACCCGAGCGCCACCGTCGCCGGGCTCAGCGAGTACCTCTGGAAGCTCGAGCAGCCCGCCCACGCGGTCGCGAACGGCTACTTCCTCGGCGCGATCAACCGCGTCGGCACCGAGCCGCCGTGGAACATCGGCGAGTTCTACGGGCAGAGCTACTTCGTCGACCCGCGCGGCCAGTTCATCGCCGAGGCCTCGCGCGACCAGGACGAGGTGGTCGTCGCCGAGATGGACCTCGACCTGATCGAGGAGGTCCGCCGCACCTGGCAGTTCTACCGGGACCGCCGGCCGGACACCTACGGCGACATGACCGAGCAGCTGCCCTGAAGGAGATTCGATGAGCATCCTGATCAAGAACGGCCGCGTCGTCACCGCCGTCGACGACTACTACGCCGACGTCTTCATCGACGGCGAGAAGGTCGCCCAGATCGGCAAGGACCTCGCCGTGCAGGCGGACGAGGTCATCGACGCGACCGATCGGCTGGTGCTCCCCGGCGGCATCGACCCGCACACCCACATGGACATGCCCTTCGGCGGCACGACCAGCGCCGACGACTTCGAGACGGGCACGCTCGCGGCGGCGCACGGCGGCACCACGACCATCGTGGACTTCGCCATCCAGACCAAGGGCGAGTCGACGATCAAGGGCCTCGACACCTGGCACGCCAAGGCCGAGGGCAAGGCCACGATCGACTACGGCTTCCACATGATCATCACGGATCTGCCCGTCGAGCGGATGCCGGAGATGACCAAGCTGCGCGACGAGGGCGTCAGCTCCTACAAGCTCTTCATGGCCTACCCCGGCGTCCTCTACGTGGACGACGGCGTGCTCTACCGCGCCTTCCGGCAGGCCGGCCTCGACGGCACCCGCATCTGCATGCACGCCGAGAACGGCATCGTCATCGACGAGATCGTGCGCGAGGCGGTCGAGGACGGGAAGGTCGATCCGAAGTGGCACGCGCTCACCCGGCCGACCCGCATGGAGGCCGAGGGCGTGCACCGCTCGATCGCGATCGCCGAGGTCGCGAACGTGCCCCTCTACATCGTTCACCTCTCGAGCCACGACGCGCTCGAGGAGGTGAAGCGGGGCCGAGCGCGCGGCGTGAACGTCATCGCCGAGACCTGCCCGCAGTACCTGCTGCTCGACCAGAGCATCTACGAGCAGGAGGGCTTCGAGGGCGCCAAGTGGGTGATGACGCCCGCGCTGCGCGAGAAGTGGAACCAGGACTCCCTCTGGCAGGGCCTGCAGTTCCGCGACCTCGAGACCATCGCCACCGATCACTGCCCCTTCTGCTTCAAGGACCAGAAGGAGCTCGGGCGCGACAGCTTCACCAAGATCCCGAACGGGGCGCCCGGCGTCGAGAACCGCATGAGCGTCATCTACGACGCCGGCGTGGTGAAGGGCCGCATCGGGCTCAACCGCTTCGTGGAGCTGACGAGCACCGCCGCCGCCAAGGCGTTCGGGCTCTTCCCGAAGAAGGGCACCATCGCGGTCGGCTCGGACGCGGACATCGTGATCTTCGATCCGGAGCGCAAGGAGACCATCTCGGTCGACAACGAGCGCACCCACCACATGAACGTCGACTACTCGGCCTACGAGGGGCGCGAGGTCCAGGGTTGGACCGAGACCGTGCTCAGCCGCGGCCGGGTGGTGATCCGAAACGCCAAGCTCGAGACGAAGGGCGGAGGCCAGTTCATCAAGCGCGCCGGGGTCGGCGAGCTCTTGCGCTGAACGAGCGCATCGAAAGCAGCACATGAACGACATCAAGGACACGCAGAAGGTCCGTCCCCCCATGACCAGCGCGCAGGTCCGGCAGAAGCACGCCGATCACCTGTTCCCCGCGGTGGCCAACTTCTACGAGGAGCCGGCCGTGCTCGTCGAGGGCAAGGGCACGCGCCTGAAGGACCTGGACGGCACCGAGTACCTCGACTTCTTCGGCGGCATCCTCACCGTCTCCCTCGGTCACTCGAACGAGGAGATCAACGCCGCCGTCATCGCGCAGATCCAGCGGCTCACCCACGTGAGCACGCTCTACCCGACGGTGCCGATCGTCGAGCTCGCCGAGAACCTCGCCAAGGCGGCGCCCGGCAACCTCGAGAAGTGCTTCTTCACCGCGAGCGGCACCGAGGCCGACGAGACCGCGGTGATGATGGCGCAGGTCTTCACCGGGAACACCGAGCTGGTCGCGCTCCGGCACGGCTACTCGGGGCGCTCGCTCCTGGCGCAGTCGCTCACCGCGCACCACACCTACCGCGCGGTCCCGAGCCAGATCGCGGCGATCAAGCACGGCCTCGCGCCCTACTGCTACCGCTGCCCGCTCAAGCTCGAGTACCCGAGCTGCGGCGTCGCGTGCGCCAAGGATCTGGACGAGATGATCCAGACGACGACCACCGGCCGCATCGCCGGCATGCTCGTCGAGCCGATCCAGGGCGTGGGCGGCTTCGTCACCCCGCCGAAGGAGTACTTCCAGATCGCGCAGGAGATCGTCGCCAAGTACGGCGGCGTCTTCATCGCCGACGAGGTGCAGACCGGCTTCGGCCGCACCGGCAAGATGTGGGGCATCGAGCAGTACGGCGTCGAGCCCGACATGATGACGATGGCCAAGGGCATCGCGAACGGCTTCCCGCTCGGCGCGATCGTCACCACCGCGCCCATCGCCGACAGCCTGAAGAAGGGCTCGATCAGCACCTTCGGCGGCAACCCGGTGAGCTGCACCGCGGCGAACAAGGTCCTCGAGATCATCGAGCGCGACGACCTGACGAGCAACGCCGAGCAGATGGGCGGCGTGCTCCGCGCCGGCCTCGAGGCGCTGCAGAAGAAGTACCCGAAGATCATCGGCGACGTGCGCGGCATGGGCCTCATGCAGGCGCTCGAGCTGGTGAAGGACGAAGAGGCGGGCGACCGCACGCCGAACCCCGAGGCCACCAAGGCGCTCTTCGAGGAGACCAAGAAGCGCGGCCTGCTCATCGGGAAGGGCGGCCTCTGGGGCAACACGGTGCGCATCGCCCCGGCCCTCAACATCGGCGAGGACGAGATCCGCGAGGGGCTGAAGCTCCTCGGCGAGTCCTTCGCCGCGATGGAGAACGCATGAAGGACCTGCCCGCCGAGAGGCTCGAGAACCAGCTGCCGGACAAGGCGCCGCTCTACTCCCACGGGGAGGCGGTGACCGAGGCCAACCGCTGCATCTACTGCTCGGACGCTCCGTGCGTGCAGGCGTGCCCGACCGGGATCGACATCCCGACGTTCATCCACAAGATCGCGACCGACAACGTCAAGGGCGCCGCCCGCACCATCTTCACCGACAACCTGCTCGGCTACAGCTGCGCGCGGGTCTGCCCGGTGGAGGTGCTCTGCGCGGGCAGCTGCGTCTACAACCACTGGGGCCGCCCGCCGATCGAGATCGGGCGCCTCCAGCGCTACGCGACCGAGAGCGCGCTCGCGAAGGACGCGGAGCTCTTGAAGCGCACCCGCAAGGCCCCGACCGGCAAGAAGATCGCGTGCATCGGCGGCGGCCCGGCGTCCCTCGCGGCCGCGGGGCACCTCGCGCTCGACGGTCACACCGTGCACGTCTTCGAGAAGCGCGACTACGCCGGCGGGCTCAACACCACCGGCGTCGCGCCCTACAAGCTGCACGCCCACGACGCGCTGAAGGAGGTCCGGATGATCCTGGCCCTCGGCGACATCACGCTGAAGACCGGCGTGGAGATCGTGGACGGCGAGGCGGGCGACGGGCAGGTCTCGGCACGGAGCCTGCTCGACGACTACGACGCCATCTTCGTCGGCATCGGCCTCGGCCCGGACAACTTCCTCCACGTCGAGGGAGAGGACGGCGCCGGCGTGGTCGGCGCGGTCGAGTACATCGAGGAGCTCAAGCTCGACCCCGAGGCCAAGCTCGAGGGCATCGAGCGCGCGCTCGTGATCGGGGGCGGCAACACCGCCATCGACATCGCCCGCGAGCTCGCGCAGCTCGGCGTGCCCGAGGTCGCGATGGTCTACCGCAAGACCGAGGCGGTGATGAGCGGCTACGCGCACGAGATGGTCGGCGCCCGCAAGGACGGCGTCCGCCTCGTCGAGAACCGGCAGCCGGTCGCGGTGGTCCGCGAGGGCGGCCGGGTCACCGGCCTGAAGGTCCGCGCGACCGACGACAGCGGCGCGGAGGAGACCCTGCGCTGCGACCTGGTCGCGCTCGCCATCGGGCAGAGCCGGCTCACCCAGCTCGCCGCCGCGTTCGGCGAGGTGGAGCTCGACGGCAAGGGCCGGGTCCGCGTCGACCCGGAGACGAACCGGACCGGAAACCCGAAGGTCTACGCGGGCGGCGACTGCGTGAACGGCGGCAAGGAGGTCGTCAACGCCGCCCAGCACGGCAAGCTCGCCGCGCGGGCCATCACCGCATCCCTGGGAGCCTGAAGCATGGCGGACTTGAGCATCGACTTCTGCGGCGTGAAGTCGCCCAACCCCTTCTGGCTGGCCAGCGCGCCGCCGACCAACACCGGCGATCAGGTCAAGCGCGCGTTCGACGCGGGCTGGGGCGGCGCGGTGTGGAAGACCCTCGGCAACCCGATCGTGAACGTGTCGAGCCGCTTCGGCGGCGTCGACTACGGCTCGACGCGGCTGATGGGCCTCAACAACATCGAGCTGATCACCGACCGGCCTCTCGAGGTGAACCTCCGAGAGATGCTGGACGTGAAGAAGCAGTACCCCGACAACCTGCTGATCGCGTCGCTGATGGTCGACACCCGCGAGGAGTGGCACGAGATCATCCAGAAGGTCGAGGACGTCGGCTCGGATCTCATCGAGCTCAACTTCGGCTGCCCCCACGGCATGTGCGAGCGCGGCATGGGCTCGGCGGTCGGCGCGGAGCCCGAGGTCCTCAAGACCATCGTCGGCTGGGTGATGGAGAAGGCCAACATCCCGGTCATCGTGAAGCTGACGCCGAACGTCGGCGACATCGGCGAGCCGGCGCGCGCGGCCTACGAGGCGGGCGCCGACGCGGTGAGCCTGATCAACACCGTCAAGTCGATCGTCGGCGTGGATCTCGACCGCATGGTCCCGCTGCCCGTCGTCGGCAACGGCTCGAGCAACGGCGGCTACTGCGGCCCGGCCGTGAAGCCCATCGCGCTGCACCTCCTGGGGCAGACGGCGAAGGTCTTCCCGAAGCCGATCAGCGGCATCGGCGGGATCAGCAACTGGCGCGACGCGGCGGAGTTCATGGCCCTCGGCTCGACCAGCGTGCAGGTCTGCACCGCGGTGATGCACTACGGCTACCGCATCGTCGAGGACATGATCGAAGGCCTCAGCGACTTCCTCGACGAGAAGGGCATGAGCTCGGCGATGGAGCTCGTGGGCCAGGCCGTCCCTCAGTACAAGGACTGGGGCGACCTCGACATGAACTACCACGTCGTCGCGAGCATCGACGAGGACAAGTGCATCGGCTGCCAGCTCTGCTTCGTGGCGTGCATGGATGGGAGCCACCAGTGCATCCACATCCCCGGCATGTCGCACGAGGAGAAGGTCGCGGCGGGGCACGTCGCGTTCCCGAGCGAGGTGCCCGACCGACCGGTGACCGCCAAGGGCGGGACGCCCGGCGCCCGCGTCCCCTTCGTGCACGAGGAGGAGTGCGTCGGCTGTAACCTCTGCGCCCTCGTCTGCCCGGTGGAGGGCTGCATCTCGATGGTCGAGAAGCGCAAGGCCCCCGAGCCGATCACCTGGAACGACCGGGTGCGCGCCGGCACCGATCTCGTGCCCGGCGGGCTCGACGCCACCCGCAAGGCGCGCGGCGCGGACTCCCCGGCGGAGTAGCGCGCGTGGCCGGCAGCACCGTCCCCGCCGAGCCCATCGAGGGCTCCGACCCCAGCCTCTTCAACGACGACCTCGCCCCCACCCCGGAGGCGGGCAAGACGTGGAAGTGGAACAACATCGCCGCCCTCTGGGTGGGGATGGTGGTCTGCGTGCCCACCTACATGCTCGCGGCCGGCATGGTCTCGGAGGGCATGAGCTGGTGGCAGGCGGTGCTCACGGTGCTGCTCGGCAACGTGATCGTGCTGCTCCCGATGATGCTCGTCGGCCACGCCGGCACCAAGCACGGGATCCCGTTCCCGGTGCTGCTCCGCTCGAGCTTCGGCACCGTCGGCGCCAACATCCCGGCCATCCTCCGCGGTCTGGTGGCCTGCGGGTGGTTCGGCATCCAGACCTGGGTCGGCGGCCAGGCCATCTACACGATGATCAACGCCCTGACCGCGGACGGGATCGTCGGCGAGGCGCTCCCGGTGCTCGGCATCGACCCGGGGCAGGCCGGCTGCTTCGTCTTCTTCTGGGCGCTGCACGTCGTCTTCATCAAGTTCGGCACCGAGTCGATCCGCTGGCTCGAGACGCTCGCCGCGCCCTTCCTCATCCTGATGGGCGTGGCGCTGCTCGTCTGGGCCTACGTGCGGGCGGGCGGCTTCGGCGAGATGCTCTCCACGCCGTCGCAGTTCGACCCGGGCGGGCCGCGGGAGGGGCAGTTCTGGAGCGTCTTCTTCCCGAGCCTCACCGCGATGGTCGGCTTCTGGGCGACGCTGTCGCTGAACATCCCGGACTTCACCCGCTTCTGTAAGACGCAGAAGGACCAGGTGGTCGGTCAGGCGGTCGGCCTGCCGCCGACGATGGCGCTCTTCGCGTTCATCGGCGTGGCGGTCACGAGCGCGACGGTGGTCATCTTCGGCGAGGCGATCTGGGATCCGGTCCAGCTCCTCGGCCGCATGGGCGGCTTCGCGGTGATCGTCGCGCTCTTCGCGCTCGTGGTGGCGACCCTGACCACCAACCTCGCGGCGAACGTGGTGGCGCCGGCCAACGGGTTCTCGAACATCGCGCCCGAGAAGATCAGCTTCAAGATGGGCGGCTACATCACCGCGGGCCTCGGCCTGGCGATGTTCCCCTGGAAGCTCCTCGAGAGCACCGAGGGCTACATCTTCACCTGGCTCATCGGCTACTCGGCGCTGCTCGGCCCCATCGCCGGCATCCTGGTCAGCGACTACTTCGTGGTGCGCAAGACCGAGCTGGACGTGGACGACCTCTTCCGGAAGAAGGGCAAGTTCTCCTTCGACGGCGGCTGGAACTGGCGCGCCCTCGTCGCCCTGGCGCTCGGCGTGATCCCGAACGTGCCCGGCTTCCTCGCCGCCGCCGGCGCGCTCGACGACGTCGGCGACGCCTGGAAGACCGTCTACACCTACGCCTGGTTCGTCGGCTTCTTCGTCAGCGGCGGCCTCTACGCCGCCTTCATGAAGCTGGCCCCGCCGCGCACCGCCGCCGCTCCCGCCGTCGCCTCCTGAGATCGCCGACTACGCGCGCTGGAGCGGGACGAGCTTGGCGATGACCTTGCCCCCGCGCGCGATCGCGACCTCGGGGGCTGGTCAGGTGGTCTGGTCAACCACGGCCCGTGGTGGTACGCCGCGGCCGTGTCTCAGCCGCTGTCCGCCACGATCGCGAACGAGCTCTCGCTGCCCGGGGCCGGGGTGGCCGCGGTGCTCGCGCTGCTGGAGGAGGGCGCGACCGTGCCCTTCATCGCGCGCTACCGGAAGGAGCGCACCGGCGGGCTCGACGAGGTGCAGATCCGCGACGTCCAGGAGCGACACGCGGCGCTGAAGGCGCTGGCCGACCGGAAGGCCACCGTGCTCTCGGCCATCGAGGCGCAGGGCGCGCTCACCCCCGAGCTGCGGCGCGCGATCGAGGCGTGCGCGACGAAGACCGCGCTCGAAGACCTGTACGGGCCGTACAAGAAGAAGCGCAAGACGCGCGGCACGATGGCCCGCGACAAGGGGCTCGGGCCGCTCGCCGATCGGATCCTCGCCCAGCCCCGGGACGGTCACCCCGGCCGGGAGGCGCGCGGCTTCGTGATGGGAGAGGTGAAGGACGCCCCCGACGCGCTCGCCGGCGCCCGCGACATCGTGGCCGAGACGGTCGCCGACGACCCCCGGGTGCGCGGGCTCGTGCGCGAGACCTTCCTCGGGCACGGGCGCCTCCAGACCAAGGCGGCGCGCGGCAAGAAGAAGGAGCGCAGCAAGTTCGAGCAGTACTACGACTTCGCCGAGCGCCTCGATCGCATGCCGTCGCACCGGGTGCTCGCGATCCTGCGCGGGGAGGCGGAGGGCTTCCTCCGCTCGTCGATCGAGCTCGACCACGACCGGCTGAAGGCTCAGATCGAGCGTCTCGTCGGCCTCCGGCCGGGCTCTCCGTTCGCCGGCGAGCTGCGCGAGGCGGTCTCCGACGGCTACCAGCGCCTGCTCACGCCGAGCCTCACCAACGACGTGAAGAGCACGCTGAAGGAGAAGGCGGACGGCGAGGCGATCGACGTCTTCGCCGCCAACCTGCGCGACCTGCTGCTCGCCGCGCCGCTCGGGGAGGCGGCGGTCCTGGCCATCGACCCGGGCATCCGCACCGGCTGCAAGTGCGCCGCGCTCGACGCCACCGGGCGCTTCCTCGAGAGCGACGTGATCTACCCCGACCGCCGGGCCGACGACGCCGCGCGCGCCCTGGTGAAGCTGGTGAAGAAGCACGGCGCGCGCGCGGTCGCGGTCGGCAACGGCACCGCGGGGCGGGAGACGGAGGCCTGCGCCCGCCGGGCGCTCTCGGACGCCGGCCTCGACGTGATGGTCGTCTCGGTCAGCGAGTCCGGCGCGAGCATCTACAGCGCCTCGGACGTGGCCCGCGAGGAGTTCCCCGACCTCGACCTGACGGTGCGCGGCGCGATCTCGATCGGCCGCCGCCTGCAGGATCCGCTCGCCGAGCTGGTGAAGCTCGACCCGAAGGCGATCGGCGTCGGCCAGTACCAGCACGACGTCGACCAGAAGCGCCTCGCGCGGAAGCTCGAGGAGGTCGTCGAGAGCTGCGTGAACCAGGTCGGTGTCTCGCTCAACCTGGCGAGCGCCGCGCTGCTGTCGTTCGTGGCCGGGCTCGGGCCCGCGCTCGCGAAGCGGGTGGTGGAGCGCCGCGAGACCGAGGGCCGCTTCACGCGGCGGCGAGACCTGCTGAAGGTGAAGGGCCTGGGGCCCAAGGCGTTCGAGCAGTGCGCCGGCTTCCTGCGCATCCAGGGCGGCCCCGAGCCCCTCGACGCGTCGGCCGTGCACCCCGAGCGCTACCCGCTCGTGCAGCGCATGGCGAAGGACCTCGGGGCCTCGGTGAGCGACCTCGTCGGCGACGCCGGGCGCGCCCGCTCCCTCGATCTGTCGCGCTACGTCGAGGGCGACGTCGGCCTGCCCACCCTGCGGGACATCGTGCAGGAGCTCGAGAAGCCGGGCCGCGACCCGCGCGAGGCCTTCGAGCCGCCGCGCTTCCGCGACGACGTGCGCGAGATGGAGGACCTGAAGCCCGGCATGGAGCTCGAGGGCGTGGTCACCAACGTCACCCACTTCGGCGCGTTCGTCGATCTCGGGGTGCACCAGGACGGCCTCGTGCACGTCTCCAAGCTCGCCGACCGCTACGTCGAAGACCCGCGCGAGGTGGTCAAGGTGGGCGACCGCGTGCAGATCCGCGTGCTCGACGTGGACCTGCAGCGCAAGCGCATCTCGCTCGCGCGCCTCGGCTGATCAGTCGCAGCGGACGAGCGGCTCGAGCTCCGACTCGCGGCCGTACATGGCCATGATCGCCTCGAGCTGCCCGCGCACGTCGTCGAGGGTCTCGTCCGCGCCGCTGTCGTGCCCGGGGGTCTGGGCGACGCAGAGGAACTTCATCGCGCCGCACGCGTCGAGGGTGTCGCACGCGCCGTTGAGCGCGGCGGTCGGCTCCAGGTCGAGGTCGCCGTAGTAAGCGAGGCCGCCGATGAAGACGAGCCGCACGTCCGCCGCCTCGCTGTCCAGCACCGCCCGGTAGGGATCCATCGCGCGCCGGCCGAACACCGTCACGTCGGCGACCATGCCCTCCTCGAGCCGGCCGATGCGCGCCTCGAGGCCGACGGCGCCGGCGCCGCCCGCGGTCGCCATCTCCCAGATCCGCGCCGGGGTCAGGGCGCTGATGCCCTCGGCGGTGCCGTAGGCGTGCGCGAAGCGCATCTCGCCGAGCACGTGGTCCTCCCCCGAGACCGTCCAGTCCGGGCCGAGCCCGATCTCGAGGCCCATGTCCAGCATCGCCGCGATCGGCGCCGTCTCGCCGTAGAGGATGAGGTTGCTCGAGGGCGACCACACCACGTGGGCGTCGGCCATCGCCGCCTCGGCGAGCTGCGCCTCGGTCAGGCCCATGGAGTGGATGAGCAGGCCCACCCCGCTCCAGGAGCCGTCCGGCGCGGCGAGCAGGCTCGTGCCCATGTGCCGGTTGCTGCGCGGGTCGCGCCCCGCGAAGGAGTCGAACTCGAGCTCGACGTTCGAGCCGCTCACGCCCTCCTGCATGTGCACCGCGTAGCGGGTGGTGGGCTCGGTCGCGGCCGAGAAGTCCTCGACCAGGCCCGCGGCGTCGGAGTCGGTGAGATCGCGCGGGGAGCTGATCGTGGTGCGCATGTGGTCGTAGCCGAGGCCGTGGTGATGGTCGGCGTTGCGCGCGAGGCGGTTGAGGCACGAGCGGTTGGCCGACTGCCCCATGACCGTGGTGGTCCCATGCACGATGGAGCGGAGCTCCCCCCACTTGGCGCCCGGGCAGATGCGCGCGTTCTCGTTCCGGCCGTCCGCGAAGGGGCGGATGTGGTCTTCGTACGCGGCGACGTCGGACCACTCGTAGCGGCTGCCGTAGGTCGTGCCCGCGACCCACTCGGGCAAGAAGTCGTAGGTCAGGTGGTTGTGCGCGTCGACGAGCCCGGGGCTGATGACCCCGAAGGTCTCGATCTCGATCGCCGAGGCGGCGCCCGGCGCGCCGCTGCAGTCCGCGGCGACGCAGGTGATGGTGTCGCCGACGATCAGCACCTGTCCGTCCAGGATGGGCCCGTCGGGCGCGAGCACCGCGCCGCGCAGCAGGAAGCCCCCCGCGCCCTCCCGCACCACGCGCGCCGGCGGGCTCGGCTCGGAGCCCGTCGGGAGCGGCCCGGCGTCGATCGGCGGCCCCGCGTCCCGCGGCCCGGCGTCCCCGAGGGGGCCGGCGTCGGCCGGCGGCGGCTCCGCGTCGCCGCGATCGATGGGGCGCACGCATCCGACGAGGAGCGCGAGCCCGAGCACCCAACTGCCATGCTTCATCGCGACCAGCCTAGCAGCGTGCAGTCATTTTCGCCGCGCGCTGCGCACATCGGTCATCCACGGGACGCCGCCTCGCGGAGCTCTTCGTCCAGAGCCTGTCGCTCCTCCGCCCCTCGACGGTCACCCAGGCTGAAGGCGACGCCGGCGAGGAGGGAGAGCGCGAACGCGGGGGGCAGCTCGCCGAGCGTCTCGAAGAAGGGCCCGACGCCGGGCAGCGCGGGGGCGCCGAACTTGAACAGCGGCACGCACAGGAAGCCGACCGCCATCGCCGCCAGCGCGCCGCGCCGGGTCATGCCCGACCAGAAGAGCGAGAGGATCATCGTCGGGCAGAACGTGGCGCTGATGCCGCTCCAGCCGAAGATGACGAACCAGAAGACGGTGCGGTCCGGCGTGCTGAGGGCGACCCCCAGCGCGATGAGGAGCGCCACCATCGCGAGCAGGAAGGTGGCCGCGCGGCTCTTGCCGACGAGCTGGTCGTCGGGCAGGTCGGGCCGCTGCACCTTCTGATGCAGGTCTCGCGCGAGCGCGCTGCCGGCGAGCACGAGGAGCGAGTCCACCGTGCTCATGATCGCGCTGAGCACGATCGCCACGAAGAGCCCGACGAGGATCAGGGGCAGGAGGTGCTCGACCGTCATCGGCAGCACGTCCTCCCCGCCCGTCCCGAGCGCCTCGAGCGGCTGGTCCGGGCCGGTGAGGATCGCGCGACCGAGCATGCCGATGAGCACCGCGCCCGCGTCGGCGAGCAGGGTGAAGACGATGGCGACCGCCGCGCCCTTGCCGATCTCTCCTTCGTCCTTCAGCGCGATGAAGCGCACGAAGATCTGCGGCGAGCCGAGGAAGCCGAGGCCGATCAGCGAGAGGCTGACGACGCTGACCACCGCCTCGAGCGACCACCCGCCGGGGCCCGCCGGCGAGAGCAGCCCGGGATCGATCGCGGCGAGCGCGTCGGCCATCGGGCCGAAGCCGCCGATCGAGACCAGCCCGACGATCGGGAGCCCCACCAGCCCGAGGAACATGAGCGAGCCCTGGAACACGTCGCTCCACGCCACCGCCAGGAAGCCGCCCGCGACGATGTAGACGAGCACGACCGCGAAGCCGACCGCGATCCCCACGTAGTAGTCCCAGCCGAGGAAGCTCTCGAACGCCTTGCCGGTCGCGTCGATCTGCGCGCTCACGTAGATGGTGACGAACACCACGAGCGCGACGGCGCTGAAGATCCGCAAGAGGTGCGATCGGTCGCGGAACCGGTCCTCGAGGTAGTCCGGGACCGTGATCGACGCGTAGCGATCGGTCAGCCGCTTGAAGCGCCGGCAGAGGAGGAGCCACGCGCCCGCGACGCCGAGCACCTCGCCGAGCACCACCCAGAAGGCCTTCACGCCGACCGCCGCGCCCATCCCGGTCAGCCCGATGAGCAGCCACGCGCTCTCCCCGGTGGCGCGCGCGCTGAACGCGACCGCCCAGAACCCGAGGCCCTTCCCGGCGGCGAAGTAGTCCTCGATGTCCTTCATGCGCCGCGACGCGACGACGCCGATCAGCAGCAGGACGAGGAGGTAGACGGCGACCGCGACGAGCTTGACCAGCACCCGCCGAGGCTATCGAACGCGACGCGGGCCGTCAGGTTCGGAGCTCGAACGCGGTCCTCACCTCGCCGGGATCCCAGCCGAGCCCGCGGACCAGCCGCGCGACCCGGAGCATCACGAGCTCCACGTCGTCGGCGCCCGGCGAGAGCGCCAGGTAGCGCCGGTAGGCGCGCACGGCCTCGGGCGCGTGACCCATCGCCTCGTACGCCACCGCGAGGGTCCGCCACGCCTCGGCGCGCTCGGCGTCGCGATGCACGACGTCTTGCAGCACGGTGATCGCCGCGGGGAAGCGCCCGCGCAGGAGCAGCCCCCGGGCGTCGTCCACCGAAGGCTCGGCGAGCGCGACGCTCGGCGCGAGCAGGCCGGCGCACAGCGCCAGGCTACTCGACATGACCCCCATCCACCGCATGCCCGAAGGGTGGATCGCGCTCGAGAGGGTGGCAAACGATGGCGCCGGGGCACCTTCGCGCACCTTCGCCCCCTTCCACGACTGACCCGAGACGACGGCAGGCGACGAGCGCAGCGAGGTCGCCGCACGCGCCATCCCGCAGGTTCGATCCCGCGGCAGCGGGCGGCCAGCTCGCGCGAAGCGCGAGCGCGAGCCGCAGGGGACCCAGCGCCCCGCGCTGGGGTCGGGGCCGAGCGGAGCGAGGTCCCGGAGTGGGTAGGGGGGGCCCCGCGGAGCCGGTGCAGCGGTCACCGCGGAGGCTGCGGAGCAGCCGGAGTGGTGACCGTTGTGCCGGCGCAGCGGGGGGGCGGGGGCGGACCCGCCCCTGCCCAGCCAACTCAGCGCTCTGTCGAGGACAGCTGGTCTCCCGATTCGGGGACCCAGTGTTCCTCGAAGCGCGCCCGCCGGCCTCGGCTCACCCACACGCCGACCCACTCGCTGGGCACGCTCCAGGTGCGCAGGGGATCGGCATCGCGATCCGCCGCGAGCGCGGTCACGTGGAGGTGGGGCTCGAGGCTGACGCCGCTGTTGCCCACCCGCCCGAGGAGCGCGCCCGCCTCGAGCCGCGCGCCCACCTCCACCTCGGCCGGGATGGAGCCCTGCTGGAAGTGCAGCAGGTAGAGGTAGTAGCCGCCGTAGATCTGCACACCGACGAGGTTGTTGACCGCGTCGAGATCGAGCGCGCCGGGCGGCTGATCCGGCGCGTCGCGCACGACCTCCACCACCACGCCCGCGGTGGGCAAGAAGACGTCCTCGCCCCAGACGAGGTAGTCCGCGTTGCGCGTCCCGTCGCCGGTGAACCGATCGCCGCGCGCGTCGGTGCGCACCAGGTCCCAGGCGAAGTCGCCGTAGCCGTTCTCCTCGAGGTGGTAACGCTCGTGTCCCGTGATCACCGTGGCCACGCCGTCGAGGGGCACGCGCTCGAGCGCGACCCCGACCCTGCGCATCGCGTCTCGGTGGCGCTCCGCGGGCCACCGGATCGCCTCCTCGCGGACGATCGCGTCCGACCTGATGAATCGCAAGGAACGATCCTCCGGCCACTCGGCGAGCCCCGCCGGGTCGAAGACGGCGTGGGTCAGGGCGTCCGCAGGCTCCCACCACCAGATCGAGTGGTCGTAGGTGGCGATCCGCTCTCCCTCGACGACCCCGCCGTCCCGGAGGGTGAGCCGCACCCCGCCCCGCTCGAGGCCCGCGTCGGCGTCCCCGGGGCCGCCGTCGAGGGCGCGCCCCCCGTCTCGGCCGGCGTCTCGCCCCGCATCCGAACGCCCCGCGTCCTCGCCGGGAGCGCCGGCGCAGCCGAGGAGCAGCAGACAGAGCGCGATCCGGGTCACCGGATCAGTGTAGGAGCGCGCTGGGCACCGAGTCATCCAGCTCGCTCAAGGCCAGCACGAACCCGGTCCGGGTCTCGGGCTCGCGGGTGCCGACCCAGACGCGGTAGCGCCCGGGCAGGAACGCCTGGCGGACGGACGGATGGGGGCCGTCGGTGTCGTCGGCGCAGCGAGGCTCCCCGTCCGGGCCCACCACCATCAGGGTGGTGTCCGCGTGGGAGGCGACCAGGATGGCCAGCTCGGCGAACGGGCGCGCCGCGTCCAGCACGAGGTCGGGATCCTCGGCCGCCCATCCGTCGCAACGATCGTCGAACGCGTCGAGGTCGACCGGGCCGCCGGCCGTCTCCCCGGTGTGCACGATCGGGTCCGGGACGAACCCCGGGCTCAGATCGAGCTCGGCGAGGCGAGCCTCGTCCGAGAGCAGGTCCGGCTCGACGATCTCCTCCGGCGCGCCGGCCTCCTCGGGCTCGGTCGCGCTCGCGAGCGTCGGCATCTTCACGTCGCGGACGACCGGGTCGTCGCAGCCCGCGAGGGCGCAACCTCCGATGCCCACGCCCCCCAGCGCGAGCGTCGCGCCGAGCACCATGGCCTTGCCTCCGCCGGTCGACCGGGTCGGTCGGCAGGCGCCGTTCGGGTGGGCGTCCTCGAGACTCGTCACGTCATCCTCCGAGCGAGTCCCCCCGATCACGGCGTCGCCTCCGTGGGCGTCGCCTCTCCCCCTGCGTCCGCGCGTCCCATCGAACGCACGTGATCGACGAGCACCGCGATGCCGCGCTCGTTGATCATGGAGCCGAAGGCCGGCATGAGGCCTTGCCCCATCCGGATCGCGCGGGCGAGGTCGGCGTCCTCGCGGCTCGCCTGCCACGCGGCCGACGTGAAGTCGGCGATCTGCGCGCCCCCGGGGGCCTGCGCGCCGTCCCCGCGCCCCTCCGCGCCGTGGCAGCCGGCGCAGCGCTCCAGCCAGAGCGCGGTCACCGCCCGCCGGACGGTCTCCGGGTCCGGCTCCGCCGCGGGCTCGGCCGCGCTCCGCGAAGGATCGGGCTGCTCGGGCTGGACGTGGTCCGAGGCGCGCCACTCCCGGCGGTCGCGGGGCTCGTCGTCGCAGCCGGGGAGGGCGAGGAGCAGCCCCAGGACGGGGAACAATCGGGCGTGGCGCCGCACCGGCAGAGGCATAGGCGAGCCCGCTCCGCGCCGCAAGCCGGGCGAACGCTGCTAGATTTCGCGGGTGAGGCGCACACGGGCCGGTTGGTACCTCCGCGGGGGGCTGCTCCTCCTCACCTTCGGCATGGCGATGGTCGCCTTCGAGTCGGGGGTCGGGGTGAGCGATCGCGGCGGCGTGCCCGAGGGGGACCTGCTCACCCACATCTACTACTCGCTCGGCCTCTTCGTGCTCGGCGGCCTCGACCTCGGCATCCCGCGCGGCGGCCCGGTGTTCGCGCGGGCGCTCCTCTGGATCGCCTACTTCGCGGCGCCCGTGATCACGACCAGCGCGGTGCTCGAGGGCGCGGTCCGGCTGCTCAAGCCCGAGTGGCTGGTGGCGCGCATGAGCCGGGATCACGTCATCCTCGTCGGCGTGGGCCGCCTCGGCACGCTCTTCCTCGAGGCCCTCCGCGACCGGCACCCGCGCGTCCCCGTGCTCGCGGTGGATCTCGACGCGCACCGCGCCACCGTGCAGCAGGCGCAGGACCGCTTCGGCGCGCGGTTCTTGCCGGCGGACGTCCGGGTCGCGGCCACCCTCGACTCGCTCGCGCTCGAGGAGGCGCGCGCGGTCGCGCTCCTGACCAGCGACGACCTCGTCAACCTCGAGGCCGCCTGGCGCATCGCCGAGCGCTGCCCCGGCCTCCGGGTGATCGCGCACGTGGCCGACCTGGGAATGCGGCGCATGGTCGACCGCGTCGAGCACGGGAGGGGCGTGAGCATCTTCAACTCCCACCGCACCGCGGCGCGCAAGCTCTACCAGGACCACCTGGCCGAGCACTTCAAGCAGACCGACCCCGCGGACGTGGTGGTGCTCGCCGGCTTCGGCCGCTTCGGGCAGACCATCCTCGAGTACCTGCACGCGGCCGCCGGCTCGGAGATCGGCCGCGCCGTCATCGTCGACGTCGCGGGCGAGCGACAGGCGCGCCTCTTCCGCGCGCAGGTGCCGGGCACCGCGTCCATCCCCCTCTCGATCCTCGAGCGCAACCTCGACGACCCGCAGAGCTGGACCGAGCTCGAGGCCATCCTCGCCGCGCACTTCGAGGCGGCGCACGAGGTCGAGCCCGTCTTCGTGATCGGCACCGACGACGACCAGCTCAACCTGCGGAGCGCGATCTCCCTCCGCGGCCTGCACCCGCGCGCCCGCATCTTCGTGCGCTGCACCTACGAGTCCGCGTTCACCAGCCAGATCGCCGGGACGATGGACCTCGAGCTGCTGGCGGTCGAGGGCATGCTGCGGGAGGCGCTCGCGGAGAGGCAGAAGGAGTGGCTCGCCGAGGGCTGATCGCCGCCGCGTGGCTCCTCGCCGCCGTCGCCTCGGCGCAGCCGTCGGCCGACCCGCTCGCCGCGTTCCACGCCTCGCTCGCCCGGACCGCGCGGGGCGAAGGGGTGACCCGGGTGATGGTCTGGGGCGCCTCCCACACCGCGAGCGATCAGTTCACCGGGTTCCTCCGCGCGCGCTGGCAGCGGCGCTGGGGCGACGCCGGCCCGGGCCTCGTGCTCCCCGCCTCGCCCTTCCCGCTCTACGACCACCGGCAGGTCCGCTTCGCCCCCGCGGGGAGCTGGCGAACCGTGAGGGTGCGAGGTCGGCGGCGCGACCCGGGCGCGTACGGCCCGATGGGCTTCGGGCTCGAGGCCCGGGTCGCCGCCGCCGGCTACGTGGAGACCGACGCGCCCTTCGATCGCGTGCGGCTCTTCCGCGGCCCGACGCCCGGCGCGCTCGAGGTCCGGGCCGGGGAGGAGCGGCGGACCCTGCGCGGCGAGGGCGTCGCGCACGCCTCCCTCGAGGGGTCCTCTCGCCGGGTGACCGTGCGGGCCCGCGGCCCGGCGCGGCTGCTCGGCCTCTCGCTCGAGCGAGACCGCCCCGGGGTCATCGTCGACGCGATGGGCGTGCCGGGCGCGCGCCTCCGGGACCGGCTGCCGTGGGACGACGCGCCCCTCCGCGCGCAGCTCGAGGTGCTCGCGCCGGCGCTGGTGGTGCTCGCCTACGGGACCAACGAGGCCGGGTTCACCGGGCGGCCGATCCGCCGCTACGCGCGCGAGGTCGACGCGGCGGTGCGCCGGCTCCGCGCGGTCGCGCCGGGCGCCAGCTGCCTCCTGATCGGCCCGAGCGACTGGCCGGTCCGCGCCGAGGCCGGCTTCGTCGATCGCCCGCGCACCGCGGAGATCATCGCCACCCAGCGCGCGGCGGCCGCGCGTCACGGCTGCGCCTTCTTCGACCTGGTGGCCTTCCAGGGCGGTCCGCTGTCGATGCCGGGCTGGGTGGACCGGGGGCTGGCGCTCCCCGACCACGTGCACTTCACCGACGCCGGGCACCGCCGCCTCGCCGACGCGCTCGACCGCGCCCTGCGCCCTCCCCGTTGACGGCTCGGGGCGGGACCGGGAGAGTCGAGGCATGCGCTTCGTCTGCCTCTCCCTCCTGCTCTTCGCCGCCGGCTGCGACTGCGCGGGCGATCCCGACCCCGACCGCTGCGAGAGCGACGAGGGCTGCCCGGGCGGCGTCTGCGTCGACGGCGTCTGCGTGGACGTGGACATGGACGCCGGCGCCACCGACGGCGCGCCGACCGAGGACGCGCCGCCCGAGGCCTGCGACAGCGGGCTCGTCTGCGAGGGCGTGTGCTGCCCGGCCAACCACCGCTGCGCCTTCGACCGCTGCGTGATCGACCTCGGCCCGTGCAACACCGACGACGACTGCGCCGGCGACAGCTACTGCGACGGCGAGGGGCGCTGCACCCCGTACGGCGTGCCCGAGGACGTGGTGAACGACCCGGAGTGCGAGCGCACGATCACGATCGGCGACTTCACCCCCGACGAGCAGTGCCGCTGGGAGAGCCCGCCCGCCGGCGATCCCTTCGAGACCTGGGGCAACGTCTACAGCGCGCCCCACGTCGCCGACTTCGACCTCGACGACGATCCCACCGTGCTCGCGCCGAGCATCGTCTTCGGCGGCTTCACCGACTCGCGGGAGGGCGCCATCCTCCGCGTCCTCGACGGGCGCACCTGCACCGAGCAAGCGGCACTGACCGGCCCGGCGGACCGCCTGATCTACGCGAGCAACTTCGCGATCGGTGACCTCGACGGCGCGCCCGACGGCCGCCCCGAGATCGTCGCCGCCTCGCTCATCTCCCGCGAGACGCCGGGCGGGCTGGTGGCGTTCGGCTACGACGCCGGCGCGGGGACCTTCGTCCGCCGCTGGTACGGCCGCCGCTGCGATCTCCCCGGCGAGCCGCGACACACCCCGAACGACTGGACGAACAACAACGGCCCGTCGATGCACGACCTGGACGACGACGGCACCCCGGAGGTGCTCCTCGACCGCTTCGTCTACGACGCGAACGGCTGCCTCCTGAACCCGGGCGCCGCCTACGAGAACTACCTCCGCCTCGGCCTCTTCGCCGTGGTCTCCGACGTCGACCTCGACGGCCAGCCCGAGCTGGTCCGGCACGACGGCGTCTACGCCTGGTCGGGCAGCGACTGGGTGCGCGAGGCGAGCTGGGCGCCCTCGAGCCCGACGGACGCGGAACGGGTCGGCCACGTCGCGGTCGCCGACCTGGGCGACTTCCCCGGCGTGGCCGGCGACGCCCCGGGGCGCGCCGAGATCGTGGTCGCGTCCGCGCCGAGCTCCACCAGCCCGGCCACCGCCACCGGGAGCGTCCGGGTCATGACCGTGGCCGGCGAGATCGTCTTCGGGCCCTACGACCTGCCGAACGAGCCGGGCGAGGTGGCCGGCCGTGGCGGGCCGCCGACCATCGGGGACTTCGACGGCGACGGGAGGCGCGAGCTCGCGGTCGCCGGCGGCTCCCGCTACACGGTGTTCGACCTCGACTGCGACGTGGACGCCGGCTCGGCCCCCGGCTGCGCGCGGCCCGACGGGCTCCCCCGCGGCGTGCTCTGGAGCCGGCGCAGCCAGGACCGCAGCTCGAACGTCACCGGCTCGAGCGTCTTCGACTTCGACGCCGACGGCGTGGCCGAGGTCGTCTACGGCGACGAGTGCTTCGTGCGCATCTACCGCGGGACCGACGGCGAGGTGCTCTTCTCGAGCAGCGCGTCGAGCGGCACCGGCTACGAGCTGCCGGTGATCGCGGACGTCGACGGCGACTTCAACAGCGAGATCGTGTTCGCGATGACGCGCGGCGTGAGCTGCCCGGCGACCGACCCGATCTTCACGCGCGGCGAGTCCACCTTCGAGAGCGGCACCGGCATCCGGGTGCTCCGCGACGTGATGGACCGGTGGGCCGCGTCGCGCCCGATCTGGAACCAGCACGCCTACTCGGTCACCAACGTCGAGGACGACGGATCCATCCCGCGCACGAGCGCGGTCCGCGTCAACCACACCGACGCGACGCTCAACAACTTCCGCATGAACGCCCAGGGCACGCTCGAGCGGCGCGGGGCGGCCGACCTCACCGTCTCGCTCGCCCGCGCCTCGGAGCTCTGCGACCGGCTGACCGGCGAGGTGACCCTGGCCGCCAACGTGTGCAACCGCGGCACCAACCCCGTGCCCGACGGCGCGCGCGTCGTCTTCTTCGCCGGCGACCCCGACGGCGGCGCGGACATCGCGTGCGAGACCACCCTACCCCGCCTGCTCGATCCCGGCGTGTGCACGGAGGTCAGCTGCGCGTGGACGGTGCCCGACATGAGCATGGTCACCCGCAGCGTGACGGTGGTCGTCGACCCCGACGGAGAGGTCTTCGAGTGCCGCGACGGCAACAACCGCGGCGTGGTCCCGGACATCTACTGCGGGGGCCCGTTCTGAGGCGGTTTGCACCGCGGGGCAATCTGTCCTGTAGTGGGCGCCATGGTGCGCACATGCTTGGTGGGGGGGCTCGGGCTCCTCTTGTCTTTCACTCTCCTCGTCGGCTGCGACGACGGAACCATCCCCGTCCCGACCGACTCCGGGATGCGAACCCCGGACACGGGGCCGACCGACGCCGGTCCGCCGGAGCCGATGTGCGACAACAGCACGCGCGACGGCGACGAGACCGGCATCGACTGCGGCGGCAGCTGTCCGGCATGCGCTGACGGCGTGCCCTGCCTCGGCGACGAGGACTGCGAGAGCGGCGTCTGTCAGCGAAACTTCTGCCTCGTGCCCAGCTGCATGGACGGGGTGCGCAACGGCGGCGAGACCGGGACCGACTGCGGCGGCGACTGCCCGCTCTGCCCCGGCGGCGAGAGCTGCACGTCCAACGACGAGTGCCTGAGCGGCCGCTGCCGCGGCGGCGAGTGCGCGATGAGCAGCTGCGAGGACATGCGCCAGAACGCGGACGAGACCGACGTCGACTGCGGCGGCCCGCTCTGCCCGCCCTGCGCGGGCGGCCTGAGCTGCCTCGGGCGCGAGGACTGCGAGTCCTTCATCTGCGCCGACGGCACCTGCACCGAGCCGGCGTGCAACGACCGCGTGCAGAACCAGGACGAGACCTCGGTCGACTGCGGCGGCGAGACCTGCCCCGGCTGCCGCGACGGCCTCTCCTGCAACATCGACGCGGACTGCGAGAACTCCCGCTGCCTCGACGGCGGCTGCATCTCGTGCATGGACCGCGTGGTCAACGGCGACGAGACCGGCGTGGACTGCGGCGGCGCGACCTGCGGGCCGTGCCCCGACGGCCAGACCTGCCTGGTGGACGGCGACTGTGACAGCGGCGTCTGCGAGGCGAGCCTCTGCGTCTCCTGCGGCGACGGCGCGCTGAACCAGGACGAGTCCGACGTCGACTGCGGCGGCGCGACCTGCGACACCTGCCGCAACGCGCAGACCTGCCTCGTCGACACCGACTGCGCCTCGAGCGACTGCACGGGCGGCGTCTGCATCGGCGTCGCCGACACCTGCGCCGACGCCTTCCCGCTCGCGATCGGCCGGAACGAGATCCGCTGGACCGCGTTCACGAACGACTACTACATGGGCGGCCTGCCGAGCTGCGTCAGCTTCGGCACCGTCGACGGCCCGGACCTGGTGATGACCTTCACCGCCAGCGTCGACGGCGTGGTGGAGTACGACGTCGAGAAGCCGGCCAGCGAGGAGATGGTGCTCGTGGTGACCGACGCCCCCTGCGGCTCGACCACCCCCGAGCTCCTCTGCGACAACGAGTTCTCGCTGCCCAACATCACCGGCTCGTTCCCGGTGACGATGGGCACGACCTACACGCTCTACTTCGTCGACGTCGACACCGGCGCGCCCACCCTGGTCAACCCGCTGAACGTGACGATCCGCGAGGTGGACGGCCGCTGCCGCGACGGCATCGCGAACAACATGGAGAGCGACGTGGACTGCGGCGGGCCCATCTGCCCGACCTGCACCACGGGCCAGATGTGCGGCGCGCCGAGCGACTGCTTCTCGATGATCTGCGACGCGGGCACCTGCAACGCGCCGGGCTGCGGCGACGGGGTGCTCAACGGCCGCGAGACCGACCTCGACTGCGGCGGCGACTGCCTCGGCTGCCCGATCGGCGGCGCCTGCGCGGTGGGCAGCGACTGCGAGACCGGCGTCTGCTCGGGCGGCGTCTGCCAGGCCCCGACCTGCACCGACGGCGTGGCCAACGGCCTCGAGACCGACATCGACTGCGGCGGCACCTCGGCGTGCCCGCGCTGCCCGGACGGACGCCGCTGCCCCAACGGCCCCTCCGACTGCGTCAGCCCGCTCTGCACGATGGGTCGCTGCGGCGACGTGCGCGGCCACCTCACCTTCATCGGTCACGACTACTTCTCGAGCGACACCAACGCGCAGCGCGTGCTCGCGAACGCGGTGCTGCAGACGCCCGAGACGGGGATCATCGACGTGCTCGTCTACGACGAGTTCGCCGACATCTCGGCCAGCGGCGAGGTCGCGAACTGCGAGGCCGCCATCGTCGCCCAGAGCGGCGGGCGGACCATCCGCTTCACGCGCCTCAGCAACTGGATGAACCTGACCACCGCGCTCACGCCGGCCATCGACGTCATCCTGCTCCCCGAGCAGGAGCGCGGCGGCGGTCCGTTCCCGATGATCGCGACCAGCTGGGAGCCGACGCTGAGCAGCTTCCTGCGCGGCGGCGGGGTGGTGATCACCACCAACTTCTTCGACCAGGGCTGGCAGCTCGTGAACCGCCCGACCCTCGCCACCGTCACCGGGGTCAGCTCGGTGAGCGGCAGCGCCACGCTCGCCTCCGGCGCGTCGACTCACCCCCTCGCGATGGGCGTGGCGGCCAGCTACCCCACGATGAGCGGCTCGTCGACCTACACCGGGCTCGCGGTGGGCGGCGGCATCATGCTGACCACCGTCTACACCGCCGGCTCCGGCGGCCCGCTGGTCGCCGACATCCTCTTCTGATCAGCCGCCGATGAGGCTCATGCCCACTTCCTCGTGCTCGGTCACGGCCGGGTCGAGGAAGTGGTGTGAGGCGTCCTTGGTGGCGAGGGCCCAGTGGATGGCCCAGCCGAGGTCGAGGTCGCTCGCGCCCGCGCGCATCTGATCGCGGAGCGAGACGGCGCGGCGATCGGCGAGGCACGCCCGCACGTCGCCCTGCGCGGTCACGCGCACCCGGTTGCAGGCGGCGCAGAAGGTGTCGCTGATCGCGGTGATGAAGCCGACGCGGCGGCGGCCGTCCGGCGACGTCAGGTAGCGCGCGGGGCCGTGCCCGGCGTCGGGGCCCCGGTCGTCCGGGACGACGCGGTCGCCGAGGATCGCCTTCAGGCGCTCGGCCGACAGAAACGCGTCCGCGGGGAGCTTCGCGGCCTCGCCGAGCGGCATCAGCTCGATGAACCGGGGCGTCACCCCGAGCGACCACGCCCAGTCCACCAGGTCCGCGGCGTCCGACTCCGGCAGCACGTCGCCGCCGAGCGCCACCGCGTTGATCTTCACCTCGAGGCCGGCGTCGAGCGCGGCGTGCACGCCGGCGATCACCGGGCCCACCTCTCCGCCGCGGGTCACCGCCCGGAAGCGGTCCGGATCGAGGGTGTCGAGCGAGACGTTCACCCCGGTGAGGCCCGCCTCCTTCAGCGGGCGCGCGAGCTCCGGCAGCCGCACCGCGTTGGTCGTCATCTGCAGCTCGTCCACTTCGCGCCGCGCCATCGCCACGAGCCGCACCACGTCCTTGCGGACCAGCGGCTCACCGCCGGTGAAGCGGACGCGACGGATGCCGCCGCGGGCGAAGACCCGGATGAGCCGCGCCGCCTCCTCGAACGAGAGGAGCTCCGGCCGCAGCGCGTGCTCGATCTCGCCGCCGGGCGGCATGCAGTAGACGCAGGCGAGGTTGCAGCGATCGGTGAGCGAGAGCCGGAGGTAGGTGATCGCCCGCCCCCGCGCGTCGACGAGCCGCGGCGCGCCCACGAACCCGTCCGGGCGCGGAGGCACCGACGCGGGGAACGCGAGGCGGGAGCCGGCGATGGGGAGGGAGATCTTCACGGGGGACGCTCTCTCCCGAAGCCTATCGCGATCTCCGCCGTTTGCCTCGCCGGCGGATCGGGGCCTACTCCAGCCCGATCTTCGTCGAGTGGAGCGTCAGGAAGTCGCGCGCGGCGGCGATGACCTCGTCGTCGGCGAGGACCCGGCGGTGGCCGAGCCCCTCGGTGAGCAGCAGCCGGGAGTCGGCCCAGGCCTCGTGCAGCCGCTCGCCGCAGGCCGCCGGCACCTCCCGGTCCGCCCGGTCGTGCACGATGAGGGCGGGGAGATCGAGCCGGGCGGCGAGGGTCGGCCCGTAGACCTCGTCGAAGGTGCGGCCGACCTTGCTCTCGATCGTCGCCTGGGCGCGCGCCAGCGTCGGCGCGCCCAGCCCGAGCATCCGGCCCATCTCCGCCACCCAGGGCTCGGGCGAGATCGGCGCGCCGATCAGCACCGCGCCCCACGCGTCGAGCCCGTCCGACAGCGCCAGCGTCGCCGCCGCCGCGCCGAGCGAGTGCGCGAGCAGCCCGACCGGGCGCTCCTCGCCCTCCACCACCCGCACGAGGGCGCGCGTCATCTGGCCCAGGTTGCTGGAGCGGCCGGTCGACTCTCCGTGACCGACGTGGTCGAAGGTCACGACCCGGAAGCCGGCGGCGACCAGGGGCTCCACGAACGGCGCGAGCTGGGTCGCGCGCCCGTTCCAGCCGTGGGTGAGCACCACCGTCGGCCCACGCCCCCAGCTCCAGGCGGCGAGGGTCTCGCCCTCGAACGGGACCCGGAAGCGCCGCGCGAGGCCGAAGGCCGCGCTCGCGCCGGGCCGCATCCGGCGGGTCTGGAAGAAGAGGGTCGCGGCGATGCGCGCGGCCGCCTCCGGGGAGACCGCCTCCACCGCCCCGATCGAGCGGCGCATCCAGGCGGGCGCGCGTCGAGTCTCGGCGGCCTTGCTCGAACCAGGACGAACGGTCGTGCTTTTATCGTGAGACAACTGGGTCATGACTTCCTCCTCCCGCGAACGGGCTCAGACCCGCGCGCGCTCGACCAGGCGCTCGAAGCCGGCGCGCAGCCGGGCCTCGGCGTCGTCCTGCTCGAGCAGGCGCGAGAACCAGTGATAGGAGAGCGCGAGCCCCCAGAGCTCGAACGCCCACTGCCGCGTGTCGAGCTCGGGCGCGAAGTGGCCCTCCTCGACCGCGATGCGCGCGGCGGTCCGCAGGGCGTCCATCCAGTCCCTCTGCACGGAGACCAGGTGGTCGCGGACCGGGCCGGGCTGATCGTCGAGCTCGGCCGCGGCGGCCACGAAGGGGCAGCCACCCGGCAGGTAGGACGCCTTCTCCCAGGTGATCCAGCGGTCGAGGATCGCGCGGACCCGGGGCTCGCCCCGCGGCGCCCGGAGCGCCGGCGTCATCACCTCGGACACGAAGCGCGCCCTCGCCTCCTCGAGCACCTGGATCTGCAGGTCCTCCTTGGAGCCGAAGTGCGCGTAGAGCCCGCTCTTGCTCATGCCGAGGGAGGTGGCCAGCCCGCCGATGGTCAGCCCATCGAGCCCCAGCACGCTCGCCTGCGACAGCGCGTCCGCCAGGATGGCGGCCCGGGTCTCTTCACCTTTGCTCATCGTGCCCTCGCTCTCACCCTCGTACGACAACAATAGTACGACCGTTCGTTTCGTCAAGCGACGGCGATCGCCGTCCCCGCCACGGACGGACGCGGGCCCGAGCGACTGACGCTTTCTCTCGAGAGCTGGCGACGACGGCGCCGCACGTCGCCGTCGGACCCGCCCCCGCCCAGGGCTCACCGCGGCTTGGCGACGCGGCGGAGCTCGGCGTCGAAGGCGGCGAAGAGCGCGGGCGGCTGCCGCCGGGCCTGACGCTCGAGGCAGCGCTCGAGGTGGTCGGCCTGCCCGGCCAACGCGTAGCGCACGACCAGCGCGCCGTCGGGGTCATCGTCGCCATCCGGCTCGTGGAGCGCGAGGGAGCGCTCGGCGTGTCGGCCGGCGCCCTCGAGGTCCCCGGTGGCGAAGAGCGCGAGGGCGCGGCTCCAGTGCGCGTTGTGACAGAAGGGGGCGGCGTCGACCGCGTGGTGGCTGCAGCGGAGGGCCTCGTCGAGCTCTCGCATCGCCCGCGCGAGGAGCGCGCCGAGGCGCTCGGGCCCGATGTGCTGGTAGGGGTGGATCGCGGCGAGCCGGCGCGCGCAGGCGATGGCCTGCTCCAGCTCTCCCTTCCGCACCCACGACTCCTCCATGGCCGCGAGCGCGTCCTCGTCGGTGTCGTCGATCGCGACCGCCCGCTCCGCGGCCTCGTTCGCGTCGGCGTAGCGATCGAGCGCCGCGTAGGCGTAGCTCAGCTGGGCCCAGTCGTTGGCCGACTCGCTCATCGCCGCGCGGACGGCGTCGAGGTCGCGGTCCTCGCCGAGCTGCGCGCGCTCCGCCGCCGCGCGGATGCGCCACGTCATGCGCTCGCCCGCCCCGGCGCGCTCCGCCTCGAGCGCGGCCGCGTCCCCCGCCAGGCGGTGGTCGATCGAGCGGGTGGCCCAGTAGACGTCCCACGCCAGGTGGGCGGGCACCCCGTCCTCGCAGAGCGCGCGCAGGCGCGGCATCGCCTCCCGGACCGCGCCGGCGAGGCGGTGCGCGGCGAGCCAGCGCTGCTCTGCCCGGTTCTTGAGCCGCGGGGACGTCACCCGCTCGGGCACGCGGCGCGCGAGCGCGAGGGCCCGGTCGTAGCGCATGTCGTCGATGTGCCAGGTGACGAGGTCGAGCAGCCCCTGCTCGGGATCGGCCCAGGCCCGCAGCGCGTCGCCGAGCGCGCGCTCCGCCTCGTCCTCGCGCCCGAGCGCGGCCGACAGCGCCGCCCGGGTCTCGAGCACGTAGGGGTCCTGCGCGTCCTCGACCGCGTCGAGGTGATCGAGCCCCTCGGCCGGATCTCGCTCCGCGAGCGCCCACGCCAGCCGGATGCGCGACCAGCCGTGGCGCGGCGCGAGCTCCACCACCCGCCGCAGGGTCGCCTCGCCCTCCGCCCGCGTGAGCACGTCGCGCGAGAGCAGGCTGCCCAGCCGCGACATCGCGCCGACGTCCTGCGGCGACGCGGCGAGCACCCGGCGGAACAGGGAGACCGCGTGTCCGCGCTGGTTCTCGTCGTCGAGCAGGCCGCCGATGGCGCGGACGAGCTCGGGATCGGTCGCGTGCGCCTCGGCCAGCTCGCGCAGCCGCGCCGCCGCCACCTCCCGGGACTCCAGCCGGCACCACAGGTCCCAGAGCGCGTCGGCCAGCGGGCCCGGCTCGCCGCCCTGCTCGAGCGCCCGGCTCAACATCTCCGCCGCCTCGGGGCCCCGCTCGAGCGCCTCGAGCGCCTCCGCGTGGAGAGTGAAGGCCCGGGTCGGCCCGCGGCCGCCTTCGGTGATCCGCGCCAGGGCGCGCTCGGCCTCCTCGACCCGCTCCAGCGACCACAGCGCCTGCGCGAGCCCGAGCGAGGCGAACGGGCTGCTCGGGTCTCGCTCCAGCGCCTCCGCGAAGGCGGCGCGCGCGCCCTCCCAGTCGCCGCAGGCCGCGGCCAGATCCCCCGCGACCTCGTGATCGAAGGGGTTGTTCGGGTGCTCGGAGAGCGCCACCCGCGAGAAGTGGGCGGCGCGCCGGCGCAGCGTCTCGTCGGCGCCGCGGACGCGCTCGAAGACCCGCGTCGGCGCGAGCAGGCTCTCGGGACCGCCCGTCTTCTTGCCCCGCTCGATCAGCTCCCGCACGTAGACCGCGGCCAGGTTCTCGGCGGCGCGGACGTCGTGCGGCGCGAGCGCCAGCGCCTCGAGCAGCAGCCCCTCGGCGCGCTCGAGGTCGCCGCCGAGCCACATGCACTCGCCCATGCTCTGCTTGTTGTGGCTGTCGCCCGGGTCGCGACGCGACGCCTCGAGGTACTCGGCGTAGGCCTCGTCGCGCAGCCCGCGGTCGAAGAGGGAGTGGGCGTGCAGCTGGTGCGGCCACTCGTCTTCTCCGAACGCGGTGCGCACGTGGTGCAGGTCGCGCAGGAAGGCGTCGCGGTCGTCGGCCCGGCCGGTCATCTGGTGGAGGCGGCGGCGCGCGGAGACCCGGCGGTGCCACGCGAGCTTGAACTCCGGCGCGAGCGCGATCGCCTCGTCGCAGCGACGCAGGAGCTCGAAGAGCGAGGCCTCCTCCTTCGCGCCCCCGCCGCCGGGGCGGAGCCGGTCGGCGTCGTCGAGGATCCGGAGGTGCGGCGCGTCGATGAGCCCCGCCTGGTCGCACCGCGCCTCGAGCGCGGCGAGCTCCGGTCCGGCGCGGCCGAGCACGATGATCGCGCCGTTGCCGAAGAGCTGCCCGGCGCGCGCCGTGAACTCGAAGGTCTTCATCAGCGGGCGGTGCGTCGCCGGGTCCTGCGCGATGAAGGTGCCGAGCGCCTCGTCGTAGCCGACCAGCACCGCGACGTGGGAGGTCGTCGAGTACTCCTCCTGCACGATCACCGGCAGGCCGAGATCGATCGCCGCCATCAAGCGCGCGCGCGTGCCCTCCACCCGGCGCGCGACGATGTCGTGCGCGCGCAGGAACGCGGCGATCTCGAACATCGGCGTGCCGTGCTGACGCTTCACCACGTCGGCGATCTCGTCCTGGGTGAGCTCGATCGCGAGGTAGCGGAAGCAGAGCTCGAGCACGGCCGGGCCGCAGTAGTTCCACTTCTGCGAGGTGGTCGGGAACGCGGCGAGGCGCTGCCGTCGGCCGCCCTCGAGGTGACGCTCCAGGTGGCTCATGCGCTCGCGCGCGTAGCGCCCCGCGCCGCTGTCGGGGCTCATCCGCCAGGCCTCGCCGAGCGCCTCGAGCGCGTCGGCGCGTCGCCCGGTCCCGGCCAGCGCGAGGGCGTGGCTGATGCGGTCGTCCTGCGCGTGGTCGCTGCCCTCGCCCTCCTCGAGCACCTTCGCCCAGGCCTCCGCCTCGGCCTCCGGATCCTGTCGGGCCGCGTGACAGCTGGCGATGAGCCGGAGCGCGCGGAGCCGCGTGGGGCCCGGCCCGACCCTCCGGGCCTCGGCGATGGCGGCGTCGAAGTCGCCGAGCACGTACAGCCCGTCGGCGAGCGCGTGCCGCGCCGCGTCCTCCGCCTCGCCGCCCGCATCGATGGCCTTCGCGAAGCAGGCGTGGGCCCGCTCGCGCTCGTCGAAGCCCATCATCGCGCGGCCCTCCGAGAGGAGCACGCGCGGGTGCGCGCCGAGCGCCTCCCGCGCCTCGGCGACCGCGCGCTCGGTGAGCGTGAAGCACCGCTTCGCCGCGTAGCCGTCGATCCGGAGCGCGTGGGCGCGCGGCAGCTCCGCCTCGAAGGCGGGGGCGTCGATGAGCGCCTCCACCGCGAGCACGGTCTCGTCCACCGGCACCCGGGGCTCGCGCAGGTCGAGCTGGGCCCGCCGCAGCGCCCGGCGCCACCCGAGCGCCGTCTCGATGCCCTCGTCCGGTCCCTCCTCGAGCGCCGCGCGCGCCTCGCGGATCCGCTCCTCGGCCAGCAGCGCCTCGATCGCGTCCAGATCGGTCACCAGGCGAGCCCTCCCCTCTCCACCGTGATCATCGCGCCCGGCGCGAAGGCCGTCAGCGCCCGTTCGTCGTCCCGCGCGTCGGGGTGCGCGGCCGCCCGGCCGATGAGCGTGAGCTCGGCCCGGGCGTCGGCGTGCCGCTCCGCCCGGGCGCGCACCCGCTCGGCCCACGCCGGCTCTCCGAGCGCGAGCCGGGCGCCGGCGAGCCGCGCCCGCATCACCCAGCCGTCGTACGCGCCGCCGGCGGAGCGACGCGTCACCCGCAGGACCTCCTCCTCGGCGCGCCGGGCCGCCCGCTCCCAGTCGCCGGCGGCGAGCGCCACCCTCACGTCGAGGAAGACGTCGGGCGCGTCGATCGACGCGAGCCGCGCCGCCGCCTCGGTCACCTCGTCGAGCCTCAGATGCTGGCGCGCCGCCTCCTCCGCGAGCCGCCGGCCCGCGTCTCCGTCGGCGTCGGCGAGGGCGCCGTCGAGGAGCTCCAGGCTCCGCCGCGACATCCCCACGGTGCCCAGGAAGCCGGCCGCGCGCAACACGTGGTCGGCGTCCAGCTCGCGGAGACGCGCCGTCACCCGCGCCGCGTCGTCCGCCTGGCCGAGCGCGAGGTGGACCCGCTCGAGCGCCTTCCACACCAGCGCGGGCGCGGCGGCCGCGTCGGCCTCCTCGAGCAGCGCCAGGCAGGCCTCCGGGTCGGCCTCGACCTCGTACAGCGCCTTGACCACCCGCGGGTGCGGGTAGCGCCCCGCCCGCTCGATGGTCTCGTCGAGCAAAGCCGCGACCCGCGCGCCGCCACGCTCGGCCGGCACCCCCAGCAGGGTCTGCGCCGCCCGCCAGGGCCCGTTCGCGTCGTGCGGCATCAGCTCCCGCGCCGCGAGCGCGACGGAGATCCCGAGCGCGTCGTGGCGGCGGCGCACGAGGTCGACCGCGACGTTCATCAAGGAGAGCGGCGAGCGCCCGAGCGCCCGCACCATCTCCTCCGCGCGAGCCTCCATCTCCTCGGGCGTGAAGAGAGTCCCGAGCACGCGGGCCACGGCGTCGACCAGCGCGGGGTCGGCGCCGCATCGGGACACGCCCGCGAGCGCGGTGTCGAAGGCCGCGCCCCCGTCGCCGCTCGCGAAGCACACGAAGGTGACGTCGTCCCAGTTGAGCGGGTCGGCCGGATCGACGCGGAGCAGGGTCTCGGCCAGCGGCCGCGCGTCGCCCCAGCGTCCGTCGTGGAAGAGCCGCTTGAGGATCCGGGCGCGGGCCCCGGTGTCCCGCGGGTTCTCGTCGGCGATCCGCTCGAGGCGGGCGAGCGCCTCGTCGTGGCGGTCCATCGCCTCCAGCACCGTCGCCCGGGCGCCCAGCACGTCGGGGTCGCCGGGCGCCAGGGCCTCGGCGAGCTCGCTCAGGCGCCGGGCCCGGTCGAGCCGCCCCCGCCGCTCGAGCAGGGTCGCCCAGCGGGCCATCGCCGGGGCGTGCCCGTGCTGGATCGAGAGCGCGCGCCGGAGGAGCGCCTCGGCCCGCGTGGTCTGGCCGACCTGCAGCAGGCAACGCGCCTCGCCCCACGGGTTGCGGTGATCCCAGGGATCGATCGCCGCCGCGTCCGCCCACGCGATGGCGGCCTCGTACGGGCGCCCCCAGCACTCCATCGCCTGGGCGTGGATCTGGTGCGCCCACTCGGCGCGCGGGAAGCGCTCCCGCGTCACCGCCACCCAGCGCTCGAGCCGACCGCCGGCGAGCCGCCCCGCGCGGAGCTGCTCGAGCATCGCCTCCCCCTGGCGCCGGTGGGGCGTGGGCAGGGTCGGCGCGACCTCGATCGCGCGCTCGGCCATCGCGTCGACCCGGGCCCGGCTCGGCACCTGCCCGGACTCGTCGACGTCGCACCGATCGATCGCGTCGAAGCGCGGATCGTGCGCGAGCCCCTCGTCGGCGAGCGCGGCGAGCGCCGCCTCGGCCTCGTCGCCGAGCCCGAGGGCCACCAGGGCGCCGCCCCCGAAGAGTCGCCCCCGGTCGGCCTGCTCCTCGAAGGTCTGGAGGTAGGCGCCGCCGCGCGCCGGCTCGTGCAGCAGCAGCAAGCCGGCCACCGGCTCGACGCCGAGCACCAGGGTGAAGGCGGTGTGGGTCGGCCGCTCCTCCTGCAGCACCACGAGCCCGCCCGCGCGGGTGGCGGCCTCGACCGCCGCCGGATCGCCGACCAGGCGGATCGATCGGACGCCGGCCTCGCCGAGCCGATGGCGGAGCATCCCGATGCTCTCGAGGGGCTCGGCCGACGCGTCCACGCCGAAGCGGGCCAGGCACTTGGCCAGGGCGCCGGCCCCCGCGTCTCCAGCCCGGGGGGAGAGGAGGACCGGGGCGCCGAAGACCCAGCGCGGCCCGCCGTCCCGCCGCTCCGGGTCGCGGTCCACGCGATCGAGCACGTCCGCCGCGCGCAGGTGCGCGAGCAGGTCGGCGCGGCGGCCGCGCGTCTCCTCACGAATGGCCCGCAGGGCCTCGAGCGCCGCCTCGACGTCGCCCGCGGCCCAGCGGCAGAGGGCGCCGCTGGCGGCGAGGAGCGAGGCGTCCGAGGCCTCGGGCGCATCCGCGACCGCGCGCCCGAAGCAGTCCGCCGCCGCCGCGAAGTCGCGCTCGGCCCGGGTGAGGTCGGCGAGCAGCCGGTGCGCGCGCTCTCTCCCGGCCGGCGGCCGCGACGCGAGCTCCGCCTCCAGGCACTCGCGCGCCGCCGCGACGTCTCCCTCGCGCAGCGCCAGCCTCGCCGCGTGCTCGGCCCGGTCCTCGGCCTCGAGCTCGTCGGTCTCGAGCTGCTCGGCCGCGAGCGTCAGCTCCGGGTCGCCCGGATGGGCGGCTCGCGCCTCCTCGAGCGTGGCCTCCGCCGCGCCGCGGGCGCCGGCCTTCGCCAGCGCGCGGATCGCGCGGGCCAGGTACGCGGGCGCGTCCGCCGCCCTCGCCTCCCGCAGACGCTCCGCCGCCTCGACCGCGTCCACCAGCGGCGCGTGCCCCCGCGTCGCGAGCTGAGCCCGGAGCCGGACCACCCGCAGATCCTCGTCCGCCCCCGCGTCGCCCAGCGCCTCGGCCAGCTGCCGATACCGCCGCTCCGCGAACGCCGCCTCGAGCTCCTCCAGATCCATGTCCCCCTCCGGCCCCGAGCATGCCCGCACTCCCGCCGAACGACAACCCATCTGGCACCGTCGAAGGGCCGCCACCGGCGGCCCGTCGACCCCGTGCCCGTGCCCGTGCCCGTGCCCGTGCCCGCGAGACGAAGCACCTCACCCCGGAGGCATCAACGTCGCCCGGGTATAGGCGGTCACGAACCCGGCCCGAAGCGCGTTCCGCCCGGTCGCGCTGTCCGGCGCCGAGCCGACCGTGACCACCGCGCAGCCGTGGGCGCGCGCGACCTCGATCCGGTGGGCCACGAGCGCCTGCTGCACGCCGCGGCGGCGGAACGCGGGCCGGACGCAGCCGGCGATCAGCGTCCCGATGTGCGCGTGGAGCTCGACGCTGGCGCCGCCGATCACCTCGCCCTCGAGCTGCGCGTTCCAGGCGACCGTCTTCGGATGGTCGAGCATTCGCCGCGCGCCCTCGCGGAGGGCCGCCGCCCGCTCGCCGCCCTCGGGCGCGAAGCAGGCCACGTGGCAGTCGAGGAAGGCCTCGCGCGCCGCCTCGTCCTCGACCGGCTCGAGCGTCACGCCGTCAGGAAGGATCACGGGAGGCGGCGCCTCGAGATCCCGGTAGAGCACCGTCTCGAAGTCGCGCAGCACGTACCCGCGGGCCCGGCACGCGCGGAGCACGCTCGGGTCGGCGAACGGGCAGACGCCGATCTCGGGCTCGCGGGTGCGGCCCGCGTAGAACGCCTCGACGCGATCGAGCGCGTCCTCCGCGATGGGCCCGCTCATGCCGAGCGCGGTCACCTGGTTCATCCACGAGCCCTCGGCCCCGCCCCAGCTCGCGCGCCCGCCCCCGACGTCGAGGGTCTCGTCGGCGAGGTCCGTGATCGCCTGGCTGAGGCGCGCCTCCTCCAGCTTCGCCAGCGCGTCGGGCGCGATCCTCATTCGTGCTCGTGGTGATGACCGGGCGTGCATCGCGCGTCCTCCCAGCCGACCCACCACTCTCCGTCCGGGCCCCGCTCGCGCTTCCAGATCGGGACCCGCTCCTTGACGCGATCGATCAGCAGCCGGCCCGCCTCGAACGCCTCGCCCCGGTGCGGGGCGCTGGCGGCGCAGACGATCGCCTCCTCCCCGACCGCGAGCTCGCCGACGCGGTGATGCGCGGCCAGCCGGACCACCGGGATCTCGGCCTCGATCTCCTCGACGATGCGCGCCATCTCCTTCACCGCCATCGCGCGATAGGCGGAGTACTCGAGCGCGGTGACCGCCCGGCCCTCGTGATGATCGCGCACCACGCCCACGAAGGTGGCGAGGGCGCCGGCCGACGGATGGCGCACGAGGTCGAGGACCTCCTCGAGCCGGAGCCGGGTGTCGCGGATGGCGACCCGCGAGGCCACGGGCGCGCGGTCCACGCCGCCGGCGACCGGGGGGATGAGCGCGACCACGTCGCCGTCGGACAGCGCGCCGTCGTCCTCGGCGAACGCCTCGTTCACCGCGAAGCGCACCTGCCCGAGCCGCCCGCGCAGCGCCGGGTGCGCCGCCTCGAGCTCGCGCGCCAGCTCCGCGACCGTGCCGGCCGCCGAGTCGCGCGTCTCCCGGTCGAGGCCGACCAGCTCTCGCACCGCGGCGAAGTAGAGGATCTCGAGCGTCACGCGCCACGGTGTCGCGCCGCGCGCGCAGGCCGTCAAGCGATCTTCGGCCGCTCGCTCTCCCTCGCGACCCGCGGATGGAAGCCGCTGTGCGGCTTGTCGCGCCGCCCGACGGCCAGGTCATGGGCCTCCCGCGGGTCGCGGGTCACGTGGTAGACGAAGTGGCCCTCGCGGTGGAGCCGCGAGACCTGCATCTCGCCGCTCGCCGTGGCCACCAGCACGGCCACCCGGGCGAAGGCGCGCCCCACCGAGAAGCGCAGCTGCCGCATCGCCGCCTCGAAGTCCGGGTCGTTGCGCGGCGGCGCGTCCCGCATGTCGACGATGATGCCGAAGTCCCGGTGACGTGGCTCGAAGCGGCGCACGATCGCGTCGACCTCCGCCCGGACCTCGCCCGCCGTCTCGTAAGGAGCCGGGCTCCGGATCAGCCAGACCAGCGATTCGTGGTCGTCCTCGGCCAGCTCGTAGAACTGCGATCGGTACACCGCTCGTTACCCCCCGGTTGCGACGGTCGACGCAACATTCCGCCCGCACCGGCATCCTGCAAGTCCACGCTCGGGAGTCCTCCGGACCGGGAGCGCAGGGCGCGTTGCCAGGCCGCATCTTGACACGCTGCGTCAAGCGTCCTAGGTCCATCACTGAATCGTCATTCAGGCGAGGGGCCGCCACGCGTGCTCGGGCGGACCGCACAGGCAGGAGGAGCCATGGCCAAGGGCAAGGGAAAGAACCGCGTCGCCATCGTCGCAGGGCTGCGGACCCCGTTCGCGAAGCAAGGCACGGCCTACCGGGACGTCTCGGCGCTCGAGCTGGGCACCATGGTCGTCGCCGAGATGCTGCAGCGGAGCGGCATCGACCCGGCCGAGATCCAGCAGTGCGTCTACGGCCAGGTGGTCCCGTCGCTCAAGGCGCCGAACATCGCCCGCGAGATCGTGCTCCTCACCGACATGCCCCGCGACATCGAGGCGTTCAGCGTCTCGCGCGCGTGCGCCACCAGCTACCAGTCGGCGGTCAGCGTCGCCCAGGCGATCGAGACCGGCGCCATCGACTGCGGCGTGGCCGGCGGCGCGGACAGCGCGTCGGACGTGCCGATCTCGGTGAGCAAGCGGCTCGCCTCGGCGCTCATCGACGCCAACCGCGCGCGCTCGCTGAAGGACCGGCTCGCCGCGTTCAGCGGCCTCAAGCCGAAGGACTTCCTCCCCGTCCCGCCCGCGCTCAAGGAGTACACGACCGGGCTCACGATGGGCGAGAGCGCCGAGAAGATGGCCAAGGAGAACCACATCCCGCGGGCCGCCCAGGACGAGCTGGCCCACCGCAGCCATCAGCGCGCGGCGGAGGCGTGGGAGAAGGGCTGGATGAAGGACGAGGTCATGGAGGCCTACGTCCCGCCGAAGTACGAGGCGCTGACCGAGGACAACCTCGTGCGCCACGGCGGCGAGCTCGAGGGCTACGCCAAGCTGAGGCCGGTCTTCGATCGCAAGCACGGCACCATCACCGCGGGCAACTCCTCGCCCCTCACCGACGGCGCGAGCGCGCTCGTCCTGATGCGCGAGGACAAGGCGAAGGCGCTGGGGCTGGAGCCCCTCGGCTTCATCAAGAGCTACGCCTTCGCCGCGATCGATCCGGCCGGCCAGATGCTGATGGGCCCGAGCTACGCGACGCCGAAGGCGCTCGACCGCGCCGGCGTGAAGCTCTCGGACCTCGACCTCATCGACATGCACGAGGCGTTCGCCGCCCAGGTGCTGAGCAACACCCAGGCGTTCGAGAGCAAGAAGTTCGCCGAGGAGGAGCTCGGTCGCAGCGAGGCGATCGGCGAGATCGACTGGGACAAGTTCAACGTCACCGGCGGCTCGATCGCGATCGGGCACCCGTTCGCGGCGACCGGCGCGCGGCAGATCACCCAGACGCTGAACAACCTGAAGCGCACCGGCGGCGAGCTCGCCCTGTGCACCGCCTGCGCGGCCGGCGGCCTGGGCGCGGCGATGGTCCTCGAGGCGGCGAGCTGAGGGAGGGACGACGATGAGCGACGCACTGAAGATCGAGAAGCGCGAAGACGGGGTCTTCGTCATCCGCATGGACCTGCCGGGCGAGAGCGTCAACACGCTCCAGGATCGGTTCGCCGAGGACTTCGCCGCCGCGTTCGACGCGGTCGAGAAGGACCCCGCCTGCAAGGCGGTGGTGTTCACCAGCGGCAAGAAGGACTTCATCGTCGGCGCCGACGTGAAGATGCTGAAGAAGTGCGGCAGCGCCCGCGAGGCGGCGGAGCTCGCCCGCAACGGCCAGCGCGCGATGAACCGCGTCGCCTCCTTCCGGGTCCCGGTCGTCGCGGCCATCCACGGCAACGCGCTCGGCGGCGGCCTCGAGGTCGCGCTCGCCTGCCACGGTCGCGTCGCGTCGGACAGCAAGCGCACCCGCCTCGGCCTGCCCGAGTGCCAGCTCGGCCTCCTCCCCGGCGCCGCCGGCACCCAGCGCCTCCCCCGGCTCGTCGACATCCAGACCGCGCTCGACATGCTGCTCACCGGCAAGCAGGTCGACGCGAAGAAGGCCAAGAAGATCGGCCTCGTCGACGAGGTCGTGCCCGAGGCCATCCTGGTCGAGGTGGCCGCGGCGCGCGCGCTGAAGCTCGCCGAGAAGGGCGCGGGCAAGAAGAAAAGCCTGAAGGACCTCCTGAAGCCCGAGGAGCTGCAGGAGTGGGCCCTCACCGAGAACCCGCTCGGGCGCAAGGTCGTCTTCGACCAGGCCCGCAAGGCGCTGCTGAAGAAGACCCGCGGCAACTACCCGGCGCAGGAGAAGATCCTCGACGTGGTGAAGGTCGGCCTGGAGAAGGGCTTCGAGGCCGGGCTCGAGGCGGAGGCGGAGGCCTTCGGCGAGCTCGTCGTCAGCCCCCAAGCCGCCCAGCTCATGAACATCTTCTTCGCGACCACCGCGATGAAGAAGGACAGCGGCGTGGACGACCCCAGCGTGGAGCCGCGCGACGTCGACGTGGTCGGCATGCTCGGCGCCGGGCTCATGGGCGCGGGCATCGCCTACGTGACCGCCGACAAGGCCGGCGTCCCGGTGCGCCTGAAGGACAAGGACACCGCCGGGGTGGGCCGCGGCCTGAAGTACGTGCGCGACGTGCTCGACAAGAAGGTGAAGCGCAAGCGCCTGACCAAGCTGCAGCGCGACGTGGTGATGAACCGCGTCAGCGGCACCACGAGCTACGACGGCTTCCGCAACGTGCCCGTCGTCATCGAGGCGGTCTTCGAGGACCTGGGCCTCAAGCACCGCGTGCTGCGCGACACCGAGGCGAGCGGACCCGAGGACGTCATCTTCGCGTCCAACACCAGCTCGATCCCGATCACCAAGATCGCCGAGGGCAGCGCCCACCCGGAGACCGTGATCGGCATGCACTACTTCTCGCCGGTCGAGAAGATGCCGCTGCTCGAGATCATCACCACCGAGAAGACGGCGGACTGGGTCACCGCGACCTGCGTCGAGATCGGCAAGAAGCAGGGCAAGACGGTCATCGTCGTGAACGACGGCGTCGGCTTCTACACGAGCCGCATCCTCGGGCCGCTGATGAACGAGGCCGCCTTCATCCTGAACGAGGGCGTGCCCGTCGAGGACATCGACCGCGCGCTGGTGGACTGGGGCTTCCCGGTCGGCCCGATCACGCTCCTCGACGAGGTCGGGATCGACGTCGCCGAGAAGGTGGGGCACATCGTGCAGGCCGAGTTCGGCGACCGCATGAAGGCCCCGCCTGGCTTCGAGAAGCTGGTCGCGGACGAGCGCTACGGCCGCAAGAACGGCCGCGGCTTCTACGTCTACGGCGAGGGCAAGGGCAAGAAGAAGGAGGTCGACGAGAGCGTCTACGGCGTGCTCGGCCTGACCCCGAACAAGAAGATGGCGGCGGAGGAGATCGCCCAGCGCTGCGCCCTCGCGTTCGTCAACGAGGCCTGCCTCTGCTTCGGCGAGGGCATCCTGCGGAGCGCGCGCGACGGCGACATCGGGGCCATCTTCGGTCTCGGCTTCCCGCCCTTCCGCGGCGGCCCCTTCCGCTACGTCGACGCGGTCGGCGCCAAGGAGATCGTGCGGCGCCTCCAGCGCTTCCGCGACCGCCTCGGCAACCGCTTCGCGCCGGCCCCGGTGCTCCTGGCGATGGTCGAGAGCGGCCAGACCTTCCACGGCGACAGCCCGGTGAAGCCGGGCCAGCACGACTTCCCGCCGGGTCAGGCCGTCCCCGCCACGGCGTGAGCCGAGCTTGCGTCAGGGGCGCAGGACGTCGCCGACCGCGATCTCCGCGTCCTCGAAGCGCTCGAGGGTGATCGTCTCGCCGCGCCCGTGGCTCGTGACCCGGGCGTAGCGAGCCCCCTCGGGCGCGCGGTGCACCTCGATGACGCCGTCGCGCAGGTTGACGATCCAGTACTCGGGCACCCCCATCGCCGCGTAGAGCGGGCCCTTGGTGAGCCGATCGTACGAGAGGGAGCTGTCCGCGACCTCGATGACGAGCCACGCCTCGGAGGGGTGAGCGTCGTCGTAATCTCCCGGAGGAACGAGGGCGAAGTCCGGCTCGGGCTCCGAGTCGTCCGGTCCCACCAGCGGCAGCTGCACCCGGATGTCGGCGCGCCCCCCGACGGCTCGAAAGAGGCACTTCGTCAGACGGCTGACGGGTGCGGCGTGCGTGGGTCCCTGCGGCGGCATTCGAATGATCACCCCTCGAATCAGCTCGACGCGCTCGTCCGTGAACGCCCCCTCGGCGACCAGCCGGTCGTACTCCGCCCTCCGCAGCCGGCGGACCTGCTGCGCCTCGATGCCGGGAAACTCTGCGTGGAGAGGCTGCACGGCCCTCAGGATAGGCAGCCCGGAGCGCGACGTCACGGCTCCGCTTCGCGCTCGTGAAGGGGCGCCGCGGGATCGGGCACCGGCTCCTGCACCTCCTCGACCGGGCCGCTCATCAGGTCCGCGATCCAAGCCCACTCGCGGGTGTTGGCGAGCGCGATCTTCAGGATCATGGTCAGCGGCACGCTGAGCAGGGCGCCGACCGGGCCGAGCACCCAGCCCCAGACCACGATCGAGAGCAGCACCACCACCGGCGACATGCCGAGGGCGCGGCCCATGAGGCGCGGCTCGATGACGTTGCCGATCGAGATGTTCACCACGAGGTAGCCGGCCATCACCGCGAGCGCCGATCCCGGCCCGTGCACGACGAGGGCGACCAGGATCGGCGGGATCGCGGCGAGCAGGGAGCCCACGGTCGGGATGTAGTTGAGGAGGAACGCGAGCAGCCCCCACATCACGGCGAAGTCGACGTCGAGCACCGCGCACCACACCCCGACGAGCGCGCCGGTGGTGATCGAGGTCGCGCTCTTCACGCTGAGGTAGCGGTTGATCTCGGTCGAGATCGCCGTGAGCACGTGGTCGCCGGCCGCGGTCCCCGCGAAGTGCGCCTCGACCTTGCGCCACACGCGCGCGGCGTCGAAGAGCGAGAACGCGAGCACCAGCACGACCAGCAGCATGTTGCCCAGCACGGCGCCGAGCCCGGTGAGCGTCGTGCCGATCAGATCCATGACCGCGCCCGGATCGAGCCCGCCGCCGAGCCCCTCCGGCTCGAGGCGCACGCCCTGCGACGCGAGCAGGTCGGCGAGCTCCCGGTAGAGCTCGCCGAGGCGCGACCGGTACACCGGCAGCCGCTGCTCGAAGCGGCCGACCGAGCTGCCCATGAGCACGCCCAGGGTGCCGAGCGCCGCCAGCTCGAGCAGGAGCACGACGCTGACCGCCAGCGGGTAGGGCATCCGGGTTCGGCTCAGCCGGAAGACCAGCGGGCTCGACACGAAGGCGAGGAAGAGCGCGAGCAGGACCGGCACCACGATGTCGGCCGCGGCCCGCATGCCGGCGATGAGCACGACGATCGCCGCGGCCGTCATCAACCCGCGTCGTACCTTCTCTCGTGACACTCTGCCTCGGACGTAGTCACCGCCGTCGCGGACGCACCCGCGCGCCGGTCAGTGCCCGCCTTTGCCGCTGCCGGGCTTCGCGTTCCAGATCCGGAGGCAGAGGAGGAAGCCGATGGCGGCGAACGGGAGCAGGAACCACGGCCAGTAGGACCAGTCTTCGGTCGTCAGGTAGCCGAGGCTGATCGACTGCAGCGCGGTGCCGAGATAGACGAAGCCGTCGATGACGCCGACCGCGGTCGCCGCGCCTCGCCGCCCTCCGAAGTCCATGGTGGCGGTCCCCGACAGGAGCCCGTGGGTGCCGATCACGCAGAGGCTCATCAGGAACACCAGCACGCCGAGCACCCAGGGGCTGATCGGCAGGATCGGCCGGGCGTCGAGCAGGCGGAGATCGCCGGCGCGCTGGGTGCCCGCGGGATCGGGGAGCTCCAGCTCGAGGCGCTCCCCGTCTCGCTCGATGACCGCGGGGATCGGGCGCGCCGCGTCGAGCGGATCGGCGGCGTCGAAGTCGCTCGCGGTCGAGCAGAGGCAGGTCTCCGGGTTCCACCGCGACCCCTCGCAGACCGGCTGCCAGCACGCGACGGCGTAGCGAACCTCGGTCCAGCCCTCGATCTCCTCGCCGGCGATCTCGAGGATGCGATCGCCCACCTCGAGCCCGCTGTCGTCGTCCGCCTCCATCACCTCGTTGGTGGGCCGGGCGAGCGCGAACGCCATGCCGAGGGTGCAGATCGCGAGGAAGAAGTAGAGCCCCGCCGCCGCCGGGCCGCGCCGGCTCTGGAAGAAGAGGTCCGAGACCCAGCCCGCGACGTTCCCGCCCATCACGCCGGCGACGAACAGCAGGCCACCCCAGCCGCCCTGGAAGAAGGGGGCGAGGAACGCGAGCGCGCCGAAGACGATGAGATACGCGCGCCGCGGGCCACGGCCCCACTTGGCGGCCAGGATCCAGCTGACCGCGCCGGTGCCGACGCCCGCCGCCCAGACCCACGGGTGCTCGAGGAGCGAGCCGTAGCGGAGCAGGTGCTCACCCGGCAGCACCCAGATCTCCTTCGCGTAGATCGGGAACCAGTGCATCACGCCGTTGCGGAGCACGCCGGTGCAGAACTCGATGGCGGCGACGGTGAGGATGATCGGGTTCGTGAGGATCTTCTTGAAGAGCGCGAACACCGGCGGGGGCCGGTCGTCGCTCTCGCCGCTCGACGCGTCGCCGGTGTCGAAGTCTTCGTGCCCGGCGAGGCCGGGGCGGTCTCGGAGCAGCGACAGCTCGACGAACCAGAGCACGGTGAGGATCAGGGCGGGGACCGCGAAGACGACCCAGGCGCGCTCGGGTCCCGTGGTGTCGGGCCACAGCGCCGCGGCCCCGTCGAGCAGCCACCCGTTCACCGTGAAGGCGAGGAAGATGCCGCTCGAGATCATCGTCCCGAAGATGCCGCTGAAGCCGCCGCGCTCGGTCACGTGGAACCAGTGCGCGTTCACCTTGACGATGGAGACCGCGCCGTAGCTCTGGAAATACATGTTGAGCGCATACAGACCCGAGAAGACCGCGCGGAGCGGCGCGCTGGCGGCCTCGCCGGTCGACATGATCCACCAGAGATAGGCGCCCATCGCCGCGTTCATGAGCAGCGAGCCGCCGGCCCCGATCAGGATCCCCTTGCGCCCGCCGATCCGGTCGACGAGCGGACCGTTGACCAGGAACGCGAAGGCGTAGGTCACCGTGCCGGCCGCGAAGATGATGCCGAAGTCCTCCTTCGTCATCAGCTCGCCGAGCGACGTCTTGGCGACCGTGAGGTTGTAGCGCCCCATGTAGAGCAGCGCGTACGTCAGCCCGAGCGGGAACCAGTTCAGGAAGCGGCGGGTGCGAAAGGCGCGCGTGTGCTCGATGGCGGGCGCGCTCGACTCGACGGATGAGGTCCCCATGATCGGCGCGGAGGATACACGCGGGCCCCCTCCGCGCACAGTGACGGCGTCCGGCGGCACGCACCCGTCACCGCCCTTGCGTCCGGGGCGTGCACCGCGTACGGGGACTCATGCCCCGCGGATTCTTCACCCAGAGCGCGACCGTGCTCTTCACCGAGGCGCCCTCCATCGACGCGGTCGAGGCCGCGCTCGCGTCTCTCGGCGCGCCGATCCAGCGGCGGGAGACCGACCCGGGCTGGATCTCGGGCGGGGCGGAGCTGCTCGTGCCGTTCGGCGAGGCGCCCGCGGGCGTGGTGCACGTGGACGTGCTCGACGCGCCGTGGCCCGACGACATGGGGCACCCCGAGGAGCGCCCGGACGTGTTCGCGGCGTGGACCATGGGCGCCTTCGGTCCGCAGGCGTTCCCGCACAACCTCGCGCGCGCCGGGCAGCAGGCGGTGGCCTTCCCGGAGGCGGGCGAGGCGATCGCGGCCCACCGGGGCCTGGTGCGGCTGCGCACGAGCTACCTCGTCGGCGCGGGCCCGGAGGCGCCGGTGATGCCGGAGGGGTGGAACCCGCTGGCGGAGATCGACTCGCTGCTCCAGGTCGGCGCCCCGCTCCTCGACCTCGACGGCGCGTGCGCGTGGTTCGACCCGAACGCCGAGGTGATCTTCCCGATCCCGCTGATGCGGGAGGTCGTCGCCTCCGGCGAGGCGCCCCCGCTCGAGGTCTTCACCCACGTGCGCCTCTTCCAGATCGACGAGGAGTGGGCGCTGATGGACACCAACGGGCTCGAGCGATGCGCCCTGCCGGACGTCGAGGTGCTGTTGCCGCGCCGCGTCGACCCGAACGAGGTCGCGGACTTCCTGCGCAGCCTCACCGCCTACCTGCTCGAGAACGGCCCGGTCATCGAAGACGGCCACACCACCGAGAGCCCCTTCGGCGTGCTCGCGGTGCACGCACGCGACGAGTCCCTCACCGCCCCACCCCGCGCGGTGCTCCGCCTCGTCCCCGAAGGCGCCCGCGTCCCCGACGGCGCCTTGTAAGCCTCCGAAGCTTCGACGCGGCCGGGGACGCTCGTCGTCATATCGTCATTCGGCCGCGCCCATTTGACAATATTGAGAGTCACTATCATTATCGCGCCGCCTGATGTTCGGCCGTCGACTCGTCGCTGTGTGTCTCGTGCTCCTCGGGTCGACGGGCCACGCCCTCGCCCAGATGGAGGCGCCTCGCGTGGAGGTGGCGCCGGGCGCGGAGCCGGTGGCGCGCGAGGCGTTCGGCGAGCGGGACGAGGTGGCCGTGGTCCTGCGGCTGACCGTCGGCGAGGACGGCGCGGTGCGCGAGGCGGAGATCGTCGAGCCGGCCGGGGCGCCCTTCGACGCGGCGGCCCGGGCGGCGCTGCTCGACGCGAGGTTCGCGCCCGCCCGACGCGACGGGGAGCCGGTCGCGGCCCGGATCGCGTATCGCTTCGTGTTCCGCCGACCGCCTCCGCCCGAGCCGGAGATCGAGCCCGCGACCGAGCCGGAGGCGACGCCCGAGCCCCCGCCGGAGGCGGAAGAGACCGAGCTCGGGGTGACCGCGCAGGTGGAGGTGGAGCCGGAGACGGCGCGGGAGCGCTCCGCGGAGGCGGTCGACGTGGTCGACACCGGCGCGCAACGCCACCGCGCCCGCGACCTCGGGGACGCCCTCGCCCGAGAGCCGGGCGTGTCCGTGCGGCGCTCGGGGGCGGTGGGCGCGCCCAGCACGATCGCGCTCGCCGGCCTCGAGGGCGACCAGGTCCGCGTCTTCCTCGACGGCGTGCCGCTCGAGGTGGCGGGGTTCCCGTTCGGCCTGGCCAACGTGCCGATCGCGCTCGTCGATCGGGTGGAGGTCTACCGGGGGGTGGTCCCGATCCGCTTCGGCGCCGACGCCCTCGGGGGCGCGATCGATCTCGTGACCTCGGACCGCTTCGCGCGCACCTTCGCGCTCGGCAGCTACCAGGTCGGCTCCTTCGGCACCTATCGCGGCTCGCTGGTCGCGCGGACCCACGACCCGGGCTCCGGGTTCACCGCCGGGGTCACCGCGTTCGCCGACCACGCCGACAACGACTACCCGATCGACGTCGAGCTCGCCGACGCGCGCGGGCGCCTCTCCCCCGCCCGCGTCCGCCGCTTCCACGACGCCTACGACGCCCTCGGGCTCTCGGTGGACGCCGGCTTCGTCGACCGACCGTGGGCGCGCCGCCTCACCGTCCGCGCCTTCGGCTCCGGCTACGACAAGGAGCTGCAGCACGACCGCGCGATGACCCGCCCCTACGGCGACGTCGAGTACGGCGAGCGGGTCTACGGCGGCAGCCTCGTCTACGAGGTCGACGATCTCTTCGGGGAAGACGCGGCCCTCTCGCTCGTCAGCGGCCTGTCGCATCGGCAGATCGACTTCCTCGACGTGGGCGAGCGGATCGTCGACTGGCGCGGCGAGACCCTCCGCGCCCGCCGCTCTCCCGGCGAGATCGACGGGCAGGCCTCCGATCGCAGCTTCTGGCAGTGGAGCTCGTACACCCGGCTGCACGCGCGCTGGGCCCCGGCGCCGGACCACGAGCTGCGCGTGTCGTTCAGCCCGACCTTCGACACCCGCACCGGCGAGGAGCGCCGCGCCGATCCCGCGCTCCGCGATCCGCTCGGCGCCGAGCGCGAGCTCTTCCGCGCGGTCAGCGGCCTGAGCTACCGCCTCCGCCTCTTTGGAGACGTCGTCGAGAACGTGGTGTTCGCGAAGCACTACTTCTTCTCGATCTCGGCCGAGGAGGCGCTGCCGGCCAACGTCTACCGCCGGCTCGATCAGGCCCTGCATCACGCCGGCTTCGGGGACGCGCTCCGAGTCCACGCCACCGAGTGGCTGTGGATCAAGGCGTCGTACGAGTACGCGACCCGCCTGCCGAACGCCGCGGAGGTCTTCGGGGACGGCGCGCTGGTCGGGCCCAACCTCGAGCTCCGGCCGGAGATCGGGCACAACGTCAACGTCGGCGCGCAGCTGGATCACCGGGAGGCAGGCTCGGGCCGCTGGCGCGCGGAGGCCACCTTCTTCCTGCGCCTCGTGGACGACTTCATCACGCCGCTCGGCGTCGAGACCCTCTCGTACGAGAACATCCGGGAGGTCCCCACCGTCGGCGGCGCGGCGAGCGTCGGCTGGGAGTCGCCGGGCCGGTACGTCTCGGTCCGCGTCGACGGGACCCTCCAGGACCAGCGCAGCCAGGCGAGCGAGGGGCCGTTCGCGCGCTTCCAGGGCGATCGGATCCCGAACCGCCCCTGGGCGTTCGCGAACGCGCGGGCCGCGCTGCGCTGGCCGTCGCTCCTCACCGGCGGGGACGCGATCCGGCTCGAGTGGGACCTCCGCTACGTGCACGAGTTCTTCCGGGGATGGGAGAGCCAGGGGGCGCGCGACTCCAAGGACGTCATCCCGTCCCAGCTCGTCACCGGGCTCGCCCTCTCCTATCGGCTGCCGCGACCGGTGGCCATCACCACGACCTTCGAGGTCCAGAACCTCACCGATGAGCGCGTCTACGACCTGTTCGGTGTTCAGAGGCCCGGCCGGAGCTTCTTCCTAAAGCTCACCGCCGAGCTCTGAGGCGCGCGGGAGAAACCATGAAGCACTTCACTCGTTCGACTCGCTGGCTCGTCGCGGCCGGCGCCCTCCTCCTCCTCGCGGCGTGTGACGGCGAGGCGGACACGCCCGACGCGGGCTCCGAGCCCACCCCCGACGCCGGACCCGCGCTCGACGACGCCGGCCCTGGCGCCCCCGACGCCGGCGAGCCGATGGCGGAGCCGATGTACGTGCTGCAGTCCGCGGTGCAGACCACCGACGATCGGCTCAGCTACTTCACCGTCGTGCGCTCGCTGACCGAGGCGACCGAGGTCGAGTACGACGCCTCCATCGAGGTCCCTGGCCGGGCCCGGCTCTACGGCGGTGAGGGCCTCGGCTTCTTCGTCGTCGGCGACGGCGAGGACGTGAGCCTCACCCGCTACGACGTGGCCGAAGACGGCACGCTCGCCGAGGGCGCGCGCCTCTCGTTCCAGGCGCTCGGCGTCACGAGCCTCGGGGCGCAGGCGGTCGCGTTCGCGAGCCCGACCCTCGCCTACTACAAGGACCCCGGCCAGGCGCAGGTCATCGTCTGGGACCCGAGCGCGATGGAGATCGTCGACACGATCGAGCTCCCCGCGTCCGTGCTCCGCGACGGCTACCGCACCAGCTACGGCGACTGGGCCGAGGACGACGGGCACGTCTACTTCACGGTCGTGCACTACAGCCCCACCTACGACGCGGTGGCGCCGGGCACCCAGCTCGTCCGCATCGACACCGCGACGCAGGAGGTGACGGTGCTCGAGGACGATCGCTGCCGCGGGCTCTCGGACGCGGCGGTCGTCGACGGCGACATCTACTACTTCAGCAACGTCATCAACGCCTTCGGTCACGCGGTCTCGCCGGGTGAGTCCGGCCAGGCGAACTGCATGCTGCGGATCCGCGCCGGCGAGGACGCCTTCGACGCCGACTGGGTCGGGGGCGTGACCGATCGCCTGCCCGAGAACACGAGCGCCACCGTGGTCACCGCGACCGGCGACACGCTCTGGGCGCAGGTGGTGGACCTGGCCGTCGCGCCGACCGCGCCGGGGACGACCTACAGCGAGTGGTACGAGAACGGCTGGCGCTGGCACCGGCTCACCCTCGCCGGCGAGGACGTCGCAACGCCGGTCACCGAGGAGGCGGGCGCCTACTCCAGCTTCGCCATCGCCCAGCCCGACTTCTTCCTCCTCGCGGTGGCCGAGGCGGACTACTCGAGCACGACCCTCGTGGACGTCTCCGGCTCGACGCCGAGCGACGGCCTCACCTTCGCCGGGTTCGCGCTCGACGCGCTCCGGGTCCGCTGACCGGACGAGGTCCCCGTGAAGCTGCCGCCCCACGCCTTCCGGATCTACTGGGACGCGCACGCCTGGGCAGGCATCGCGCTGGCGATCATCGTCAACGCGATGTTCTTCACGGGGATCTTCGCCCTCTTCCGCGACGAGATCTTCGTCTGGCAGGACCCGCGGGCGCACTTGGTCGAGGGCTGCGAAGGCGCGCTCGACGAGGTGATCGCGAGCGCGACCGACGCGGCCGGCTTCACGGTCCGCGCGGCCACCGTGTCCTACCTCGACGCCGGCTGCGCGCCGCTGCGCGTCTCTCTCTCCGGCCAGGACGCGGGCGGCGCGGCGCGCGAGGCGACGCTCACGATGGACCGCCGCGCCGGCCCTCCGCTCGCCCCGCGCTCGGTGGTCGGCACCTTCCTCTTCTACTTCCACTTCTTCTACGAGCCGCGCGTCCTCGGGCGCGGCGGCATGATCGCGGCCGGCCTCGTCGGCGCGTGGATGCTCCTCGTGCTCGTCACCGGCGTGCTCGTGCACCTGAAGGACCTGCGCCGTCAGCTCCACCAGATGCGCGCCGATCGCGGGCGGCGCGTCGCGTGGTCCGACGCGCACAAGGTCCTGGGCGTCATGGGCCTGCCCTTCCAGACGCTCATGGTGCTCACCGGCTCCATCGTCTGCCTGGCGACCCCGATCGCGATGCTCTGGTCCCAGGTCGTCTTCGGCGGAGACACCTCGCTCACCCGCGCGGCGCTCTTCGACCGGCCGGCGCCCGCGACGCCCACCGGAGAGGCGGTCCCCGGCTGGCGCTCGCTCGACGCGCTGCTGGCCGACGCGGAGGCCGCGGTGCCCGGCCTCCGCCCGCGCTCGATCCGGCTGCGAGAGCTGGGCGACGCCAGCGCGGAGGCGACGGTGGCCGGGCGCGCGCCGGGTCTCTTCGGCGACGCCGAGGTCACCCTCTCCGCCGTGGACGGTCGCGTGCGCTCGGTGCGCGCGCCCGGCCGGGAGCGGACGATGCGCACCGCGCTGCGCTGGATCTACGGGTTCCACTTCGCGTGGATCGGAGGGGTCGCGGCGCGCGTGCTCTACGCGCTGCTCGGCCTGCTCGGCTGCGCGACCATCCTGAGCGGGAGCTGGGTCTGGCTCGAGCGGCGCGATCGCGAGCGTCGACGCCGCGGGCACCGGATCCTCGGCAAGGTCACCGTGGGGCTGGGGCTGGGGATCGCCACCGCGGTGGGCGCGATGTTCGCGGTGAACCGGATCGTCCCGATGTCGGCGCCGTGGCACGCCGACGCCGAGGTCGCCGCGTTCGTCCTCGGGTGGCTGGCCGCGCTCGGCGTCGGGCTGGCGTCGGACGAGCGGCGGGGCGCGACGCGGGTGCTCGCCCTGACCGCCGCGCTCTTCGGGCTCGCGGTGTCGCTCGGCGCGCTCCGCACGCCGCTCCACCTCTTCGGCGCCCTCGCCCACGGGGCCCACGCGATCGTCACCGTGGAGCTGCTCCTGCTCTCGGCGGCCGCCCTCGCTGGCGTGGGCGCCTGGGCGCTCGGCCGGAGGCGGGGATGATCGCGGGCCTCGCCTGGGCGTGGCTGAGCTACGCGGCGCTGTTCGCGACCCGACGGGCGCCGGGCGGGCGGACCCATCGACGGCGCGTCCCCGGCGCGCTGCTCGCGTGCGCCGCCTTCGGGCTCAGCGCGAGCGCGCTCACCGACGTCGAGCCCGGCCCGGGCGGGCTGCTCCTCGCAGGCCTGGCCTGGACCGCCGCCGCGTCCGCGCTCCCGCTCGCGGCGACGTCGCGGCGCGGCCTCCAGGCGAGCCTCGCGCTCGCAGGCCTGGCCGCCGCGCTGGGCACGCTCGAGAGGGCGTGGCGCTGAGATGCGAGCCCTCTCGACCGTGCACGCCGTGCTCGGGCCGCTCGTCGCCGCGGCGCTGCTCGGGGCGTGTCTCGCCGTCGCGGTCCCCGGCGACGTGGGCCTCGCGCTCGGCATCGTGGGCACCCTCCCGCTCTGGGTCGCCGGCACCTGCCTCGCCCTGCTCGACGACCGGACCTGGCGCGCCGCGGTCGGCACCGCGGTGACCGTCGCCGGCGCGGCGGCGTTCCTCGCGTCAGCCGAACCCGTGCACGAAGCGGCCGAGCACGAGCAGGGCCACCACGACGCCGAGGCTCGCCCGGCCGAGGCGCTCGAAGAGGGGCGAGGGGTCGGCGGCGCCGGGCCGGGCGATGCGGCGCGCGAGCGGCAGGCCGACGAGGATCTGGAGCGCGGCGGTGATCGAGAGGCCGAGGGCGAGCTCCCAGGGGAGGTCGTCGAGCGTCCAGGCCACCGAGGCGACCCCGACGTTGGCCACGAGGTTGAGGGCGAAGCCCCAGCCCCGCATGCGCAGTAGCCCGAAGACCGCGGCGAACATCGCGAAGGAGCCGATCGAGAAGAACGCGACCAGCGCGGGCTCCGGGCGCCAGGCGTTCTCCACGTGGCCGAGCAGGTTGGTGCCCAGGACGAGCGCGTCGGTCATCGCGAGGATGAGGATCAGGACGATCACGGAGCGGAACGCGACGGGCACGAAGCCCTTCGACACCGCCGGCCGGGTGAGACCGTCGCGCGGGAGCGCCAGCAGCGCCCCGGCGCTCCCGAACCCGAGCGAGAAGAACACCCGCGTGGGATTGGCGCCCGGCGCGTCGACGACGCACGAGCCGAAGGTCGCCCAGAAGAGGTAGGCCCAGAGGATCGATCGGGTCAGGAGCTGCGCCTCGAGGCGCGGCACCCAGAGCAGCGCCGCCGCGACGAACGGCGCGCCCAGGAGCACCCAGCCGATGGCGGCGTCCGGGAAGTCGTCGATGCCGGTGCAGAGGATGGCGCCCATCGCGAAGAGGCTGGCGAGGGCGAGGCGGGCGGCGCGGGGCACGTTCATGAGGTCGCAGACTCCATTCGCCCAGTCGAGTTCCACGGGCGCTGCTTGGACCCGGCGCCGGCGCGCTCCTTGGCCCTCAGCTGCGCTCGAGCGCGCCGCGGGCCACGAGCTTCTCGAGCACCAGGGAGACGAAGGGCGGCAGCTCACCCGGGCAAGCGAGCAGCGCGTCCTCGAGCGCGAACGGCTCCGCGCGGGCGGCGAGCCACCGCGCGAGCGCCTCCATGGCCGGATCCACGGAGAAGCGTACGTCGCCGACCACGAGATCCATTCCCTCGAGCCGCACCGCGCCGGTCCAGGCGTAGCGCGCCACCGCGTCGACCCGGGTCGCCTGCGCCGAGGCGCGCGCCAGGATGCGCTCGCCGTCCGCCGGCGGGAGCGCCGCGATGAGCCGATCGAGCTCGGCCGCCACCGCCGCGCGCGCGCTCGGGTCGCCGGCCGCGCCCAGGGCCATCGCGCGCCACCGCGGGTCCGCGCTCAGCCGCGCCCGGAGGTCGTCGAGGTAGAGGTCGAGGTAGCGCGGCCCCTTCACCGTGAAGGTGAGCGCGAGCGACGGCCCCTCGCTCCTCGTCTCGTGCCACGCCCCGTGCGGCAGGAAGACCACGTCGCCGGGCCCGACCTCGCTCTCGACCGCGCCCTCCGGCATCTCGGCGCGCGAGTGATGGCTGCGGAGGGGAGCCTCGACGTCGCGGTTCGGCGCCACCCGCCAGCGCTTCCGGCCGCGGAGCTGCACGTTGAAGTTGAGGTCGAGATCGTAGTGCAGCCCCACGACGCTCGGCCCGGGCGCCCAGAACGCCTCGCACGTCACCTGCGCCGGCGGCACCCCCAGCTCGCCCGCGAGCCGCACGCAGAGGCGACGGAGCCTCCGGTCCGCGTGGTGCAGATCCATCAGGTACACGACGCGCCCGCGCTCGTAGAACGCCTTGGCGTCGGGCCCGTGGCGGAGCGGCGGCACGAAGCCCTCCCCGTCGAACACCGCCACCTGCGGCGCGGCGCGCAGCGCGACGTCGAGATCCTCGAGCACCGGGACCCCCTCGAGCGCGGCGAGCAGCGGAGCTCCCGCGCGCATCACCCGGTGGGTGTGGGGCCACGCGTCGCGGAGGAAGGCGTCGGCGTCGCCGGTGAGCAGCGTCAGCGTCGAGGGCTCGGGCACGCGGGCAGCATAGACCGTCAGCTCCGCTGCGCCTCGCGCCACGCGGTGGGGGTGGAGCCGGTGATCCGCCGGAAGAGCGCGCTCAGGTGCTGCGGCGTGGAGCAGCCGACCTCGTAGGCGATGCGGGAGACGGGGAGCGTGGAGCCGGCGAGCCGACGCTGGGCCTCGAGGACCTGCACCCGCGCGACCTCCTCCCGGAACGTCGTGCCGTGACCGCCGAGCTTGCGCTGGAGCGTGCGCACCGACGTGCCGAGGTCGCGCGCGACCGTCTCCACGTCGACCTCGGGCAGCCGCGCGGTGATGACGCGCCGCAGATCCCGGACGAGCTCGGGCACGTCGCTGAGCCGCTCCGCGAGCGCCGCGAGCCCGGCGAGCTCGGAGGTCGGCGCGCCGATCCACCCCGCGGCGGCGTCGAGGTCATCGAAGGTGCGGACCGGGTACGGCGACTCGAGGGTCTCGTAGAAGCCCGCGGCCAGCGCGCCGACGAAGCCGCCCGGCCGCACCACCGCGAGCCGGGTCACGTAGCGGCGCATCGCCTCGCGGTGCGCCTGCACGTAGCGGATCAGCACCTCGAACGCGGGCGCGCCGATCCGCTCGACCCGCCGGGCGTCGATCAGCGACGCGTGGGGCACGGCCGGCGGCGAGAGCTCGAGCGCGAACAGCCTCACGAGCGCCTCGAGGTCCTCGTCGTTCGGCTCACCCCAGAGCACCGTCAGGCAGCGCTCCGGCCCCGGCCACGCGTAGAGCCAGCTCGGGCCCCCGAGCCAGCGGCCGACCGGATCGCGGGCCAGGTCGGCGAAGCTCGCGGCCGGCGTGGCGCCGAGAGACACGACTTCGGCGCCCCCTCGAACACTCCCCTCGCGCCCGTCCCCCATGCTCTTCCAACCTGCCCAAGCGGGGCCGGGAGATCCAGAGGAGACCGCCATGTGGGAGCGAAACGCCGAGCTGACGCCGATGGAGCGCGTGTCCAGCTTTCGAAAGATCGCGCTCGGGACGTGGAGCGCGCCGCGCGACCCGCAGATCTACGGGACCCTGAGCGTGCGCATGGAGGCCGCCCTCGCGTACATCGAGGCCTTCCGCGCCGCGACCGGGCGCCGGCTGACGGTGACCCACCTGGTGGGTAAGGCGGCGGCGCGGGCCCTCGCGGCGCTGCCGGAGGCGAACGTCGTGCTCCGGCTCGGGCGGCCGTGGCGGCGCGAGCGGGTGAGCGTCTTCTTCTCCGTCGCGACCGAGGATCCGGAGACGGGCGCGATCGACCTGAGCGGCGCGAAGCTCGACGACGTGGACCGGACGCCGGTGGCGGACATCGTGGACGCGCTCGACGCCGAGATCGGGCGAGTCCGAGCCGGCACCGACGCGGACCTGAAGGCCTCGCGCGACGCCTTCCGCCGTCTCCCCGCCCTCGCCTCGCGGGCGCTCCTCGACGCGATCGCCTTCGGGCTCTTCGACCTCAACCTCGACCTGCGCCGCCTCGGGCTCCCGAAGGATCCGTTCGGCTCGGTGATCGTGACGAACATCGGCTCGCTCGGGCTGACCGAGGCCTACGCGCCGCTGATGGCCTACAGCCGCACGCCGCTGCTGCTCGCGGTCGGGGCCGCGCACGACGCGCCGGTGGTGGAGGACGGAGCGCTCGCGGTCGGCAAGGTCATGCGGATCCACGCGACGCTCGACCACCGCCTCCTCGACGGAAAGCACGCCGCGGTCCTCGCGCGGGTGATCCGGGAGACGCTCGAGGATCCCTTCACGTGCCTCGGCGCGATCCCGATGGCGGAGGCCGCCGAATGAAGGCGCCGTTCGACTACTTCATCGCGCTCGACGGCCACGGCCTGAACGGCTTCGAGGGCTACGCCGGCGTCGCCCGGCTGCGCTTCGACGGCTCGTCGTTCGACGTGAAGGTGAGCTTCTTCGACGGGCTCGCCGGGGGCCACGCCACCCAGATCAACCCGTCCGGCACGCTCGGCTTCCTCGGCAACCTCTCGCAGACCCTCTGCTTCTACGACCCGGAGACGCTCGAGGAGGTCACCCGGGCGAGCACCCTGCGCTTCGCCGCGCCCGACACCTTCTACAGCAGCCAGACCCACGTGGTGTGGCTCGACGACCGCACGTTCCTCACCGCGCTGGGCGACGACTTCGTGCGCTTCGACGTCGACGCGCTCGACCGCCCCGAGCCCCTCGGCCCGCACCGCGTGACCCTCCCGCACGCGATGAAGCGGAGCGCGTCGGGCCGCTACGTGTTCTACGGCGCGATGGACCACGACGCGCGCGGGCACGCCAACGAGGTCGGCGTCTTCGACCTCGAGCGGGGAGAGGCGCGGGTGGTGAAGCTGCCGGCGACCGCGTGGCACCTCGGCGTGCACCCGACGAAGGACGTCTTCTACGCGCCCACCCAGCGCTGCGTCGCCCAGGACGGCGCCTTCGCGGAGTACCTGCCGGCGCACTACAAGGACTACCTCTTCGAGATCGACGGCGCGCGCGCCGAGGTCACGCGGCACCTCACGATCCCCAAGGACGCGCCCGGCGGCGGCCTCACCTCCGACGTCGTCGTGACCGAAGATCGCGTGCTCTACAACAGCCCCTTCGGCGGCGTGCTCACGATGATCGACCTCGAGACGTTCCGGCGGGTCGAGACGCTCGACGAGCGCGCGTCGCTGCGCGACACGATCGCCAACCTCCCGGCCGGCATCGGCAACCTCGTCGAGAGCCTCGCCCGCACCAACCTCCCCGACCACACCCACTCGTTCGTCAAGGCCCTCCGGATGAGCCGCGGCTCGCTCCTCGACGGGAGCTACGGCCTGGCGCTGAGCCCGGACGGGACGACGCTGCTGAGCGCGCACCGCGGGCTCAACGAGGTGCGGGCCTACGACTACCCCTCGCTGCGCCTCGCGGAGCGCGTGCCGTTCCCGAGCATCCGCGCGTCGTTCCCGCAGCACATCGGCCGGCTCGCCGACCCGCGCCTCGGCTTCCACCACAGCACGCTGGTGTCGCGCGGCCTGCGCTGACCTCACCCGCTGCGAACGAGCGCCACCCCACCGGCCACCAGCGCGGCGGCGACGAGGCGGCGGCGACCGAAGGGCTCGCGCAGCCAGAGCGCGCCGATCGCGGCCGCGAAGAGGACCGAGGTCTCGCGGAGCGCGGCCACGAGCGCGATCGGCGCGCGCGTCATCGCCCAGACCGCGACCGCGTAGCCGCCCGCCGAGAGCACGCCGGTCAGCACGCCCACCCCGCGCCGGGCCCAGACCTCCCGCGCGAGGGGGCCGCGTCGCCAGGCGAGCGCGCCGGCCGCGAAGAGCGTGCCCTGCAGCGCGACGAGCCAGACGAGGTAGCCGACCGGGGCCGCGCTCGCGCGGGCGCCGAGCCCGTCCAGCAGCGTGTAGCCGGCGATGAAGACCGCCGTGGCGAGCGCGAGGCCGAGGGGTCGCCGCGCCCCAGGCGTCTTCGGGCCCCCGCCGATCGTCAGCACGCCGCCGGCCACCAGCGCGACCCCGGCGAGGCCGGCCGGGCTCGGACGCTCGCCCGCCGCCAGCCACGCGCCGCCCGCGACCAGCATCGGCGGCACGCCGCGCGCGATCGTGTAGACGAAGGAGAGGTCGCCGCGCCCGTAGGCCGCGACCAGCAGCGCGAAGTAAGCGAGGTGCACCGCGACCGACGCGCCGAGCCACGGCCAGCTCTCCGGCGCCGGCGCCGGCGCGACGAGGGTCAGCGGCCAGCCGACCAGCGCCCACACGACGCAGAGCCCGGTGGAGGCGGCGAGCGGGTCGCCCTTCCGGCCCTTGAGCATCGCGTTCCACGACGCGTGGGCCAGCGCGGCCAGGAGCACCAAGGTCAGGACGAGCGCGCTCACCCGCCGCACCTTACCGCGCCCGCCTTACCTCGACCTTTCGTCCCCGCGGGGGGGATGGCGAGCGCCCCGCGGTCCGGTATGGCAGCGGTCATGCGCACGGCCACGCTGATCGCCCTCCTCCTCACCGCTTGCGACGGGGGCGCCAGCCCCGACGCGGGCCCCGATGGGCGGCGCGACGCCGCGACCGCGACCGACGCCGGCGCGGCCACGGACGCCTCGACCGTGCGGGACGCGGCCGCCGCCCTCGACGCCGGGGGCGACGACGACGCCGGCCTCACCGCGGACGCCGGCGCGGCGGACTCCGGCGTGTCGTCTCGCGATCCCGCCGCCGCCGGCCCGCTCGCGGTCGACGCCTCGCGCAGCGAGACCCTCGACCGGGGCGGCCGGAGCATCCCGATCACCGTGCACATGCCGGCCGGCGACGGCCGCGTGCCGCTCGTGCTGCTCCTCCCGGGCTTCCAGGTCTCGTCTGCCCAGTACACCACCCTGGCGAACCGGGTCGCGTCCCACGGCTTCGTGGTGGTCCGCGCCGAGCCGGAGGAGGGCGGAGGCTTCGTGCCGAACCCCGATCACGTCGAGATGGCCGGCGACGGGCGCGCGGTGATCGACTGGGCGATCGGCAACCTCGCCGGCCGGGTCGATCCCGAGCGGGTCGGCGTCATGGGCCACTCGCTGGGGGGCAAGCTCGCGTTCATGATCGCGGCCGGCGACCCGCGGGTGGACGCCATCTTCGGCGTCGACCCGGTCAACGGCGGCGGCGGGCCCGGCATGGGCTACACGACCACGCGCCCCGACATCGTGCCGGAGCTCGTCGAGCGCCTCACCGTCCCGATCGGGCTGCCCGGCGAGCTGTTCAGCAGCACCGGCGGCGGCGGCTTCTCGATGGCGTGCGCGCCGGCCGACCAGAACTACCAGACCTTCTACGACGCCGCGACCGCCTCCCCGTGGGTCGTCCAGTGGACCCTCGAGGGCGCCGACCACATGGACTTCGTCGACGACCGCGCGTCCTGCGGCACCGCCTGCTCGGTCTGCGCCGCCGGCCCCGCCGACCCCGCGACCGTGCGCGACGCCACCGCGACCCTCGCCGCCGCCTTCTTCCTCCGCCACCTCGCCAGCGACGCCGCGATGGACGCCTGGCTCACCGGCGCGAGCGTCCCCCCGATCGCCGCCGATCGGTCGATGCGCTAGGGCTAGAGCGGCAATCAGTTTGGAGAGCCGAGGGATGTGGGAGCGCGACGGCGGTCAGGCGTGCTCGGGCGAGACGAGGCGATGCTAGGGCATCGTCGAGGAGCGACCGGGCGCGCCTGGCCGCGGTCCCGCCCCGCAGCGCCGGTGGTTTCAAACTGATTGCCGCTCTAGTCGAGCCGGAAGTCGGCGAGGACCTCGAGATCCTCCGCCGGCTCGGGGGCGCCCGGGACGCGCTGGGTCTCGAGGAGCACCACGCACGCGTCGGGGAACATCGCCTTGGCGAGGTTGCAGTTCGCCGGCTCGTTGTCGAAGAACGCGACCAGCTCGCCCACCCGGTCGAGGGTCGGCAGCGCGCCGCGCTTGAACGCCTCGTCGTGCATGCCGGGGTCGGGCTTGAGGATCAGCTCGATGCCGGCGACGCCGATCGGGAAGCCGTCGTCCCGCAGCTTGGCGACGGTGCCCGGGAGCATGCCCGGCAGGTCGCGCCCGGTGAGGTAGCAGACGTTGGCGCCCGACTCGTAGACCGCGCGCACGTACTCGACCGCGCCGGCGAGCGGCACGTCGCACGCGATGTAGGCGTCGGTGAAGAAGCGGTCGTGCCAGAAGGTCGTGATCTCCTTGACCACGTCGCCCCGGTAGACGTTGCACTCCTTCAACGTGTCGGTCAGCAGGTAGCGGATCTTGTCGACCTCGAGGCCCAGCATCGCGTCGGCGAGGTCGGGATCCTCGTCCGCGATCTCCTCGCGATACTCCATGAGGATCTCGAGGGTCCGCGGCCGGTTGTCGAACAAGGTCGCGTCGAGATCGAAGACGACGACCGGAGGCCTCGCGCGATCCCACGAACCGAGGGTCGCGAGGATCTGCCTCAGGACGTCGAGCTGATGTGGCAGCGGCGGCGGTCTCAAGAAACGGCTCCCTCGGTCGAGGATATCCGACGGAGGCCGAACGGAAAAAGCTTCGTTCGCATCGAATCCGTCGTGGGGGGGTGTTGTACCGTGAACGGGGACCTAGAGGGGACGTGTCCTCGGGGCATTGCGCCTCCGGGGTGTTCTCCCTATCATCGGTGGGCTCGCTCGGGAACCGAGCGCGCATGTCGAGCGTTGGGGAGCCTCGAGAGACGAGGAGATCGCGCGCCGATCTCCCAGGGGTACCCATGCGCCCGACGAACCTGCAGCACCGATCCATGAGCCAAGATCCTCGCGACAGCAGCCTCCCGAAACCCTCGAGGGCAGACCAGCGCAAGCTGGCGCGAGCGAGGCGGGCCGTTCAGACCATCCCGCCGATCCGCACCCGCGGGGTCCTCGTGGTGGAGGACGATCCCGATCTGCAGTGGCAGCTCGCCCGCATGCTGACGGTGCGGGGCAACCGGGTCGTCGGCACGTCGTCCGCCGAGGGCGCGCTCGAGCTGATGAAGCAGTGGCCGGTGGACCTGGTGCTCGTCGACGACGTGCTGCCGGGCATGAGCGGCATGGAGCTCGCGAAGGTCGTGCGCGACCTCTACCCCGAGACCCCGGTCGTGCTCATGCAGTCCGAGGAGACCGAGCAGTCTCGCCTGGCGGCGAAGCTCGTCGGCGCGGTCGCGGTGGTCGCCAAGCCGTTCCGGCCCGAGGCGATCGTGGAGCTCCTGCGCTCCTTCCCCAAGGGCGAGCCCGAGCTGGCCCCCGCCGAGTAGCCCATGCGCAGGCTCCGTTCGCGGAACGGCCTCGTCGCGCTCGCGTTCGGGGCCCTGCTCGTCGCCTCGGTCGCCGGCGGACAGGTCCGCACCGCCTCCACGCGCACCATCTCCGTCGAGGAGATCACGCCCGGGATGCGCGGCTACGGGCTGACCGTCTTCCGCGGCACCACCCCCGAGCGCTTCGACGTCGAGGTCATCGACGTCCTCCACAACTTCCGGCCGGACCAGGACCTGATCCTCATCCGGACCGACCACCCCATCCTCGACTCCGCGCACGTCGTCGCCGGGATGAGCGGGAGCCCGATCTATCTCGACGGCCGGCTCGCCGGCGCCTACGCGTACGGCTGGCCCTTCAGCCAGGATCCGGTGGCCGGCGTCACGCCGATCCGCAACATGATCACCGAGATGCACCGGCCGATCGTGCCGGAGCTCTTCCCCGGGGCCGAGCCCCTCGCCCGCCGCCCGCGGGCCCGACGGCGCGCGTCGCTCGGGGGCGCGCCCGCCTACCGCGGCGGCGACGTCGACGCGACCACCGCCGTGCTCGCCCACGCCCGGGCGATGGGGGTCGACGGCGGCCCCCGCTCGAGCGCGACGCTGCAGCCCGCGGCCACCCCGCTCCTCATCGGCGGCTTCGAGGGCTCGGTGGTCGAGATGCTCGAGGGGCAGCTCGGTCAGTTCGGGCTGATGGTGCTGCAGGCCGGCGGCGCGGGGAACGCGGAGCCCCCGCCCGGGACCCCCACCGCCTACACCCACGGGAGCGCGGTCGGCGTGCAGCTCGTGCGGGGCGACGTGGCCGCGACCGCGGTGGGCACCGTCACCCACGTGGACGGCCAGCGGGTCAGCGCCTTCGGTCACCCCATGCTCAACGCGGGCCAGACCGGCCTGCCGACGGCGATCGCGCGGGTGCTGCACATCCTCTCGAGCCAGGCCCGCAGCTTCAAGATCAGCGAGCCGGTCCGGCCCCTCGGGACGCTCGTGCACGACCGGCAGTCGTCGATCGTCGTGGACACCGGCCTGCGCGCCGCCACGGTCGAGGCGACCATCCGGATCCGCGGCGCCGAGGGCGCGCCGCGGGACACCTGGACCTTCGAGGTCGCGAGCCACCGCGTGCTCACCCCCGTGCTGCTCAACGCCGCGCTCCTCAACGCCCTCAACGCCACCGCCGCCGACAACGCCGACGTCATGTTCGAGGCGCGCAGCCGGGTGACGGTCGCGGGCCGCGCCGAGGTCGAGGAGGTCGTGGACCGCGGCTACAGCCGGATGGGCGCCGCCAACCCGGCCGCGCTGGGGCAGCTGCGCCTCTTCGGGCTGCTCGAGGCGATCTACGGCAACCCCTTCCAGGAGGCGCGGGCCGCGCGGGTGGAGATCGACCTCGACGTGCGCTTCGGCCGCGAGACCACCCGCATCCTCGACGCCTCGGTCGCCGCGTCGGAGGTCGACCCCGGCAGCACCGTCCCGGTGCGCGTCACCTTGCGCCGCTTCGGCCAGCCCGAGGAGATCCGCGTGGTGCCGGTGCGCATCCCCCAGCGGCTCGCCGGGGAAGAGGTCGAGGTCTACGTCCAGGCCGGCAGCGCGGTCCGGGTGCAGCACGCGCAGCCCCGCGATCTCGACGAGCTGCTCGAGGTCGTGCACGAGCGCTACGGCCGCACCGACCTCGTCGTCTCCCTCGAGACCCCCTCGCGCGGGCTCCGCTTCTCCGGGCACATCGCCCGTCACCTGCCTCCGTCGGCGCTCGACGCGCTCCAGCTCGAGAACGACGCCGACCGCAACCGCCCCTTCGTCACGTACGATCGTCACGCGATCGAGCTCGGCGAGGTCGTCTCCGGCACGGCCCGCGTCCAGCTCCGCGTCAGGGAGACCCCCAGGCCGTGAACCGCGCCCGCCTCGCCCTCGCCCTCAGCAGCGCCAGCGTGCTGGCGGCCTTCGCCGTGATCGCGACCGACGCCTTCGCCGTGTCGACCGAGCGCTTCGTGCTCGACGACGCCGAGGCGCTCGCCGCCGGAGAGCTGATCCGCGCCGCCGTGCACTCGGACGGGCGCGTGACCTCCGGCGTGGACCTCCAGCGGATCGCGCTCCCCGAGGACACCCCGCTCGTCTACGCGAGCGCGCGCGCGCCGGACGGCGCCATCTACCTGGGCACCGGCAACGAGGGGAAGATCTACCGGGTCCGCGGCGAGACCGTGGAGGTCTTCGCCGAGACCGGGCAGCTCCTCGTCTCGTCCCTGGCGCTCGGCGACGGCGGCGCCCTCTACGCGGGCACCCTGCCCGAGGGCCGCATCTTCCGCGTCGGCGCCGACGGACAGCCGAGCGAGATCGCGCGGCCGGATGGCGTGGAGCACGTCTGGGATCTGGCGTGGGACGGCTCGCGCGGGCTGCTCTTCGCGGCCACCGGGCCGGAGGGCCAGGTGTTCGCCATCGACCGGCAGGGGAGCGCCACCCTCTGGTGGGACTCGCCGGCCAGCCACGTGATGAGCCTCGCGCTCGACGGCGACGGCACCCTCTACGCGGGCACCAGCGATCAGGCGGTGGTCGCGCGGCTCACCGGGCCCGGGCGCGCCGAGATCGTGCACGACTTCCCGGGCAACGAGATCACCGCGCTCGCGGTTCGGGACGGCGTGCTCGCGGTGGGGGCCAACGAGTTCCCCGACCCGCCGCGCCTGTCGAGCGCGCACGCCAAGACGCGCAGCGCGAGCGCCGGCCGCGCCCCGAGGCCTCAGCCGGGCAAGGGGCGCGTGTGGCGGGTCAGCCGCGACGGCCGCGCCGAGCGCCTCTTCGCGCAGGACGAGGGGCACATCACCGCCGTGAACGTGCTCGCCGACGGCACCATCTACGCGGGCACCGGCAAGGACGGCCAGGTGATCCGCGTGAACCCCGACCGCACCTGGGCCCGCTGGATCGACGTGGACGAGCGGCAGGTGCTCGACCTCGAGATGGAGGGCGACGCGCCCTACTTCGTCACCGGGGACGGCGCCGCCGTCTACCGCGTGACCGACGCGCGGCCGGCCAACGCGATCTGGGAGAGCAAGGTGCTCGACGCCCGCTTCCCGGCGCGGTGGGGGCAGCTCGTCTGGCGCGCGCAAGGGACGTTGCTCCTCGAGACGCGCTCCGGCAACAGCGAGAACCCCGACGAGACCTGGAGCGAGTGGTCGAGCGCGATCACCTCGCCCGGCCCGGTGCGCTCGCCGCAGGCGCGCTTCCTCCAGGTGCGCGCGCGCTTCGACCGCGCCCCCGACGCGACCCTGCGCGCGGTCACCGTCTACTTCCTCCCGCAGAACCAGCGCCCGCTCGTCACCGACGTCCGACTCGAGGGTCGCAACAAGGCGGCGACCAAGCGCATGCGCGAGGAGCGGCAGGCGCACGTCCCGGACGCGTCGCATCAGTACAAGCTCGCGTGGAGCGTCGAGAACCCCGACGACGACCGGCTCCGCTACCGGCTCTCGTATCGCCGCGAGGACCAGACGGTGTGGCGCGACATGCTGCGCCCGGGGCAGGAGCTGACCGACGACGAGTACGCATGGGACACCGAGTCCATCCCGGACGGCTGGTACGTGGTGCGGGTCGAGGCGAGCGACGAGCGCGACAACCCCGAGGCGCTGACGCTGCGGGACGCGCGCGAGAGCGAGCCGATCCGGATCGACAACCACGCGCCCGCGGTCGAGGCGCTCCGCTTCGCGCAGGGCCGCCTCACCGGCCGGGCCGTCGACGCGCTCGGGCCGATCACCCGCCTCGAGCTCGCGGTGGACGGCGGAGACTGGACGCCGATCTTCCCCGACGACGATCTCTTCGACACGCGCCGCGAGGCGTTCACCGTCGATCTGTCGTCGCTCGACCCCGGCCTGCACATCGTCGCCGTCCGCGCGACCGACGCCGGCGGCAACGTCGGCTCCGCCGAAGCCCAGATCCAGCGCTGACGCCGCAGGATTCGCGCGGCCGCGCAAGGGACGCGAGGAGGTCGAGGCAGCCGGTTCACGCGCGGGCGAGCCCCCACCCCGCTCCGCGGCCCGCGCGCCCCACCCGAGCGACCGTGCCCGCGGTGGCATCCCCCGTGCGTGCCCGCCCTTCGAGGAGGGACGAGCGATGCGACGCACCACCTGGACGATCGCGGCCCTGGCCATCGGGCTTTCCGGATGCATGGACACCGGCCGCTCCGCGGACGGGCTCGCGGGGATCAGCGACGGCGGCCGGTGCGAGGCGGAGTGGACCACGACCCTGAACCTCGCCACCGGCGGGCGCGAGGCGGTCGGCGAGGTCGCGTTCGCGATGACCGACGGCGGCGTGCTGGCGACGATCACGACCGACCCGGGCTGGGAGATCGGCGACGCCTACCTCGGGGTGGGGGTCGACGGCGCCCCGCCCACGTGGGTGGTGATGAACCCCGAGCCCTGGGTCACGGGGTGGATGACCCGGATCGTGCTGCGCCACTCGCTCGACGGGCTGGCCCGCTGCGGCGCCGCGCTGAAGATCCAGGTGCAGGCCAACGTGCGCGCCGTCGGCGCGCCGGGGCACGAGCTCGCCTCCGCGTTCGGCCCGCAGGACCGCGGCCAGTGGGGCTGGGCCGACTTCCGCCCGTTCTGCTGCCCGCCGCCCGAGGAGCCGGGCTGCACGCCCACCCCGGGCGAGGACGTCGACGACGACTGCGATGAAGACGTCGACGAGGACTGTGATGAAGACATCGACGAGGACTGCGATGAAGACGTCGACGAGGACTGACCTCGACGCCCGGCGGGGACGCGCGACGAGAGAGGCGCGCGCCCCCGCCGGGCTGCTATCCTGATCCGCTGGTGGCCGAAGCCCCCGCGACGACAGACACCCAGCTCGGTCCGTACCGCGTCATCCGAGCGTTGGCGCGGGGAGGGATGGGCGAGGTCTACCTCGCGCGGGACGTGCGCCTCGGCCGCGTGGTCGCGCTGAAGGTCGTCGGCAGCGACATCGACGAGCTGGCCGGGGCCCAGCGGCAGCTCGCGCACGAGGCCCGCGCGACCGCCAACCTCACCCACCCGAACGTCGTCACCCTCTACGACGTCGGTCAACACGAAGGCCGCATCTACATCGCCCTCGAGTACGTGCGGGGCCGGACCCTCGCCGAGGCGCTGCGGGAGGGGCCGCTCCCGCTCGACGACGGCCTCCGGGTGATGAAGGAGGTCGCGGCCGCGATCGCCGCCGCCCACGAGGTCGGCGTGACCCACCGCGATCTGAAGCCGGCGAACATCCTCCTCGGTGAAGACGGCCGCACCCGGGTGCTCGACTTCGGCATCGCGCGCATCACCGCGCGCCTCGCGGTGGAGGACGACTCGCTGCCGCTCGGCGACGACGAGCGGAGCGGGCTGCTCTCGGTCGTCGGCACGCCCCGCTACATGGCGCCCGAGCAGTGGGACGACGAGGACGGGCCGCCGGCGGACGTCTGGGCGTTCGGTGTGGTGGCCCACGCGATCCTGAGCGGTCGGCACCTCCTGCCCCGCGCGCCGGGTCACGCGCGCCTCCTCGTGAGCGGCCCGGAGCCGATGGCGCTCAGCCCGGAGGCGAAGCAGCAGCCCCCCGAGGTCGTCGCGATCGTCGAGGCCTGCCTCCTCAAGGATCCGGACGCGCGGCCGAGCGCCCGCGACCTGGTGGAGAGGCTCGACGCGCTCGGCGGCGGCGAGCGCGCGGAGGCGTGCCCCTACCCGGGCCTCGCCCCCTACGACCGCGCCACCGCCGCCTACTTCGCCGGGCGCGACGAGACCCTGCGGGTGGGGCTCGAGCAGCTCGCGCTCGACGGGGTGCTCGTGGTGGTCGGCCCGCCGTCGGCCGGGAAGACGTCCTTCGTCGCCGCGACGGTGGCGCGCCTTCGCGAGCTGCACGCCATCGAGGTGCTCTCCCTCCACGCCGGGGCCCGCCCGTTCCACGGCCTCGCCAGCGCGCTCATCGGCTGGACCTCGGCGCTCAACCCGAGCGAGGATCTCACCGAGGCCGCGGCGACCGTGCCCGACGCGCGCCGCCCGAGCGACGGCCTGCGCGAGGCGGCGGAGCTCGACGAGACCTCCCTCGCCTGGGCGCTGGAGCGAGAGCCCGAGCGCGTGCACGACATCTTGCATGGGCTCGCCGGCGAGACGGGGCGCCGGGTGGTCGTCGTCGTCGACGACCTGGAGTCGCTCGTCGGGCGCGGCGGCGCGAGCGAGGACGCGGCGCCCTTCCTCTCGGCCTTGCTCTCGGCCGCCGAGCCGGGCGGAGAGGTGTCGGTCGTGCTCGCCCTCCGGGACGACGCGCTGGCGCGGGTGCCCTGGGGCGAGGCGCAGGCCCGCGTGCTCGGCGGCACCCTCTTCCTGCGGCAGCCCGACGCGGCGGCCCTGACCGAGATGGTGCGCGCGCCCCTCGCCCGCGTGGGCTACCGCCTGGAGGACGAGCGGGCGGCCGCGCGGATGGGCGAGGCGCTCGGAGACCGCCCCAACGCCCTGCCCCTGCTGCAGTTCGCGATGCGCGAGGCGTGGCGGCGGCGCGATCCCCGCACCCACACCATCCCGGCCGAGGCCACCGACGCGCTCTCCGATCCGAGCCTCGCCCTCGCCCGCCACGCCGACCGGGTCATCGACGCCTTCGACAAGGCGCGGCTCGCGCTCACCCGCCGGCTCCTGCTGCGCCTGGTGACCGAGGAGCGGCGGCTCGCGCAGGTGGCCGCGCAGGACGTGGCGGAGGAGCTCGGGCTGCAGGCGCTCACCCTGGTGGACAAGCTGGTCGGGGAGGGGCTGCTCCAGCGCGACGACGCCGACCGGGTGACCCTCGCGCACGAGGCGTTGATCGACTCGTGGCCGAGGCTCCGCCGCTGGCTCGAGGAGTCGGACGTGGCCTACGTCCGGCTGCGGGAGCTCGAGCTCGCGGCGCAGCGCTGGGTGGCGAGCGGCGAGACCGACGACGAGCTCCTCCGCGGCGACGCGCTGCGGGACGGGGAGCGCGCCCTCGCCGCGCTGCCGGACCGCCTCTCCGACGCCGCCCGCCGCCTCGTCACCCGCTCGATCGCCGACCGCTCGCGCCGCGCCCGGCAGCGACGGATCCGGCGCGCCTTGCTCGGGCTGGCCGCGGTCGCGGTGGTGGCCGCCTCGCTGGTGAGCGCGTGGGCCCTGTGCGAGCGCGCGCAGACGGAGCAGGAGGCTCGCGCGCGCACTGAACGAGACCGGGTGCGCCTGCTCGCGGCCGGCGCGCGGAGCCAGTACCTGCGCGGCGATCACCTCCGGGCGAGGGCGATGGCGCGGGCCGCGCTCGAGTCGGCGGACGACGTCTCCGCGCGGGCGCTCGTCGACGAGATGGGCGACGATCCGGTGCGCCTCTCGCGCGTGCTCGGCGGGGTCGTCTACGAGGCCGCGCTCGACGCCGAGGAGCGGCGCGTCTACCTCGCGAGCCAGACGAGCCAGGTGCTGCAGCTCGACGTCGGATCGGGCGAGGTGGAGCCCCTCGTGACCCACGCCGACCAGGTCACCGCGCTCGATCTCGCGGCGGACGGCGCGGTGGTGAGCGTCGACTGGAGCGGGGTCGTGCGCCGGACCCTCGGCGGCGACTCGAGCGTCGTCTCCGAGACCGGCGCGACCGCGCGCTCGCTGGTGGTGACCGGCGCGCACCTCGTCCTCGGCCGCGACCGCCGACGCCCGCTCCGGCTGGCCCTCGACGGAACGGGGACGCCTCACGGTCTGGGCCCGCCGACCACGGGCAGCGCCCACCTCACCCTCGGCCCGGAGGGCCGGCTCTGGACGGCGGACCGGGCGGGGCGCCTCCTCGCGCTCGACGAGACCGGCGGGGTGCGGCACGACGCGACGATCGATCCGGGGCTCCGCGGGATGGAGGTGAACGAGCGCGGCCGCGTCGCCTTCGCTGCCTCGGACGGCGTCATCGGGATCTACGCGCCCGCGCGCGAGACGGTGGAGGCCCGCTGGCGCCTGGCCGAGGAGTGCCGCTTCGTGCGGTGGCTCGCCGACGACGCGCTGCTCGCGGGCTGCGGCGCCAGCCTCTACGTGCTGCGCGAGGGCGAGCCGGTCCCCTCTCCGCGCCCGGTGGACGACAGCCTCGTGGTCTCGGCCGACGTGGGCCCGCGCCTCGTGGCGGTGGCGACCGGCGCGGGGCTCTCCCTCTTCGATCGCGCGCGCCTCCTCGCGCCGCGACGCGACGCCCCGCCGGACTCCCTCGGGCTCACCGTGGCGTCCTCGCCCGCGCACGATCTCGCGTTCCTCGGCACCGTCGGCACCCTGCACGTCTTCGCGCTCTCGTCCGGGCGGCACCTGCGGCGGGTCCGGCTCGGCACCGCCGACGTGCGCGGGCTGGCGGTCACGTCGGACGCGCTGCTGGTGGCCCACGGCCGCCACGTCACCCGGTTCGCGCTGCCCAGCCTCGCGCGCACGCACGAGTTCAGCACCAACGCCGATCAGGTCTTCGGGCTCCAGGCGGACGGAGACCGCGTGCTCGCCGGCGGAGGCGACGGCGCCCTCTACGTGTGCGACCTGGAGAGCGGCCTCATCGCCGCCGTCCGCCCGGTCGCCGACGGCGCGCTCCGGGGCGTCGTGCCGCTGCCGGGCGGCGGCTGGGTCGTCGCGTCCGGCGGCGCGCTGTTCGTGGTGGACGAGGCCGACGTCCGCCCGCTCGCCACCCTCCCGTCGGAGGTGCGCTCGCTGGCCTGGCGCGGCGCATCGCACGGCGCGTCGGGCGCGATCCTCGCCAGCGACGTCGCCGGCGACGTCTGGGCGGTGGACCCGGACTCGGGCGACGCCGCTCGCCTGCACCGCCTCGGCAGCCGCGCCTACGGCGTCGACGCGCACGGCGGCGCGGTCGCGGTGGTGAGCGCCGACGGGCTCGGCCGGATCTGGCGCGGCGACGGCGACCCGGTCGTGCTCTCCGGCCACCGGGGCGAGGTCAACGCGGTGAGCTTCGTCGAGGGCGACGCGCGAGTCCTGACGGGCAGCGACGACGCGACCCTCCGGCTCTGGGACGCGCGGACGGGCGCGCTCGTCTGGCGGAGCGCGCACGACGGGACCCCGACCCGCGAGGCCACCGTGGACGGCGTCCGCTGGGTCGGCGGCGACGACGGCGCGGTGGTCGCCGAGGGCGGCGGGATGCGCCTGCCGGGCACCGAGTCGGCGCCGGTCACCCTCGTCACCCCCGGCCCGGGCGGCACGCTCGTGGTCGGCTTCGCCAACGGGGTCGTGGGCCTCTGGGACCCCGAGCGCCTCGAGCCGCTCCGGAGCGCGCGCCTCCACGGCGCGGTCACCGCGGTGCGACTGGACGGCGACACGATCGACGCGTTCAGCGAGCTCGGCGACCGCCTCTCGCTCCACAGCCGCGCGCTCGCGGGGGGTCGCTGCCGCGCGCTCGAGCTGCTCTGGGCCGAGAGCGCGCTCGTCTGGATCGACGGCCGGCTCGAGGCGCGCCCCCCGCCCGCCGATCACGCGTGCGCGCCCTGATCAGGGCGAGAGCCAGACGTGTCCCTCGGTGCCCTCGAGGCGGTACCCGCTCGCGATCGCGCTGTCTCGCTCGGCGGCGCTGACCGTGTAGAAGTGATCGGGGCCGCGCACGAGGCGGTAGAGCGGGACGCTGCCGCAGCCGGGCGAGCGCCCGACGTAGCCCATCACGCCCTCGACGGTGGAGCCGGGCGCGCCCTCGCAGGTGCTGCTGCGGGTGTAGAAGTGGAAGCCGTTCGAGAGGAGGCAGCGGTAGAGCGGCTGCACCCCCGGGTTGCTGGCCGCGTAAAGGTAGAAGTAGTCGTAGAACTCGACCCGGAAGCCGCAGCACGCGGCCTCCGCGCGGCTCGTCGTGTAGAAGTGCTCGCCGGTCGAGGAGGCGTAGCTCCGGTGCACCGGGCGGCGGCACCCGCCCGACACGTCGTCGCAGGTCCCGTTGCAGTCGTCGTCGACGAGGTTGCAGCTCTCGGTCACCACCGGCGGCGCGCTGCAGGTCCCCCAGACGCCGGCGCTGCAGGTCTCGCTGCCCGAGCCGCAGGCGGTGCTGCAGCTCCGGGTGAGGCCGTCGTCGGTCACGCCGTCGCAGTCGTCGTCCACGCCGTTGCAGAGCTCGGCCGTCGGCGCCGGCGCGGTGCAGGTCGTCCACCCGCCGCCCACGCACATCTCGGTGCCCGAGCCGCAGGCGGTGCTGCACCCGCGGGTCAGCCCCTCGTCGATGCGCGAGTCGCAGTCCTCGTCGGTGCCGTCGCAGGTCTCGGCCGTCGGCATGACCGCGTCGCAGCCGGTCCACTCGCCGCCGACGCAGGTCTCGCTGCCGCCCCCGCAGGCGCTGGAGCACGCGCGCTCGCCGATCGCCTCGTCGACGGCCGCGTCGCAGTCGTCGTCGCGCCCGTTGCAGTCCTCGGGCGCGCCCGGGCGAACCGTCGGATCGCCCTCGTCGCAGTCGTCCGCCGCGAGGCTGCCGTCGCCGTCGAGGTCGCGATCGGCGGGCAGGCACATGCGGCGCTGGCAGACCTCGCCGTCCGGGCAGCTCCCGTCTCCGGCGCAGGGCGGATAGGGGGCGCACACGCCGTCCACGCAGCGCTGGAGCGGCCCGCATCCCTCGGCGCAGGAGCGGGGCGGGCCCGCGTCGTCCGGCCCTTCGGATCCGGCGTCGTCCGGCGCGGGCGTCACCCCCGAGTCGGGCCGGCCCGCGTCCACGCTCGCGTCGTCGTAGGACCGCGGCAGCACCGAGGTCGCGCACCCGGCGAGGGAGAGCGCGAGGACCAAGATCGTCGAGCGCATCCCCTCCAGAGTAGCAGCCAGGTCAACCGCGCCCGGCGTGCACGTCGAGGGCGACGCCGAGGACCGACGCGAGCCCGAGCGCGGCCCGGGCGCGGCGCGTCGACGGCGCGGCGGCCGCGGGCCCCGGGTCCAGGAAGGCGTCGAGCCAGCGCTCGAGCGGCGGGCGGGTGAGCGCGCCGCTCAGGTCGAAGAGCGCCAGGTCGCGCAGCCCGGCCGCGCGCGCGATCCGCACGTCGTCGGCCAGCTCGGCGGGATCCCGATAGGTCCGCTCGTCGCCGAGCGCGCCGGTGCCGATCGCGCCGAGCGAGACGCTGGCCCGGTCCCCGAGGCGCGCCGCGTCCCGCGCGAACCGATCGAGCAGGGCGCGCGCGTCCGGCCGGTGCACGACGCCGAAGCCGTAGCCCTCGAAGAGCGTGGTGTAGAGCATCGCGCTCACCGCGTCGTAGCCGGCGTCGAGCGGGCTGCCGAGCGCGCGCTGCCAGCCGCGACCGGCGCGCCCCGGGAGCAGCACCGGGGGCACCACCGCCGCGAGCACCTCCAGCCCTCGCGCCCGGGCCGCCGCCACCAGCCGCCGGTGGGGCGCGTCGTCGAGCGGGCGCCGGAGCCACGCGCGCGCCGCGCCGAGGCGCCCCTCGGTGAGCCGGCGGAGCTCCGCGATCGGCGGCTCGAGATCCAGCGCGAGCGTGTCGATGGGCTCGGGGATCGCGTCGAGCAGCCGCCGGGTCCAGGCCTCGAACCGAGCGGCGTTGCCCGGGTTCAGCCAGCGCCCCTCCTCGTCGGGGAGCTGGGGCCAGAGCCCCACCGAGAGCTCGAGCTCCGCGGCGCGGGCCACCACCCGGCGCGCGTCGCCCTCCTGCCCCGGCCAGACCGCCACCAGGAGCTGCACGCCGCGCGCGGCCAGCGCCTCGAGCGCCGACGACCTCGCCAGCGCGGGCAGCGGGACCAGCTCGCTCCAGATCCGTCGGCGCGCGTCGCTCACCCGCCGCGGCTTACCACGAGGGACGCGCCCGGCGCGCTCCCCGCTGATACTCTCCGCCCATGCGGATCCTCTACGGCGTCGTCGGTGAAGGCATGGGGCACGCGATGCGCTCGCGCGTCGTGCTGGAGCACCTCGTCGCCCAAGGCCACGAGGTGGAGATCGTCGCCTCGGGTCGGGCGGTCGAGTTCCTGAAGAAGCGCGGCTTCGCCGAGGTGAACGCCATCCACGGGCTGCACATCGTCTACGAGGACAACCGGGTCCACCGGAACAAGACCTTCTGGTCCAACGTGCTCAGCGGGACCACCGGGCTGCCCAAGAACGTGGCCGCCTACTTCGAGCTGCTCGAGGACTTCGCGCCCGAGGCGGTGATCAGCGACTTCGAGTCGTGGAGCTACTTCTTCGCGAAGGCGCACCGCCTGCCGATCCTCAGCGTCGACAACATGCAGATCATCAACCGGTGCACGCACCCGCCCGAGATCCTCGACGGGTACCGCGCCGACTTCGAGATCGCCAAGGCGCTGGTCAAGAGCAAGCTGCCCTTCTGCGATCACTACCTCGTGACCACCTTCTTCCGGCCGGAGATCCGGAAGAAGCGCACCTCGCTCCACCCGCCGATCCTGCGCCCCGAGATCCTCGCCGCGCAGCCCAGCGACGGCGAGCACGTGCTCGTCTACCAGACCGCCGAGGGCTACGAGACGCTCGTGCAGGCGCTGAAGGACAGCGGCGTGGAGTGCCGGATCTACGGCATGCGCCGCGACCTGAAGGGCGAGGAGCGGGACGGGAACCTCCGCTATCGGCCGTTCAGCGAGCAGACCTTCATCGACGATCTCGCCTCGGCGCGCGCGGTCATCGCGAGCGGCGGCTTCACGCTGATGGGGGAGGCGGTCTACCTGCGCAAGCCCATGCTCGCGGTGCCGCTCGACCGCATGTTCGAGCAGATCATGAACTCCCGCTACCTCGACCACCTCGGCTACGGGAAGTACGCGCCCGACCTCGACGACGCCGCGTCGATCCACGCGTTCCTCGAGGCGGTGCCCGACTACCGCGCCAACCTCGAGGGCTATGCCCAGGACGGCAACGTCGACCTCCTCTCGGCGGTCGACGCGCACCTCGATCGCGCCGAAGCCGGCGTCTATTGAGCGAGCTCAGGCCGCGGTCGGCAGCGAGTCGCGGCGGCGGCCGAGCGCGTCGCCGAGCGCGGCGAAGAAGTCGTCCGCGTCGCGCGCGTCGAGCCGACCGCTCCGGTTGAAGACGACCGCGCCGCTCGGGTCGAGGAGCGCGACCGTGGAGCCGCCGCCGGCGAGGCCGAGCCGCGCCTCGAGCGCGCCGTCGAAGTCCATCGCGAGCGAGACGCCGTAGCCCTTCGCCACCGCGGTGACGGCGCGCTTGACCATCGCCTTGACCGGGCCGAAGCCGAGCCCGTCGAGGTCGGCCACCCCGAGCACGTCGAAGCGTCCGTCGAGGCCGCCCCGCTCGACGAGCCTCGCGCACGCGTCCTTGAGCGCGGCGTTGTCGTCGTGGTGCCCCTTGGCCTCGTAGAAGATCGCCAGCGCCTTGCCGCGGTGGTCCGAGAGGCGGACCGGGCGACCCTGGGTGGTGTCGAGCTGAATGTCGGGCGACATGGGCGTTCTCCAGTACGAGCCAGCGTCAGGCGTGGCTCACGTCCGCACGATTCGACCGAAAACCGTCCATGTCAACCCGAAAACGTCCAACACGGCGACCAAACCGACCACAAACGCCCCGGCACGTCCTAATCAGGGGACTCTTCTCCCGCCGATCCAGCCTTCGAAGCTGAGGAGCGCGACCACCTCGAAGCCGGCCCGGTCGTCCAGGCCGCCGAGGTAGAGGAAGTTCACCTGGCCCCAGGGGCTGATGCTGAAGCTGTCGGTGACGAAGAGGTGCACCCCGCCGAAGCCGCCCCCGACGAAGTTCGCGCTCGCGTCGACGCCGTCGGCGAAGAAGGCGACCACGCCCGCCTGCGCCCCGACGAAGGGCGCGACCTGGGGATCGGGGAACATCCACTCGAAGTAGGGGACGACGGCGACCGTCCCGTCGACGGTGAGGTCGGGCGCGCCCGCGACGTCGGACACGTTGAGCCGGAACGCGAAGCGGGAGCCGACGATGATGGACTCTCCGATCTGGTAGCCGAAGCTCGGGCCGAACGCGACGCCGTTCACCCCGAACCCGAAGAGGGTCACGCGATCGGGGAACACCTCGAGGTCGATGATCTCGAAGTCCGCGCCGATCCGCACCGCGCCGTCGCCGACCTGGGCGGACCCGGGACTCGGAGCGAGGGTGACGAGCGCGCCGAGCGCGAGAGCACGAAGCAGGGTCTTCATGGGCAGCCTCCTCGCCGCCCACGTAGACCCCGATCAGCCCAGCCGGAGGGGCGGCGCGCTCGAGGTGGCGGGCGCGTCGCCGCGCAGCTCGGCCACGACCTCCTCGGGGAGCGGGAACCAGCGCAGCGACTGGAAGTCGGCGCTGAGCGGCGGCGCGTCCGCCTCGTGGGCCTCGGTCACCGCGCCGTCGAGGATGCGGCGAGCGTCGTCGAGGTAGGACGAGAGCACCCACTCGGGCTCGGTCGCGTGCCGCGAGCGGTACTCGAGCTTGCCCGAGCGATAGGTCAGATCGGTCAGCCGCATCGCCGGATCCGGCCGGCCCGCGCGGTGATGCCAGAGGCCGGTCGCCGGCTCGAACCGATAGTGCGGCAGGAGCTTCCAGCCCTCGCGGGCCACCAGGTCGACCGCGTCGAGCAGGAACTCGAAGACCGGCTCGCTCAGGAAGTAGTTGAAGTTGACCCGCACCCAGCCCGGCTTGATGCCCTCGCAGCCCTCGACGATCTCCCGCTCGAAGGCCTTGCTGGTCTGCAGGTCGATGCCGAGCAGGCGGTGGCCGTAGGGCCCGGCGCACGAGCAGCCCGCGCGCGCCTGGATGCCGAAGAGATCGTTGAGCAGCGCGGCGACGTAGTTGTGGTGCAGGTAGCGCGCGCCGTGCCGCACCACGAAGCTGACGATCGAGAGGCGCCAGGCGTCGCGGTTGCCGAGGATGCGAATGTTCGGGTTCTGCTCCCAGCGCGCGATCGCCCGCTGGATGAACGAGCGCTCCTTGCTGCGGATCGCGTCGTGCCCCACCGCCTCCTTGAGCTGGAAGACCAGCCCGGCGCGGATCGACTCGACGATCGCCGGCGTGCCGCCCTCCTCGCGGACCTCCGGGTCGTCGAGGTAGCGGTGCTCGCTGTTGTTCACGTAGGCCACGGTGCCGCCGCCGGGCACCGCCGGGACCGCGTTCCGGAAGAGCTTGCGCTTGGCGACGAGCAGGCCCGGCGTGCCGGGGCCCCCGATGAACTTGTGCGGCGAGAGGAAGATCGCGTCCTTGTAGACGAGGTGCCCGTCGGGCTGGTCGTCCTCCATGTTCATCTCGATCTTCACGTACGGGCCGGCCGCCGCGAAGTCCCAGAACGCCAGCGCCCCGTGGGCGTGGAGCAGCGCCCCGATGCTGCGCGTGTCCGAGCCGATGCCGGTCACGTTGCTCGCGGCGCTGAACGAGCCGATCTTCAGCGGCCGGTCGCCGTAGCGGGTGAGCATGTCCGCGAGGTGCTTGCGGCAGATGCGCCCGTCGGCGTCCTCGTCGATGGTGACCACGTCGCAGATCGACTCGCGCCACGGCAGCTCGTTCGAGTGATGCTCGTAGGGGCCGATGAAGACGACCGGGCGCTCCTCGCGGGGGATGCGCGCCGAGAGGCCGTAGCGCTGGTCGAGCTCGCGCGGGATGCGGAGGCCCATCACGTCGATGAGCTTGGCGATCGCGCCGGTCGCGCCCGAGCCGGTGAAGATGACCACGTCGCGCTCGTCCGCCCCGACCGCGCGCCGGATGATCTCCCGCGCGTCCTCACGGAACCGGGTGGTCTGCAGCCCCGTCCCCGACGACTCGGTGTGCGTGTTGGCGTAGAGCGGCATCACCTCGCTCTGGATGAAGTCCTCGAGGAACGAGAGCGAGCGCCCCGACGCCGTGTAGTCGGCGTAGGTGACGCGCCGCGGGCCGTAGGGGCCGTCGAGGACCTGCTCGTCTCCGATGATGGAGCCGCGGATCGTCTCGATCAGGCGCTCGGCGCGGGAGGCTTCGGGCGTCGACATGCCCTCACCATAGCGCCTCGACCCGACCGGCCCGTGCGTGTTTCGTCACGGAGCGCCCCGATCCGCCTCGCCCCTCCCCCCTCGGCGCGTCATGCTCCGCCGCCATGAGCGTCGAAGACGACTACAACGCGCTGCTGAACGGGGCCATCGACGTGGCCACCGACTTCCTCGGCCAGTACTCCGAGTTCCCGCCCTTCGCGATGGCGATGCAGGGCGAGGACGGCGAGCTGTTCCACATCGAGCCGGACGGCGAGGAGGGCGAGGAGCTCGACTCCGAGACCGTGATGGCCGCGATGGCCGCCGGGCTCCGGGACGACGCGCGCAACGGCCGGTGGCGCGCGGTCGCGCTCGTGGCCGACGTGACGCTCGAGGACGAGCAGGGCGAGCCGGTCACCGCCGCGATCCACGTCGCGATGGAGCACGGCGCCGGCGACCCGATCAGCGCGGTCGTGCCCTACTCGATCGAAGGCGATCAGGTCGAGCTCGACGAGCTCATCGCCGAGCCGGGCGAGCACGTGGTGTTCGTGACCGAGCAGCCCAGCTGAGCGGCGCCGAGTTGGCTCCGGCGGCTCCGGGGCTTAGGTTCGGCAGCGTGAGAACCGCGCTGCTCACGGGCCTGCTGCTCCTCTGCTCCAGCTCCGTCTCCGCGCAGGCGGAGGCTCCGGAGGAGGAAGCGGCAGAGACGGCCGAGGCCGCGGCGACGGAGGCGGGGACGGTCGAGGCCACGCCCGAGGCGCCGGCGCCGTTCCCGTCCGTCCGCGAGCTCCGGCGCCAGAACGCCGAGGAGGCCGAGGAGGAGCCGGACTTCTGGTCCACCTGGGTCCCCTGGGCGGCCATCGTCGCCGTGCTCGCCGGCGTCGGCGTGGCGATCGCCGTCGACCTCACGACCGACGCCCCCGCCCCGGACGCGCCCCCCGAGCCGGCGCGCATGATGCTGCTCCGCTTCTGACCTCTGACCTCAGAGGCAGTGGATCAGGAAGCGGTGGCTGGAGCACGCGGTGTCGATGTCCGCGTACTCCGTGTGCGGCCGCGGGGTGGCGCAGTGCCCGATGGGCTCGTCCCACGTCGCGCCGGGTCGGAGATCCAGGTAGCCGCCGCCGTAGCTCATCCAGACGTCGACCGCGTAGTCACGGCTGTGGTTGTGCCAGTCGAAGTACGCGGTCTGGCCGGCGGGGATGGTGATCTCGGTCGGGTCGACCCGCATCACGCAGGTGTTCGACACGTGGATGTGGATGTGGTGGTCCGAGCGCGGCGGCGGGCCGCTGTCCGGGAGGCCGCTGTCCGCGAGACCGCTGTCCGCCAGACCGCTGTCCGCGACACCGCTGTCGGGAGCGCCGCTGTCCGCCAGGCCGCTGTCCGGAGCGCCGCCGTCCGCCCGGCCGCCGTCACCGGGACCGCCGTCGAAGCCACCGCCGTCGAGCGCGCCCCCGTCGGTCCGCGCCGATCCCCCGTCGGTGAGCCCCGCGTCCCCGGTGACCTGGGCGTCGGGGACGTCCCGGGCGTCACAGGCCACGAGCAGGAGCACGGAGAGCGAGAGGGCGGCGCGCATGCGGCGAGGATACGCGGGCGAGGTCACGGAGCTCCCTCGATGCGCTGATGGGACAAGGTCGTCAGCGTCAGCGTGTAGCCGAGCCAGCCGTTCTCGAAGACGACCCGCTCGGGCGGCGCGTCGCCGCCGAGCCCGCCTTCGTAGCGGATCCGGAGCTGGCCGGGCGGCTCTCCGTCGAGCCGCTCGAAGATGCGCTCGACCAGGCGCCCGTCCTCCCAGCGCTCGGTCACCCGCTCGCCGTCGACGCTCTCCTCGTGCACGCCGTCTTCACGCGCCCCGGGGAGGCCACGGAACCACGTGCGCTGCGCGTCCTGCAGCATGAAGCGCGGCGGGAACGGGAGCTCCTCCGGGAGGTGCGACTCGAACGTGACCTCGTCGCCGGTCTGCGAGAGCACGAAGCCGCGCCCGCCGTGGGGCCCGAAGCCGACCATCACCAGGGTGTCTCCGCGCTTCTGGAGCACGGCACGGAACGAGTGCGACGTCTCGGGGCTCTCGATCTGGACGCGCTGCTCGAGCGCGAAGGCGTCCCCGAGGGCGGCGGGCGAGCGCAGCGCGGCGGGCGCGGTCAGGCCGCCCGGATAGCTCGGCGGGCGCCCGGCCGCGGTGGTCGGGCCGCCGCACGCGGCGACGAGGAGGAAGAGGATCGCGACTCTCATTTCTTCTCCGGCCCGAGGAGCAGCCACGCGGTCGGCGCGAGCAGCAGGCTGAGGGTGACGCCGACGCCGGTGACGAGCCCGAGCGCCTGGAGCGCCGGGTTCGCGCTCATGGCCAGCAGGCCGAAGGAGAGCACGGTGGACACGCAGGCGACCAGGAGGCTGACCACCGTCGGCGCGGGGCCCTCGGCGTGGCTCGCGCTCTCGACCATGAAGATGCCGTAGTCCACGCCCATGCTCAGCACCAGCAGCAGCGCCACGAGGTGCATGAGGTTGGCCGGCTGCCCGAAGAGCGCGAGGCCACCGAGCGCAGCGGCGGCGGCGAGCACCGCGGGCAGGAAGGCGGCGAGCGCCGGGCCGAAGCGGCGGTAGCGCGCGAGCACGATGAGGAACACGAGCACCAGCCCGACCACGATCATCTCGAGCGTGCGGGCGCGGAACTGACCGTAGGCGTCCTGGAGGAAGCGCTGCTGGTCGAAGAGGCGCACACCCTCCATCCCCGCGAGGCGCGCCTCGATCGCGTCGACGTCGGCGCCGCGGGTGAGGGTCACGAAGCCGACGCGCCCCTCGCCCATCTCGACCCGGAAGCTCGCGACCAGCGGTCCGAGCGGAGACGCCGAGAGCTCGGCCCAGGTGAGCGGCGCGGGCGCCTCGCCCCGCAGGTCGTCGGCGAACGCGGCGAACGGGCCCGGCACGAAGCCCTCGGCCTCGAGCGCCGCGTCGAGCCGGGGGACCAGCGTCTCGTCGTCGGCGAGCGCGGCCCGGCTCGCGCGCTGGGTCTCGGCCGACCAGAGGAGCGCGTGGAGCGACCGGAAGCGCTCGACCTCGCCCGCCGCCCGCGCCGCCTCGAGGGCCGCGTGCACGCGGTCGTTCCGCTGCAGCGCCACCTCCTCGCTCTCGGCCCAGGCGATCACGAAGCGGCCGCCGTCCATCCGGCTGACCGCGTCGCGCACCCCCTCGTCCTCGGCGAGCAGCTCCGCGTCCATGGTGCTCAGCGCGCGCACGTCGTCGACCCAGCCGATGCGCGTGAGGCCGACCACGGTGACGACGAGGGCGAGGAGCGGGAGCGCGAGCAGGGCCATGCGCGACGCGCGGAGCCGCACCAGCGCCCGCCCGAGCCCCGCCGCGAGCCGGCGATGGAGCCGCGTCGGGTTCGGCCGGAGCGGCATCCACGGCGGCAGGCCGAAGCGGGTCGCGAGCAGGGCCACCAGCACGCCGACGCTGGTGAACACGCTCAGCTCCCGGATGCCGGGGAAGCTCGTCCACGCGAGCCCGGCGAGCCCGGCGAGGGTGGTCGCGGCGCCGAGCGCGAGGCCCGGCCAGATCACCCGCAGGCTCGTCTTCGGGTCGGTCGCCGGGGTGAGCGTGTGGTGGTTGAGCGCGTGGGCGACGTAGTCGATGCCCACCCCGATCAGCGTCGCCCCGAACGCGAGGCTGAGGCCGTGAATGCGCCCGAAGAGCACCACGCTGACCGCCAGCGCGATCGCGAACCCCGCGAGCAGCGGGAGCGCGCCGAGCAGCAGGTAGCGGAGCGACCGGAAGAGGAAGAGGAACAGGAGCAGCACGCCGATCGTGCTGACGACCGAGATCCGGGTGACGTCGTCACGGATGGCCGCCTCGCTGGCCACCGCGAACCGGTGCACGCCGCTCTGGGCCACCGACGCCCCGTGCTCCGCCTCCACCGCCGCGATCGCGTCGGCGATGCCCGAGACGAGCGCGCGGCTCGCGTCCGAGTCGAAGGGGGACGCCACGCTGGCGAGGAAGATCACGCCGCGGCCGTCCTCGGTGAGGAAGACGCCGTCCTGGATGCGCAGCCCGCCCTGCTGCGCCTCGCGCATGCGCTCGAGGTGACCGGGGAACGCGAGCAGCGGATCGCGCGGCGCGATGCGGGTGATGAACGCGCCGGTGGGCCCGGCGACCCGGCGCTTCAGCGCGGCCGCCGCCTCCCGGAGCGCCTCGTCCGAGAGGGGCGCCGCCGAGGCGTCGAAGAACAGGTGACGCCGCTCGAAGTAGAGCGCGTGGAACGCCTCGTTCAGATCCTCGCCCGGCCCCGAGCGGACCCAGGCCACGTCGCTCCGCGCGCGGAGCGCGTCCGCGAGCTGTCGGGTCGCCGTCGCCGTCGTCGCCGGGTCGTCCGCCGCGACGACCAGGGTGATCGACCGGTTCAGGTCCGACTCGGTGATCTCCCGCGCGACCTGGGCGAGCTCCGTGTCCTCGCTCTCCGGCAGGAAGTGCGTGATCTCGGTCGTGACCTCGAGGTGGGCCACCGCCCACGCCGCGACCGCCACGATCGCCGCCCCGGCGATCAGCGTCGCGACCCGCTCCCGCGTGCGCCCGCCGTCCAAAGTCGCGGGAACATAGCAACCTCCCGCCGCGCGGCCCGTCGCCGCCCTCTCGAGCGCCAGGAAAAAGAACGCGCCGAGGCCGCAACCGAGCCGCGCCCGCCTCGATGAGCGCGCGTCATGTCGAAACCGAAGAAGAAGCGACGCCCCCCGAAGAGACGACGGAAGCGAGACCGAGGCCGGGACGCCCCGCCCGCGGATCCCCCGCCGCTTCCACCGCCGCCCCCCCGGATCCGCGTCGCCGGGCACGCCGGCATGCCGCCCGCGGAGTGGGAGGACTGGCAGCAGGTGGCCGAGACCTTCGTCGCCGAGCGCCCGGTGGCGCGGCCCGACCGCGTCATCGACGCGCTCCTCGCCTGCCTGGATCAGCCGCTCGGGGAGCTCGTCGCCGGGAACGAGATGTTCCTGGTGGGCACCAAGGTCTACGTGGCGCAGGTCCCCGGCTACCGCGACCGGCGCGCGCTGCACCTCATGGACCGCTTCGTGGAGTGGCTGCACGAGCGCGGCGTCATCACCACCTGGCAACGCGACGTGCTGTGGACGAGGATCGACGAGGCGCGCGAGGACTGTGGCGCCCTGCCCGTGCGAGCCCGTCGGGTGCGCGAGGTGGAGCTGCGCTGGGACCTGACGCGGGTCGTGGAGCGCTTCGCCGACACCCTCGACGGCGATCGCGAGCGGGCGCTCGCCACCGCGGTGCTCGGCGATCTCGAGCGCTCCATCGCCGCCCAGCTCGGATCCCGCGGAAGCGCTCCGGCCGGCATGCTCGACGTCGACCGGCTGCTGCGCGCCTGGGTCGGCTTCGAGCTCGAGCGCGACGCGCCCGGCCTCTGCGCCGAGGCGTTCGCGATGCTGAGCCGCTTCTACCGCTGGCTGGCCGACACCGAGCAGCTCGAGCCCGAGCGCGCCCGGCTCATCGCCTCCCAGCTGTCCGCCGCGGCGCTCGGCCTCCAGCCCGGCCCCTCCACCGGCTAGGAAGATCTTCTCGCGCAGACGCAGAGGCGGGGCGTGGCCTCGGGACGGCGCCTCGCCGGCGCGTGCCGGGACTGACCGCCGCTCCTCAGCTGTTCCTCGGCGTCAATTGTGCTCTCGCCAAGGCGCGAAGCCGCAAGATGGAGGGGGCGTGGCCTCGGGACGGTGCCTCGCCAGCGCGTGCCGGGACGACCGCCGCTCGTCCGCTGTTCCTCGGCGTCAATTGTGCTCTCGCCAAGCCGCGAAGCCGCAAAGATGGAGGGGTCGTGGCCTCGGGATGGTGCCTCGCCAGCGCGTGCCGGGACTGTCCGCTAGGATGTAGGTGGGGCGGCGGGGTGGCGGCGGGCCGCCGGGGTCGGAGACTTGCTGCGCCTCGCTGGCGCGCGCCAGGACGACCGCCGCTCGTCCGCTGTTCCTCGGCGTCAACTGTGCTCGCCAAGCCGCAAACATGGGCGGGGCGGCGGGGTGGTGGCGGGCCGCCGGGCACTGGCGCCCTCCTCCTTTGCCGCCGCCCCCAGCCGCCGAGCGGCGGGGTGTCCCGGACGCGCCGGCGTGCCAGCCGTCCCGCGGCCACGCCCGCCCCTTTGCGGCTTCGCGCCCTGGCGAGAGCAAATCGACACCGGCCGACAGCCGCCGAAGCGAACTCGAGAGGTGGCAAACAATGGCGCCGTGGCACCCCCGCCTGCTTCCACGACACTGACCCGAGACGACGGCAGGCGACGAGGGCAGCGATGTCGCCGCACGTGCCACCCCACAGGTTCGATCCCGCGGCAGCGGGCGGCCAGCTCGCGCGAAGCGCGAGCGCGAGCCGCAGGGGACCCAGCGCTCCGCGCTGGGGTCGGGGCCGAGCGGAGCGAGGTCCCGGAGTGGGCAGGGGGGCCCCGCGGAGCCGGTGCAGCGGTCACCGCGTAGGCTGCGGAGCAGCCGGAGTGGTGACCATTGTGCCGGCGCAGCGGGGGGGCG